>RRYU01006245.1_pt1 | contig 10860 bp, 10 predicted proteins | sample 2162651 | NCBI WGS metagenome assembly RRYU01 (sample SAMN10267283, study PRJNA491782) | microbial mat metagenome | isolation source: biomat in the production well | place: Japan: Minami-Kanto gas field, natural gas well KTG3 | collected 2017-06 | reverse complement strand
TGTAACGATTTTGATCCGCTTCGCTTCAGTTTGCACGTGTTTCTTTGGGCGCCCTGGGTCCAAACAGGGCCGTTCCTACGCGCACCATGGTCGCCCCCTCGGCGATTGCCGCCTCGAGGTCGCCCGACATGCCCATCGAGACCTGGTCGATCGCCGGGAACTCGGCCTGCAGCGACAGAAATAGCTCCCTGGCCCGGCGAAACACCGCGCGCTGATCTTCAAGCCGCTCATGCACCATCGGCATGAACATCAGTCCCCGCAATCGCAGGTTCTGCAGTTCGCTGACCTGTCGGGCTAGTTCCGGAAGCGCTTCCGGGGAAATGCCCCCCTTGGAAGCTTCACCCTCCAGGTTGACCTGGATCAGCACGTTCAGGGGCTGCGAGGGAGCGGCGTGCTGGTTCAGCTTGTTCGCCACCTTGAGTCGATCGAGGCTATGCACCCAGCTGAAATTCTCGGCGATCTGTGCCGTCTTGCGGCTCTGTATCGCACCGATGAAATGCCACTCCAGCGGGTACTGTTGCAGGGCATCGATCTTCTCCAGCGCCTCCTGCAGGTAGTTCTCTCCATACATGTCCTGGCCAGCACGATGCAGGGCCAGCACCTCGTCTGCACTGCGCGTTTTACTCACCGCAATCAGCCGGACATTGCCCGGTTCGCGCTGGTAAGTTTCACACCATTGATCGATTGATGACCTGACGGCATCAAGTTTCGGGGAAGAGGTCATTGAGTCAAAAACAAATTTTACCGCCTAAACACACTGTTTTATTATATATTAAACAGCCAGATACCTTACGAACATCCACGCAGAAGGGTTTTGAACTATGGCCGTAGAACTGGAAGACCTGCTCGAATTCACCGTTGAGAACAACGCCTCCGACCTGCATCTCTCTTCAGGCCTGCCCCCGATGATCCGGATTGACGGTGAAATCCGGCGCCTGAGCGCCGCCGCGCTGAGCAGCAGCCAGATCCTGAAGATGATCTACGGCATCATGAATGACCGCCAGCGCAGGGTCTTCGACGAAGACAGCGACATGGACTTTTCCTACGGCGTGGACGGCCTGGCGCGCTTCAGGGTGAACGCATTCCAGCAGTTGCGTGGCACCTCGGCGGCGTTTCGTACCATCCCCAACAAGATATCCACGCTGGATGACCTGCAGGCACCGACCATCTTCCAGTCGATGATCAATGAGCCCCGCGGACTGATCCTGGTGACCGGCCCTACCGGTTCCGGCAAATCCACCACCCTGGCGGCGATGCTGGACCTGATCAACCAGCGCCGACGCGCGCATATCCTCACCATCGAGGACCCGATAGAATTTATTCACACGCCGAAGAACTGCATCATCAACCAGCGTGAACTGGCGCAGCATACCAACTCTTTTCACGCCGCGCTGCGTGCCTCGCTGCGTGAGGACCCCGACGTCATACTGGTGGGCGAGATGCGCGACCCGGAAACCATTCACCTGGCGCTGACTGCCGCGGAAACCGGGCACCTCGTACTGTCCACGTTGCATACCAATTCGGCGAGTAAATCGGTCGACCGTATCATCGACACCTTCTCGGCCGGCGACAAGGCGATGGTGCGGGCAATGCTTTCTGAGTCGGTACAATCGATCATTTCGCAAACCCTGCTGCCCAAGATCGGCGGCGGTCGAACCGCGGCATGGGAGATCCTCATCGGTACGCCCGCAGTGCGCAACCTGATTCGTGAGAACAAGATTCCACAGATTTTTTCCGCCATCCAGACAGGACAGAATCACGGCATGCAGACCATGGACGACAGCCTCATGAACCTGGTCAAGCGCAAGGTTATCGATTCCAACACCGCCCGCCCGCTGATGCGCGACAAGGACATGCTCAACCGTATCGTCAGCATGAGCGAGCGCTAGGCAGCGCCCCCGGAATTGCAATAATCAGGCGGCGGCGCGGGCCTGCAGCTGTTCGAGGACTTTCTGCGGGTGGTCGGCCGCCTTGGGTACTTTTCGCCAGTGCTTGACCACGTTTCCCGCCTCATCGACCCACACCGTCGAGCGAATGGTGCCGGTAACCTCCTTGCCGTACATTTTCTTCAGGCCCCAGGCGCCGTATTCACTCATCACGGTTTTTTCAGGATCACTCAACAGGCGAAAAGGAATATCGTACAGACCGATGAATTTCTGGTGAGAGTTGGCGCTGTCGGGAGAGATACCGATCACCACGGTATTGAGTGCGCTGAACTGCTCATACAGTTCGGTAAACCCGACCGCCTCCTTGGTACAGCCCGGGGTGTTGTCACGCGGGTAAAAATAGACGATGACCTGCTGGCCCCTGAAATCTGACAATGACACAGCCTGGCCGTTTTCATCGGGCAGCGTGAATTCGGGCGCTGCCTGCCCTTCAACGATATTCATCTGGCTACAACTCAGTTTTTACTGGACAGGCTGGGGATATTCGGCGGCATCTTCAGGCTGGCCTTCTTTTTTGCCGCCGGTGAAACCGGTTGCGGCGGGCGCTTGCGCTCGGCAGGCGACGCATCCTTGTGATCCATGTCAACCAGCCCCTTGAACTGGCAGCCATCCTGCAGCATCACGCGCGGTGCTCGTATATCGCCATTGACGACGCCGCTGGGCGCGATTTCAACCGCATCGTTGCCGCGCATCTCGCCGCGCACTTCGCCCTTGACGAGGATGGTTCGGGCCATGATATCGCCCCGAACGAGACCGCATTTCTCGACGATCACCTCGGCATTGGTGAGTGTAATCGTGCCCTCGACCGTGCCCTCGATGATCAGGTCTTCCTCTCCCTTGATGTTGCCGTCAAACTGCAGGGTCTTGCCGACCACCGCGGGTTTACCCGGCAAGTTTGTCTCGATCACCTTGTTATCAGATTCTTCTACTTTCATCAGTTGTTGCTCTAACATAAGCTCGCACTCTCTATGGGTTGGACCCCGTTTATTGCAAGTTTGGAATTCGGACAGGCGAATTTAGCACAACAAACCGTACCTTGCATAAACTGGCGAGTGATTAACAGGAAAAACCCCATGCAAATCATGACCAAACACGGACCGGCCAGGGGTCACATCGGTGTGTGCTGGTCAGCATTCATGAGCAATTGGAAAAATTGCCTTTTATCGGCTACAGGCCAAATAAATATAGCCTTATAATCGACCTCTTTACAATAAATCCGCGTTATGCAAGACGTACAACGGACCAACACCGACAACCTGCGCATCGTCTACAACGAAGAGGTGATCGCGCCCCAGGACCTGGTCAGGGTGCTGCCAATTTCGCCGCAGGCCGAACAAACCGTCATCGACGCCCGTGCGGATCTGCACGCGATTCTGCATGGCGAGGACGACCGCGTGGTGGTCATCAGTGGCCCCTGCTCGATCCACGATCCACGCGCGGCCGTCGAATATTCTCAGCGCCTGCAGGCGCTGCGCCGACGGTACCAGGACCAGCTGCACATCATCATGCGGGTCTATTTCGAAAAACCGCGAACCACCACCGGCTGGAAGGGGCTGATCAACGACCCCGACCTGAACGGCAGCTTCCAGATCAACAAGGGGCTGCATACCGCGCGTTCGCTGCTGCTGGAACTCAACAACGCGGGCATGCCCTGCGGTACCGAGTACCTCGACCTGATCTCACCACAGTATTATGCTGACCTGATCTCCTGGGGCGCAATCGGTGCACGCACCACCGAGAGCCAGAGCCATCGCGAGCTGGCCTCGGGACTGTCCTGCCCGGTCGGGTTCAAGAACGGCACTAACGGCAACCTGCAGATCGCAGTGGACGCTATTCGTGCCTCCAGCAAACCGCACCATTTCCTCAGCGTCACCAAGGCCGGGCACTCCGCCATTTTCGGCACCTCCGGCAACGATGACTGTCACGTGATTTTGCGTGGCGGCACGCAACCCAACTACGACGCCGCCAGCATCGACGAAGCCTGCCAGTTGCTCGAGCACGCCGGCTTGCGACCGCTGGTCATGATCGACCTCAGCCATGCCAACAGCAACAAGATTCACGCCAACCAGGTGCCGGTCGGCGCGGATATTGCCGCACAGATCGCGGCGGGCGAGCAGCGCATCTTCGGCGTGATGATAGAAAGCCACCTGGTCGAGGGACGCCAGGATTTCGATCCCAGTACCCCGCTGGTTTACGGGCAGAGCATTACCGATGCCTGCATCAATTTCGAGCAGACCGAAAGCATTATCGAAGGCCTGGCCGACGCCGTGGAAAAACGCCGTGGCCGCTGAGCCCGCCCGGGCCTGTCCCGAAACAGCGTTGACCGGCATAAATACCGCATTAAAACTCCTTAAATAAGGGAATCAATTATTTCAGGGGTAACAGGCATTCGCATGCACCTGATTTGGTGCTACCTTTGCGATGTTTCGTTTCATCCATCCGTGCGCCGTTCGGGGTGCCGCCGATGAAACTGTCTGCCAGGAATTGAGTACCCAAGATATTATTGTAAACCTATTGAGGAGATTGTCATGATCAAGCCACATGGTTCAGATACGCTGAACCCTCTCTATGTCCGGGACGACGCTGCACGTGCGGCGCTGGCCAAGGAAGCCGAATCCCTGCCCTCCGTTGTCGTCAGCTCGGCTGGCGCGGCCAACGCGGTCATGATGGGCGGTGGTTACTTCAACCCGCTGACCGGCTACATGAACAAGGCGGACGCACTGAGCGTGGCCCAGACCATGCACACCACCGACGGCCTGTTCTGGCCGACCCCGGTCCTGTGCATGCTGCACGGCACGGACGGTATCGAAGGCGAAAGCCGTATCGCCCTGCGCGACCCGAATGTTGACGGCAATCCCGTCCTCGCGGTCATGGACGTGGAGGCAACCGAGGAACTCTCCGACGAGGAGATGGAAACCATCGCCGCCAAGGTCTACGGCACCACCGACATGGAGCACCCCGGTGTCAAAGAGTTCTACGAGCAGGGCCGCATCCTCCTATCCGGCCCCATCCAGGTGCTGAACTACAGCTACTTCGAAACCGATTTCCCCAACACCTTCAAGACCGCTTACCAGATTCGTGACGATATCGCACGCGAAGGCTGGGAAAAGGTCGTTGCCTTCCAGACACGGAACCCCATGCACCGCGCGCACGAGGAACTGTGCCACATGGCCATGGACCGGATCGGTGCGGATGGCCTGGTTATCCACATGCTGCTGGGCAAGCTCAAGCCGGGTGACATTCCCGCGGATGTCCGCGACAATGCCATCCGAACCATGGTGAAGAACTACTTTCCGCCTCACACCGTCGATGTTACCGGTTACGGCTTCGACATGCTCTACGCAGGTCCGCGCGAAGGCGTGCTGCACGCGGTCTTCCGCCAGAACATGGGCGCCACCCACTTCATCATCGGCCGCGACCACGCCGGCGTTGGCGACTACTACGGTGACTTCGAAGCCCAGGAGATCTTCCACAAGGAAGTTCCCAAGGATGAGCTGCTGATCGAGATTTTTGAAGCCGACCACACGGCATACTCGAAAAAACTCGGCGAAGTGGTGATGATGCGCGAAGCACCGGACCACGTGAAGGAGGATTTCATCCTCCTGTCCGGCACCAAGGTCCGTGAGATGCTGGGTAACGGCGAAGCGCCTCCCCCCGAGTTCTCGCGCCCGGAAGTAGCCAAGATCCTGATCGACTACTACTCCAGCCTCTAAAACCAGGGACGCGTTCGAAAGAACCAAAGCGGAGCCCGGGTGCTCCGCTTTTTTTATGCCTGCCCGGTCGTTAGCGATATAATCCCGTTCTCCTCCGGACAGCAAGCAGCCATGACCGACAATCACGAAACCCTCAATCTCAGCCAACTGGGCCAGCAGAGCGAAACACCCACCTCGCCCGAGGAGGCAAGCCTCGAGTGCGTACCCAATCCGCATCCCGACGTGCAAAACTCGCCCGGCTCGTGGCGCCCGAATTTACCTCGCTGTGCCCGGTCACCGGCCAACCCGATTTCGCCCACCTGGTGATCGACTACGTCCCCGACCAGTTGCTGGTCGAAAGCAAGTCCCTGAAGTTGTTCCTGACTAGTTTTCGCAATCACGGTTCGTTTCACGAGGGCTGCACCATCGAGATTGCCAGGCGCATGATGCAGGCGCTCTCGCCGGTGTGGCTCAGGATCGGGGGTTACTGGTACCCGCGTGGCGGCATGCCGATCGACGTGTTCTACCAGTCGGGAGAACCACCCGTCGGCGTATGGATTCCAGACCAGGGGGTCAGTCCCTACCGGGGCCGGGGCTGACAAAACCTGTTAGCCGGGGGATGCGAAACCTGTTTTATTCTCCGTCAGAAACTGCCTCAACGCGACATACGGCTTGCAAGCAGTACTCCTCCACATTAGTGTCTGAACGGTATACGTAAACAGATTGTCCTGGTCTCTGAGCGATTTACTATCGAGCGGTAGCAGACCATGCCAGCGAGACCCAAGCCATTCACACCACGGGAGTGATGCCAATGCCAACCATACACTGGGCCGGTACCGGCCTTTCCGCCCTGCCCGGCCTGCGTCGCCTGATTCAGAGCGGCCACGCTGTGGTGGTCTACAACCGCACGGTTAAAAAAGCGCGGCAGGCCATCGCCGACCTCGAGCGTAACACGCCGGTCGTTGCCTTCGATTTCGACACCTTGCGCAACAGTCTCTCACCAGGTGACGTAATCGTCTCGATGCTGCCCGCCGATTTTCATGTCGAGCTGGCGAAGCTGGCGCTGCAAGCGGAGGCTCACTTTGTCTCCAGCTCCTATATTTCAGAGGAAATGCAGACCCTCGACGTATCAGCCGGGGCAGCAGGCCTGTGCCTGGTCAACGAGGTTGGCCTGGATCCGGGCATCGATCACAGCATGGCCCACGCCCTGGTCACAGACTACCGGGCCTCGGACGTTTTTGACCCGTCGAACCAGCATTACTTCACCAGCCACTGCGGCGGCCTGAGCCAAGTCCCCAATGATTTCCGCTACCGCTTCAGCTGGTCCCCGCTCGGCGTCCTGCGGGCCCTGAACAGCCCCTCGGTCAGCATTCGCGAGGGTACCGAGTACTTTGTTGACAAGCCCTGGACCGCGGTCGAGGAGCTGCCCCTGCAGATGCCCTGGGGCGAGGAAAGATTCGAAGTCTATCCGAACCGGGATTCGCGCCCATTCATGCCCCGGTACCACGTTGGTGAGGACTGGAACGTGCAGCAATTCGTTCGCGGCACCCTGCGCTACCAGGGTTGGAAATCGGCCTGGCGGTCGATATTTCAAAGCGTCGAGCAGGGCATGAGTGACGCGGAACTCGGTCAACTCAGCGACCAGCTGTGGGAGAAATACGCGCTGGGTGAGGGTGAAGCAGACCGCGCGGTCCTGACGGTTTCACTAAAAGCCGGGCAGGATGGCAAAACGGTCTGGCACCAGAGCTACCTGCTGGATGCCTTCGGCAATGAACAGGGCTCAGCGATGGCACGCCTGGTATCGATACCCCTTAGCCTGGCGGTTGAAGCGGTGCTGGCTGGCGACATCGACAGCGGCGTCAGTGCCGCACCGGACAAGCCGGAGCTGGTCAAACGCTGGCTGGACACCGTGGAGAGGATCGCCGATCATTTCACCCGTATCGATCACCTGGGCACCTGAACCTGGCAGCAATGGCCACTGACCCTGCGGAAACCTTCAGCAACGATCCGCACGGCTGGGCGGAATTGCTTGCCCCCCGCCAGTCCCGGCCCGCGCTTAGAGGGTCACGTCGCGGCCGCCGGGCGGTGGTCGGGGCCGGGTTCACCGGGCTGGCCTGCGCACGCAGGCTGGCAGAGCTATATCCCGACGACGAGCTTGTCCTGCTGGATGCCCGCGCGCTGGCGCAGGCCGCCTCGGGTAGAAATTCCGGCTACGCGGTTAGCTGCAGTCACTTCTCGGGACCATTCGATCCCGCCGAGGCAGACAATTATCGACGGGTCAACCGCATCAACGCCACTGGCCTGGAGATACTCCGGGCCCAGGTAAAGACGCAGGCCATTGACTGCCAGTGGCACGAAACGGGCTTTTATCATACCGCCGCAGACCGGGCGTCACTCCTTGAAGTGGACCACTTTGCCGATTACCTGGATCGCCTCGAGATTCCGCACGCGTTGCTGGGACCGGACCAGCTGCAGCAGCAACTTGGAACGAACTGGTATCAGCGCGGCATACACGTGAAGATCGGCGCCCTGGCGCAACCGGCTGCCCTGGTATACGGGCTGGCCGACACGTTGCCCGACAATGTCAGCCTGTACGAGAACAGCCCGGTAACAGCGATCGAAGGCGGTAAAACCTGGCGCCTGAAATTTCCAGGCGAGACCAGCCTGGAAGTGGACCACCTGTTCCTGGCCGCCAATTTCGAGGCCGCCAGGCTGGGGCCAACCAGGCACCGCATTCTCGGCAGCACCCTGTCGGGCAGCTTCACCCGCAGGCTGACTGCAGAAGAGCGGGCAGCGCTGGGGGAACTGCCGCAATGGGGTGTGTTGTCCCTGCACAGCGGCGGTGCCACCGTTCGCCTGACCGGGGACGGGCGCATCTGTATCCGCAATACCGCCGAATACCACGCCGGTCGGTTGCTCCCGGAAGGCACCCTGCGACAACGGCAGTTGATACATCGCCAGGGCTTCGAAAACCGCTTCCCGCAACTGGCCCACGTACCCTTCGAGTTCGGCTGGTCCGGTGTCGAGGGCATCAGCCGCAACGCCACCAACTTCTTTCAGAATCCAGCCAGGGGCCTGTACCTGGCGGGGGGCTACAACGGTTCAGGCGTGAGCCGCGGTACCGCGTTCGGCACCGCACTGGCCGAGTACGCCGGCGGCGGCCAGTCCCGGCTGATCAGCGATTGCCTGGCAAGCCCTGCCGCGCGGTGGCTGCCGCGCCGCCCGCTGCTGGATATCGGTGCCTGGTTTACCGTCCGCAACCGCTTTCGCGGTGTCGGGCGCGACCGCTGAGCGCCTGATCCTGGCCTGGCTTCGCCCTGGTTCAGGACGGGAAAGAAAACGTTACACCTTCGCGCACACCGCTGGAGGGCCAGCGCTGGGTAATGGTTTTGCGCCGCGTATAAAAACGCACCCCGTCCGGCCCGTAGGCATACAGGTCTCCGAACAGCGAACGCTTCCAGCCACCGAAGCTGTGATAGGCCACCGGTACCGGCAAGGGCACGTTGATGCCCACCATTCCCACCTGGATGTTGTCTGAAAAATAGCGCGCTGCCTCGCCATCCCGGGTAAAGATGCAGGTGCCATTGCCATATTCATGCGCGTCGATCAGGTGCATGGCTTCCTCCATGGTTTCGACCCGAAGCACCTGCAGCACGGGTCCGAATATTTCCTCCTGGTAGCTCTGCATCTCTGCAGTGACCCGGTCGATCAGGGTCGCGCCGACAAAAAAGCCGTTATCATATCCATCTACCCGAGCATGACGGCCGTCAACCACGATCTCGGCACCGTCCTGTTCGGCGCTGTCGATGTATCCGACCACCTTTTCCATGTGCTGCCGGGTAATCACCGGTCCAAAATCATTGTCGGGGTTGGTGCAGGCCCCGACCTTCAACGGTTGCATGGCTGCTTTCAAGCCGGCAACCAGGCGGTCAGCCGCTTCGTCGCCGACGGCCACGCACACGGACAGCGCCATGCAGCGTTCACCGGAAGAACCGAAAGCAGCGCCCAGCAACTGGTTCACGGCATTGTCCATATCCGCATCCGGCAACACGATGGCGTGGTTTTTGGCGCCGCCGAGCGCCTGGCAACGCTTGCCGTGCTCGGTCGCGGTACGGTAGATGTATTCCGCCACCGCGGTGGAACCAACGAAGCTGACGCCCTTTACGCGCTCATCACGCAGCAGGGTGTCGACCGCCTCCCTGTCGCCGTTGACCACGTTGAGCACCCCGGCTGGCAGACCTGCCTGTTCCAGCAACTCGGCGACATAAAGCGCAGTACTTGGATCCCTTTCTGAAGGCTTCAGCACGAAGGTATTGCCACAGGCGATCGCCAGCGGAAACATCCACATCGGCACCATGGCCGGGAAATTAAACGGCGTAATCCCGGCAACCACACCCAGCGGCTGAAGCTCGCTCCAGGAATCGATACCCGGGCCGACATTGCGGCTGTGCTCGCCCTTGAGTAACTCGGGCACACCACAGGAAAATTCAACATTCTCAATGCCCCGCTGCAACTCGCCCGCGGCATCGTGCGCGATTTTGCCGTGCTCCTCTCCAATCAACGCGCAAATTTTCTCTGAATTAGCCACCAGCAGTTGCCGGTAGCGAAACATGACCTGTGCCCGCTTCGCCGGTGGCGTATTACGCCAGGCCGGGAACGCAGCCTGGGCCGCCGCGATCGCCTCTTCAACGGTTTTTGTGTTGGCCAGCGCCACCTGCCTGCTGACCTCTCCTGTCGAAGGATTGAAAACATCCTGCGTACGTTCGGCCTCGGCGAGAATTTTGCCTGCGATCAGGTGACCAACTGTATTCATGTGTTTATCTCCACTGTAACTCGTATTCGTTTTAACCCGACCGACAATCAGTCCAGTTCATTCAGGGCGTCACCGATTGCATTGATCACCAGGTCAATCTCATCCGGCTCGACCGTAAATGGCAGCCCCAGCTGGATCGTGTCACCACCGTAACGTACGTAGAATCCTTTTTTCCAGCAGTTCATGGCCACCAGGTAGGGCCGCAGTGCGGGTTCCCCCGGTGCCGCTTCCAGCGTCAACGCACCAGCCAGCCCAAAGTTTCGAATATCCGCTACGTATTGGCTGCCCCTGAGGCTGTGCAATTTCTCCTCGAAAACAGGCGCAATGGCGGCCACGCCTTCGATCAGCCCATTATTTTCCAGTAAATCCAGGGATGCCAGCCCCGCGGCACAGGCCACCGGGTGTGCCG
>RRYU01004088.1_pt1 | contig 10863 bp, 13 predicted proteins | sample 2162651 | NCBI WGS metagenome assembly RRYU01 (sample SAMN10267283, study PRJNA491782) | microbial mat metagenome | isolation source: biomat in the production well | place: Japan: Minami-Kanto gas field, natural gas well KTG3 | collected 2017-06 | reverse complement strand
CGCTTCTTTTCTCAGCGATTGTCTTTTGGACGCTTTGCAATTTTTCCAACAAAGCAGCTATCTTCCCTTCTTTGTTATTCAGATCGTTGTTTTGCCCTTGTTTTTGATTGTTTTCTTTTTTGTCCATAAATAATTTATTTAATTTATATGCTTATTATATCATGTTTGTCTCCAAATAATTAATTTAAAAAGCTCACAGATCTTGTCCATGAGCTTTTTTTGAATGATTGTTTTTAGATTAGGAATTTGAACTCTTTTTCAATATCAACCCCCTCAAGAGGATTCTTCTGTCCATTATCTGGAAAAAATTCTAGACCAGTCTTGGTAACAAAATTTCTGCGATCTGCCAGCTGACTGATTCCAGGCTTTCTTCGTCTCCATTTGGGAAACTCAAGTCCATAATGAACTTCTTTTCATCAGGGTCATCAATACAGGAAAGATTTTCTATTTTGATAATTTCGGCTGTTCTCAAGCTTAGTGGTACTGGAACATGGTCGTCCTCATTTCTGAAAATTGGACCTACAAAAATAGCATAGGATTCATCTGGGTCTATTCTCATTTTTTTTCCTCCTTTGAAAAAAGTTATTATTACCATCTTGAGCATTTTACTTCCTAATCATAAATTTGCAATGAACATTTATTGATTTGAAATTATTACACACTCTTTTAAAAAAATCAATTAAAAAAGGGCTATTTTCTAGCCCTTTTTGTTTTACTTTTTGAGTGGGATTATCTTTGCCTGAATTTCTTCTTTTTTTGGAGGGGTTATATCCCCTTCTCTGTGACCACCGATTTTCATCATGGTGTCGATAAATCCATTTTCTTTTTCAAAGACTTCCTTGATAAATATCTCTTGCATTCGTTGCCAACGACCTCGGGGGTTGGGAATTTGGAAAGTTCGTGACTTATCCGAAACTGCATACCTTCTAGTTTTTTTCGCTTTTCTAAAGCTAGAAAGATTAAAGAATACAAAGATTTGAAGATTTTTTTTCTGTCATTGCGAGTGGAGCGACAGCAGAACGCGGCAATCTTGGTCGTGGAATGAGATTCTATCGCTTCGCTCCAGAATGACAGGGGGATTTGTTTTTTTTGTTTTTATTTATTGTCATCCCAGACTACGATCTGGGATCTTCGTTATCTTTTTATTTTACACTTAAGCCCTATCTTCACCATCCACGAATATCATAAAAAGAAAAAACTCCGGTTGTTAAAACTGCCGGAGCTTTTGTTTTTTTAAGGAAGGATGTTGTCCTTCATCTCTTCCCATTTTTTTTGGAAATCTTTTTTGAATGTACCAATTATGATTTCATCATGGTAGACACCATCTTTCAAAATTTGCTTTTTCTTTACACCTTCTTTTTTTCCTCCGCACTTTTTCTGATATTCCAAACTTCTCGGGTTATTTGAGATTACATTGGAATTAACTTTACGAATCCCCAAATTGTTAAAAATATAATTAAGAAAAAGCATTTTTGCTTCAGTTCCGAAACCTTTGCCCCAATACTCTTTTTCGCCAATGACGCATCCCGAAGTGCCTGTTCCATCTTTCCAGTTTATACTTCCAAGCTCAATAATCCCGATAACCACACCGTCATTCAAGACAATGCTTAGAATAACATCAGAGCTGGAAACTGCTTTCTCTTCAAACCATTTTCTCTCGGCTATTTCTGTAATTGGAGCAGATATAACAAGAAATTGCGTTACTTCGCGGTCATTCATCCATTTAGCAAAAAGTGGAATGTCTTTTTCCATAATTGGACGGAGATATACCCTTTTACCTATGAGAAACTTGATTTCTTCTACTTGATTTTCCATTTGAAACCTCCTTATGAGATGTGAAAGAACAATGCCAGAATAAAAGACCTCAGCTTTTACCCAGCCGAGGTCTTTTTATTTAAAAGTATTTTTTTTCTAAAACTTAGACAATAAAATTACATTGGCTGGATAAAAATTTGCAAGGAGAAACAGACCCTTCTGAGGCGGTCATAGTACATCCCATATCCAGTTTTGTGTAATTAAAATTGTTCATGTTTTATTTTTAATATATTTTTTGTTTTTTGTCAAGAGGAAGCAAGAGATTATTGATTAAGGATTGAAAGATAAAAGATGAAAGTGAAAGATTCAAAAACCAAATAATTATTTCTTTGTCATTCTGAATTTGATTCAGAATCTTCGTTATATTTTTTCTCTTTAAGCCTTTCTCTGCAGTGGTCCAACCACTGAGGATTCAGTGGTTGGACCACTGCAAAACCTCGTCTCTAAGACTTCCTCCAGAATGAGACAGAGGTAAAACAAAAGAAGTGCTTTTTTGCACTTCTTTTGTTTTTATGTGTTTTTATCTTTTCCAAATACTTTTAAACAATTTCCAAACGTATTTAGCTACTATTACTATTATCAAAAGATATAGTAGATATTGGAAAGTGTAAGCCATCAAGGTTACTAGACCAATACTGATATCCTGGAGAACATTGTTCATATCTGTGACAAACTTTTTGATTGATCTCTTCCAGGAGTCACCGAGATTCTCTATATCAATATATTTATTTTCATAAATATAAACATTAAAATATGAATATTCCAGTCTATCAACTTGCTCTGCTTTCAATCTGGATATTCTCTCTAGTTGAGCACTGGTGTTTATTTTTTCGGTTGAGAGCCTTTCTATTATTTTTATTTTACTGTCTATTATATTAGCGAGACTTCCGGCATCCCTGGTCTGAGTAGCTAATTTTGAAATCTCGTCATAAGACTCTATAGCGCTTGATAGTGTATCGTCTATGGTTTGTAGTTTTCTTTTTAAAATCTCTTCTTCACTAGTAAAGTCATCTATTTGTTTTTTGATTGTTTGAGTGTTTTCGTTCAAATTTCTAGGTTTTAATGACTCTATAACAGAGAGAACTTCACTAACATTGTCTTTTTTTACCTTGAATCTGTAATTACAAGAGGTGTCGCTCTCTGATGATTTCTCAAAAATAACATAATCCTTTTCTTTTAAATCAAAAATAGATTTACAAGAATTTTCTAACTTTCTAGTTTCTATATCGGCTCTGTACTCGGTAACCTCAAAATTTTCGGCATTTTGTCCCGGGGTGTACGAGTCTTCGGCAATAATGTTTCTGCTTGAAAGAGCCATCTCTTGGGATTTCATCGATGAATCAAAGTTTGCCATGCCACCGCCAAAACTTGGCTCCACTCTGTCATAAGCCCCCCTATTCAGTGAACCAACCACATTGGTAATAAGAGAAAAAGCGACCATCAAGGCCACCAAACCAAGAATAAAGACACCGAAAATTTTTGCCAATTTACCAGGTGTTAAATTATGTTTTTCTAAAAAGTCCATTTTTTTGATTTAATAATTATATATTAATTATACTGGAAATTGGGGAAGATTGAAAGATTGGTTGGATCTGGGATTGTGAAGTATGAATCATGAGGTATGAGTAGATATTCAAATATTCTTTTTGTCATCCCTGGCCCGCCTACCCGAGCACAAAGCTAATCTGGGATCTTTGTTATCTTTTTGTTTTTCAATTAAGTTATACTTTCACTTTCTGTGAACTTTATAAGCGGAACCCGACTCCGCCAGCTGGCGGAGTCGGACAGGGATTCCAAATCAAGTTTGAAATGACTTATTTTTTTATTTTTTATTGTCTTAGTTTTTTTTCTGGCCCCCCTTCTCTCGCTCCGCTCGCTGGGTATGACAGGGATGGAAAGATTTAAATGTTTTTTATTGTCTCCATTTCATGATTCATAATTCATGCTTCATGCTTCAAATTTATCGCTTGATCATTGATACTTACCCCCCACTACATTTTACATCTTTGCACTCAATTGACTTTAAAAAATATGTGTGATAGATTTCTAAAAAATTAGTTCTTTAATATTTCACATCTATTGAAAGGAGCATAAATATGGAATCAAAAGTTGGATTTGTTAAATCTTTGTTTAGATTGTTTGACATGGTTTTAATATCAAAAAATGATCTTCTTCTGGAAAAAGAAAGTCTTATTGAAAAACTTCGTATTGCGGAAAATGAATCAATCGCTCATTGTCTGGAAGTTAAGAATGCGAACAAAAATATTTTGGAGTCTTCTCAAAAAAAATCTTTAGACAACTATATCACAGAAAGGCCAATGTTTATAAAGGGAGAAATAAATACCATAAATAAAATTCTTCATGAATACAAGCTCAGCAAAAAGGATGGATATGTTCCCGGCATGTAAACAAAAAAAGCTGCGCTTCTAAACGCAGCTTTTATCTTATTTGAAAGTATTGATTATTCTTTTATTCCGTCAAGATTTACATCATAGAGCATAGCCTCAGAAATCAATCTATAGTCTAGAATCTCATCTTCGCTAAACCAGATTTTTATTTCCTTCTCTGCTTCTTCTATTTCTCCTGAAGCGTGGATTAAGTTTCTAACAGATCTCTCGGCTTGATCAGCCATGGCATATGAATCTAGAGTATAATCTCCACGAATTGTACCAACATCACTTGAAAGAGGTTCGGTGCCCCCGGTAATCTTTCTAACAAGTGGCACAGCTCCGTTTCCTTGCCAAATCATAGCTACAACAGGACCAGCGCTTAAGTACTTGGCATTTCTTTCTAAAACAGCCACACCACAATCCCTGTTTGTTGCAAAAGGTGATTTTAATCCTTTTTTTTCATAAGAAGCATTGGCTTTTCTGCCTACTTCTTCAAGCCATTCTTCTCCTCCAACCATATAGTGCTCAGTTGCTTTTTCTGGAGTTGGCATCACCATTTTCATGGCGACTAGTTTTAAACCGACTTGTTCATATCTTTTTATTATTTCACCAATTAGGGTTCTTTGAACTCCATCCGGCTTTATAATAACAAGCGTTCTTTCATTTTTTGGATGACTCATACAAAATAAAATTCTAAGAAAAAAGTCTTAACTTTTCTTAGAATTATAATAAATTATTTAAATTCTTTTTTTACCTTATCTAAAACCTCAGCTGGCGTCAAGTTGGCCTTGACCAAATAGTCCTTAGCACCGAGCTCTTCTCCTTTTTTTATATCCTCCTCTGTTCCTAAATTTGTCAAAAGATAAACCGGAATGTTTTTTGTTTTTGAGCTCATCTTAAGCCTTTCCAAAACAGTGAAGCCGTCTAATTGAGGCATTATAATGTCTAGTAGTATTAAATCGGGTTTTTTGCTCAAAGCCAATTCAAGCCCTTCTGTGCCATTGTTAGCCGCTAAAACCTCAAAATCAGCCTGCTCAAACTTGGTTTTGTACATCATGCTAATCATCTCATCGTCCTCAACTAAAAGTATTGTTTTTTTACTATTTGCCATATTTTTTTGTTAATTTAAGTTAATTATATATGAAATATAATAACTTTTCAAGTAATTTTTAATCAAAGCGGCTTGCATTTCAACTCCGGGTGCAATCCGGAGCCAACGAGAAAAAACGCTAAAAGTAATTAGTATTTAGTGCCTAGTACTTAGTACTTTTTATTAAATTCCAAGCCTAAGCACTAATTACTAAATGCCAACTACTCAATTTACTAAATACTTATTTTAAAAATCCTAAACTCTAAACTCTAAATCCTAAACAAATTCAAAATTCAAATAAATAAACAAGTAAAATTTAATCAAAACGGTTTGCATTTCAACTCCGGATGCAATCCGGAATTAGCGGGGTCTCGTTTTAATAAGAAGCCCTCAAGTCCTCTCCATCACTAAAAAAATAAAGATCCCCAAGCTCATCAGTCCTCAGGACCTTGGAATTGATATTTTTTAGAGTATTTGTGACAAGGACACTGGGATGGCCGAATCTGTTTTTCTCACCCACTGATATCACTGAGTATTCCGGAGAAATCATCTTCAAGAAGTCTGCATTGTTTGTTTTTGACCCATGATGAGAAACTTTTAGGACTTGTGATGACAAACCATTACTCCAAATTTCTCTCTCTACACTGCTCTCAGCATCTCCCATAAAAAGAAAACTGTTTTCTCCGTGAACCAAGCGAACAACCACAGAGGTGTCGTTTATATTATTTATATTGTTTTCACTGATGTTTCTATTTGGGTAAAGTATTTCTAAATACAGATCATCGGCCATTCTTATTCTCTCTGATTTTTTAGCTATTATTATCTCTGCTCCTTCTTCTCTTATCTTTTCCAAAAATATCTTATATATCTCTGAGTCATATATTATTCCCGAGTAAATAACTCTTTCAATTTCGTATCTATTAATCACCTCGACCAAACCGGTAACATGATCTTCGTGGGGATGGGTTAATATCATCAACTCTATATCATTGTTGAATATTCCCATATTCTCACCTATTTTTCCAAGCACTACATTATCTGGTCCGCCATCAATTATAATATCTTGACCATGGGGTGTCTTTATAAAAGCAGAATCTCCTTGACCAACATCAAAAAATACCACTTTTAATTCTTTGTTTACCTCCTGTCCCCAAAACAAAAAAACTGCTGTAAAAATAAATACAACAGCCAAGGTAAATAAGACGAGTCTAATATTTTTCATAACTAATGAGCGAGATGTTTTATTACCATTTGTTTTTTTTGTTCACGGACCAAACGCTTCATGGTATTTCTATCCCATTTGTTGTTTTTCAAAACATCGGCAATCCATTCACCCCCTATCAAGTGAGGTACCATTATAAAATCCGCTCCCGCTTCATACATTTCGTCAAGAAAACGAGCATAAGAAAGGTTGCCTATAATAATCGGTTTTGGATATTTCTCTCTGATGTATTTTATCATTGTCAGCTGACAGCTGGTACTAGGAAGCGTGGAAATAATCATCTTGGTGCTAGCTAAAGGTAGCTCTGCTATTATTTCCAAGTCAGTGGCATCTCCAAAATAATAAGGGATTCCTCTCTCTTTAAGGCGAGCTATAGCCCTCGGATCAAAATCAACCACAGCAAAACTAATCCCCATGTCCTTTAAAGTATCGGCTATCTTCCAGCCCAGTCTGTGATAGCCGAAAAGTAAAACATCGTATTTTTCGCTCTTGCTTTCTGGTGAGCTGTACTTATCTCTTCCAAACAACCTGAGAAATGGCTCAAATTTTTTGTATAAATAATTATTATACATTATCAAATATGAAGAAACAAAAATAGTAGTTAGCGCCACAAAGGTAAATAGAGGTAGCAGTTGATTGTTGACATATCCCTGTTGCTCAGCTAAAAACAACAGAACCAAGCCAAACTCGGATACTTGGGCTGCTGTTAGCCCGGCCTTGAAAGATACTCTTCTAGAAAAATGCATCAATCTATAGAGGGTATAGAGTATCAAAGGATTGCCAATTAAAATAAAAAATGAAATAACAATACCCGGTATCAATATATCTCCCAGATTATTGAGATCCATCTCACTCCCCAGGATAATAAAGAAAATAACTATAAAAAAATCACGAAGTGGTTTTAGACGACTTATAATCTCATCTCGGTAAGTTGAAGACCCCAGAGATAGTCCCGCCAAAACAGCTCCAACCTCCAGGGTGAGTCCGACAAGCTCCGCCATTCCAGCGACAAAAAAGCACCAGGCGATTGTAAATATCAAGAGAAACTCTGGTGAGCCGGCGACTTTTTCAAGTAAGAGTAAAATGAGCTTGGAACTCAGATAAACCGCTGCTAAAAATAAAATACTTTTTAAAAAAACAAAAAAGAGCGAGGCCAGAAAAGATTCGCCACTAACAAAGGCGGGTAGCATTATCAAAAGAATAATCGCAATAATATCCTGAATAAGCATCAGCCCTATAGTATAGCGACCATAAACTGTCTCTGTTTCATTTTTCTCCCCAAGAAGCTTCATTATAACTATAGTAGAGGAAAAAGTAATTGCAATAGAAATATAAAGGGCGAATTCCTTGTCAAAGCCAAGAAGGAGCAAAATAATATAACCAAAAATAGCTGTAAAAACAACTTGCCCAACTCCAGTAACAGCAGAAACTTTTCCTATTTTTCTCAGAAAATGAAAATTGAGACTGAGTCCTATCAAAAAAAGAAGCAATATCACACCAAGCTCAGCAAAGACATGAAAATACTCCTGCTCTTTACTGATAAGACCAAAAAAAACAGGACCCGAAACAATACCAGTTATAATGTAGGCGATTATTAATGGCTGTCTTAGAATTTGTGCTAAAAAAGAAGTGGCAATAGCTACTCCCAAGACCAAACTAATATTTAAAAATATTGAATCCATAAAAAAATTTTAGATAAATATATTATAACACAATTTTTGTTTTTTTAGAAAATAAAAAAGCCTGCTTTTTTGCAGGCTTTTAAAATTTACATCTAATTTAAGATGTAATTTATAAATAACAGTTCTCCTGTATCCATACATGTTAATACAAAGGGAGGATTTTCCTCTATACAGGGAATCATCAGCTCCATCCCACAAGAGTGGATTATTACTCCTCTGTCTGAGGGATGACCAGAATAAATGACCTGGATTTTCTCCAGATTTCTCTTTCCAAGCATCATTTTCTCTTCAGGAAAATAATCAAGCAACTCATCATCGTAATCTTCCTGAGAATCAATACACATAGCTTCAATTAATTCTTCTAAAGTCCATTCCATAAATCCTCCTCAATATGGTTTGAGAAAGTTTAAAGTGCTGTGTTTATTATAGCACAAGAAATGACTCATGAAGCTAAAAATTCTATCCTATTTTTATTCCCAGGCACCAAGACCCTTTCTTTGTTATTGGTCACAATTATAAAGAATTTCCCTTCTTTTGAGAAGTGAAACCCTTTAAAGTGTCCTGTAAGTACCTCTCCATTGTCCATTAAGTATTGGCATTTACTTTTACCCATGATTAAAAACCTTTCCTTGAGAGAGTTCTGTATATATTAATGATCAATTATTTAAAAAATAAGTATATCTATTATATCATAATTATAAAATTTTGTCAATAAAAAAGACCCTTTTTTTTGGGTCTTATATTAGCATTTCATATCAAGATTTCTGGCTTTAACTTTCTTTTTTTTCATTTTCGGCTCCATCGGAAAATCTTTTTATGTGGACATTGCTTATTGAGCTGACTAAAAATGTTTTTCCATTTTTCTCAACTCTGAGAATGTTTTTGTAAGGAAATATAACCTTTTGAGCTTCTGTTTCCTCTCTCCTTACGGCTACGCCGTCTGAATTCAACCCTTCTCTTTGGAAAACGACATAAAAATCATAATCCCATAAATTTTCTCTTTTGTTTTCTTCGCAGTAGTCAAGAAATTTTAGAATCTCCTTTTTTTCTCCATGACTTATTTTTGGTAAGCTGTTCACGACGCTACCTCCTCTCATTTTTAGTTTAAAGAACTGTTTCTATTATATATATTTATTGTATCATAAAAATTATGTCCAATAAAGACAAGTTATTCAGTAGCCATTATTATATTGCCACAAACTGGCTCTGCCTCCTGCGCCAAATTAATTATATAATCTATTCTTGGTTCTACAGCAGAAATTTTTTGTCCGTTTTTTAGCTCAGCCGAAACCTCAAGACTGTGTGCTTGAAAAATTGACTCTACTTCACAATCTTTTATAAAGCTCTTTATTTCTTCCCAGGCGATAATATTTTTTTGAGCCTCTTTTCTATTTTTCATCATTAACGGCTCTTCTTCAAACTCCGAAATTTTTTCTCTGATATCTTCTGGAAAAATATTATTAAAATCATCTGACCCCCTATCCCCTTCTATACTTGATTCCGATGTAAATAGACGAGAGTTATAAAAAGACATTTCATTTGGATAGTTTATTTTTAGAGGCAGGGACTTGTTATTCACCTCTCTTATGTTTTTATTTTCCATTATATATTCAGCGCAATATGCCCAAACATAGAATGGAAATAGCTCGTTCTCTTCGTCTAGGTTGGCAACGCTACAAAAATTAAAACTTTCTGGATTTGTGTTCCAACTAAAATCATCTCTAGACTTTAAATAAAGATTTATTGATTTTTCAATATGTTCGTTTGAAAAGTTTGAAGAAAATTCTGACTCCCCCTCAGGACAAGAAGCAAATTCGCAGTTCGGAGCAATGCGACTAACAAAAGAACCATCGGAACACAACTTGGTCTCCGTGGTGCAAAAAATAGCCTCCTCCCCTAAGTCTTGCTTGTCATAAAACAAAAAGTAGAAAATTGATGTTAAAGTTATCAGCCCTAGGGCTAAAAAAAATATAATATGATTTTTCATAAATTAAAAGTATTAATAACTATTTAACGCTTACTGAAAAATATTACTCCATCGCTAACTTATCTCGTTCTATAGAACACTCTTCCAAGAAAAAATACAAACAAGACCAAACAAACTATAACTGTAGCTATAACACTTTTATATTGCCCATCAAAACCGGAGACTGACAAATGTTTTAGTAATATTCCTGAATATGCCCAAACAAGAACCAGTCCATAGGCGATATTTTTGTCTTTGAGCGTTCGAAGTATCCCAATCAAAGCTCCCACAAGCAAAATAACACTAGTCCAGATAAAATCAGCAATACCAAAACCGTCCCAACCTATGCTCACTAAAAATACGGTGATGTTGGCGATTGTTGCTACAGTAATCCAACCGAAGTAGACACTAAAAGAAGCCCAAATAAAAAGCTTTTCTGATGAATTGAACTTCTCTGCTCGAAGGATGTCGGCTATTTTGATAAGAGAAAGAAGAAGAACTGCCATAATTAATACTGATAAGCCGATATAGTCATAGTGCCAAGCAAAAATCCAAGTGATGTTGGCAATGGAAGTAGCAATAAAAAGAGGGTTGATTTTTTTGAACAAGTCTTCAGCTTTTTGACTCTTATTCAAAAACTGGTAAACGACATATCCAGCAAGCAAAAGATAGATAAGTCCCCAGATAGAAAAAGTAAT
>RRYU01005559.1_pt1 | contig 10877 bp, 12 predicted proteins | sample 2162651 | NCBI WGS metagenome assembly RRYU01 (sample SAMN10267283, study PRJNA491782) | microbial mat metagenome | isolation source: biomat in the production well | place: Japan: Minami-Kanto gas field, natural gas well KTG3 | collected 2017-06 | reverse complement strand
AGGGCGCTTGAGCCATAGAGCAAGCTGGCAGGCCCCCTTACTATCTCGATCCTGTTTGCAACCAAAGGGTCAAGCGAGATTGCATGGTCGGCAGAAGTTTCAGCTATATCGCCCATGCGTTCTCCATTTTCAAGTACCAAGATGCGATCACCATCCAACCCTCGGATAACGGGCCTGGCAGGTGCTGAACCGAACGATCGCATGGCGACACCTGGTTGTCCATTGAGCATTTCTCCAAAACTTACTTCTCCTTTCTTTTGCAGCCTTTCGCCAAGTAACACATCATCAGGCTGGTAGCGAAAGCCACTTGCTGTTGGAGAGGCTGTGAGCACAACCTCGTCAAGGTTGATGCCAGTATGTCTGATAACAAGATCTATTTCTGTTGTTTGGTTGGCAACCGCCTTAAAATCAATTTCAACCGGTTCATATCCCATAGCAGCCGCAATAAGGGTATGTTCCCCTACCGGCAGATTGGTCATGATATAATGTCCGCTGGCATCAGTCATGGTGCCGATACGTGTACCCTTTATTATTAGATTAATAAATGGTAAATGTTCACCACTGGAGGCATCGATTACGTGTCCGAATATATTGGCATCCGTTGATGGTCTTGGCGGATTTTCAGTGGCATTCAACATGAAATTAGGTAAAATATATAGTAGTAAAAAAAATGAGATTTTGTTCATATAAGCATAGTTTAATTCAGGTAAGCAAATATTTATATACCAGATACATACGACCTATATGCCTAGCTAATAGGCATTAAATCATCTGCTTTAATAAGTATTCATGAATTAAATTATGGAGGGCCTCTTAAACTGATATTCACAAGAGCAACAGGCTTTATATGAACATGATAAGGAAATAATCCAGTTCTCCAAATCATATTGTTTATCATGCTGCCAAGTGCCAGAAAGACTACCAGCATTAACAAGATGTTTGCTAACTGCGTGAGAATGACTAATTCAATCTCGGTATGCTGGTGTTTCTGAAATGGTGAATTGTGCTGTACATCCTTGGTGTATGGGTGAGCGTGTTTGGTAATTGTGCCATCTTTGAGTATATGATAATGCCAGTTAGCTGTATTATTATACACCAACAGCATTATAGCAGGCAAACTAGCCAGGAGTAAATATTTACCTAATCGGCGGATCAATACCATTCGGCTCACATTATAATTTGCAAATGTAAGATTTATGATATTTGATCCAAATCATCCAATAAATTTAATAAAAAAGGGGAGTGTAATCAACTTGCTAACAAGAAGCTGTTAATCTGCCGTGGCTGTGTGTTTGGCCACGGCAGATGGTAGTTTGCCTTTTTAATTAAAGAATAATTAAGGCGTTCCGGGTATTGCCAAGGCCCGTTTCGGTGTAACCGTCAGCACTTTCTTCATCAAACCACTTTTGCCCGTCAGCAAGGTAACGGAATTGGTAGGTACTTCCGGCAGGTAATTCAATGGTGTGGCTAAAAGAGCCATCTTTCAGTGCTTTCATCACATCAGCTTCAGCATTCCACTCGTTAAAATCACCTAAAACTGCAACGACTGATGCACCATCAGCCTGTTCTTTTGTCACTTTAAAACTAACCTTTGCTACAGGTTTGGTTTTTAGTATTTGTTTCTTAATACTCATGGTTGAAATAAATTAATGTTTATAATACTCATTTTTTTAGCCCTAAGGCGATGCGAAACTATAAAATGTATATTTCCTAAAGTGAAAATAAATAAGGATGTTACATTATATACATCTCATTTACAACTATTTAGTTGTTATGGTTCCATCTGCCATATTTTAAGCAAACGATTGCTGAAACCAAGTATTGTTCCTGTTTTGCCAATGGATAAGTATGATTTATGGTTAGCCTCATGACAATGATATACAGTTCATTTCCGGTTTGTAACTCTTATCTTACTTCTGCAAAATACTAATTCAGACTTATCCATTCTTAACCACCACATTACCAATGTAATACTCTCGATTACAATGCTATCAGAAATACATATTGTTGGTAAAAGAACCGCACCCAATGGCATTGAAACAGGAACAAATTATACTTTATCCTACTGCCTTTTGTATATATTTGCATTGCAGTATACATACCTATTGATCATGGATGGTGAAAAGAAAGCCAGGCGATATAAGCGTTTATATCAACAAATTGAAGACCTGCTGCACAAAAGCAACAATCCTCTGTCAGCGATGGCAACGATCGTGGCTGTTTTGCATCATAAGATGGAATATTATTTCTGGACAGGCTTTTACTTGCTGCAGAAGGGAAAGCTGCAGGTAGGACCTTATCAGGGGTCATTGGCTTGCATTGACCTGGCCAGGGATACCGGTGTATGCTGGGCAGGTATTATCAATAAATCCACAATCATTGTTCCGGATGTGCATCAATTTCCGGGACACATTGCTTGTGATAGTCGCTCAAATTCTGAAGTTGTGATCCCTTTGCTTGATAGGGACGGGGAAATAATTGGAGTACTCGACGTTGACAGTGAATTAAAAAACGCATTCGATAAAACAGATGCTGAGTGGTTGGAAAAGATTGTTAAACTGGTATATAATCATGATTGATTTCTTCTTATTTTTGAAGTTATAAGCACAAACCAATTTGAAATTCGTCCTTTACATATTATTCATTCTGGCTATCAGCTATAATGTATTTCCCCTGGCTTTGGGTCTTAATCGAGATAGGAGAACCCCACACCTTGTAAATGTATTTCATGCTGCGGTATTTGGTTTACTGCAGGGGATCATGTATTATATTGGCATTTTACTGGGAGATACTTTCATGCATCTTCTTGAAGAAAACTATCGTTTCGTGGTGTTTGGTATACTTACAGCCGTTTCGGTACGTATGTTCATTGAAGCTTTCAAAATTAGAAAAGGTGCCCGATTGTTTTCATTCGACAATTATGTCAAATTCATGATCATGGGTATTGCTGCAGGCATCAATACGCTTATTGTGGGAATGACTGCCATCTATCTAACCCCATTTGCGGGTTTGATGCCCGTGATGCTTGTTGCAGGAGGTTTTGCATGGTCAATTACCGGTATCAGCATGAACCTCACACGTAAAAACATTATCCTTTCCAGCCTCTTACATCTGAATTCAGCTATCTTTATCTTTATTTTCGGCATCATATATCTGCTTACCCAAAACTGGTTATAACATGCAAGCTTTACTAAAAAAATCATATACAGCATTTTTGTTGCTGATCTTACTTTTCGTAGTCCAATCAACTGTAATTTCTCAGATACCGGAAGGATATTATGAGGGTACACAGGGAATCTACGGTGAAGAGTTGAAACAAGCGTTGCACCAAATTATTAAAGACCACAGTCCACGTAATTATTCTCAGCTGTGGCAGGATTTTGAACTGACAGATCAAAAACCCAATGGAAAAGTTTGGGATATGTATTCTGATGTTCCGGATGGAGTCTTGCCTTATGAATATAACTTTTTTGATGATCAATGTGGTAATTACAGTCAGGAAGGAGACTGTTATAACCGCGAACATACCTGGCCAACCAGTTGGTATGGAGGAAATATAATGCCAATGTATTCAGACCTGTTTATTATTGTTCCAACTGATGGTTTTGTTAATATGAAGCGGGCTAACCTACCCTATGGTGAAGTTAACAACCCAACCTGGGTTTCAGCAAATGGGAGCAAACTCGGCCCTAATACATCAGCAGGATATAACGGACTAGTATTTGAGCCTATTGATGCCTACAAAGGAGATTTTGCCCGTGGCCTGCTTTATATGACAATAAGATATTACGGCCTTGGTGATCATTGGCCGGGAAGCGATATGACCATAGGGTCTGAACTGCTGCCATGGGCACTTCAACTTATGCTTCAATGGCACGCACAAGACCCAGTAAGCGAAAAGGAGATTGATCGTAACAATGTTGTTTACCAACTTCAGGGCAATCGAAATCCATTTATTGACCACCCTGTCTTCGCCGATCATATCTGGGATGAATCAGCCAATATAACCGAAACAGCCTTGCCCATTTTTAGTGTATACCCGATCCCTGCCAGCAACATGCTGTATATCAATATGAATCATACTGTTGTAAAAAAAGATATTCAACTGGTGATATATGATATTAGGGGAAATATGCTTGGTAATGTTATGTTTGTTGAAGATAAAAATCCTGCTGTTGAAATCAGTCAACTGCCTCCGGGCATCTATTTTCTGCATATGCTGATAAACAAGCAATTCAAAGCTGCAACCAAATTAATTAAAAATTGAGCATGATGACAATAATCCGAATTACAAAAGAATTCAGCTTTGAAATGGGACATGCCTTACTTGGTTATGATGGCCCTTGTCGTAACGTTCACGGCCATTCATATCACTTACACGTTACAGTAGCAGGTCAACCCATATCTGAAGAAGGACATGTGAAGTTGGGTATGGTATTGGACTTCGGCGATCTGAAACAAATTGTAAAAAGGGTTGTAGTCGATGTGTTTGACCATGCACTTGTATTGAACAATGCTACACCTGTTCAGGTAACACAAAACCTTCAAAACCAATTTGAGAAAGTTATTCTTTTGGACTATCAGCCTACCAGTGAGATGATGGTAATAGATTTTGCAAACAGGATAAAGAATGAACTGCCTCCAAACATTAAGCTTATAAAGTTGTTGCTTCGCGAAACTGCAACCGCCTATGCTGAATGGGTAGCTTCTGATAATATGAGCTAGTTCAGTACGATCAATCTTCTACTATATTTAGCTGTTTCGGTAAGTACAACCAGTATATAAACTCCGTTTGGTTTATCGAGCGTGATCAGGTAATTGCTGTTGTCGATCTTTTCTTTTTGAAAAGCTAACTGTTGTCCGTTCAGGTCGGTTATATATATTTCAGAAAGATCGATTGACCCGAGTTTAATTTGAAAACAACCATCCGCTGAAGGATTTGGGTACAAACGCAACAGATTGGCAGGCGCATACTCAGACAAGTCCAGAAATATTCCACATTCTTCCAAAGCTGCATTGCAATCATGCCTGATATCATGAAGCAGTGTCATGATTCCTTCTCCCGGACAAATTGTTTCACACCCATGTCTGTGTGCTGCTATCACGCCCAACTGAGGGTTTAGCGCATGTTGATTTATAGCGAAAGGTGATAATGAATCCTTGGCTGTTTTCCAAGCGAGCAGTTTATTAAGTGACTCCATGGCGAAGTTTTTGGGCTGTACCGCTGTGAAGGTACCTATTAAACATATCCCAAGAGTTCCGGAATTTGAGGCACAAAAGTGTGCCCCCATGACCTCATCATCATGAACTAAATTACCCGGATCCCGACCAGCGAAAATAGTGCCGTCAGGAGCTATCAAATAATTATACCCCATATCGGACCATTGGTTTACCTGTGTGTGATATATGTAGATACTTCTGACAATCGCAGTATAATCAGTCAAACTGTTGGAGGTGGCGGAATGATGAAGTATAATATTCCTGACCTTGTTCCAGACGCGATCATATTCAGGTTCCGGCAAGCCGGCACGCCAAACCTGCTGGCTGATCATTTCCGGTTTATCACAATCTGCCCGCAATTTAATATTGGAGAAGCTTTCTGTGTTATTGCTCCAGTGTATTAGAATGAGCTCGGCTGAGCTGCCTTCAGCCAAACCCTTAATTATAATTGAATGTAGTGGTTGATCAAATACGACCAGGTTGCTATGATAAAGTCCGTTAAGTGGATCGTAATGTTCATCCATTCCGGGAATGATCAGATCATTTCCTGCCTCAATGAAAATATTATTCAAAACTTCTTCTCTCCCTCTAATAACAAGTGCACGAACATTACTCGGTATGGAAATCCTTTGGGAAGCATTATTACCTTTTAACGGGAGCTTCTCCGTATTCTGACCCACAAGATATGATGGGCTTAACAGCAACAAAACAAAACAAGCCACTATGGATTTATTAACAGCCTGAATGATCATCTTCAATTTCACAGTATCAATTCTCTAAAAAACAATCTGATAATTTTGATTATAAACCATTGAGGATATCCCAGTCTTCTTCAAAGTCCCAGTTCCCCCTGATCTCCATCTCTTTCGAAAAAAGAAAAACACGTTCAGGCTGTATGCCCTTAAGGTAATCTCCGGTATCCCATCGGCCATTTCTATTCCTGTCGTGAATGGCTTTAAGGGTATAGCGGCCTGCCAACAAATTATTAAAAATAAGTTGTTGTGACTGCTTCACAATCTTCTCCCTGATCACATCACCCCTGTTATTCAGCAATTGAATGATATGTTGCTCATCTTCTGGAAGAATTAGGTTAATAAACAGATTGCCATATTCTGAAAGAGGCGGAATACGTACATTTACCCTGATCGTATCATTCCAGGCATCATTGAGTCCACGAAAGCAAGAGTCGGGGATAAATAAATTATAGACGCCCTCCGGTTCAAACTCATACTTTAGCCTGTATTGCAAGCCTATTTGATCAACCTTTTCAAACTCAATGCTGTTGTAAGTAGTGTCACCGTTGGCAACAAAACGTATACTATCGTGTGGCTTGTATTCAATGACCGGATAATCGAAGCGAAAAATAAGATCTTTGTCAATGTCAAGTCTGCGGGCACGGACATTATTAAACACCTGCAGATAAACCGGTGCATCACTGCGTGCAGCCCTTCTTGCTTCCTGGCCGGTCAGGCGTGGGCTTAAGGACAAGTGTAATGTGTCGTTTATCAGCGTATCGAAACGAACGTTTATACGAAGCGAATCATATACCTGAGGTTTGAAATACCAAAAAAGTGTGTCTTTTGCCTTACTAAATTGACGCAATAACCCAAAATCATCCGATATGGTATCCATCGATACTACCTCAACATGAGCTGCAGAATAACGGAAAACAAACTGCAAAAGACCCTCTTTAACCAGTTCGGCACGTAACAGCCTTTGAGTAGAGTCTACTTCGGTAAACATCATAAGTTCGTAAAAAGACTTCCCTTCCTGACGCTCAAGTTCAGCTGCCCGCTTGAGCGAATCAATTACCATTGTGGTCATTTCTACTGTGTCCACACCAGACTCGGTCTCCTTGATTAACAGACTATCAGTTAAAAACAAACTATCAGCCAAAGGCTTGAAATAGGCAGGTGTTACTAGTGTATCTATAAAGGCAATGGCCTCGCCTGACATATCATAGATAAAATTACTGTTCCTATCAGCCAGACCAAAAATCTTAAATCTTTCGTTGCGAAGATTGTTAAACAAAAAGTTTCCTTCCTGGTCAGTTCTTGTTACATAGTAAGGCTTAACAAGATAAGGTAGTGAGTCGAGTGGGAGTGTATCATTATCAATGAGGTAGAGCATAAGAAAGGCATTTTCTGCAGCTTCCAGATCGAAAGCATGGCGCATATTACCGCTCATCGACATGGAATCGATAATGGCACCAGTGGAGAATACAAAGGTAAAGTCTCTCAGTGGGTTGCCTTCAGTTAAATCAACGATGCCATTTCCAAAAAAAATGGTATACGTAGTTTCGGGCTTCAGATCCTCCATAAAACGGAGCTGCAATCTGCGACCTCTAATACGAAATTCAGGCCGGCTGTTCAATGGAGGAGAAATAAGCAACTCTTGTTGGAGTTTAGTGATGTTCACAAACTCATCAAAGGTGATCGTAATATTTCTTTCGGTGAAATCTGTTGTATAGTTAAGGGGATCTGATACAAGCACCCTTGGGGGTTCCATATCACGAGGTCCTCCCACAGGCATGACCGGATTGGCACATCGCAGCAACAGCAATGATGACAACAAAGTTGCACAAAGCATGAACAGGAGCATTCTCATCTTGGCACAAAGATGCGAATTTTTTAGGCTCACAACAGGGTGAAACGCACTGGCAAGGTAAAGCGCACCCTCACCGGTTGGTTGCGTTGCTTACCCGGTTTCCATCTTGGCATTTTCGAAACCACACGCAAAGCTTCTTCATCACATCCGGCGCCAATTCCACGCAGCAGGGTAACATTTGAAATACTCCCATCCGGCTCAACCACAAACCCCACGAATACAGTTCCTTGTATATTCATTTCACGTGCCAATTGCGGATATTTAATGTTTTCGTTAAAATATCTAATCCGAGCAATATCACCGCCAGGAAATTCAGGCTGCTCTTCCACGATCAAGAAAATTTCTTCTTCCTTGATCTCTTCTTCATCCCTCTGTACACGTTCAATGGGTGTATATACAGGTATTTCCGTTGATTGGTCTGCTTCAACCTGTATATCTATCTCCTGTATATCCTCCACATCATCTTCAACCACCTTAAGCAAGGTGATGTTTTGCATCCGTGGTGGCTCTGGTTTGGGTGGAGGAGGCTGGTGGGTGCTGATGATTTCTTCCTCAATAATATTGAGCTCAGCTAGATTAAGTTCAAGGTTGGGAGTACGTATGGGGGTTTTGATCTGAAAAGCGAGGAAAACCAGCAATAGACTTATGGCCAACCCTATTTCGAAGAACAGGCCCTTCTTGGCTTCAAGATCAGCCTGTGGTGTTTTGTAACTGATCATGGCACTTTGTTTTAATTGGTTCTTATTGAAAATGAGCAAAAAACGTGCCGAAAACTTCTTCCGTGAACTGATATTTCACAACTTGATAGGAACTTTTTTTTTCGTATTGGTGAATTATATGAAACCATGCTTATAAAACAAGATGCATGCTGAAAAAAAGTTTATTCAACTGCAATATGAGATAAGGTTGTTGGTTATGAACAGGTTAAAATCGTCACAATACAGTCCTGGTATTGAGTGGTAAAAAAACTGCTTCAGAGCGTTTCGAATGAGTATCCTAATTTCGAAAAATGTGGCAAAATAACTGGTAAAGCTTTTAAAAGATTAGGTGCAGCCTTCTTGCTGTCGTGAAAAACGATAATGGCTCCATCTTTAGTGTTATTTAGCACATAATCAATGCATTGTCCGGGGCTTGTTTCATGATCAAAATCGTAACTCAGCACAGACCACATCACTATTGTGAATTCTTTTTTCAATGTCTGAATTTGCGAAGGGGTAATACGACCATAAGGTGGCCTAAACAAAGTGGAATCAACAAGATTTCTGCAAAGGATTGCATTTTCGTAATAAACTTTAAGCGAAGTCTGCCAGCCATTAATATGGTGGTAGCTATGATTACCTGTTCGGTGCCCTTGTGCAAGGATTTCATGATATACTTCAGGATGTTTTTCAACATTTTTACCAATACAGAAAAATGTTGCCCTGGCATCGTACTTAGCCAATATATCAAGCACTTGAGGTGTTACAACCGGATGAGGGCCATCATCAAAGGTGAGATAAAGACGCTTATTACCTGCCGGCATCCACCAGAGCAAGGAAGGATAAAATATCCGCAGAAACAATGGTACGGTAGCAGATTTCATATGACAAAATTACAACGCATGACCAATGGTAAGCACACTAAAAGTATTAAATTTGTATAAAATATATTACAGATGAAAAAACTAGTTTTACTTCGCCACGGACAAAGCACATGGAACAAGGAGAATCGTTTTACAGGCTGGACAGATGTGCCACTTTCGGAACAAGGTGTTCATGAAGCCCGAAAAGCAGGAAAACTATTGAAAGAAAAAGGGTTTAATTTCAAGATTGCCTACACTTCCTATCTTACAAGGGCTATTAAAACACTTTGGCTTGCCCTTGAAGAAATGGATCTGATGTGGATTCCGGAAAAGAAAAGCTGGAGACTCAACGAAAAGCATTATGGGGAATTGCAAGGCTTGAACAAAACTGAAATGGCTGATAAATATGGCGATGAACAAGTACTACTTTGGCGTCGCAGCTTTGATATCCCACCAAACCCCATGGCTGAAGATGACCCGAATAGCACCTACCTCGACCCCAGGTATGCAGATGTCGATAAAAGGGACCTTCCATTAACGGAATCACTTAAGGAAGTGATCGATAGGATGGTGCCTTATTGGGAATCAGACATTAAACCTACTCTTCTGGAAATGAATGAGGTTTTGGTAGCTGCACACGGCAACAGCTTGCGCGCCCTGGTGATGCATCTTAAAGATATGGGCAAAAAGGAAATCCTCGAATTTAACATCCCCACCGGCATCCCTTATGTGTTCGAGTTTGATGACTCCATGAATCTACAGAAAGATTACTTCATTGGCGACCCCGAAGAAATCAAAAAACTGATGGAACAAGTTGCCAATCAGGCAAAGAAAAAATAATTAAACCTTAATTACGGGTTTTTAAGTATTGGCCTGTAAAGCCATGTGCTAAATGAATGTTGACATAAATACTACTGCTTACTCATTCTTTCAATAACCAAGAATGACAGCAATCTTATCAACTTATTAGGAACTCTCATTGTACTAAGTGATTACCATCCAAAACCCCTCAATCATGCTTATAATTTCTGATAAACGCTATGAAACAATGCTTTACAATCGATGTGGTAGAAGCGGATTAAAACTGCCTGCCATTTCACTAGGTTTATGGCATAACTTTGGAAATGTTGATGATTTTGAAACAGCTAAATCGATTGTTTACAATGCCTTTAATGCCGGTATTACTCATTTTGACCTGGCTAATAATTATGGTCCTCCGCCTGGATCAGCAGAGGAGAACTTTGGAAAGATAATGGCTCAGGGATTAAAGAAGTTCCGTGATGAGGTCATTATTTCAACCAAGGCAGGCTACAAAATGTGGGAAGGTCCATATGGTGAATGGGGTTCACGGAAATATTTACTGTCCAGCCTTGACCAAAGTTTGAAAAGGATGAAACTGAATTATGTTGACATTTTTTATTCACACCGCTTTGACCCGGAAACACCTTTGGAAGAAACCATGGGCGCACTTTCTTCCGCTGTTAGGCAA
>RRYU01003521.1_pt1 | contig 10879 bp, 7 predicted proteins | sample 2162651 | NCBI WGS metagenome assembly RRYU01 (sample SAMN10267283, study PRJNA491782) | microbial mat metagenome | isolation source: biomat in the production well | place: Japan: Minami-Kanto gas field, natural gas well KTG3 | collected 2017-06 | reverse complement strand
GCGGCCCTGCTGCTGACGCCGCGCGAGGAGGAGCCGCAGATCGTGGTCCCCTTGGCGGATGTCTATGTCCACCTGCCGGGAGCCAGCCCGGAAGAGGTTGAAAAACTGGTGGCTACCCCCCTGGAGAAACTCCTCTGGCAGGTGGACGGCGTTGAATATGTCTATTCCATGTCCCGCTCCGACATGGCCGTGGTGACCGCCCGCTTCTATGTCGGCGAGGACCGCATCGACTCGCTGGTCAAACTGCACAACAAGATTTCCACCCATATCGACATCATGCCGCCGGGGGTCGCCGGCTGGGTCATCAAGCCGATCGAAGTCGATGATGTGCCGATCGTCAACCTGGCGCTCTATTCCGGCACCGCTTCCGACCACACGCTGCGCAGGGTCGCTGAGGAGGTGGTCGACCGCCTGCAATCGGTCCCCGACACCTCCGGCACCCAGGTCATCGGCGGCCGTTCCCGACAGGTGCGCATCGAAGTCGACCCGGAGGCCCTGCACGCGCGCGGGATCGATCTGCTGAGCTTTGGCAGGGCACTCGAAGCCGCCAACCTGGAACTGCCGGCCGGCAGCTTCAGCCGCGGCAACCGGGAAACCCTGGTGCGGGGCGGAGACTTCCTGTCTTCAGCGCGAGACCTGGCCGATCTGGTGATCGGCGTGTTCGGCGGCGCCCCGGTTTACCTGCAGGATGTAGCCAGCGTCGCAGACACCATGGCGGAAGCCGACAGCTATACGCGGCTGCGCTTCGGCCCTGCTGCCAACCGCGACCGGCAGACGACCTACCAGGCCGTGAATATTGCCGTTGCCAAGCAGAAGGGCACCAACGCCGTCGTGGTTGCCGATGACGTTATCAAGTCCGTGTACGCCATGCAGGGGACGATCATCCCGGACGAGATTCAGGTCCGCGTCACGCGCAATTACGGGGAAACCGCCAATCACAAAGTCAACGAACTGATGACCCACCTGGTGATCGCGATCGTCACGGTGCTGGCCCTGGTGTTCTTTGCCCTCGGCTGGCGCGAAGCTCTGATTGTCGCGGTCTCGATCCCGATCATCTACTCGCTGACCCTGCTGGTCAATTACCTGTTCGGCTACACCATCAACCGGGTCACCCTGTTTGCCCTGGTGCTGGCGCTGGGCCTGCTGGTCGACGATCCGATCGTCGACGTCGAGAACATCTACCGGCATTTCAAGATGAAGAAGGAACCGCCGCGCGATGCGGTGCTGACCGCCGTCGACGAGGTGCGCCCGCCGGTCATCCTGGCGACCATGGCGGTGATCCTGTCGTTCCTGCCGATGATGTTCATTACCGGCATGATGGGTCCCTACATGCGGCCGATGGCGATCAACCTGCCACTGACCATGATCATGTCGCTGCTGGTGGCCTTTACCGTGACGCCCTGGATGACCTATCACATCCTCAAGGGCGAGTATGGCAAGGAAGAAAAAGCCTTTATCCTCGAAGAGAGCCGCACCTTCCTGATTTATCGCCGGCTCCTGTCGCCATTCCTCGTATCCCGCGGCAAAGCCTGGCTGCTGGTCGGGGCCGTTGTCCTCCTGCTGGTGGTTTCAGTGGCCATGCCGGCACTGAACATGGTGCCGCTCAAGATGCTGCCGTTCGACAACAAGAACGAGTTTCAGCTGGTGCTCGACCTGCCGGAGGGGACGACGCTGGAAGAAACCGACCGGGTGACGCGCGAACTGGAAGACTATCTGGTGCGGGTGAATGAAGTGACCGATGTGTCCTCTTTCGTAGGCACGGCCAGCGCCATGGACTTCAACGGCATGGTGCGTCACTACTACATGCGCGAGGGGGCCAACGTGGCCGACCTGCGCATCAACCTGGTCGACAAGTCCGAACGCGCCCAGCAAAGCCACGAGATCACCCTGCGCCTGCGCGATGACCTGACGGCGATTGCAGATCGGAACGGGGCCAACCTGAAAATCGTCGAGGTCCCGCCCGGTCCGCCGGTCATTTCGACGCTGGCGGTCGAGGTCTATGCCGAACCGGGGATCAGTTACGCCGAGCAGATTGCCGCCGCACGGATCGTCAGGGAGAGGATGACCGGCGAAGACAAGGTGGTGGATGTTGACGACACGGTCGAATTTCCCCAGGAGCGGTTCCGGTTCGTCCCCGACCGGCAGAAAGCCGCTCTGTCGGGCGTCAGCACCGCACAGATAGCGCGGACGCTCGGGATTGCCCTGCAGGGGCAGGCGATCGGTACACTCCATATCGACACGGAGCGGCGGCCGCTCGAGATCATGCTGCGCCTGGCCGAGGCCGACCGCTCGTCGCTGGATTCCCTGGCAGGTCTGAAAGTGCTGAGTGCGTCGGACGTGCTGGTGCCGCTTTCCGAACTCGGCCGGTTCGTCTCCGAGCCCCTCGAACCGACTATCTACCACAAGAACCTGGAGCGGGTGACCTACGTGTTTGGCGAAATGGCCGGCAAAAGCCCGGTCAATGCGATCCTCAACCTGATCGGCCATTTCGGTGACAAGCCGCTACCAGAGGGGACGCATGCCGTCTGGAGTGGCGAGGGGGAATGGAACATCACCCTGGACGTGTTCCGCGACCTGGGCCTCGCCTTCGGTGCCGCCCTGGTCCTGATCTATATCCTGCTGCTGATCGAAACCCGTTCCTACGGCATGCCGCTGATCATCATGGGCGCCATTCCTTTGACCATGATCGGCATCATGCCCGGCTTCTGGCTGCTCAACCTGATTACGGACACGCCGGTCGGCGGCTACAACACGCCGGTCTTTTTCACGGCCACCGCCATGATCGGCATGATCGCCCTGGCCGGCATCGTGGTGCGTAATTCGATCATCCTGATCGACTTCATCCATCATTCCCTGCGGCGCGGCAAACCGCTCGACGAGGCGTTGATCGAAAGCGGCGCCGTTCGACTGCGGCCGATCCTGCTGACCGCCGGGGCCGCGCTGCTCGGCAACTGGATCATCACCCTCGACCCGATCTTCTCCGGCCTGGCCTGGTCGATCATCTTTGGCGTCTTCGCCTCAACCGGCTTCACCCTGATTGTGATTCCGGTTGTTTACTGGCTCATTTACGGCAAACATGCCGAACAGCACGCAAGGAGTTTCCGCCCATGACTATCAACCGTTATCTGCGCATGATCGCCGGATTTTTTATTCTGCTCAGCCTGGTTCTTTCCCAGCTCCACTCTGGTTACTGGCTGTGGTTCACCGCCTTTGTCGGGTTAAACCTGCTGCAGAGCGCTTTTACCAACTGGTGCCCGATGATCACCATCCTGCGCAAGCTCGGTATCCGTGAAGGCTAGAAACCGATTGCAAGTCCCGCGCGATGCGAATGGCTCACCGCCGGTAGTAGTCAGCCCCGTACAGCACTTCGAGGCTCAGCATCACTGAAAATTCCGGTTTAAAATCCCTTTCATGGTCGAAATCGACCTGCGGCCTGATTTCAAAAAAGACGTAGCCTTTGTGAACATCCCTGCGTAACCGGATATTGAAGAAGTAGCGGTCATGATGCCAGCTCGGCTGGGTGTAGCCGATGACCCCGACTTCGGCGGCAAGCCCAAGCCGGGGTTTCAGCGCATGGAGAAGCCGGATACGCTGACTCACCTTAAAATCACTATGGACATATTCCCCTTCATTGCGATAAGCCTGTGAAATCAGCCGGAGTAATGATTTATCATCCAGCTTCCGATCGAAAGACAAGGTTGACTTGCTGCCGTAGCCATGGGAATCAAACCATTCAAACATCTGGACAAAGCGACCCTGCCAGTTGTAAAGGCCGAAACTGCGCCGCAGACGGAGCTTGATATAGGGATCAAGTTCGCGGACTTTGAGCCCGGGTGATAGCGAGACACTCCAGTTACGGGTCTCCTGAAAGATGAACCGCAGGGAGGCGCGCAACTGCTTTTCGTCGCTGTCTCTGTCAGCCAGTGAGTAAAAGTCGACCTCGTCCCCGTCGAACTCTTCGTCTTCAAGTTCGAAACGGATTTTGAGTCGCTGTTCGGTGCGCGGCAGATCAAGCCGCAATCGAAACCGGGCGTCGAAGGAAAAATCACCTCCTCGCTCCAAAGCCGTAGAGAGGGTCACCGAACCGTAGCTGTCCGTACCGCTACTTTCTTCATAAAACCGCTCTGACCCGAAAAAAGCGTCGAGCCGCCGGGACATAGCTTCAAGGGAACGGCTGAGGTCTTCATGGTGAAGGGTCGTTTCGAAGGTCGAGCCGATCAGGCCGAAGCTGCGCTCCAAAACTCCGCGAGCCGAATCGGGCCTGCCCTGAGCAGAGGGGGCCTGAACCGCCGCTTGAGTGGCCGCGGCCAGCCGGCTTTTTTCTGAGTTTGTTCCGGCAATGCCGGCTGTAACGGGAGGCCCCGCGAGGAACCCGGCAACCGACGGTGAGTCTGCGCAGACTGACCATGTCGGAACCAAAGAGAACAGGAGGAAAGGCAACAGCCATCGATACAGATAACGCTTACAGGCCAGAGACATCTGTTGCCTCACAGAGAAGACTGCTTCAAAAGGTTTGTTCTCACGCTATCGTAATGGGCGCTCAATCCCGCCCCGAGGGCGGCTCCCAGCCATCGAACCGGTCGATCAGTCACCTCCCTGGAAATGCCCGGACAGTTCGCGCAGGCGGGCGGCCGAGTCCCCAAGCCCTTTCGTTTCTTCGAGGATGGCCCTGGCTTTCTCGGCATTGCTGGTCAAACGCTCCGAGGAGCGCCCGAAATGGTCAAAGATACGCTCGACCGTCTCCATCTGAAAACGCGTTGCTTCGTTAATCGCCTTGACCTGTTCCTCGCGAGCCAACATGCTCCGGTCGAATTCATGGTTGGCCTTGACCTGCTCATCAAAACCCCGGCCGATCTGGTCAGCGGCGGACTTCATCTCGGAGACACCCGTCTGGATACGTCCAATCGAGCTTTCCTGTTGCTGAATATTCTGGGCGATAGCCCGCACCGACCGCAAACTGCTGCCGGCATCTTCAATCAGTTTCCGGGCACGGGCCCGCTGCTCACCGGAGTGGTCGGCAAGTTGATGGGAATCTTGAGCCGCCTGTTGCGAGCTTTCAACGATCTTGCTCAAAGCATCGCCCGTCGACTGTGAGAGAACGGTCCCCCGGGTAATAAAGCGACTGGTTGAAACGATTGTCTCACTGACCTGCAAGGTGTCTTCGCGGATATGCTGGACGATCTCCTCAATCTCTTCCGCACTGGTCGTCGTACGATCTGCAAGCTCCCGGATTTCTTCTGCGACAACCGAGAAGCCACGCCCCTCGGAGCCGGCTTTGGCCGCAATAATGGCCGCATTGAACGCCAGCAGTTCGGTATCGGAAATCAGCCCCTTGATCACCTCGAGAATCCGGGTCGCCTCGTCCGTCCGCCGGGAAAGCCTCTGCATGGCCGTGGTCGCCTGTTGTCCGCCTTGGTCAATCCGTGCCATTTCCGTCATGAACGATTCAACGACCTTCAAGCCGTCTTCAGCATTCTGCCTGACGGCATCCGCCTTGCCGGCACTGTTTTCGGCCCCGTTGCGCAGCTCGTTGAAAGCTTCACCGATTTCATCAAGGTCGTGTGCCGTACCTTCCATAGTGCGGGCAACCTGATCGGCCTGAGATGCAGAATCTTGAATTGATTCGACCAGCTCATCGACGCTGCGAGTGGTTTCAAGGAACTGTCGGGTAGAATGGTCCAGGGCGCCGGCAATCTCTTCGAGCGAAGCGGACAACTCCCGGGACAAAGCCGCTTCATCCTGAGCCCGCTCAGTCAGAACGGCCACCTCTTCCATAACCGCTTTCTGTTTCTCGAACATGCCGTCGACATCGGCGCGCGCGCTCTGTGCCGCCTGCATCCCGTCTTCAGCTCGCGCCAGAAGGAAGCGGCTGGCGTCAATGAGCGCCTGATGGTTTGGGGCAAATTTCTCCAGGTTGGTTTTCAGGGCGATCAGGATTTGCTGAATGGCATTGACCGTGCGCTGCATTTCCAAAGACAAGTCTTCGACCGAATCCAAGGCCCCCGGCCCGGATTGGTTTGCGGTCAGACCTTGCAGGAGGCTGAGCTGTTGGCGCAAAGCCTTTTTGAGAAAGAGGCGCGTTAACAGGAAGAACAAACCTCCAGTGGCAAGGCCAAGGGCCAGACAAGTCGCAAAATACCCGAAAGTGAAGGCAGGCTTTTCCATAAGCAGGTACAGCAGAAAGGAAAAAATCATGCCGGCGACCAGGCCACCGCCAAGGCATGACCAAATCAACGCATGAAAACGCATCGCTGCATGGTTCACTTCGGTCATTTGCATTGCTCCAGAATGATCCCAGTATTTCATCAAAAGCTGAACAATTTAATAGGCACTTCAAGAAAGCCTTAGAACTAACACAAACCTGGACAAATCCACAAGATGAAAGCTATCTGCCTGCTGTTCTTATCAAAAGACTCGCGTATACTATGAACGAGAGTTCGACGGGAAGAGCGGGAGGAATGTCACATGCACGGTTCCCGAGGGGAGGCAGACTTGTCACCATGACTGCGCTCATCGACACCCACGTCCATCTTGATCGCCTTGACCAACCGCTGCAGGCCGTCGCTGACGCAAGGGGCCATCAGGTCGAAGCTTTTGTGATCCCCGGCATCTATGCGCAAGACTGGCCGAAGATCCTCAACGCAGCCGAGACGATCCCTGGCGTCTGGGCGGCACCTGGCATCCATCCCGTAGCGGCCGGGGCATGGGACTCCGGCCTGGAGCGCCAGTTGCGTGCCGCCGCACAACATCGGAAAACGGTCGCTATCGGCGAAGTCGGTCTCGACAGTCAGGTCGACACGCCGGCAGCTCTGCAGGAAGAGCTCTTCCGCCGGATGATTCGGCTGGCACGCGAATTCGACCTGCCCCTGCTGCTGCACGTACGGCGTGCCATCGATCGGGTGCTGAAAATTTTACGCGAAGAACAGGCCGATCAGGTCGGTGGAATTTTTCATGCCTTTTCGGGCAGCCTGCCCGTTGCCAGCCAGGCCCTCGATCTCGGCTTCGCCCTTGGCATAGGGGGCATTGTCACTTTCCCCGAAGCCCGCCGTCTGCCGGAAGTGGTTCGTCAAGTTCCAGCCGAAGCCCTGGTCCTGGAAAGCGACGCGCCCGACATGACCCCCCATCCTTTTCGCGGGGAAGCCAACCGTCCGGCCCTCCTGCCATTGGTCGCCCGCGAGCTTGCCCAGTTGCGTCACTGGAGCCTCGAGGAAACGGCCGCGATAACTTCGGCAAATGCCAAACGAATTTTACATTTTCCCCAATAACCCCAATGATAAATCGTCGCGCCATGCCTAAAAACCCTCTTCATGCATAACCGCGACTCGGCCGAAAGACCATTTCCCGGTCACTTCCGGCAAGAGACCATCAGTAACCAGCGATGACATGCCGCAGACATTTCCGCGGTCAGACTCTTGCCCGGGCAGTCAAAGGAGCGCTTTTTCTGACGAATAAACTATGTTAAGATGCCCCCATTCACTGATCATGCACTGATTGAAATCATGTCCATTCCTACTGAAACGACATCGCCCTCCGGCACTGACCCAGCGAATGCCGGCACGCCGCGCGCGCCTGCCCACAAGGACATGATTGCGCGCCTGCTGGTAAAGCAGGGGGTGATCAACCAGGCGCAATTCATCTATGCCAAAAGAGTTCAGGACAAGCTGGTTTCCAGTCGATCGCTGATCGAAGTTCTTAAAGCACTGAATCTGCTTAGCGATGAGCAACTGGTTAAGGTCCTGAAAAATCATCCGCCGGACATCCGCATCGGCGAACTCCTGGTTGAACTGGGCCATATTCGCAACGATGACCTCGAATCGGCTCTCGCCATCCAGCGCGAAGCAGACAAGCCACGTAAGCTCGGTGACATCCTCGTTGAATACGGTTTCCTTGATGAATATCGCATCATTGAAATTCTGGCTTCAAAACTCGGCTACCCCTTCGTCATCCCCGAATTTGCCAAAATTGACCGACAGCTCCTACAGCAAGTGCCGCAAAAAGTGTTTTCACAACACAGTTTCGTACCGGTGGTCTGCCAGCACGGCAAGATCCTGGTGGCATTTGTCGATCCTCTGGACCTTGATGCCCGTGAAGCCGCGGACCAAATCTTCAGCAAACTGATCGAGCCCGCCATCGGCCCCAGACAGGCGATTCGTGAGGTCATTGAACTCTATCGACGCGGTGCGCAACGTGGTTCAGCATCGGAAGCCGATGATTCTACCATCATCGGTATCGTCAATGGCCTGCTTGAGGATGCCATGGGGCAACAGGCCAGTGACATTCACATCGAGCCGATGAAGGATCGGCTGAGGATTCGTTTCCGCTGTGATGGTGTGCTGACGATCCACAAAGAGCTCAACCTCGAACTTGCCGCGCCAATTACAACCCGCATCAAAGTGATGGCCGAGGCCGACATTGCCGAGCGTCGCAGACATCAAGATGGTCGTATTTATTATGAAAATGTGGCAACCGGGGATACGTTGGACCTGAGGGTGTCCTTCTATATCACCGTACACGGTGAAAAGATTGTTTTGCGCCTGATGAACAAAAAAGGCGAGCTCCTCGAAATCGACGAAATCGGCATGGCGCCCCGCATGCTGCGCCAGTTCAAGGATGACGCCCTGGAAACGCCGAGCGGCATTATGATCGTGACCGGCCCCACGGGGGCCGGCAAAACAACGACCCTTTACAGCTGTGTCAACTCCCTGAACGATTTGGAAACCAGTATCATTACCGCGGAAGAGCCGGTCGAATATGTCATTGACGGCATCTCACAGTGCTCGATCAACCCGAAAATCGGCGTCACTTTCACAGAAACCCTGCGCCATATTGTCCGCCAGGACCCCGATATTATAGTTATGGGCGAGGTTCGCGACACTTTTTCAGCAGAAACGGCAATTCAGGCGGCCCTGACCGGCCACAAGGTTTTGACGACCTTTCACACGGAAGATACCGTTGGAGGTCTGCTGCGTCTGCTCAACATGGGCATCGAAGCCTTCCTGATCGCTTCGACCATTACCTGCATTATCGCCCAGCGCCTGCTGCGACGCGTCTGCCCAAAATGCGCGATTGCTTATACGCCGACTCCCGAGGAATATCGCAGGCTGGGCTATACCCATGGCGATCTGGCCGGAGCCTCTTTCATGGTGGGGCGAGGCTGCCCTGAATGTCGCTTCACAGGGCACAAAGGCCGGGTCGGGATCTTCGAGTTGCTGCTGCTCAACGACCAGGTCAAGGAAGCCGTGCTGGCCCGCCGAACCGTACATGACATCCGTAACATCAGTGTCGAGACCTCCGGGATGGTCACCCTTCTGGAGGATGGAATTGCCAAAGCCGCCCGCGGCAAGGTCTCTCTTCAGGAAGTTCTGCGCCGCCTGCCGCGGGTAGATCGACCGCGCCCGCTGCATGAATTGCGGCGGTTGCTGGGAGAATAAGGATGCAGAACAAGTCAATCGCAGAGGCCATCCAGACCCAGATCAACGCCGCCACGGTCCACCTGCCGGTGCATCCGGCAATCAGCCGCGGATTCTTGAAAAATCCAGCTTCCTTGACGGACGCTCGGCAGATAAAGAGCCTGGTTGCTCAAGACCCTGCCTTGGTGTGTCACCTGTTTCGCGCGGCAAACTCATCCTTTTTCATGGGCCTTAAGCAGACCCAAACTCTCGAAGACGCCATAACCCGGCTTGGTTACGAAAAAGCCTGGGAAGTTCTGGAACAGGTCTGCCGGCATAGCCTGGCCCTCAGCCAGGGGCGACTCTTCTCAAGATACCTGACCTTACTCTGGCAGCATTCGGTCGGATGTGCTGCCGGCTGCCGCTGGCTGGCGGAGCGCTGCGGTTACCAGGGCCTGGCTCAGCAGGCATATCTGGCCGGGCTGCTGCATGACATCGGTAAACTCTTTCTGCTTGCCAGCCTCGAAGAAATCTCGACATCTGACGACTTCAACATGCCTTTCTCCGACCATATCATTCACGAAGTCATTGAAACCATGCATGTCGAACAAGGCCTGCGCCTGGCAGGAGACTGGAACCTGCCAGATCTCTTCTTTACAGTCATCAACCGCCACCATGATACGAGCATTGACAGTCACAATATTGTGCTGGCCTTGGTCAAACTTGCCAACAAAGGCTGCTGTAAAGTCGGATTGGGGCTGCAGCAGGACAAGACCCTGGTCCTGCCAACCACCGCCGAGGCACAATTTCTCGGCATCAGCGAGATTGCGCTGGCGGAATATGAGATCATGCTTGAAGATCGGTTCTTCGATGAAGGACAGGGAGAATCGGCAACCTGACGCCAGCTTTCTCAGGGAGGGCTTTTGCGATGATCAAGACAATTGCTAAGATTCTGCAGACCAAAGGCCATCAGGTCTGGAGCATTTTACCGGAGAACACAGTTTACCAGGCTCTCGAGCTGATGGCTGAAAAGGAAGTCGGTGCTCTGGTTGTCATGAAAGAAGATCGTGTGGTGGGGATTTTTTCCGAACGCGACTATGCCCGCAAGGTGGCACTGCGCGGCCTGAATTCTCAAAAGACCCAGGTCTCCCAGGTTATGACCGACATGCTGCACTCGATTACCCCGGAGCACTCCGTCGAGGAGGGCCTCTCGCTGGTCACCGAGAGCCGCAGCCGTCATCTGCCGGTTCTCAAAGGCGACAAACTGGTCGGCGTGGTTTCCATCGGCGACCTGGTCAAGGCTTCGCTGGCGGAAAAGGATTTTGTGATCAAAGAACTCAAGAGCTACATCAAGGGCCAATAGCTCTCCTGCGACTTGACCGCAGCCACATCAGCGAGTTGCCGGCGGCCAAGGGTTACTTCATCAATCCCGGCAGGAACAAGGCAATCTGCGGGAAGAGAATCAGCAGCAGATTGCAGACCAGCATGGC
>RRYU01004007.1_pt1 | contig 10884 bp, 9 predicted proteins | sample 2162651 | NCBI WGS metagenome assembly RRYU01 (sample SAMN10267283, study PRJNA491782) | microbial mat metagenome | isolation source: biomat in the production well | place: Japan: Minami-Kanto gas field, natural gas well KTG3 | collected 2017-06 | reverse complement strand
CCCCCCCCTGCGGTCCAGCCGATCAGTGGCGGCAGGGCTCCACAAACAGCGCCGGGCAGAGCGGCAAAAGCCGTCCTGCGTTTGAGAGGGGTGTAAATGGCGTTATACCAGATGACAGCCAGAGCACCGATAAGCAGCGGCAAAAAATCCGGCATTTGTGCCAGCAGCGTCAGCCCAATAACAATCTGCACCAGGGCGGATATCAGAACAAACGTTGCACTGAATTGGGCCGCCGGCAAGGGGCGCATGCAGGTACGCAACATGCGTTGGTCAAGGTCGGCCTCCTGCCATTGATTGAGAGCCGAACTGCCCCCGGCGAGTAATATTGTTCCTCCCAATACCAGCAGAATCTGCCATGACCAGGCACCACCGGCGAAAAGATATCCGGTCAGGGCCGACAGGGCGACCATGGTTGACAGCTCCAGCCGCACCAGTCGGCGCAGAGCCTGGAGGTTGGTCAGTAGACGCCGGGCCGATGTTGTCCGGCTGCCATGGGGAAGAGATAACGACAAGGTCAGCTGTCCTTATTGCTGGAGCAGATGTTCAACTATGGCATCCAGTTCTTCCGGGCTCAGATAATCGCTTGACGGCATGATATCAGGATATCCTTTGACGACTTCAGAGCCGGGATCGACCAGAGCGCGTAACAGATAATCTTCATCAGCTTGCTGGGTGAACTCTTCACCATCGCGAACAAAGGTGATTTCGCGACTGCCGATTCCCTGGAAGGTCGGCCCAATGCTGGAACTGCCGTCGGTCGAATGGCAGCCGGTACAGCCGTTGATTTCGATCAGGCTAGCGCCATCAACAGCCGGATCCGTGCTTTTATCCGGCCGCTCCATCATGTAGTCCACCAAAGCTTGCAGATCGTCATCGTTGAGACTGGCCTCATCGTACGACGGCATCATTGCCGGGTAGCCCTGAACAACCTCGTAATTGGCCTCACGAATAGCTCGAATCAGATAATCATCGTCGATGGTGATCTCTTTTGTCTGACCGTCAACTTCTACCTGCCGGGTTGAACCAGGCAGCTCATACAGGGATGGACCGATACCGGGACTGCCGTCGACACTGTGGCAGCCGGTACACCCCTGTTCACGCAGCACCACCAGTCCGCGATGTTCCGCCGGCGTATCCGCATCCTGCCAGGCGGCGTAATCCTCTGCGCTTAAGGCTTCGATTGTTGTAATCATGTCAGCGTGACCGACACCGCAGTACTCGGTACAGAAAATATCGTAGCTGCCCGGCTGGGGCGCTTGAAACCAGACGTAGGTCTCTAAACCCGGTACCATGTCTTTTTTGATGCGAAAGGCCGGCACGAAAAAACTATGAATAACATCCGTTGAACGCAGGCGCACTTTCACCGGGGTATTGGCCGGTACGTACAGGCGGTTTTCGCGGCGGCCATCCTCGTATTCAAATTGCCACGACCACATGCGCGCCGTAGCGTTGATCTCCATGGCCCCCTCAGGAACTTCGGTCAGACCAACGTAATTGGCCCAGCCATACCAGAACATGGTCAGCACGATCAGGGTCGGCAGAACCGTCCACAGGGTCTCAAGGATGATATTGTGATCAACATCGGAAGTCGGCTCCGGATGTTTAGAGCGGCGGTACTTCACCACAAAGTAGATGGTGACAATGGTGATCCCGAGCAACAGTAACAGTGACAGGCCAAAGATGTAAATCATGACACCATCAACAAGTTGAGCCGTGGGATTGTCAGTTTGCAGCAAAGTCACGATAACACCTCACGATAAAGCACATCGGTAAAAGTAAAACCAATAAAGATGACCAGGATCACCAGCATCACCAGAATCCCGATTTTAAACAGCCGTGATTCCTGACGCAGATGCATGAAAATAAGCAGCACCAGGGCTGATTTTAGCGAGGCCACTGACAAGGCGATCCAGATATTTACCGCGCCGAAATCAAACTGGGCCACCCCGACGGTTACGCCGGTTAAAATAATCAGGGCAACCCAGACCAGGATAAAGGTCCGGTAGGGAACTGGTTCATGTGTTTCTTCCGACATTCAAACCTCCCGATATTTCAGATAATCAGGTAATACAGTGGAAACAGAAAAATCCACACCAGGTCAACCAGGTGCCAGTAGAGGGCCGAGTTTTCCAGCAGCACATAACGGTCGCTGGTCACCTTGCCCTTGGCCACCATGACCGCTACAACTGCAATGAGGGTGGCACCGATCAGCACATGTAGACCATGCAGCCCGGCGGTGAAATAATAGAGGTTGAAAAATGAGGTGACCCCCGGCCCCATTTCCCGCAGGGTTTCCGACGCGGGATAGATTCCAAGGTTGATCTCGTAAGACCACTCAAAATATTTATTGATCAGAAAGACAATTGCCAGACCGATGGTCGCCACACAGAGGTTGATACATAGACGGATCTGATTGCGCTGAATGGCAGTAATAGCCAGGGCAATGGTCAAGCTGCTGGTCAGCAGTACGACGGTATTTGCGGCACCGAACCAGATATTGAGCTTGTTGCTGGCGGTAATGTACTCTTGTGGATAGGTGATCAGGGCGATGGCATAAAGAATAAACAGACCACTGAACAGAATCACCTCGGTATAGAGGAACAACCACATTCCGAAGCGGGCGCCAGTATCGTCACGATGCTCAAAACTCATCTGCTCTGACTCCTTTGAAGTCGTAGGGACCACGGGTGACCACCGGATCCTCCTTGCCGAAATTGAGCATTGGTGGTGGTGACGGTACCTGCCATTCGAGGGTCGCTCCGCCCCAGGGATTCATCCCGACCGGTTTGCCGTCCAGCATGCCCTTGAGCAGGTTGGCGAACATCATGATCAGGCCGGCAGCCAGTACCCAGGAGCCCAAAGTGGCAACCATGTTGAGGGTTTGAAATTCGGGGAGATAGTCGTAGTAGCGGCGCGGCATCCCCTGGATACCCACGGCCTGCATTGCCATGTAGGTGACGTTGAAACCAACAAAAAGCAGTCCCCAGGCGATAAAGGCGATTTTGTGGTTGTACATGCGCCCGGTGAACTTCGGCAGCCAGTAATGCAGGGCTCCAAAAAAGGCAAAACCGGTACCGCCGAACATGGTGTAGTGGAAGTGGCCGACGACAAAGGTGGTGTCGTGCAGATGAATATCGGCAGCGGCGGCGCCAAGGGCCAGGCCCCCGAGACCACCGATAGCAAACTGGAGGATAAAGGCCAGGGCATAGAGCATTGGTGGTCCGAGCTGGATGGAGCCTTTATAGAGGGTGGAGACCCAGTTGAATATCTTGATAGCACTGGGGATGGCAACGATGAAGGTCAACAGCGAAAACACCAGGATGGCAAAATCACTCATGCCGCTGGCATACATGTGGTGGGCCCAGACCAGTGAACCGGCAAAGGCAATCGCCAGGCTCGAAATCGCCATAGCCCAGTAACCGAATATTGGTTTGCGGGAAAAAGTCGGGATGATTTCGGATATCACCCCCATCGCCGGAAGAATCATGATGTAGACCGCCGGGTGAGAGTAGATCCAGAACAGGTGCTGAAACAGAATCGGATCGCCACCACTGGCAACATCAAAGAGTCCGGCCCCGAAGAACCGCTCCAGCATCACCAGTACCAGAGTGATGCCGAGCATCGGTGTCGCTAATACCTGAATCCAGGCGGTGGCGTATAGGGTCCAGACAAACAGGGGCAGCCGTCCCCACCCCATCCCTTCAGCACGTAAACGGTGGATCGTGGTGACAAAGTTGATGCCGGTCAGAATCGACGAAAAACCGAGCATAAAGGCGGCAAAGGCGGCAAGGCTGACGTTGGTTGAGGTCTGGGTGCTGAAGGGGACATAAAACGTCCAACCGGTATCAGGGGCGCCGGTGCCGGTAAAGATTGCCAGAACCGCCAGAATGGCACCGCTGATGTAAAAATACCAGGACAGCAGGTTGACTCTGGGGAAGGAAACATCTCGCGCGCCGATCTGAATCGGCAACAGCAGATTGCCGAAGGCTGCGGGAATGCTGGGGATAATGAACAGGAAGATCATGATAATGCCGTGAACGGTAAAGGTGGCATTATAGGTCTGAGCCGTCATGATGTGCTGCCCGGGAGCGAATAGTTGCAGCCGGATGGCGAGGCCGAGTATGGCTGCAACGATGAACATGGTGGTAATGCAACCAAGATACATCATGCCGATGCGTTTGTGGTCGGTAGAGAGCAGCCAGCCCAGCACGCCGGAACGGGGACTCTCACTGTAGAAGCCGGTGTTGGTCAAGGGGGTTTTTGTCATGATTTTTTCTTTCTACCGCTGAAGATCAGAAACAGAAAAAAACTGCCGAGGGTCAACAGGATCACGGTACCGCTGACGCGCATCAGGTTAAAGACATAACGGCGGTTTTCGGCATCATAGGTGAAACAAAATTCCAGTGCTTTGCTGATCGGGGTGCTGATGCGACCTTCGGCTGCTTCAAGAATGGCCATGGTCAGGGTGATCGGCGGGATCGACTGCCCAATCAGATAGCGGACAATGGTACCGTCAGCAGCAACAATGAAGGCGGCAGTAGGATGAACAAACTGATCAGCTTCCTTGTAAAAGTAATAACCGGCGGAGTCGGTCAGTTTAAGAATATTCTCCTGCTCTCCGGTCAAAAAATGCCAGGCTTCCGGGGGGAAGTCGGTACGGGTGGCAGTGAGAAAGGTGCGCTGACTGTGGGCAGCCATTGCGACAGTTTCTTCCGAGTCAAAACTCAAGGTGATTACCTGATAATCCTTGCCGGGGGTCAGGCGCATTTTAGGCAGGGTTGTTGCCAGACCGCCGAGGAGGACATTGCAGACCGTGCGGCAATTGTAAAAGACCGGCACAAATAAGGTCGGGCGGTCAATCAGATCGCCAAGCTGTACCTGTTCACCGTTCGAATCGGTAAAATTGAGTTCCAGAGGAATCTTCTCCCCCAGTTGCATCTCCAGGGCAACCCGCTTGTCCTGTGCCAACGTGGTGCCTTGGAACAATAGACCGATCACCAGGAAAATGAGAAAAAAACGCAAGACCTACTCCATGTAGAGGATGAGAGTTTTTGTCTGACAGACGCTGAAGCTGCCGACAGACGCTGAGGCTGTGGTTGCCGCTGACAATGACGCAAGTCTACTCAACTGGTAAGGAATTGTAAATACAGTGAGAAGAAAAAGATCCCTGGTCGCGCCATCTGCTACGAGCAGTATCTGCTGATGTCTGTGCCGTAACAAGACAGAGACTGTGTTAATATGAATAACACTTGCCCGAATCTTCAATAGGAATGATGGCCTGTTGTTGATGACAGCCATGAGGGGAATCAATGTGGAGCCTGAGTTGTGATAAAAACACCCCGGCCTGATTTTTTAGCTAGACATTATCGATTACTACTGGTCGTCAGTTTGATTCTGCTGGTCACGGTGCTTCACTATTTTACCTCGAACCTTCACGCACCATTTCATGATATTTATCGACGCCTCTATTATTTACCCATCGTTCTTGGCGGAGTCTGGTTTGGCTTACGTGGCGGCTTGCTGGCCGCTACCTCCGTTTCGCTGTTGTATCTGCCGCATATGTTGTTACAGTTGGTTCCCTTCCATGGGGACCTGCTGGAGCAGGTCCTCGAAATGTTGCTTTATCATGTTGTCGGTGGAATCACCGGGCTGCTTTCTCAGCGCGAGCGGCGCCAGCAGAAACTGTATCAACAAGCAGCGGAACGTCTTGAACGCAGTTATGCCCAGCTGCGTCAACAAGCCGATGAACTGATTGCCTCCGAAATGGAGCTGCGCCGCAAAGAACGGTTTTCTACTTTAGGGGAAATGAGCGCTGGTCTGGCCCATGAAATCCGCAATCCTTTGGGGTCGATCCGCATGGCGGCGGAGGTGGTGACAGAAGGACTAAATGAGGATGATCAACGTTTTGAATTCGGACGCATCCTGCAGAAAGAAAGCCAGCGCCTGAATAACGTCCTGGAGGAATTTCTCGGCGTGATCCGTGGACCTTTGGAAGACACGGAAGAGATAGCACTCGTTGAGGTGCTGGCGCAACTGAAGTTGCAGTTGTCCGCCGATGCGGTCAAGGCCGGTGTCAGTATTGCTGTTGATGCTGATGACACTCGGGTGCGGCTGGTTGTGGCACCCTTGAAACAGGCGTTATTGAATCTGGCTCAGAATGCCCTGCAAGCCATGTCCGGTGGTGGCATACTGACTCTGACGGCACAAGGGACAGAAAAACAGGTTGAGATCCAGGTAACAGATACCGGGGAGGGGATTGATGCGGACAAGCTGGAGCAGATTTTTACCCCCTTTTACACTACTCGTGAAGAAGGCACCGGATTGGGCTTGGCCATTACCCAGCGCCTGATCCAGCGCCTTGGCGGGGAATTGTTGGTTGACAGTCAGCCCGGACATGGCACCAGCTTTAATGTCAGTATTCCATTGTCCGCGGAGAAAAAAGTGTATGAGTGAAAAGATTCTGGTTGTTGATGACGATGATTCCCTGCGGCGGATGATGGAATATACCCTGCAGCAGGCGGGGTACCAAGTGAGCGTAGCCGGCGATGGTGACGAGGCACTGGCGGCGGTACACAAGGAACCACCAGGCCTGATCGTCACCGACCTGAAGATGGAGCGGATGGGCGGGTTTGAACTCTTGACCCAGATCCGGCGGGATTATCCCGATATTCTGGTGATCATGGTGACGGCCTTCGGCAGCGTCGAGAGTGCCGTCGAGGCGATGCAGCTTGGCGCCCACGATTACCTGGTCAAGCCCTTTTCCCGCGACGCTCTGCGTCTGGCTGTGCAGCGGGCACTGTCTTATTGCCTGCTGCAACGGGAGAACCAGGAACTGCGCAAGAAGCTGGCTCAGGGCGAGAGCTTTGAACTTATCACTGCCGCTCCCAGTATGCAGCAACTGATCAACACCCTGGATCGAGTAGCAACCTCTGAGGTCCCGGTCTTGTTGACCGGAGAAAGTGGCGTCGGCAAGGAACTGCTGGCGCGACGTGTTCATGACAAAAGCGCGCGGGCTTCTCACCCCTTTGTTGCCTTGAATTGCGCGGCGATTCCCCAGGGGTTGATCGAAAGCGAGTTGTTTGGTCACCTTAAAGGGTCTTTTACCGGCGCTCTTAAGGAGCGTAAGGGTAAGTTTGAGCAGGCCGATGGCGGGACCTTGTTTCTCGATGAGATCGGAGAACTCCCCCTGGAGCAGCAACCGAAACTATTGCGCGCTTTGCAACTGGGAGAAATAGAACCGGTCGGCGGTCAGACCTGCTCCGTCGATGTACGGGTGGTAGCGGCTACCAATCTGAAATTGGAAGACGAGATTCGTCAGGGCACCTTTCGCGAGGATCTTTATTACCGTCTGGCAGTTATCCCTCTGGAGGTTCCTGCTTTACGGCAGCGGTCTGAGGATATTCCTCTGTTGGCGCGCCATTTTCTGCGGCAGTATGCGGCAGAGCGACAGCTTAATATCAAGGATGACGTCCTGAAGGCACTGCAGCTGTATCCATGGCCGGGTAACGTCAGGGAATTGAAAAATCTGATGCAGCGCCTGGCGATTTTGTGTAACGGTAATTCTGTTGAAATGGCTGATTTGCCAGCCACCCTGCATGCTGAAAGCGCATCAGCAAAGCGATCTAGCATAGCCAATGATGATGCTTCGGAAAGTCCGCCGTTTGTCCTTCCTGCCGCCGGCTATCCCCTGGAGGAGCTGGAGAAGTCGGCAATTCGACAGGCTCTGGAATTAAGTGGCGGTAACCAGACGCGGGCTGCTGAGCTGTTGGATATCCCGCGTCATGTCCTGCTGTACCGGCTGGAAAAATTCGGTCTGAAATCTACCTGAAAATTACATGACTGCAGACTATTCCACACCCGGCTGCAGAATAGTCTGCAGTCTCCTCATTCCTCATTCTCTCTGAAATCCCAACCATCTGAAAAACAATAGAAAAATTATTTGGCACACAAGTTGTAGAAACTCTTTCTCAAATATGGCTGTTGTTGGTCAATTTTGTTGGTTTCGGAGGTCCGTGTGGGAAGAATCTTATTTGCTTTCGTGGCTGTGGTGTGGATCCTGGGCGTCCATTCTGCTACCGCTCAGGAAAACCTTGAAGCTCTGGTGGTACAGGCACTGGAGCAGAATCCTGCCGTTGGGGTTATCGAATCACGCTGGCAGATGTTGCAACAGCGGGCCGCTGTCGCTGGCAGCCTTGATGATCCGATGCTGTTGCTCGGCGTACGCAGTGTCCCGGTGGGTAATCCCCTCGATTTTCGCAGCGAGCCGATGACGCAGAAGGTGATCGGCATTTCCCAGAAAATACCCTATCTAGGCAAGCGCGGTGTTCGAGCAGCTGTGGCGCAAAGCGAATCGGAAGCTGCGCGCTGGCTGGTGGCGGAGCGCAAGCTTGAATTGGCACAGATGGTGCGGGAAACCGGCTATCGTATTTATGCCATCGACAAAAGCATTGAGCTGACGCAGCAAACCCTGCAGTTGCTGGACGACCTCATCGTCCTTGCCGAAACTCGTTACAGCGTCGGTAAGGGTCCGATCCAGACGGTTTTCAGTGCCCAGGTTCAGCGCTCAAAAATGCAGGAGATGCTGCTTAAGCGCCAACAGCAGCGACGGACGTTGCAGGCCCTGCTCAATGAACTGCTGAACCGACCGCAATCAACCGAGGTCGCAACTTTTCCTGAACCGAAACCAGGGCCAATTACCGTAGCCTCGGAGGTTCTGTTGCAACGAGCTCTGGCAGAGCGACCATTGCTGCACAGCCTGAACGCTGAATACCAGGCCAGTCTGTCATCTCGGCGTCTGTCTGAGCTCGATTATTACCCTGATGTGACATTGAATGTTGAATACATTCAACGTGACCGGCTTGATTCCGGTATGGGAGGTGACGACATGTACAGCCTGTCACTGTCATTCAATCTGCCGGTTCAGCGTGCCAGACGGCGTGCTGCAGAACATGCAGCTGCATCACAAAGTGCCATGGTAACGGCGCAACTGCATCAGGTGCGTAACAGTATCGAGGGTGGCATTAGTCGGCGACTGGCTGAACTTGAGCAGCTGTTCGGTCAGATCCAGCTCTATCGGGATGCTATTCTGCCCCAGACGGAGCAGTCGGTTGAGGCGTCTGTTGCTGCTTTTCAGGTGGACAAGATCGATTTTTCCATGCTGCTCGATGAACAGATGGCGTTATTTGATTATCAAACCGGGTATTACCAATTGCTGGCCGATTATCAGATCTCCCTGGCTCAGTTGCGGACTCTGGTTGGGGGGGACCTGTGATTGTACTTATTTGAGAAGATCAGGGCGTCGGAATGCTTTCTCTTGCGGGAAAACTCGGCTATTGCCTCAAGCAGTTTCCCGCTGCGTTCAGGCATCCCGATTCCCTGATCCCATACTAAACAGACTCGATTTTTTGAATTTAACATTAATGGACTGGCTTGATGAAAAAAACATTCCTGTTACTGCTGACAATGTTACTGCTGACGGCTGCACACCTGGCTGCTGAAACGCCAAAATATATCAGCCCGATGCACCCCTTTATCACTTCCGATGAACCGGGTCAGTGCCCGATATGTGGCATGGATCTGGTGCCCTACGATCAATTCGAGAGTGGTGGTACCGGTAGCATCATCGAGATCGATCCGGTGGTGGTGCAGAATATGGGGGTGCGTCTAACCCAGGTCGAACGGGGCGAACTAAGTCGCAATATCCGCACCGTTGGTATCGTCGGCTATGAGGAGGCTGGTCAGACCTCGGTCAACAGTAAAATCGCCGGTTGGGTCGAACAGCTGCATGTCAATCAGACCGGGCAAGAGGTCAAAAAGGGACAGTTGCTGCTCTCTATCTACAGCCCTGATCTGGTCAGCGCACAGGAGGAATACCTGATGGCGCTGCGCAATGTTGAGCGGCTGCAACAGAGCTCCATCGCGGGGGTGGCGGACAATGCCAAGCGGTTGCTGGCTGCTGCAGAAACTCGTTTAAACTACTGGGATATTGCGCCACGGGATATCGAACGCCTGGCTCAGACCGGAGAAGTCCGGAGAACTCTGCCCCTCTATGCGCCTTTTAACGGGGTGGTGACGAAAAAAATGGTCAACCAGGGGATGTTTATCAGTGCCGGGATGGAGCTGTATCGGCTGGCCGATCTGTCGCGTATCTGGGTCAATGCTGATATTTACGAGTACGAACTGCCCTGGATTGCTCAGGGGATGGCCGCCGAGGTTGAGATTCTCCAATTGGGCAAGACGATCCCCGGTAAGGTTGATCTGATTTATCCCTACGCCGATGGTGCGACCCGTACTGTCAAGGCACGCATCGAACTACCCAACCTGGATCGCCAGCTGCGTCCTGATATGTTCGTCACTGTGCGCTTACAGGGGCGGACAGTGGCTGATGCTCTGCTGGTTCCCAGTGAGGCAGTGCTTGATTCGGGACAACAGCAACGGGTGTTTGTCGCTTTGGGCGAGGGCAAATTTGATCCGCGGCCGGTCCATGTGGGTTTGCGTGGCAGCAACGGTCTGGTTGAGGTTCATGGCCTGCATGAGGGGGAGCAGGTGGTGGTCAGTGCCCAGTTCATGCTCGATTCGGAAAGTCGTTTGCGCGAAGCCATCGAGAAGATGCGGGAACCGGCGGTATCAGAGCCGTCGCTGGATGAACTGTTTCAGTGAGTAGTGGCTATTGATCGACAATTTATTGGAATTAAAAGCAGGCTTTTTGTCCATGGAATACACGGAAAGACACGGAAAATTAAACCATTTTGGCAAACAGTAATACTCTAACAGATTAAATTATTTTTTTTATGTCATAACGATTGTCCGTGTTTTCCGGGGATAAAAATTTTTTTGGGTTGAGGTTCTTGCAAAAGTCATAAGTTTCGGCACTTCAGAGCTTCG
>RRYU01005465.1_pt1 | contig 10885 bp, 10 predicted proteins | sample 2162651 | NCBI WGS metagenome assembly RRYU01 (sample SAMN10267283, study PRJNA491782) | microbial mat metagenome | isolation source: biomat in the production well | place: Japan: Minami-Kanto gas field, natural gas well KTG3 | collected 2017-06 | reverse complement strand
CGTCGGTGCATACCGCCTGTGCTTCTGGTGGTCAGGCGGTGGGGACCGCGTTGAAGCTGATCCGCCGCGGTGTGTGCGAGCGGGTGCTCACGGGCGGTTTCGATTCCATGATCTCCCCGATCGGCATTTCCGGTTTCTGCCTGTTGAGTGCAGTCTCCCCGGACAATGACACTCCGGAGCGCGCCAGCCGCCCCTTCGATCTGACCCGCAACGGCTTTTTATTGGGTGAAGGTGCAGGATTCCTGGTGTTGGAGGAATGGGAGGCGGCACGCCGGCGGGGCGCACGGATCTACGCGGAACTGGCTGGTGACGGCAATTCCCTGAGCAGTTATAGGATCACCGATTCGCACCCCTCCGGCGATGGCCCCATCCAGGCCATGCAACAGGCACTTGGCGATGCCTCCGGAAGCCTCGACCAGGTGGACTATCTCAACGCCCACGGCACCTCGACGCCGATGAACGATCGCAGCGAGTGTGCCGCCATCAACCGGGTGTTTGGCGAACTGGTCTCCCAGGTGTCGGTGAGCTCCACCAAAAGCGTCATGGGACACCTGATTGCAGCTGCTGGCGCGGTGGAGGCGGCAGTGTGTGCCAAGGCCATCCACCACGGCATCATGCCGGTCAACGCAAACCTGGAGCAGCTCGATCCCGAATGCGACGTCAACATCGTGCGCGACCAGGCGCGCCACCAGCGCATCCGCCTCGCCATGTCCAATTCCCTGGGGTTCGGGGGATCCAACAGCTGCCTGGTGTTCCGCAATCCCGAAGACGTGGATGGCTTGCCGGGCGTCCCGGTGTGAACCAGATTGCGGGTCGTCCTGACGTCCGCAGGGGACGACGGGATATGAGAGTGCCCGCGCGTATGCGCTATGGGCGGGGTAAGACTTGGTTGACGCTTCCTGAAACAGCGGAGAACATATGGCTGGCAAACAACGCATAGTCGTAACCGGCATCGGGGCCGTTTGTGCGGCGGGCCGGGACCCGGCGGAAATATTCCAGCGAGTGAACGCCGGACAGTCCGCGCTCTCGCCCATCAGCCGCTGGCAGGTGGACCATTGGCCGGTACATATCGCAGGCGAAGTCACGGATATGAAGCCGCGCGACCTGGTGCCCAACCGCAAGACCCACAAGTTCATTCGCCGCACCGACATGCTGGGGCTGTATGCCGCTACCGAGGCAATACGCGGTTCGGCAATGACGGACTACCGCGATACACTGCAACCGGCCCAGGTCGATCAGTTTAATGACCGCACGGGTGTCTACGTCGGCTCCGGCGGCGGTAATTTCGAAAACCAGTACGACTTTTTTCCTCTCATGGATGCCGCAGGGGATAGCCTGGAGGCCTTTGGCCGAGAGTTGCCGGACTATCTGAACCCCCTGTGGCTGCTGCGCACCTTGCCCAATAACGTACTGTGCCACGTCGGCATCAGCTACGGCCTCAAGGGGCCGAACGCCTGCATCACCAGCCACGCCACCAGTGGCATGCAGGCCATGGCGGAGGCCAGCGAGGCGTTGCGATACGACGAAGCGGAACGGGCGGTGGCTGTTGGGCATGATGCCCCTGTGGAACCCCAGAAACTCTACTACTACCAGCAAATGGGATTGCTGGCCAAAGAGGCGGTCCGGCCGTTCGACACAGGCCGCGACGGCACCCTGTTCGGCGAGGGGGCCGGATCCCTGATGCTGGAGACCGAAGCCTCGGCGGCACAGCGGGGTGCAGCGATACTGGGAGAAATCCTCGGGACCGGCAATGCCGGCGATGCCCTGGGACTGCTGCCGGTGCGCGGCGACGGCGATGGCCTGGCCAGGGCCATGCAGTCGGCCCTGGTACAAGCGGACCTGACTGCCGCCGACGTGGGCATGGTGGTTGCTCACGGCAACGGCACCCCCCAGTCCGATGCATCCGAAGCGACAGCCATCCTCCGGGTGTTCGGCGACGATCCACCACCGGTGACCGGCTTCAAGTGGGCCTTCGGGCACTTGATCGCCGCCGCGGGCATCGTTGAAACCATTGTAGCGCTGGAGGCATTGCGCGCCGGTTTGGTACCAGGTATTCCGACCCTGCGCGAACTGGACCCCGAACTCCGTGGTTTGCCAGTGTCAGTCCAGGCCACCCGGCCGCGCAGCGACGTGGCGATGGTGGTGTCGCGAGGTTTCGGCGGAACCAATTGTGTACTGCTGGTGCGGGCCCCTGCCGAGACTGGCGCCTGAGTCCCATGCGCTTGAGCCCCGGCGCCCTCGGTCGTTGCGGAATCGACAGCGTCGAGATACCGCGCATGCAGCGCATGTTGCAAGATACCCCCCGGGAGGCTCTGCTGCGCCTGTTCAGCAGCGAAGAACTGCGCGATGCCGGCGACAAGTCCGGCCGGGTAGCGCGACTGGCTGCACGTTTTGCCGCCAAGGAGGCCTGTCTCAAGCTGTTTCCCCGGGAAGCCGCCTTGCAGACCATCACCGCGGCGGACTTTTCCGTCACCCGCGACAATTACGGCGCCCCCGGTGTGCACTGCAGCGATGCCGCCGACATTGTGCTGGGCCGCCACCGCGTTTCCCACATCAGCCTGTCACTTACCCATGACCGCAGCAGCGCCAGCGCCATTGCCCTGGCCGTCCCCCGGTATAACCATGTCCCGCTTTCCGGCAAGATTATTTATCACCTGCTGCCTGTGCGCAGGGCCGTAATCCTGGACAATCTGCGGCTCGTCTACGGTGGGCAGATCCCGGAAGCCGGGATTGTGCAATTGGCCCAGGCACATTATGCGCACCTGTGGCGAATGCTCCTGGAGTTTCTGACCTATCCGCTGATGTCCAAGACCCGCCGCCATGAGATTACCCGGGTGGACAACCTGGAGGCCCTGCTCGAGGCCCACGGCCGGGGTAAGGGCGTACTGGTGCTGACCGGTCACTTCGGCAATTTCGAGGTCGCCACGACTGGAGGCATCAGCCGTTTTCCCGAGGCCCGGGGACGCTTCTATTTCATCCGCCGACCCTTGCAGCCACGCTGGGTAGACGCCTATGTCAGCCGCCGCTTCCAGCGCGCGGGTTTCGGGGTGCTGCCCAAGAGCGGCTCACTGGATTGGCTCATGCAACGATTGGAGGCGGGAGACCTGATCGTCTTTCCCTTCGACCAGCATGCGGGCGGACGCGATGGCATACCGGTAGAGTTTTTCGGCCATCCGGCCGGCACCTTTCGCAGCCTGGCACTGATTGCCCAGGCCAGTGGCGCAGCCGTGGTGCCCGCCGCCAGTTGGCGAGAACCCGACGGCACTCACGTGCTGCGCTTCGAGCAGGCCCTGGAGCACATTCATTGTGAGAATTTCGACGAGGAGATACACCGCAATACCCGCGCCTATAACAAGGCCTTGGAACGGCTGATCGTACGCCATCCCGAGCAATGGTGGTGGGTGCACAGGCGCTGGAAGGACGACTGATCGAAGAAAAAGCAGCTCAGGAATGTATTGTCCCAACCGTCCCTGCGTGAGGTGATGTTTGATCCATGTATCAAGACCTCATCCCTCCTTTCGAGTCAATAAATCGATTTCCACTCAGTGTTTATTGAACCCGAGCATGCCGGCGCTGACGTTTCAAGCCCCTCCCCTTCTCAGGGCTCATGCTGCGAACTGGAAGAGCGGATGCCTTTTGAAATGAAAGCACGCCTTTCATACGTGCCCGCTGGAAATCTTCAATCAGCAGCAGTTCGGTCTGCTCTCCAGCACAGCCTAAGCACTCAACCATGCCTCTATGTAATAATTCAAACAGTCGTTGCAAGGCGATCCGGCTGACTTGATGAGTTGTGTCATACAACCAGTCGCTGAGTGCCATGAAGCGCATAAAGGGAGCATCTCCCAGGATCAATGGCATGCTGGAGCTGAACCGCCCTGAATTGGCGATCATTTCCCAGTAGCGGGCGAAACGCTTCATCCGCTGCATATCGAAAAAGCCGATCCGGTTCGTGCTCAATATCTCGTAAGGGGGAGCGGGGCTGTAGCGCATATCGAAGGCCTCGGTATGGTGCGATATCGGCGCTCCGCGCAGTCTTTTCAGCACTCCAACCTGGATCTCATGGGGTTGCAGACCCACCAGTTCATCAAACCCCCGGCCAAAACTTTGCATATCCTCTCCCGGCAGACCGATGATCAGATCTGTGTGCAGATGGGCATGAGTTTGCCGGCGTAACCAGGCAATATTTTCACGGCTCCTGGCATTGTCCTGCTTACGGCTGATCAGGTCCTGTACTTGTGGATTGAAGCTCTGAATCCCGACCTCCAATTGTAGGCTCCCCTCCGGAAAGCGTTGCAATAGTTGATTCAAGCGTATTGGCAGCCGATCAGGGATTACCTCAAAATGAAGAAACAGATCTTCATCCAATCGCTCAAGAAAAAACTCCAGAATGGCGCAACTGCTGTTCACTGCAAGATTGAAGGTGCGATCAACAAACTTAAAGTGGCGCACACCACGCTCATAAAGCCTATCCATCTCACCGAGAAAGGCATCCAGGTCGAAGGCATGAGATGTTTTGTCCAAGGCGGAAAGGCAGAATTCACATTTGAAGGGACAGCCTCTGGAGGCTTCGACATAGATAATACGATGGGCGACATCCTCATCGGTATAGAACGCATAGGGAAAAGTGATCTCATTTAGACTGAGATCTTTACTCGGAAGAATATTGTTGAGTGGAGCCCTGCCAAGCAATATGCCTTGACACAGCCATGGAAACTGCAATTCCCCCGGACCCTGGATAACATAATCGGCCTTTGCCACTACCGACTGTGTAGCATGCTCATGACTGACTTCTGGCCCACCGAGCACAATGATGATCTGTGGTGCGATGGCCTTCAGTAGACCCACCAGTTTGGTGGTCTGTTCTACATTCCAGATATAGACACCGAAACCAATGATCCTGGGTTCCAGTACCAGCAATTGTTCCGCAAGCTCGGCGGGATTCGGTTCCAAAGTGAATTCCCGGATAACCGTTTCCTGCTGCAGTTTTCCCATGTTGGCCAGTAGATACCGTAGACCAAGAGAGCTGTGAACAAAGCGGGCATTGAGCGTGCTTAAGATGATCTTGGGCAAGACAAAATCCAGTACGCAACAGGCATGTACAGCTAAGCAGAAATTCTTAGCCTATGTGCCTTTCTTATTGAGTTTTTATCAACAAAAACTACACTAGTAACACCTACATCACTTGAGAAAGATACGCACCTAACCTCATATCATCAGTAAGGATATGCTCAGTCAACCAATTCTCCAAATATTCGACATCTTCATCCGTTATAGGCTTATCCGTCTGAAGAAATTTATGCTGCAACTCCTGGGCGCTTTTAATTAACTCCCGGTGCATCGCCTTGTGCTTTTCGATTTCCTCATAACCATACTTCAGCATTAATCGCTCCTCATGGCTGAAGTGCCAGATTGTGCAATTGACCAGCTCTTCCAATACTGCTGTCAGATATTCTTGAGAGGACCCGTCAGTTAAAGAATGATTGAGAATATTAAAAATATCCACCAGTTTACGGTGATCGTCATCTATCTCATCAACTTCGACACTTAGCACCTGGTCCCAAACTATATCTTTCACAAGCTTTCTCCTGTTCGGAAAAACAACCCCTGGATGGGTTTGAATATCATAGGCCTCAGCCGGCTACAGGTAGAGACTTAATAAATTTGAGGCCTATCCTTGCCGGTGCCACATATAGTGAAACAAACACCGGTTCAGCGAACCCATTATCTATTTTTATTATATTTCTATTGATAGGCTCTACCACGATACATTAGCCAACCACCAATACACCTATTATCTGGGTCATGGTATTTCCAATGGATGCCACCACCTTTTGGGTTCCACTCATATTCACCGTGGAATTCAACTGTATCCCCTGCTCTTAATCCACTTATCCTGGGTGCAAGGTCAATATTGTGGGCTAATAGCGTGTTATCTGTACTTAGTTTTAAAATAAATTTTAAGTGCCTTGAACTATCAAGATCATCAGGCAACGTCTTAATGACTACTTCTTCTCCTTGTACTTGAAGGTTGCTTTGTCTGTTTCTAAATGCAGTTTGAAGTCTAGTATCAGCGCTATTGCTCCATGATGAGATACTCGGTAACGAAATACCTTTATCTTTATAGTGCATAACGCCGAACCCAGCCGATCTGCCAGTCGCTTCATCAACTGCCCCATCCCGGCTACTGGATCCCCGGGTTACAAAACAAGGTGTACGTGGCCGGTCATCAAACAGAAGCCGTACACCTTTACATCATACAGGACCTTAAACACTTCCAAGGTATTCAAGCAATAGAGGTAGCCGGCTATTTCTGCAAACACCACCTGCTTGTTGTGCCCACGCTGCACAATGTGGTGGGGTAGTTGGGCAGCACGACCCTTTCTAGTCTTCGCATCCTTTCATCCGCAATACGAAACTGTCAAGGACTTACATTCTACCCAGCGTCACAAAAAATAAATCTGTTCCCCTTTATTCGTTTTTTCGTCATAAAAGAGGCATCCGCGCAAACTTGACGATTAGCAGTACGATAGGCGTTGCATGTAACAGAAAGTCGAAGATATCCAGCGGTCGGGTTAAGGTGCCAGCCTTCAACATCTTCAATTTCTCCCATATATGGGGTTCAGGGAAGAACGGTGACAGTCCGATCACCAGGGCGGCCAATATCGCCACGCCCAAAGGTATCTGATCAACCCACTGTAGAAACTCCATCATAATCCCCTCGCTAGCTAATTCGGGCTGATTGTACCGACCTGAAAATAATAAAAACAAAGAGGACAGATATATTTTATGATAGCCTGGGACTATTTTCTTAAAAATAAACCTGTACTCTAACTACAAACTTGAAACAAACACCGCAGTAGCGGGTCGACTGTAGTTTTATGTTATGCAGTTATTTCTGTAACTGAAAATTTAAGCAAATTCCAAGTATACGTCCATGCATCTCTATCCTTGGAGAAAAAGTCGCGTTTCAATATGGTCCGGCAATTCTGGAAGCTGGAATCCAATTTGTTTCTTGATAGTGTACATTAACACTCCAATCTCTTTTGTTGATAAGCCAGTTGATGTATCTAGTTTGCCCATGGCTATCTAAATATTCCTAATAAATTACTAAATCAATAGTGCAGGCCGTAACAATTATTATATTTTGCATAACGCCTTGGTTCAACCGACGAGTGGAGTGCTGGCGACCCGAAGGTCGGCTGCACCCAAATATTATACCATTTTATTCTTCCCATACAGGGTACTGTATAGGAAGTTTACCAGCAGAGTTTATTAGTCTGGGATAGGAAATATTTTGATCAGCATCGTGCGGTTTTTTCCTGCTTTTTGTGATTTTGAATAACCAATTATCTCCATAATCAAAGAGATAAAAAAGCTTGTGTCCTTTTTCTAGAGGATAAACACTCTCAATCGACCGATATGATCCATCATTAAAAACTAATCTGCTGTGACTTCTTTCTGTTCTTGATGTATAGAATTCATACAGGTGGTCATTATCAAAATCAATTGCATCGTTAATTGCATAATGTAAAGCATTTAGTGTAGATGATGATTCTATTTCGATAGGTCAGTAACCTAAGTTCGTCCATGGAATTATCTGAATCATCAACAATGATTGCCAAACACGGAAGCTGCTTCCCGAAATGATACGCCATGTTTGTTAAGGTTTCTACCGCCTTCTTATTGTCACATTCAAATTCCACGTGACTCCTTTAATTCTTTATTACTAGCCGAACGCTCAATTTACCGGCGCGCTTTTGCACGTCCGGTGGAATTTCTTGTTATGTTTTGGATCCCGTTATATACTTGTACAACATTATTGTACATATTGAGATGCCTTATTATGGAAACCGTTAACATAAGTGAGCTTAGATCTAACCTGCTAAATTACCTTAAAAAAGCAAAAGAAGGCCATGAGATTATTATTACATCACATGGTGAGGCCTTAGCAACTATAGTGCCACCAGTCGACCAAAATAAACAAGCTAAAGCCAAATTGAAGCAACTAGCCAAAAGTGCCGTTCTAAAAGATGTAGTAAACTCAACTGATGACAAATGGGACGCGCTTTTATGATAACAATGGACACCTGCGCAATTATTTGGGATGCCCTAGAACCTACAAAGCTAAGTGCAAAAGCCAAGAATGCTATTAAGAAAGCAGATGACTGTAATGAGCTTTTGATGTGCGATATATCAATTTGGGAAATATCAATGCTCGTTAAGCGAAAGCGCATTGAAGTAGACGAAACACCTGCCAATTTAATTAGACTGATTCTAAGTTCGCGGAACTACACCATAGTGAATATTTCTCCAGAGATAGCAGAGCTATCTGTTAATTTGAATGACAAAATCAATAGTGATCCTGCTGATCTATTAATTGCAGCGACCTCTATTTTAAAACAGGCTCCAGTCGTCACGGCTGATAAAAATCTAATTAAAGCCAGCATTCTCGAAACCCTGTGGTAAAACATAACGTATAAGCGTTTATCCGTCGTGCGCTCGCACGGACTCTTCCTTGGCTGTGGGCCAGTGCGCAAGTCGGATAAACGGCTGTTGGACTAAACCGCTTGCACGCCGATGCCATGGTGTGTGGAGGTGGATTCCTTCGCTACACCGATGGGGAAACCAAACAGGTGTGCACCGAGATCTTGCCCGGCATGGATTTCCTCTGGCGGGTGATTCAGCATGTCTTGCCGCGTGGCTTTCACCGGGTGCGCGATTACGGTTTTCTGCACCACAATACACGTAAAACGCTGCAACTCATTCAGCTGATCCTACAGGTTGCCCTGGCCCGCATAGTGTCAGAACAACACCCCTGTTTTCGCTGCCGTGCTTGTGGCTAACCGATGGGGGTCGTTGCCGTGCGCCCCTATCGTGCACAACCGGCCATCCCATCGGGTCAGGAGCCGCCCGAGGCGGGGTGCTTGTCGCTCGCAGCTACACGTTAACCGCGCCAACGTTCCACTCAGTTTGGACGCGGTTCTTTGGCTGGTTTTCTTTGACCAGGGTTGGTGTGTGCTCGAGGGTTTATTATTGACGGGAAAAACAGCAAAATCAGGCTGCAGATGCCCACAGATGAGGTGCTGATTATCAATGAAGGGAGGTGTCGTGCCACTATCTGGTGAGCACCAGCCCATGGCGTTCCCCGCTCAGCCGGGGGCGTTGTCGATTAATTTTCTATAGCGCTATTTCCAGCACATCGTCTCCTTAGTCCGGGCTCGTTCAACAACAGGATAAGGTGGTTCGCTCCGCTCTCACAATCTATCCTTATTCGTTATGCGCGAATTTCCACCAGTGGTTTAACATGATGCTTTGGTTTGTGAATCGATAAATCATGAGTTGCTTGAAGATTAAGCCAAAACTCAGGTGACGTACTAAATGCCTCAGATAATAGCCAAGCGGTATCTGGAGACACGCCCCTTTTTCCCCGAACAATTTCATTGATTCGTTGCACTGGAATACCAATATGCATTGCGACAGCTTTTTGCGACAATCCCAACGGCTCAAGAAACTCCTTAAGCAAGGTGATTTCAGGTCATCCAATGACTCTGCGGCATTAAGGACATCCAACTTGTAAATTGCAGTTTCAATGATTTGTGGTGGCAAGCGCCTGACCCGACCGCTCGAAATGCCGTGATATAAATCGGACGTTACCCGGTATTCCAAAGGATACAATCATGTAAAAATACTAACGCTATCACGGAATCCGTGCAAATATGCTTTTTTGGCGCATAACAACGGCGCAATTAACCGGCAGTTTAAAGCAAAGCGAGGAAAAGGCTGTGCTTTAAACTGTCCGGGTTAAATTGCATTCGTTAGATTTATCGCCAATAGTTATTTGCAACAGCAATGGTTTTAAACTCTATTGCAACCAGTTCCGCGGCATACATTAATAATTGAGGATCATCTTGGTATTTATTTCTAACGGCTCGCTTGATTTCTGGATCTCGTTGAATAGTTCCTATGGTTTTTCTCACCATTTTAATAGCAAGCATACGCCCTTCAAGAGGCGTTTTGGTAATCAGGCTTGGCATGTAGTCTTCAATGTTTTTTTCATCTGAAGCATGTGCAGACTGGATAAGCCCAATTGATAAGAAAGAGAGCAACAACACTGCTTTAAATATATTATTCATGATAATTCTCCAATAGCCTCTAGTGATTAAAAGCCAGATTTTTGCAGAGACAAACAAAAACCGCCGCCGTAGGGACGCCGGTTACCCGGCGCCACCGGCAGGTGAGTCGACCAAGGGAACTGTGCCCCCTCAGCCGCTCGTAGAACCGGACGTAAACCTCTCGATTTATCCGGCTCCCACCATTCAACCTTATCGTGCAAACCCTGCTATCCAGTGTGCAAAGAGGTTTGGCTGTTTTTGACTCATCTGCCTCACAACCTTCGCCGCCTTCACCTGGCGTCCTCGCAACCGCTTGAATTTCGACTTCGCCCAGCGAATCAGATATTCGTCGATTTGCTGGAGCGAAAATCTCAGTTCCCAGCGACCAAACTTTCCGTAGTAATTGATCCACACTCTTACTACCGGGTTGATCTCTCTGGCTATCGAACTCAGAGTTGCGCCACTCCACAGGTGTATCCGCCAACTGCGTATGGTTTGCCGTATTGATTTCTTTGCCTTTTCACTTACTGCAGGCGAAAAACTCACGAACAACTTACCCCACCTCGTTCGACTTAATCTCTTCTGAAATGTATACCCCAGAAAATCGAATTTGGTGGTTTCATAAGATGCCCGTCGATCATCATCCTGGCAATAAACGATACGGGTTTTGACCGGATGGAGTTCCAGTCCACACTCCCTCAGACGCTGTTCCACTTTATCCTTGATAAAGCGGGCTTGCTTTTCCGATTTGCAGTGCATTACCGCATCATCAG
>RRYU01000316.1_pt1 | contig 10885 bp, 10 predicted proteins | sample 2162651 | NCBI WGS metagenome assembly RRYU01 (sample SAMN10267283, study PRJNA491782) | microbial mat metagenome | isolation source: biomat in the production well | place: Japan: Minami-Kanto gas field, natural gas well KTG3 | collected 2017-06 | reverse complement strand
ATTTGTAATCAGCCGGTCGTAGGTTCGAATCCTATCGCCAGCTCCAATAATTCAATAAGTTGCGCTGCATATCTTAGGTTTTACTTCGCGCCTACGGAACACTTACGGTGCACCGGCAAGTCGTTTTACTGCTAGAGATTGTCTTTGAGTATGCCCTCGTCGCTGAGCTTACGCAGTTGATTGCACTTACTGGTTACCGGTTTGCGGGGTGAGATATGCGTGAGGATTATGATAGGGAGAGGTTGTGTAATTATCAGATTAAAAGCTATTTATTCCCACTGGTTAGTGCGTAATGGAATGCATCAGGGAGAATTCTGGCGGAAATACGCACTAATGATCAATCGCTGATAGTCGGGTGCCAGGTCGGCTAGTGCAGTGAGGCCAGCTGATTTTTCGACACAAAGGTCTCAGACGCTGGGCAGCTGTGTTTCCGGCAGCGATCGCGGGATCGGCGGCAGCGGAACGACCATGTAATCCATCATCCTGGGCATGTCCCTGTGGTGTTGAGAAAGGCGATATATACCAGCGGTATAGCACGCTGCCACTCCAAGGCTACCGACTGTACAACGTCAGTCGCACCATCGCCCATCAGACGGCGAAGTTAACTGGGAGCACGGTTTCGTCGGCACGTAAAGTATCGAATCCCTGTATCCCAGTAATTTGGTATCGGGAACAGCGAGCGCCATCCGGCGAAGCGATGTCCACGCCTAGGCCTACGGAGTACCTCCTGTACTTGTGCTCACCGAAAACGCTTGGCTCACCCTTGTCGGCCAAGTTCCTTGCGACTCGCGTGGCGGTTGACGGTGGAGTGGGTGACGGCAATGGAAGGTCGCTGCGCTTAGGCTGCTAACAACGCCCATCGGATATGCGCGCAAAACACGAAATCTCCGTCGCGATCCTCTCCAGCATCGCCATCTACACCACCAGACCCCCTCAACACGGTGGATACTGGTCTGGAGTGCTTCCGGTCAAAACAGCCTGGACCACATTGAGTGACAATAAGAATTGGGGCTAATGAGGTGATCCGGTAGCTCAGCTCTGGCTTTCCGACGAAAGCTTCTTTAAAATTACCACGACTATTCCCTACACATACAAAGACCTCAGGCGTCCAAAGCAAGCGATGGCTGGTTCCACCGGCACAGCGGCGGGGTAGCACCGGCCTGGACGCTCCACATCCACAACCTAGATAATTCCCCCCTTGATGACAGGTTCTCTATCACTGGGCTTGTCAGTTGGCTTCGGACAGCGCATTCTTTCGCCAAAGTATCGCTTGACACTACTGCGCCTTTTCGGCGGTTCGGGTCAGAAACCCCAGTGCGTAATCTGAGTCAACCCGGGCGGTTTGCGGTGATCGCGCAGGGGCGACGTATCCCGAGCTCAACCTACGATCGATAGACGACAGGCCCATGGGGAAGGTTGGTCGCAACGAGCCCTGCCCTTGCGGTAGCGGCAAGAAGTATAAACGGTGTTGTCTGGGAAAGGAGGCACCCACGAGGGCGCTGCCGGATAGTGCTGAACGAGCGCCGGCACAAGTAATGTCACCGACCCGCCCACGTCCGGAACCGTTTGCGGGTATGACCGCCTATGTGATTGCGAAACTTTTCGAGGACTCCGAACAGTTCGCCCGAATGAAGCGCCTCGAGCCGGAGAAAGCGCGCCTCTTCTGGACGCCCCGCAAGGTTGCCGCGCGGAGCACCGAGGAAATCTTAGTCCAACTACGAACGCTCGCCGTCGATGCTTCGCGCGAGGCGTACCTGGCGCTGGCTGACGGCCGAACCTCGGCGTGGGCGATCTCCGAACAATGGCGAGGGACCATCGCCAGACCGCTGTCGCGCCACGCTGAGGACTTTCTGGGGCTGGCAGCTTGCGAACTTTGGAGACGCTACTGCCCCGAGCGCCCCTCCATTGAGATGCTCGATGATAGTATGCAGGAGGGCTACCGGTTCGCGAGCAAAGGCCAAGGGGCGATGGCCTGTGACAGCTGGTGGGAGATCTGGCAGACGATCCGTTCCCGGCTACGTCCTGAGATGAACACGGCCCAGCGTGCCGCGGCCGTTTTTGACTGCACCCAGGGTCTATTCAACTGGGTTCAGGTCTTCGCGCTTGAGCTGCATAACACCGCCCTGAAGGAACGCCGCTACGCGCGGATCGGCGTGCAGCTGTGCGAAGAGGTGCTCGCGCATTTCCCGGGCGAGGGTGAGCTCTTTCGGACTAACTTCCGTGCCGACCTTGGGAAATTCCACTTCCTTGCGGGAGAGAATGCGGAAGGCGAACGTGTGCTTCTCGAGCTGATACGAGACCATCCAGACTGTGCCGCTGGCTATGTGCGGTTGGCCGACTTCCTTGGCTATGGTCCCACACCCAACAGTGAATCCATCAATCGGGAACGCGCCCGAGAGGTACTCGAACAGGCGCTCGCTCGGCCGGTAACAGATGCAGCCGACTATGATATTGAAAAGCGACTTGCAGAGTTACGAGACCAGGCGCGCAAACCACAATGCGGCTCTACCTCCACATCCAGTCAGGAACCTGTTTAAAAATTTCGAAGGCTCGGCTTACTTACGTGCCGCCGTTGGAATAGGTTCTAGAGTCGCTTGACCCGTATTTTACAATCGGTGATATTATCTCGCGGAGCGGTGAGCACCAGTCCAAGTGCCGGTTTCGGGATCATTGTGCCGGGGCGTCCGGACCATCCTACGGGACCAAAATCCTGCCATCAGGAGCGCCTATCCCTATTGTGCCACCGCTCCCCTTTATTCGCCCGCCGATGACAGACCAAGAACTGGCCATCACCATGGGGTCCTACCCCTGCCCGTCTTGCGGGTACTGTCCACAGAGTCACCCACAAATTCTGTGGATGATCTTTCAGAAATAATCGCCGAGTTTGCCAGTGGTTACATCGGATCGGCGGACACCCCTGAGCAACGACAGGATCTGCCGAGCGGCGCTTGCACAGCCTTGAATATCTTTGTTCTGCCCAAGCATGAACGCAAGACGAGCGCAGCGGAGGAAGGTATGAGGCGGATGCTCCGATGCGCGACAGTGGATAGGCTCATCATAAATCTTCTTCATCGCCGTCGTCTCCTGATCCTCCCAGTCGCGCCCAACTCTCCTTTCGACGCTTCGTGCGGTCGAGGAAAGACGGTTTGGCATTAGGCTTTTTGCCTTGGACAAGCTGTTCGAAGCCGGGCATGAAGGCACTCTTGCGCCGGTGGGTCTGTCGGATCTCGTCGACCAGCGCGTCCCATAAAGGATCCAGTCCGGCCGTCCGGTAGCATTGCTTGGACTGCTCGAAGTGTGACAGCGCGGCATTATAGTACCTGCTCTTCTTCGCGTTGAGGATACGCATCCCCAGTGCACGGTAGACCTTCGCCGCGATGCCTGGGTGGGAACGCATGAGCTGCTCGGCGGCAGGCTCGGTCGTGTAGTGGCCGAGCGACTCGAGCTCCTGGTTGGACGCGGTTCGAAGCCGTTCCACAAGGCGCTCCGTCTCCTGGGTCGCGAGCCACAGCTCGACTACCGCACGCAGATCTGCCCGGTCCGAGGTAGTGATCGCCTTGTCGTGCCAAACGGCGCGCTCGCCCTTGGGTACATACTTCATGAGCTGGTCGTATGCCAGCCTGCACGGATATTTCTCGAACTCCGACCACGCGGAGGCAAGCGCTTCAGGACCGTGACCGAGGTTGGTCAGAAGCGTGCGTTTTATTTCGCTCAGCTTGTAGCTTGCCCCTCGGCGCCCAGGGGTACGTTCGAGTTCGAGACCACGTTCGACCCACTCGAGCGCCTGCTTAGGCTTGCTACGGGATTGGAGTATTTCGGCCAGGATCTCGCAGTCGACAGGCAACAGCTCGGTCTCATCGCAGAGTGAAACGTAGGCATCCACGTCATGCTGGGCAGCATAAACGGTCTTGAGAACGCCGCCCCAATAACGGCGGCCGTGATTGCTGTCTCGGCCTTCTCTCTGCGGCTCCGTCCGGCTTGCGGCGTCGAAACGGGCCTTCACTTGGGAGGCGAAGGCTGAGAGCCCCTTCTTGGTCAGAACCTTTACAGCCTCGCGCTCAAGCCGGTAGCAGAAGCCGTAGTCGTCGTTATCCATCCAGCCGAGCAGCCTCTGGGCAGTCTCCTCTACGTTAGAATCCGCGGCCTGCCGAGCTTGGATCCAGCCGCAGAAGAGGGACTCGACGAACATCCCGAGACTACCGCTCGAGTCGTCGATTTCCTCGGCCTTCTCGTAACAGCCGGCGATGAAGGTCTCGTACAGCGCGACAGCGCGCGCAGGCTCCTCGCTCAGCAGTTTCTGAATGTCTTGCTCAACCTCTTCAAGTTCCGAGACGAATGACCAGGCCGCACCATAGTCGATGAAGTCTTCAAGCCGTAAGGCGAGTTCCATCGCCTGCTCGATTGATTCCCGGCGGCGACCCCGCTGCGCTCGATTCATCGGTCGAATTTCGCCTTGGCGGCCTCGAGGTCGAAGGCGTCCGGCCTCCAGCCCCCGAGCCAGGTGCGCAGCCCTTCCGGGTCGTCTTCGACGATGTCCTCTCCGGTTTGAGTGAAGTGCACCATACGTCCGTAACCGGGCAGGCTGCCACAGTCCTCCGGTGGACAGGCCTGCTCACCGGCCAGCAGTCGTTGCTTGAAGCTCTCCTTGTCCGAGATCACCCGGATCAGCTTGACCTCGTGACACCAGTTGTCCCCAAAATCGTAAAGGTACTCGCACCACTCGGTGACGTTTTTGCCCGTGAAATAGCTCGACAACTTGACGTCCCGGGCATCGGGCGTTGGGCGGCCGAAGTCCTCGTCGGCCGGGACGCCGGCGATGGGCGCTCCGTTGAAGGTGGGCAGGCGAAACTCCCATAGATGATAGTCCTGCCACCCGAAGCTCTGCTGGATGGCTTTATGCAGCTGGGCGAAGGTCGAGGTGGTACGAATGAGAAAGCGCCGCCAGATCCGCGGTTGGATCTCCTGCAGCGCGACATCAAGTTCAAAATAGCGCGGCATTATAGTCTCTTAGATTTCATCCTGGAGGCAGTGGTGGATTGGTAGTATAACGTAGACCCCAGAGCGTGCTCTCCGGGGGGGTGTGAGCTCTGGAGTCGGGGATGAGATATGTAGCTAAAATCTACTTTTCAGATCTTTGCACAGTGTTGCTCTAGAATTAAGTGGAGCGAACCAGTTTTGTTGGCATTTGTAGTCTTGGCACCGAATCCAAGCTTCGATCCGCAGATCCTCGGTGCGATCATAGTGTCTCCAATTGCCGGTCACTAGGCGAGCACTTCGTGCCAGGATAGCGGTAGTAGATCCGCCGTTTTACATTGGCAGGGACGCTGCACATGTGTTTCGATGCTGGTCCTCATGATATGTTCGATGTCACCGTGCAAGTGTCAGTGCGATGGACGTCGTCTCTTGTACGGTCGATCCCATTATCATGACTTATACTGGTATCGGTATTCGCGTTTCAGTCACGATAATGAGTAGATCTGTTCCGGCGGGCGAGCAAAGTACGATCTTGCCCCAGGTGATGGGTCGTAAACCCGTACCGTCATTTGAAGCGACGTCCGTGCGACTTATTTTTGATTAAGGTGAATCTTAATGTCTGCGCCTGGCGTCGTAACCGAACTAAGCGGAGAAATGCCCCGATGAGTCAACTCGTCGTAGATATCCCCGATGAAAGCCTGTTGTCGTTAAAGCTGACGACCGATGCAGCAGCGGAAGAAATTCGTTTTGCCGCAGCCGTCAAGCTCTACGAGATGGGCAAGCTGTCGTCCGGCGCGGCCGCCAAGCTTGCTGGTGTACCGCGAGTTTTGTTCCTGAGCAAGCTTGCAGACTATGGCGTCGACACGTTCCGGCTGACGGCTGACGACCTGGAACGGGAAACACGCTTTGCCTGAGATTATCTGCAACACGTCTCCGTTCCAGTACCTTCACCAACTCGGGCGTTTGGAACTTTTACCGCGCCTGTTTTCGAACGTTATCGTCCCGACTGCGGTGTCAGCCGAATTGGCGGAGGGGCGGCGTCTCGGAGTAGATGTGCCCCAACCCGAGATGTTGCCCTGGGCGGAACTGCGCGAACCGCATAGCGAGGTGGTCCTGTCTCTAATCACCGATCTCGGAGCGGGTGAGACCGCAACGCTCGCACTGGCGCTGGAGAGCGGCGATGCCGTCGTCATCCTGGACGATGCTCTTGCCAGACGGCATGCCCACCGACTGGGCCTGCGGTTCACCGGTACGCTTGGTCTATTGATAGACGCCAAGCGCGTTGGGTTGATCATGGCCGTTTCGCCTGTGTTGGACGAACTCCAACGCCTCCGATTTTGGCTGAGTGCAAGCACTAGAGAAGCGGTCTTGCGACTTGCCGGGGAAGCCTGAGTTTTTTTCGTGGGCAATTTCCGTGCTGCTGTTTCGGCAGACATCCTTGCGTCATTCTTGGGGGTAAAGGTCCTGCTCCGTTATGGTGACACATAGGGTCTCTATGCTGCATATTAGCAAGAGCGCGTCATTTAGTGGGTAGGAAACTCACCGAAGGTATCGCAAACCGCGGATCTGGTATCGAACGTTGTGGCGGAAACTTGCGTCTGGGCCATCGAACGCGTCATCAAAGAACGTCCATCCCAGAATGGAACGAACGCGAAGGCACCCTGCGCTGCGACGGGTAGGCGTTCGCCTTATCGAAAACTCATTGGACGGCTGCTGTCAACTCCCAAAGACGGTACACTGGCGGAACACCACGGAGTTTCCCGTATGTTCGCTATTGTGCGCTGATGAGCGCTAATTTGGTGTTTTCCAAAGAATTCTCCTGTACGCTCCAGTGCACTGCCGTGCGTTAGATTTCGCTTTAGAAACAATCAGATACAGTATTAGCGGCCAATTTGTAATCAGCCGGTCGTAGGTTCGAATCCTATCGCCAGCTCCAATTAAATCAATGTGTTACATGAATATTCAATTCCCGCTCGTGTTTTTAGTGATACCCTAGGTGATACCCCAGTGTGCCACTATACCCCTTTTTTCGGTGCACTAGCCCAACTTGGCATGTGGGTGTGCGGGGCAGTTAATCTTCCAGTGGGCATCACTCCTTGCAGTTGTTAACGACGCACCAGGACAGCCCTTCGCCAAAGACAGCGCCTCGTAATACGATCGGTGGCCTGAAATCTGCCGAGGCAATCCTACATAGTAGGGCTGGCCTACAATACGGTGAGCGGCGTGCGGAAGCCCCCGTCCTGGCTACCCTTGACATCCGCCAGAGTGAACAACGGGTTACGAAGGCTGTTAGCCGTCAGGGTGCGTCTTCAACTAGCAGGTCCCAGAGGGCTTGACTGGCGTACCCGTCCGGTTCACATTGAGTGCGTTCCTGATCGACGAAACCCCAGCCAGAGCCACCATGTACATGAACCCGTTCGCCCTGATCGGCGCCCTCGTCCGGGTGGTCCAGCGCCTGCTGCGACCGGCCCGCTCGGCGGCGAAGGTGGGGATCGGCGTCGCCCGTGATCTCACCCGCACACGGTCGGAGCTCCTGGCCGAAAATGCTTTGCTCCGTCAGCAGGTCATCGTGCTACGTCGCAGCATCCGGCGACCTCGGGTCCACCACGATGACCGCCTGCTCCTGCTCATCCTGGCCCGGCTGTGCCGCCGATGGTGGGATGCCTTGCACGTCGTCAATCCGGAAACGCTGCTACGCTGGCACCGGGATCTCTTCAAGTTCGTCTGGAGGCGTAGGTCCCTCCCCAAGGGCCAGCCGATGCGGCTCGCCCCGGAAGTCGTCACGCTCATCCAAGCGATGGCCAAAGACAACGTGCTCTGGGGCGCGGAGCGGATCCGCGGCGAACTCCTGAAACTGGGCATTCGCGTCAGCAAACGCACGATCCAGAAGTACATGAGGCGCGTACGACCGTCGGGCAGTGGTGGCCAGACCTGGCGCACCTTCATCGGGAACCACAGTGGTGACATCTGGGCGTGCGACTTCCTGCAGCTCTACGACGTGCTCTTTCGCCCCATCTTCGCGTTTTTCTTCGTGGTCCACGGCACGCGGGAAATCGTTCATTTCAATGTGACCCGCTGCCCTACCGACGCCTGGGCGGCCCAGCAACTCCGGGAGGCCACGCCGTACGGTGACGGACCGAAGTATCTCATCCGAGACAATGATGACAAGTTCGGGAAGCGGTTTGCCGCCGTGGCCGAGGGCACTGAGATCGACGTTGTGAAGATCCCACCACGCGCCCCCAATCTGAACCCAATCTGAACCCCATCTGCGAACGCTTTCTTGGTTCGGTGCGCAGGGAGTGCCTCGACCATGTGGTCATCCTCAGCGAGCGACAGCTGCGTCGCGTTCTGAAGGAGTACGTCGAGATCTACTTCAATCGCGCTCGGCCCCATCAAGGTTTGTGGCAAGGGATACCTGTCGCCGGATCGCTGTCGGCCCCCACGGCCGGCGGGAAGGTCGTCCCGATCCCAATCCTCGGTGGGCTTCATCATGATTACCAACGGGCGGCATAGGCGACCCGCATACTATGCAGGCGGACGGATGGATGACACAAGTAGCCAGGAGGGGTCGCGTTTCCGATAATCGTCACCTCCCGTGCCAATGAATCGCCGCGGCTTGTAGTGACAATGTCGTTACGCATCTGCTAGTATTCATCCATGGAGGAAATCGCCATGCATTCCATCGATGAACAACCTTCCAAGCGCCAGACGCTCAACATCCGCATCAAGCCTGAGGAACGTGGTCTGATCGATCGCGCGGCCCGTGCCAGCGGCAAAACCCGAACTGACTTTATTCTCGATGCCGCCCGCCGCGCCGCCGAGAATACTCTGCTCGAGCAGACGTTGATTCGGGTCGGTCCGGATGCCTTTAACGCCTTTTTGGCTCGTCTAGATGCGCCTCCGGAACCGAATGAGCGGCTGCGAAAGACCATGCAAACAACGCCCCCATGGGAGCGGGATTGACGGTTTCCGCACCCGAGCCACTCGCCACTCACCATGCCCTCGAGCAATTCGATTGCGGCTCGACATCGCTGAACGATTGGCTCAGGAAACGCGCTTTACGCAATCAGGCAAGCGGTGCCTCGCGCACTTTCGTCGCCTGCAGCGATGATCGCGTCATCGCTTACTATGCCCTGGCCTCAAGTGCCGTCGCCCTGGACAGCGCTACCGGCAAATTGCGGCGCAATATGCCCGACCCGATCCCCGTAGTCGTGCTAGGCCGCCTTGCGGTCGATGTTGATTACCAGGGAAAGGGGCTAGGCCGCGGCTTGCTGCTGGATGCCGGCCGACGCGTTCTCAAAGCTGCCGATGAGGTCGGCATTCGGGGCTTGATTGTCCATGCGATTGACGATAACGCAAAGGCCTTCTACCAACGTCTAGGCTTCGATGTTTCGCCGCTCGACCCCTTGACGCTGATGATCACCCTTGCTGATTTGCGGGCCGGTGTTTAACGGTGCGCCATCCGAGATGAGTTTAGCTCATGTGATACCCATCGCATGTCATCGAATACCGACTGGACAGCTGTTGCCAACGTCCGAAGACGGTACACTGGCGGAACACCGCGGAGTTTCCCGTATGTTCGCTGCTGTGCGGTAATGAGCGCTAATTTGGTGTTTTTCAAAGAATTCTCCTGTTCGCTACAGTGCACTGCAGTGCGTTAGATTTTGCTTTGGAAACAATAAGATACAGTGTTAGCGGCCAATTTGTAATCAGCCGGTCGGGGGTTCGACTCCTCTCGCCAGCTCCAATTAAAACCATAAGTTAGCGATTTACTCTTTTTTTAATCAGTTGGTCACGCGGTACACTTTCGGTACACCTACGTACCGGAAGACACAATGGCATCCATAACAAAGACCCCCTCAGGCACCTGGAAAGTCATCATTCCCAAGCGCGGCTGGCCGACCACCATCAAGACATTTCGCACCAAACGCAATACTCAGGATTGGGCTTGACGTACTGAAGATGACATGATGCGCGGTGCCTATATCGATCGGGCACCATCAGAGAGAACGACACGCAAGTCAGCGCTGACGCGTTATTTTGCAGAGGTATCTCCGACCAAGAGTGCCGGAACATCTCGACGAGAGATGGTGAGAGCAAAGCCGCTCTTCGAGATGTTGGGGGATTATTCCATCGTCGCGATAACCCCCGATTTGGTGGCGCCGTATCGTGATGAACAATTGGCATCGGGAAAGAGCAATAATACGATACGCCTGGAACTGGCCCTGTTATCCCATCTGTTCACGGTGGCGATTCAGGAGTGGCGTCTGGACCTGGTTTACAATCCTGTGGCAGCGGTACGCAAACCGGCGGCAGGGCCTGGCCGTAACCGTAGACTTCTGCCGAACGAAGAGAGAACACTGCTTGCCGCCTGCGATGAGGCCAGCAATCCGATGCTGGGTTGGATGGTGAGGCTGGCTATGTATAAGGGCATGCGGGCCGGTGAGATTCAATCATTACGCCGTAACCAGGTAGACCTGAGAAGGCGTGTAGTGCGCTTAATCAAAACAAAAAACGGAAGCGCCCGTATCGTTCCCCTGGTAATGCAAGCTGTCGAAGTACTCCGAGAGGCGCTGGCTCATCCAATCCGCCCGATGGATACCGATTTGGTTTTTTGGGGTGAGCCGGGTAGGGATGGTCACCGGAGACCCTACGAATACAACCCGGCCTGGCGGCGGGCGTTGAAAAGAGCGGGCATCACTGAATTGCGCTTCCACGATCTGCGCCACGAGGCGGTCTCCCGCCTGGTCGAGGCTGGCCTTGGCGATCAGGAGGTTGCTGTCATCTCAGGCCACAAGTCCATGCAGACGCTCAAGCACTACACACACCTGCGCGCAGAAGACCTGGTCGAGCGCCTGGACCAGTTGCTAGGCCAGTAGGGTCAATACCGGCTCAAGTCTATAACGTATTG
>RRYU01022944.1_pt1 | contig 10903 bp, 7 predicted proteins | sample 2162651 | NCBI WGS metagenome assembly RRYU01 (sample SAMN10267283, study PRJNA491782) | microbial mat metagenome | isolation source: biomat in the production well | place: Japan: Minami-Kanto gas field, natural gas well KTG3 | collected 2017-06 | reverse complement strand
GGTTATCGCTCGTAATCCCTGCGGGCAACCAAAATTGACCCGGCTCAGTTCCCGGCTCGCCATAAGCCATCAACAGCTTCCCTTCTTTGTTGAACACCTGAATATTATCGAACAGGGCATCGACCACGTGAATATAACCCTGGGTGTCCACGGCAATCGCCTTGGGGCGAGAAAAATATCCCGGAGCATCACCCGCAGAGCCGAAAGTGCGCACGAATTCACCGGCGGGAGTTAAGATCTGCACCCGATGGTTGAGCGTATCAACGACGTAAATAGAACCATCCGGTCCTGCTGCCACTGCTGTCGGCGCATTGAACAGTCCCACCGTCTTGCCGCGATGTCCGATCATCCCCTGCAAGGTCAGATCTGCAAGCGCAAAGCGTAATAGCGCAGCATTCTGTGAGTCGATGACCAGCAATTCATCCGTCGCACTATTCACCGCCAGTCCGGTCGGTCGCCCAAGCGAACCACGCTTGATTTCATCAATCTCGATGCCATCAAGAGAAAAAATTCGTACCGCCCCATCTTCAGCATCACTGACAAAGATTCGACCACGCCGCTCATCAATTGCGACATCTATGGGCGTCAAAAGAGGTTTTCCCCTGACCGGTATCAGCTGATAGGTCGCTCTCTGATCATCAAAAATATGCACCTGGCGCAATACTTTATCCACCACGTACAGACGACCCGCCTTATCGGTGGTCAAACCATGCGGTGATTCAATTCGGGGCGCTTTGTGCCCCGCCAGGTTGCGCCACATGCGCCGCAACAGACCGGAATGAATCCCCATATCAGGCGGTTGACTAATCACATTCAATAATGCGATCCGCGGTATTTCAGGTGGCTCAGGCCAAAGCCTGTTATGCAACGGTGCAGCAGTTTGCGGTGCATTTAAACAGCCGCTCAGCAGCAACAGAATGGCACCCAACAGTAAACAGCATCCTAACCAATTCAGCGGCCGATAGTCTTTCATCTCTGCCTCCTTATCCTTAAACAACCGGATGATGCCATTACTTTAAAGCACGGGTTAAGCGTAAATTGAAGCTGTTAAGTGTTTGCTCCTGACCGACCAGCGGTTGCTCCTGGAACTGGTAGCGATAGTCGGCCTGCAGACTCCATAACGCATAGCGCCAGATATAAAAAAGTCCCAACCCGGTCAAGGTAAAGCGATCGGGTATATTTGAACGCAGGCCATTGCGAAACAGCTCAAAGGACCATTGTTGATTGGCACGTGGCTGCCATTGGCCAGAGGCACGCAAGCTGTATGCGCGATTGAGGTTGCCCGAATCGTGCAGCAGCGATTCGCCATAATCCGCTCCCACTCCCAAGGTTAGATTGGGGCGAAGCTTCCAGTTGAACTTCTGGCTGAGCTTCCATTTCCGCTGGCCACTGCCGGTTGCATTTCTATCTTCGTCCAGAGTGAGCAGCGTGTCGGAATAGGGATAAGTCAATTGGATCAAAAAACTATGCGCTGTACTGTCGGCCAGATTTTCCGGTGGTGTCCCGTCACGCAAGTATTCTTGCGACAGGTGTAGCTGATAATTCAGCGTCCAGTGCGCACCCAAGGAAAGTCCGGCGCCATAGGATTGCGAGTAGGTCGCTATTACCGCTGAGGGGTCGCTCCGGTAGCGGTAACTTACCAGCACCGTTTCCCCGTCAGCAATCGCTCCACCCAAAGTGACCCGAGAAATTTGAATAAAGGCACCCGTCGAGGTCAGGGTGTAATCAAAATCCTTTGCGTATTCAAACGTCTTGTCAGCAGTGAAAACCTGAATTGAGTCCAGCTCGATATTCTTGTTCGCCAATAAGGTCTGATTAAAATTGCTCAAAATCTGGGCTTCGTCATAAATATCGATAATGTCTTGCGTCACGATGCGATCATTGATCTGGTAAGCATTCCCCGCATTCAGGCGAATCTGACCCCAGGGGATGCTACGAGTGTAGCCGAAATCGAGCTGACTACCGTAACGGGACTCTTCGCCGTTTTCATAGCGCGAATAACCGCCGTTACCACGCAAGCTACTGATCAAATTCTCGTAAAGCCGGTGACTCAGGGTTAAATTTGCGTCGAGCGGAATTGTTTCGTTCAAGACCCCGTCCCGTCGATATGCCGAATAACGGGCAGAATAGTTGCTGTTGATCTGCAGCCGCTGCTTGACCGGAGTGTGTCGCCAATTCAATAGTTCAGAAAGATCCAGGTTCTGCGTCGTTTCGCCGTTGCTTTCGGTCCAGCGCGTATTCACCGAACTTGCCAAATAAACGCGTCGATCTTCGGTGACCGACAACCCGTTACTGAGGCGTAGCGAGGTATTCTGAGTCGTCTGTAACAGCGTTCGTGAGACCCGCTCCCGTTCGTCATAGTCGACGTTCAAGCTGGTCAAACTCCGTTCCGCGCGATATGCAGAGTTGAAATTGACCCGTTCGCCCTGTTCAACCGCTGAATAGAAACCCTGCTGTTCCTGCTCGGTATGCACATACGACAGACTGGTTGGCAACCGCTTCGATTTATACAAAAGCGTCCCCCCCCACAGCCTGTTGTTATTGGTGGTGGTCGGGCTCAGCGTCCGGGTGATGGTGGACGTTTCGCGCCGGGCCTGCAACTGCAATGAAACGCGCTGATACTGAAGTATGGTTCCGTCCAGCCCATAATCAAGATTAAACGCTTGACCGCTGCTCTCTGAGCCACTATCAGAAGTCTGGTTTTGCTGCTCCCAAGTCGGGTTGAGTTCAACCTCAAAAAGAAAGAGCGCCGGGTGATACACATAACCGCGCGAGGCCAAGGATAGCCCCTCAAGAAAGCGTTGACTCGACCCCTCGCGGCCTTGAGTCGGGGTCTTATTCTCATCATTCTGGTAGGCATATTCAAACTCGAGCCCCATGTTGGGCCGTTCCAGATAAAACATTCGTGCAGCCGCGGTGGAACAGTTGACCGTCAGCAGCAGGGCCAGCAAAGCCGTGATCAAGAGCAGCAGCTTGCCTCGCAGTGCAACGATCATAGCTTAAAATACCTCTTCAAAATCGTCACGCAGCATCCTTGCATTCATCCCCAAGTGAGGATTGTGGCATTCAAGACAATCGGTGAGCCCGGCATGCAACTCAGTATCCTGAATAAAGCCTGCGCCATGACACTGCAGACAAAGTTTTCCAGCGGCAGTTTTCAAGAGATAGCGTTGCCTGCTGCTGTGGGGCTGGTGGCAATTGGTACACAGCCAGGCTGGCCCATGCAACCGCAACCCTGCCGCTTGCGCTGCCACACTACTCTTGCTGGTATGACAAGCCACGCAAAGCTCAACCGGCGTACGCACAAACTGACCCGGGACGATACTTTTCTTAGCCACCGCATCACTGTTGCCAAAGCTGAAACCTCCTTCGGCCATTTCATGACATTGTGAACAATCATCAGCGGCGTAGGGCCCGTGAACATAGGGCCCAGTAAACGGCTTGAGTGCGGCCAGACGGTCAAGCTCGGCCTGAGTCGGCTGACTCTTGGCACGCTGCGCAGCGCTGGCCGCCTCTTGCGCGGCCAACTCTGCAGGCGAAGGTCCGTGCAACGGAGGAACCCCGGTAAAAAAAAAGGTCAAGACTCTATAGCGCGTCTCGGGTGCGCAACCGGTCACCCCCGCGAACAGCAGCAAACAGATCAGCACAGCAAAGAATTTCTTATTTTTTTGCATCCGTTTTCTCGGGAATCGGCGCATTCATTTCGGGAAGTTTTTCACCTGTCCAATCACCGAAGCCGTAGATATTCAGTTTCTTTTCACCCAGATGGCTGGCGGCAATCACCAGATAGCGGATCTTGAAATCTTTATCAACATAGCGCTGGAAATACTCCATATTCTTATCATCGACAAACAGCGCTGAAGGCAGATAAAGGCTCCCCGGGGCATTCCCATAAGTCCCGAAAAACAGCAACAGATCGGTCGTTTCTTCAGAAAAAATCTGCACATTCTCAAACGAAGCATCAACCACATAGAGCAGATCGTCCTCGGGGGAAAGATCTAACCCCTTAGGTCGACCGAAACCACCGAGGGTTGCTCCGGGGTAGCCGTATTCCTTGATGAAGGTGCCGTCGGCGCTAAGCTTTTGAATACGAAAATTGAACGAATCGTTGACAAACAGATTCCCCTTGCGATCGACCCGAATATGGGTCGGCCGGTCAAACTCGCCCGGGCCGGTGCCGCGCTTGCCGATGGTCTGCAGGGTTTTGCCGCTGGCCTTGTCGACCACCACCAGGGTATGGCGGGGGAAATCGACCACAAACAGCTTGTCGCCATACACCGCCACGTCAAGTGGCCGTTCAAACTGGCCCGGCTCACCATAGGCCCGGACATATTTGTCATCCGGCCCGTACATCACAACCTGCTTGCGTTCGCCATCGACCACATATTTATCACCCGCAGCGGTCACATCAATACCGAAGGGTTCTTTCAGTGCGCCCTGACGTTCATCTTTAAAAAAATCGAACTCCTGTTTTTCCAGGTCGATAATCAAAATCGTCTTCAGGGTGCGGTCCGAAATGTAAAGTTTGCCTTTGACGCTACCGATGTCATGGGCACGTGCTACGCGCTTCATGTTCTGTTCCTTGCCGACCACAAACTCACGAAACGCACTGGCCTTTTTACCCAAATCCTCTTCGGTGGTGATCGAAGTTAAATACTGCAGGCGCGGTTGTTGTGGCAACGCCGGGTAAAATGTGGTTGGCACCTTGGGGACAGTTGGGGCGCAGGCGCCCAAAAGGGTCAAAAAAGTAAGACATAGCAACAGATTAAGGGCGCGTGACATGGTAAAACTCCTTCATGATTGAAAAAATGACTTCCCTAGGCAGCTGCTGCCGAGCAGGTGTCATGGTGTCGGGCTGGCTTCCTCGCCGGGGCGTGGGCTGGTGCGTAACGGGTTGTTGACCGGAGACAGCCGGTCATAGCTGACCTTGACATGACAACTGGTCGAGCAGCTGCCGCCGTTTTCGGTGGTTTCGTAACTCAACCCCAGCACCCGGGTGCCAAAAGTCATGCTCTGCTGAACCGTATGCGCCTGTCGGGTCCCGTGAGGGCTGTGACAGACGCTGCAACTGCGCCCCTTAACTTTGTTGACATGACGATAATGCAGGTTAAGGTCGCCATTGCGGAATGCGGTCGCATCCTGGGTGCGTGGTTCGGTAAACGTGCTCTCAGCATGGCAGTTCAGACAGAGTGCGTAGGCCGCAGCAGAATATTGCTGATAAAAGCCCTCAGCATAGGCGGCGGAGAGGAGGCGCTTTTGCGCGGCGGCATGCGGCTGGTGACAGTCGAGGCAGTCACCCGCGGCGAAAGGCGGGTGCAGCTGAGCTTGCTCATCTTCGAATAGTCGTTTGGTCGGTGGCAACTGAACCTTATCGGTGTCTTCTAGCTCTTTATCATGGCAGGACCAACACAATTCTGGTGGGGTCGCGCGCAACAATTTTGCCTGGCCGGCAGAGTGCGGGTTGTGGCAGGCGCTGCATTGATTGTTGTTGACCGGACCATGCACCGAGACTCCGCTGAAGGCGTCTTCGTCATGACACTGCAGGCACAGCTCGCGCTGGGGCAGATTCAACAACGCGGGTTGCTGGGATTGGTGCGGGTTATGACAAAACAGGCAGTCCCCTTCGACCACCGGCGGGTGTTGCACCGCAGCGGAGAGGGGATCCTCATGGCATTCAAAACAAAGGCTGGCGATGGGGTCAGGGCGTGGGCCGAACTGATGGAGAAGTGGATTACTCTGCGGGTGGCAAAGAGTCGCACAGCTTTCGCCATCTTCGGTGGCGGGATGAATGAGTGCCTGCTCGGCCAGTTCGGCATGGCAGCTAAGGCAGGGCTGTCCGGCTGTCAGCGCGAAGGCTTCAGCAGCCGAGTGCGCCGCCGAAACGCCGCCGACCAGACTCAACATAACCAGCAAACCACAAAACGTCCGACTCTTGAGCTGTTTCTTCATGTTTTATTCACCGGCCAATAAGTTCCTGATTATTCCTGAATAAAAAAACCACAACAGCCGGCCGAGTATAGCCGCAGGCTGTTGTGGTTTTCAAGAAAATGCCATGGTTTTCACCGCCGGGCCTCAAACAGCTATTTATTGTGACAGGTTAAACAAAGCTCTGAAGCGCCGCCCTGTGCCGGGTGCATCCCGGCACGCAACAGCGGCGTACCCGCTATGGACTCGGACGAATTGTGCACATCATGACAGGTGGAACATTGAACTTTGCCATCGTCCAGGGTGTCGGCAATGCTCAACCCCCCCGGCCAGGTGTTGGTGGCCGGGTTTAACCCATTGTCACTGCCAGCATAGGCGATTGAAATCGGATGGGTGCCGCGCATGTCCAGATCGGAGCCGGCGATCACCCGCGGGATCCGTTTTATACCACTGACGATGCCAATGACCAGATCTGGATCCCCGGCGTAACGGTCGAAGCTGTCGAGGGCGATGGTGCCGTCATGACAGCTGAGACAGAGCTTGGAGGTGCCGGTAGGGGAGCTGTCGACGCTATTGTTCAGGGTTGGACTGAAGCTGTTGTTGTACATAACATAGGTCGCAGAACTTACCTTGCGGTTCCAGAGCAGGCCAGCCTGGTAGTTGGTGCGTCCCTTGTCGTGAGGGGCGTGACAGGTGATGCAGATTTGCTGATTATTCGTGTCCGGGTACCAGTCATCATCAGAAAAATCATGGGTACTGTGCCGAATCCCACTGGCATTCCCCGCCCAGGCCGAACCAACCACACAAAGCAAAAACAACAGTTGTATGAGCAGTAATTTCTTTGTACGCATAAACCACCCTCCTTTTGCTGAGCCTACAACAACAGGTGGGAGACATGTTGTCTCCCACCTGTCAACTTACAGATCGCAGGTTAAAACCCGCAGCCTTCTTACTTGTTGTGGCAGGTCAGGCACAGGCCTGAAGGGTTGGCCGAGCCATTGTTGGTACGCAGCAGGTGAGTATTTGCAACCGCCAATTTGTCATGCACGTCATGACAGGTCGAACACTGCACCTTGCCACCTTGCAGAGTATCAGCAACGGTGGTGCCATCGGCCCATGCGGCTACCGCGGGATCCAGAAGACCGGCATCAGCGGTATTGTTGTAGGTGATGGAGATCGGGTGGGTCCCTTGCAGGTTGTCGCTGATCACCAGGCTACTGTTAGCCAGGCCACCAATACCACCGGAAACGGTAGGAGTCGGGGTAGCGCCAGCGTGGCTATCAAAGGTATCAAGACCAACTGTACCATCATGGCAGGAGAGACACAGCTTGCTGTTGCCACCAGGAGAAGCATCAGTGACACCATCGAGGGTCAGGCTGTCATACATGGTAAAGGTTTGGCTGGTCACAGCACGGTTCCAGAGCAGACCGGCCTGATAGTTGGTGCGGCCCTTGTCGTGCGGAGCATGGCAGACGCGGCAGATTTCACCACGATAGTTCCAAGTTTCGTCGGTAATAGTTGCGCCGGTTTTACCATTTATGACGACGCCGTCTGAGAAGTCGTGTGGGCTGCCGACGATACCGTTGCCAGCGCCGTTGGCCAGAGCCATGGACGCGCCACCAGCGATCAGGGCTGCTGCTACCAGAAATACGAGAACCTTTTTCATTGTTGCCTCCTGTAATGCGTTGAATTGCAGGGTCAACCCACCATTGGGCCAGACACCGGTTTGACAATGTGCGTTTGCACAGTTTGTGTTTGTTGTGTTCCCTCTCTTCTAGCAAGGCATGTGCCAATAGCTAATGAAAATATAAATATTAGTAAAATCAGGTGGTTGGGTTGGACGTTTAGCTTTGGGTCAATTTCCAGGGAACCTTTTTTACTGTCCAAATATCATCGCAAAAAGCTCTAACCATAGCCTAACTTACTGACATATCGACGTTTATTTCTATTCTCTGCCGGTCTGTTCAAATTTGGACAGTTACCGAGTGCATTGGTGGGCAAGTTTCGAGACGGGGGTCTATCAGGTATACAGGCAAGACGGGCACTGTTCAGTTATCAACAGTCAGGTTCTGAATGCCGTACTTCTGCCGCTCTTTAGTGAAAGAATACGCGGGGGCTATTTTTTTTCGATGCCGTAGCTTTTGATCCTGCTATAGAGGGTACCGCGCGCGATACCGAGGGCTTCGGCGGCGTGGGAGAGGTTCCATTGCTTTTCATCGAGCACCTGACGGATGACGGCGGCTTCGATGTCGGGCAGGGAGCTGGACTTGAGCTGCAGCGAAAAATCGACTGTTTCACGGGCGGCGGAACTGTGCAGCTCTTTGGGGAAATGGCTCGGTTCCAGCTGTTGGCCGTTGCAGAAGATCACCGCCCGCTCGATGGCGTTGGCCAGTTCGCGGACGTTGCCGGGCCAGCGATACTGCTGCAGCAATTCCAGCGCTAGCTTGGCGAAACCGTAAATCGACTTATTGTTTTCGGCACAAAATTTACGCAGAAAATAACCGGCTAAAAGAGGAATGTCCGACATCCGCTCGCGTAGCGGCGGGGAATTGAGGGTGACGACATTGAGGCGGTAGAAAAGATCTTCGCGAAAGGTCTTGGCACGCATCTCGGCTTCGAGGTCTTTATTGGTGGCGCAGATGATGCGCGTATCGACCTGCACCGTTTCGGTGCCGCCGACGCGCTGAAAGGTGCCGAGCTCAAGGACCCGCAGCAGAGCAACCTGGGTGGTCATCGGGATATCGCCGATTTCATCCAGAAAAATGCTGCCACCGTCGGCGCTCTCAAAAAAACCGATTTTGCGACTTCCTGCGCCGGTAAAGGCGCCTTTTTCATGGCCAAACAGGGCGCTGTTGATCAAGTTCTCGGTCAGGGCGGCACAATTGACAGGTATAAGTACCTGTTCGCGGCGACTACTTCGGGCATGGATGGCTGCGGCAATCAGCTCTTTGCCAGTACCGCTTTCACCGCGGATCAGGGCGGTGGCGTTGGTCGGCGCGATGCGTCGGATTTGTTCAAACAGCTCATAGATGGCCGGGTCCTGACCGACCAGATTTTCGAAGTGCTCCTCGAAATCATCCTGCTCATGGCCATCACGCAGCAGCAGGCGATGCTGCAGAATCTTGTTCAGTTGCATCATCAGTAGATTGACATCGAATGGCTTGAGAATGTAGTCGTAGGCTCCGGCTTTCATCGCCCGGACCGCTTCAGTGGCCGAATTGACCCCGGTCAGAATCAGCACAAAGGTTTCCGGATAGCGTTGCTGAATCTCCTGTAGCAAGGCAATGCCATCCATGCCTGGCATTGACAAGTCGCTGAGGACAATCGCGGCGCGAAAAGTTTCGAGTATACCCAGTGCATCTGCGCCGCTTTCGGCGGTCTGGATATCGAAGCGCTCATCGTCGCTCAGTTCACGGCAAAAGATCCGTCGCCAGGCCGCCTCATCATCCACGTAAAGAAGTTTGGTTTTTTCCTCAGCCACCTTAACCACCTCAGACTCCTTCTGCCAGCGTTGCCGCCGGGCCGGTTGTTTTTGTGCTGTCGCTTTTATCCCGCGGTTTCGTCCGACTGTCGAAGGGGAACTGCAGGGTAAAGATGGTGCCGACGCCAACCTCGCTGCTGACGTTGATCTCACCATGGTGGTGAGTGACGATATCATAGACAATGCTCAGCCCCAGCCCGGTGCCGACCCCGACCGGCTTGGTGGTAAAAAACGGTTCAAAAATTTGTTCCAACAGCTCAGGAGGAATCCCGCTGCCTTTATCGCTGATACTGATAAAAATGTTCTGATCTTCTGCCCAGCTGCAAATTCGGATCTCCCCCTGATTGGTGGTCGCCTGGGCGGCGTTGATCAACAGGTTCATGAACACCTGGTTGATCTGTTCAGCGTAACAGTAGCGCTTCGGTATGTTCCCGTAATCGCGCACCACGCTGACCTTCCCCCGGAATTCGTGGCGCAATAAGCTCAGGGTGCTGTCAAGACACTGGTGCAAGTCAGTAAGGTTATGATGCGGCGCATCGGCCCGCGAGAACGTGCGCAAACCTTGGACAATTTGTGTGATCCGGGTAGTGCCATCGCGACATTCATTGAGCATGTCAGGCATTTCCTGAAAAATATCGTCGACCTTGAAATCGCGCCGGCCCTTCTCCCAGGTGGCGCGCAGATCCGCATCACCACGGGACCTGACCACCTCTTCCTGCAGGTTGACAAATTGTTCGAGCCGTTCCAGATAGCGCTCAAAAATCAGCAAATTGTGGCTGATAAAACCGACCGGGTTGTTGATGTCATGCGCCACCCCGGCTGCGACCTGACCGATACAGGCCATTTTATCCTGATGGAGAATTTTGGCCTGATTTTGTTTCAACTCCTGATTTAACACTTCAAGCGCAGTGGTCCGCTCCTGAACCCGCGTATCAAGTGTTTCATTGAGTTGCTGCAGTTCCAGTGCGATCTCATTTCTCTGGTGAATTTCAGCTTCAAGTTGTGTATTACTTGTCTTGACGTTGCAGATTTCGTCGTCGAGCAGCTTTCGGGTCCAAAGTAATTGTCTCTCCATCCGGCCGAGCACATTATAAGTAAAGATAAACAGCACCAGACAAAAGCCTCCGGCAATCAGGATGGTCGGTGTGACAATGGCTTCAAATTGCGAATTTTCTTGCGTGATATTGTGCAAGACCAAAATTTCACCGATTGCCTGGTTGTTGAAGTCGAATAACGGAAACCCTTTGGCACGGTAGTTTTGCTGGTTAATTGTTAAGTCAAAAGAATGGTTATTCTTGGCAAATAGGCATGCCGCCAAATGTTTTTGCTCTTGGGTAGTAATCCCTTGTAGAGTTTGATATGCAATGACTCGGTCGGGAAGAAAATCCCAATTTTGAGCACGCTTAAAATGCTTTCTGCCACTCATCCAGCGCTCTTGATCAATTTTGCTTTTATCCACTGTCACGAGAAAATCTTCTTTGACGATAGTTTTTAGCT
>RRYU01020460.1_pt1 | contig 10910 bp, 13 predicted proteins | sample 2162651 | NCBI WGS metagenome assembly RRYU01 (sample SAMN10267283, study PRJNA491782) | microbial mat metagenome | isolation source: biomat in the production well | place: Japan: Minami-Kanto gas field, natural gas well KTG3 | collected 2017-06 | reverse complement strand
TGATGTTCGCACATCGAAAAAAGCTCGATATCCTTGACCAGCACCATCTCATCATAGGATTCTGAAAAAACCGCTTTTTTCAGCATCATTTCCGGATCTTCACGGTATCCTTTTGTAAGAAAGCGCATGGCCTTCGCTACTCGTTCCGGCGTTTTCAGCAATCCTTCCCGTTCCGGGTTTTCTCCGATACCCTCAAGCATATTGTAGACAGCATCGGATATGCCTGAAATAATTTGCGGATCGGTGTCCCGGATATCATCGAAACATTCGTCATCGGCACATGAGCTGTATCCGGAATATCGGAGTTGTTCATTCACCAAGGTATCTGACGGAGTTTTTTCTTGTTTCATGGATTGTGACTTCATGAAGGGTTATTTCCTTGTTAATGTAGCGTTGGAATGCGGCGGTTAAAATATTCCATACAGTAACGGCAAGTACCTCAGTGCTCGGGATCGTATCTTTGAGTTCTTCAACATCGAAGTTCAGATGTCTGTGATCAAACCTGTTCATTATTTCCTTTTCGAGTATCTCCTTCAGTTCTTTCATGTCAAGCAGAAACCCGGTTGAAGGATCTACAATTCCGCTTACGGTGATTTCAAGCTCATAATTATGACCGTGACCATTGGTATTGCTGCATTTCCCATAGATTTCCCGATTTTCGTCCTCTGATAAATCAGGATTATATAACCGGTGCGAAGCATTGAACTCAACAGTGCGGGTAACGTAAACTTTTCTGGTTTTTTTCAGGACTTCATTCATCAGTCATAAAATAAAAAATGCGATGTAAAATAAGGGTATGTAAGGGTGTGGGTTGTATGTTATTAAGGCGTTTTGCCGGAAAACGGGTCATGCCGGGTCTCATATGGTTACTTACGAAGAGTTAACTTTTGCCTCAGTTTATAAGTTTCAGGCTGAAAGAAATGCCCGGCATCCATAGTGGTAGAAGTCTTGTTTGTGAGGGGGGGGGGCAAATCAAGTGAGGGGCCTTTTGTCGTCAGCTGTTTCCGGGTTGTTCAAATTCTTGCTTAAGATTTGCTATGTATTGATCGACAAGGCTTTTAAACTCCAGTCGGATCAAGGGGGAAAGTAAAAAATCCAGGAACCCCGGCAAATCGACCGTGATAATTCCGCTGGAATGTAATACCACTTTGCACCTTTCCTGCATTGGCATGATTTCCCATTTTCCGCTGACGATGGCGTTGCCGATTTTTTCAACCGGTGTCCAGGTGACGGTTTTCCGTTCTTTATCAGCGTTGTATTTGCAGGCATAGATCGATTGCTGAAGCGTATGTTCTCCGATACCGATACGTTCCATTTCCCATCGCCAGATATCGTTGCCGAGATTAACCAGTTGTTCGACTTTTGGGAAAAAAGAGCCTGATTTTGCGACGTCGGCAAGAAGATCGAAAATTTTTTCGAGCGAAGCTGCACTGTTAAAGGTTCGGTAGATGTTGATGGTCACGGTAAAGGACATGAACGCTCGGTTATAATGAAAAAGTGAAACGCCCAATGAAAAATATGCAAATAATCAGGGAAAACATGCATGTTCGGGCAGGAGTCATTATATTTCCAGAGGTACCTCATACCCCCATCTGCTAACAATCTAACCGGACCATAGGGAGAAAGGCATGAATGAAAGCAGTTATGACTACCAAATTGTACGCGGATTCACCTTTTCCGCTCTGTTCTGGTTGATTGTCGGTTTGATTGTCGGTCTCTGGATAGCGTTTCAAATGTTCAATCCGGCGCTTAATCTTACGCCGTGGCTGAGCTTCGGACGTCTTCGGGTGGTTCATACCAATGGTCTGGGGCTCGGGTTTGGGCTTGCAGGAATATTTGCGGCCACCTACTACATTCTTCAAAAACTGACACGAACCCCGCTTGTTTTTCCCGGCCTTGCCAAGCTGCATCTCTATCTTTTCAATATCATCATAGCACTTGCCGCCCTCAGCCTTTTTGCGGGAATGAATACATCCAAGGAGTATGCAGAACTTGAATGGCCGCTGGATATTGCTGTGGTTGTCATGTGGGTGATTTTTGCAGTCAACGTCTTCGCGACCCTTATCAAGCGCCGGGAAAAGCAGATGTATGTTTCACTGTGGTATATCATCGCCATGACCGTAACGATAGCGGTGCTGTACATCGTCAACAATCTTGAGGTTCCTGTCAACCTTTTCAAATCATATTCACTGTATGCAGGCGCGAACGATGCAAATGTACAGTGGTGGTACGGGCACAATATCGTCGGTTTTATTTTTACCGTTCCTATCCTGGCGATGTTTTACTACTTTCTTCCGGTTTCAACAGGATTGCCGCTGTTCAGTCACAGACTCTCTATCATCTCTTTCTGGTCGCTTATTTTTGCCTACCTATGGACAGGAGCGCATCATCTGATGCTTTCACCGGTTCCGGAATGGATTCAGACGGTTGCCATTGCATTCAGTATTTTTCTTATTGCTCCTTCCTGGGGTTCCGTGGTAAACGGTTACTATACGCTCCGTGGAAACTGGGATCAGATGCGCTCCAACTACCTCGTAAAGTTTTTTATTGTCGGTATAACGTTTTATGGGTTGCAGACCATACAGGGGCCGACGCAGGGCCTGAGAACACTGAACTCGTTTTTCCATTTCACGGACTGGGTTGTCGGTCATGTGCATATGGGGACGATGGGCTGGGTAACCATGACTATTTCAGCGTCGTTCTATTACATGATTCCTAAAATCACCGGAACCGGTTTGTTCAGTATCAGGATCGCTAACGTACATTTCTGGCTCATTCTTGTCGGGCAGCTTATCTGGACGGTTACCATGTGGATAGGTGGTATCCAGCAGGGTGCGATGTGGAAGGCTACCGACCCTGATGGTTCGCTGACCTACACTTTCCTTGATGCTCTTGCATCGCTGTACCCCTACTACAAGCTCCGGTTTGCGGGAGGAGTCGTATACCTTGTGGGGATAATTCTTTTTGCCTGGAACATTGTCATGACGATCAGGATGTCAAAAAATCAACCTCTGAACCGATAACATGGAGGTATGCTCATGGATGTGTACTCGAAACCGGTTGTTTTTGCTATTCTTTCGGCTGCTGTCATTCTCATAGGCACTGTCGTTACGGTATTTATTCCAATGCTTATGCCCTCAACCCAGCCGGTGAGTGACTACATCAAACCGTATACGGCTGTTGAGCTCGAGGGAAGGGACATCTACATCCGTGAAGGTTGCAATAACTGTCATACCCAGACAGTCCGTCCTCTGAGAACCGAAGTATTGCGTTACGGAGAGTATTCCAAGCCTGAAGAGTTTGCCTATGATCGTCCTTTTCTCTGGGGATCACGCCGTACCGGTCCGGATCTCAACAGGGTAGGTGGAAAATACCCTGATTCATGGCATTATGAACATATGCAGAGCCCGCAAAGCATGTTTGAAAAGTCAAATATGCCCCCTTATGGATGGATGGCTGAAAACAGGCTGGATACGCGCTATTCGAAGAGAAAAATGGCGATTCTCGATTACGGATATACCGAAGATGAAGTGGAGGCTCAGATAGAAGAGTACACCGTGAGAGTCACGAGTCAATCATACGATTCAAAAGAAGCAAGAGACGAGGTGACTCCTGAAAAGTTGCGCAATGAGCTGACCGAGATGGATGCGATCATTGCGTATATGCAAAAGCTTGGCAGGGATGTGAAAAACCTGGAGGCGGGGAAATGAGCTTTGCAGTGTTGGCATATGTTTTTTTTACGTTTTCACTGGTTGTTGTTTTTGTGCTTATCATCGTTCATTACTATAGCCCCCGGCGTAAAAAAGATGTCGAAGCTCCGAAGCACAGAATGCTGGATGATGATGACGATGATAACCGGTAAAACCAGCAAAGGAGGTTTCCATGAACGAACACGACAACCCGAAGGAAAGCAATAATAAAGTGCCCAGGGGCATGACGGCTTTTTTTATTTCTCTCATCATTTTTCTGTTCGGTTATATCGCTTTGTATACGCCTGCCATTTCAGGCTGGTCGTACTATGACATTTTTGAAAAAAGAATGGCAGAGCCCAGGGGAAAAGCTGCCTTCGGCCGTACTGAAATTAAAAGCTCATATAGCGGTGACGAGGAGGCTATTGCCGAGGGCGCGAAGATATACGCGTCCAGCTGTGCCGCTTGTCACAAGGCCGATGGAACCGGGGGAATAGGCGGCGACCTTACTGCTGAACTGAAGTTCGGCGATTCTCCGAAGGATATTTACGAGTCCATAGGGAACGGAAGAGAAGGCGGAATGCCACCGTTCAGACTGCAGCTCGGCAAGGCCAGGATTCTGAAAGTTATGGCCTTTATGGAAACGTTGAGGAAGTAGGCTTCGAATGACGATTAACGATAGTTCGGAGAAGTAATGATGCGTTATGTGTAACCGAAAATAGATAATTTCACCAATACAGATTTTGTGGCGCAGATATAGAAGATGGGTAGAAGTCCTGCAAGCCTTGTTCATTACCGGCCTGCCTTTCCTGGTTATAAACGGGCAGAGCGCCCTGAGGTTCGACATCCCTGAACTCAAGCTCTATTTTTTCGGTTCGGTTATCTGGATAAAGGAATTGTACCTGATTCTTTTCGCTGTCCTTTTTTTTCTTCTTTTCATCACGTCAGTTACGGCTGTTTTCGGACGTGTCTGGTGCGGATGGTTATGTCCGCAAACCGTTCTGCTCGATCTTACGGAAAGTATTGTGAAACGGTTTGGTAAAGCGCAGAGAAAGACGGTCATGCGTATTCTTTTGATTCCCTTCTCGGCACTGGTTTCTCTGACCCTGATATGGTACTTCGTTCCCCCTGTGCAAACCATGCAATCCATTTTTTCATCAGTAACAATTACCGGCTTTTTTCTGGTTCAATGGGCGGTGATTTATGCTGAACTGGCTTTTATGGGACGAAAGTTCTGCACAACAGTCTGTCCCTATGCAATGATGCAGAACGCTCTTTTTGACAAGGATACGCTCGTCATAGAGTACGATAAATCACGTGACGCCGAGTGCATGGAATGTCATGACTGTGTGAAAGCCTGTCCTGTAGGTATTGACATAAAAGAAGGGTTGAAGACCGACTGCATTGCCTGTGCGGAATGTATCGATGCCTGTGCAGCAGTCACGGAAAAAAGAAACATGAAGCCTTTTCCCGGTTACAAAGGAAAAATTCTCCGTCCAAAGTCTTTCTGGCTGGGCGGAGCGACAGTGTTTGCCGGGATACTTCTTGCCGTTTTAGTGTATTCGAGGCCCGAAGTTACTTTTTTAATTACCAGGGACTCTGAGCAGCTTCCTCAGGGAATCAACCGTTATTCATGGAGGCTTTACAACAACAGCGGCAGTGCAAAGCAATTCGACCTTTCCGTCCAGGGTGATTTTATGATTATTGGAGAGACAGGTTTTTTGCTTGAACCGTTTTCATTCAGGAAAGGAAAGGTACTTGTGCGTTCGGAGGGTGGTGAAGACGAGGTTGTTTTCAGGGTCGAGAGTGAAGAATTGACGATTGAGAAAAAGGTGGTTTTTTGGTAGGGTTGTTGTTGCGTTCAACCGGTGTACGTCTGAGCCAATTACTCAGTCATTTCCGTGCTTGACACGGGAATTCATTCTTGGGCGCCGGTGGTGTGCGGTATGGCAATCCTGAAAAGGGTCATTTTCGGTCTCGACACGGGTATACATTGCTGATATTTTTAATTTGGACAAAGCGGCTTGTTTTATGAAAATATTTCTCTACTGTCTGTACGCGGTATTCCTGTTTGCCATGGGGATGGGGTTTTATGTCGCTTACCGGGATGCCGAGGGGCTGGTCGAGGACAATTATTACGAGAAAGCAAGCGGCTATTTTTCTGCAAAAAAACTTGAAGATTCGCTTGCACTGAAAGTCGTTCTCCCAAATTCTCTGAAAAAAGGCGACAATGCGGTCGAAATTTCGGTTTTTGCCCAAGGTGAGCCGCTTCGTCAGGCGGAGCTGACTTTTTTTACCGGAGGTATGGGAGAAAACCGTTTTGACGCGGAGTATGCAATGGTCGAGCATTCTCCCGGAGTATACAGGGCGGACGTTCCGGTTCCGTTTGCGGGAAAATGGTTGATGAGAGTCGATCTTTCAACGTCAACAATCAAAACAAGCAGGAAATGGTTTGCAGAAATCGAATGAAAATAAAGATGTCATCGGGTTTTTCAGTGTTTCTTCTTCTGCTGCTCTTCGGCTGTTCGGGAGGAACAAAATCAGAAGCGGACTGCGACCCGCATGCCGGTCCCTGCACGAAAGAGGCCGGGGAATACGTGATCACACTGGATGTCGCGCCGAAACCAGTACTTTACATGAAAGAGCTGACCTTCGACGTGACCTTTTCAGAAAATTCACCCCCGATCGAGTCTGAATCGTTGCTACTCGATCTTTCCATGCCGGGCATGGACATGGGAAAAAATCAGGTGACCCTTGAAAAGATCGGGACCTACCGTTACAGCGGAACCGGTATCATTGTCAAATGTCCGAGCGGCAGAACCCTCTGGCGGGCAACAGTACTGCTTTCAGAAAGCCTGAAACCGGCATTTACCTTTAATGTCAGGGACTGATTACAAAAGCATGAATACGCTCCGCTGTGATCACTGCCTGCTGGAAATGAATCCGGAATCGGCAGTGAAAGCCGATTTCGACGGGGAAACAAAATATTTCTGCTGTCATGGCTGCCTCGGGGTCTATGAGCTGATTCACAAAGAATCTCTCGACACCTTTTATAACAGCAGGTGTGGCTGGACGCCAGGGCCTCCGGAAAAGACAGCAATCGAGTCGAGTGCTTTCAGGGATTCTGTCAGAAAATCCGGGACAACCTCCTCGCTGGACATGGTGTTGTCGGGTATCCGGTGTGCGTCATGTGTATGGCTTGTAGAAAAATTCCTGATGAGAATGGAGGGAATGGTTTCGGCAAGGGTCAACTATGCGACCCATCGCCTTACAATTCAGTGGGATGAGCAAATACTTCCCCTGCGCAAGATACTGGAAGGTATACGGTCCATAGGGTATGTTCCTCATCCCTACCACCAGACAGCGTTCAATGAGACGCTCGATCGTGAAAAAAACGATCTTCTGCTCAGGTTCGGTACGGCGGCATTTTTTTCAATGCAGCTCATGCTGTTTATAACGGCTCTCTATGCCGGTTTTTTCCAGGGTATCGAAGAACAGTACAGGCAAACGTTCCAGATGATTTCCTGGGCGCTTGCGACACCGGTTCTTTTCTATTCCGGCTATCCTTTCCTCAAGAACTCGCTTCGTGCGATCATGAAACGTTCGTTCAATATGGATGTTTTGATCGCTCTCGGATCTTTTTCCGCATATGCCTACAGCATTGCCATGATTTTCAGGGGAGGGGAGGTTTATTTCGATACTTCGGCGATGATTGTGACGTTTATCCTGCTCGGCCGTTTTCTCGAGACAGGCTCGAGGCTGAAGGCAGGGAACACGTTGGCATCACTCATTGAGATGCAGCCCCGGGAGGCGCGGCTTGTGAACGGGGACAGCGAAAGCCGAGTCGTTCCGCTTGGCCGGATTCTGCCGGGCAGCGCAATCGAAGTGCTTGCCGGAGAAAAAATTCCCCTTGACGGCGCTGTTCTCGAAGGTAAGGCGGATGTAGACGAGTCGATGCTGACCGGGGAGTCCAATCCTGTTTTTAAATCGAGGGGAAAGAATGTGTTTGCCGGGACAATCTCGTTGAACGGCAGGCTTGCTATTCGGGTTGCAGGTTCAAAAAACGATACCGTTCTCTCGAAAATCATTCAGACGGTTGAAGACGCACAGTCGCGCAAAGCGCCCATTCAGGCGATTGCCGACAGGGTGGCGGGATATTTCGTGCCGGTTGTCATCTTTTTTGCCTTTTTGTCATTTCTTTACTGGATAGTGGTTACTTCCGAGACTTCTGTTGCCTTGATGAACGCGGTTTCCGTGCTTGTTGTGGCCTGCCCCTGCGCTCTCGGTCTTGCCACTCCTCTGGCAATGCTTCTCGGAACAGGTTCGGCCGCCAAAAAGGGAATGCTGGTGAAGGGCGGCGATATTTTTGAAACTGTTTCAAGGACGAACTGTGTTGTTCTCGATAAAACGGGAACCATAACCGACGGTATGCCGTCGGTTACCGATGTGGTGAGCGTACCCCCCCGTGATGAACTGTTGCTTTATGCAGCATCGCTTGAAAAGTTTTCCGAACACCCTGCCGGACAGGCTATTGTCAGAGCACATGCAGGATCGTTGCTCCCCGTAGATGATTTCCGTGTTATTCCCGGAAAGGGTGTAGCCGCTACAGTCAATGCTAAACTTTGTCTGGCCGGAAACAGGGACTTCATAGGAGAGAACAATATTCCTCTTACAAAGGAGCAAGAGGCAATTTATGAAAAGCTTTCCGGCAGCGGGAAAACGGTGGTGTTCGTTGTGATCGACAACATTTTTGCCGGAATGATAGGTATGATCGACGATGTTCGTGACGATGCTGCAGGTCTTGTCGCCAGACTTTTGCAAAGCGGGATAACGGTCAGGATGCTTACCGGAGACACGCACAATGTTGCCCGGTATGTCGCCGCGCAGTGTGGCATCCAGGAGAACCTTGCCGGTTTGAATCCGCTTGAAAAAGCTGATGCGATACAACGTATGAAATTGGAAGGTGACATCGTCATGATGGTCGGGGACGGCATTAACGACGCGCCCGCGTTGACCGAAGCAGATACCGGGGTGTCTCTCGGCCACGCGAGCGATATCGCCCTCGAAAGTGCAGGCGTGGTTATCATACAGGATAATCTCAATTTGATTGCCACACTTATCGAGGGTTCCAGACGATGTTTTGCAATCATCCGCCAGAACCTTTTCTGGGCGTTTTCCTATAATTTTATTGCGCTACCGCTTGCAGTCGGCGGGTTTCTGCACCCAATCATGTCGGCTCTGCTCATGGCCTGCAGCTCGCTGGTAGTGGTGGGCAATGCGTTGCGGTTGAGAAAGTTTTGATGCTTTTTTCTGGTGCCAGGGTTTCGTAGGGGCGAAAAATTTTTCGCCCTTACAAGTCAATGACAGATCGTTCCCTTGACAGAACAGGCGCGGAGGATTGCCTTTACTCGATTCAACAAATCAACAGCTCTTTCAAACCATCTGGCTTTTTGACTTTGCTTCATGTACAGCACTTTTTTCCTGATATTCATCGTTTTTTTTCTGGGTTTTGCGGGGTGGCTTCTGTTTGTCTGGGCTGTGAAGAGCGGGCAGTTCGAAGACCCGGAAGCTCCGAAATACCGGATGCTCGATGATGAGGATGATGACCACGAATCATTACCCAAGCCATAACCTGTTATGGATAGTGTTTTTATTGTGATGCTTTTGACCGGTCTTGCGGGTGGTTTCGGCCATTGCATCGGAATGTGCGGGCCTGTGGTCGCGGCGTACTCTCTCGGTGAAGAGCGGCTGCGCTACCTCCACCATATTCTCTACAATCTCGGCAGGACCACAACCTACATGTTCATGGGTGCGGTTGTCGGGTTGACCGGATCATTCCTGGTACTGACGACATCGATCGAGAAAATACAGACTGCTATTATGGTGTTGGCCGGGATTTCGATCATCATAATGGGAGTCGCGATCGGTGGTTGGATACCGATACGAAAGGCGTCCGGAAACAGTTCGTGGCTATCATCGATTATCGGCAAAACCATGGAGCTGTTCAAGGGGCCTCGTACTGCCGGAACCTATTACCCCATGGGTATCGTGCTCGGGTTTCTGCCCTGCGGCCTGACATACACAGCCTTGCTTGCAGCGGCAAGGGCTTCCATGGACGCTGAAAACCATCTTGCCGGAATGTTGCAAGGCGCGTTCATGTTGCTTTTCTTCGGGCTCGGCACTACCCCGGCGCTTCTGCTTGTCGGCAGGGTCATCAATTATCTCGGGACAAAAGCCCGTGACCGACTCTACAAGCTCGCCAGTCTTATCATGATTCTGACAGGGGTTTATTTTGTCGTCAAGGTGTTGTAAAATGCAGGAGCGAGTAGTAGCTCACGTTGTTCGCAGGAGTAAGGAGCAAGAAGCAAGAAGGTGTAAGAGCTATGTGTTAGGCATTAAGTTTTTTAGCGCGAGCCGGATACCAGGTGCAGAGCAATGAGCAATCGGTTCGGTAGGACGTGAAGTGGATAAAAAAAACAACTCGACAAATCAACACTCTTCCTGCATCAACTCCCTGAAATCGTGAACAACCGGAAAATGCCAAAAAAAGAGCTTGCCTACAGGCCATTGCAGGAAAAAGATCTGGAAAGTATCTGCACGTTTCCCCGGTCGGAAGAGGAGTTATTCTATATGTTTCCGAAAGCTCGCTATCCGTTGACTCCTGAACAGTTGCTTGGTGTTGCCGAGAACAGGCATGATCCGACTGTCGTTTTGGTAAACGGAGTTGTTGCTGGGTACGGAAATTTCATAAAGGTGCATGAAAAGGACTATTGCTCGATAGGGAACCTTATCATCAAACCTTCGGAAAGAGGAAAGGGCGCGGCTTCATATCTCATAAGGGTATTTGTGGATATGGCTTTTCAGCGATATTCGGCCAGCTATGTCCGCATATCCTGTTTCAACCATAACACAGCAGGGCTTTTGCTGTATTACAAGCTGGGGTTCAGGCCTGTAGATCTTGAGGAGCGAAAAGGTCCGGATGGTAAACGTGTAGTATTAATTCACATGCATTTGTGTCACGATGCCATCCACTGATTTTTTGCTTCGTTGTGGTTGGGAAGAAAAATCTGTATTGTAAAAGAAGAAGGCGTTTCAAGAAATACTCGATCCGGATCAGGGTTGAATGTTAGCAAGGGAGAAGCATTAAATGAAAACGGAATTGCATAACCTTTCAATAGATGAAAGGCTTCGACTTGTAGAGGATATATGGGATAGTATTGC
>RRYU01006417.1_pt1 | contig 10922 bp, 9 predicted proteins | sample 2162651 | NCBI WGS metagenome assembly RRYU01 (sample SAMN10267283, study PRJNA491782) | microbial mat metagenome | isolation source: biomat in the production well | place: Japan: Minami-Kanto gas field, natural gas well KTG3 | collected 2017-06 | reverse complement strand
AGGGGTGACCCAATCGCCTGTACCACGGCACCGATACCGATATGTTTACTGCCCTCGCGAACGTCCCGCTCCAACTCCTCGAGGTGATCGAAGACAAGACCCGGTAACTCGGCCTGGATGATCTCCTTCGACAGCATGAGCTCCGCTACCGGTGGGCCCCCGGTATTGTTTTCAAGCTGCTGGGGGGTATAACCTTCAAGCAGCAATCTACCCTCTTTATTAAGGCCCCTTTCAATCCCCTGGTACAGCGTTTTTCTCACCCTGGGCGGCAGGTGGCAGAAGATCGACACCACCCCGTCCCAATGCTGTTCGCCAAGGTCATAATCCGCCAGGTCGGCATGGACAATCTCGATGTCTACACCCTTTTCCAGTGCCAGGCGTTCCGCCTTGACCAGGCCGGTACGGGAATTGTCCACGGCGGTAACCTCGTAGCCCAGGCCCGCCAGGTACACCGCGTTGCGCCCCTCCCCCTCGGCCAGGCAGAGCACCCTGCCCATGGGAATGGCGGTATAGTTGTCGCGCAGGAATTCGTTGGGTTCCCTGCCATACACGTACTGCTCGGTATCGTAAATCTTGTCCCACATACTCAGCTCTTGGTATCGCGCGCTTTGCCTACAGCGCCCTGCTGCCCCTGATGTTGCAATCCGGGGTAATCAACAACAGCGAAGGTGCATGGCTGACCACGGTCAACTACCTGGGCTATTTCTGCGGCGCCTTGCTGGTCGCTTCGCTCAGTGACATGCGCCTGAAAAGCCGGCTGTTTCGGATCGGTCTGCTGGCGGCCCTGGTCAGCACCGGGCTGATGGCCTTCACCACCAACCTGTATCTCTGGATGCTGCTGCGATTTTTAGCCGGACTCAGTAGCGCCAGTGGCCTGCTGATCGGCTCGGGCCTGGTACTGCACTGGTTGATGCGCCACCACTATCGCAGCGAGTTGGGGCTCCCGATGAGCGGCCTGGGCCTGGGTATCGTGGTGACGACCCTGCAGGTAGAATGGCTGGGCGGTAGCGCCGACTGGCAACAGCAGTGGCTGTACCTGGCGACGCTGGCCGCGGTCCTCGCCATACCTGCCTGGGCCTGGGTGCCCACGGCGGACAACGACCAGGCCACGGTGGCGGGCCACAAGCTGGTCGACAACCCGCCGGGAAGCCGTTTTCTGCGCTGGTTCATGCTCGCCTACTTCTGCGCCGGGGTGGGTTTTGTCGTCAACGCCACCTTTATCGTGGCGCTGATCCGTCAGCAACCCGAGCTTGCCGAATGGGCCAACTATATCTTTGTACTGATCGGCCTGGCCGCGACACCCGCCTGCTTTATCTGGGATCGGATTGCACGACGCGCCGGCAACATGAACGCCCTGATCGCTGCCTTTGTCCTGCAGACCCTGGCCATGTTCCTGCCCCTGCATTCAATGTCCCTGTATAGCAACCTGCTCAGCGCGGTGCTGTTCGGGTTTACCTTTATCGGTATTGTCAGCCTGGTTCTGGGCATGGCCGGGCGTTACTATCCCAGCAAACCGGCAAAAATGATGGGCAAGATGACCTTGTCCTACAGTGTCGCCCAGATCGCCGCGCCCGCGTTGATCGCGATCAGCCCGGGCATCGAACAAGGTTACGCGACCGGGGTCTGGATAGCCGCGTTCACCATGCTGGCCGGTTGCCTGGTACTGCTGCTCATCCGCAACGATCGTTAGCGGGTGACAGGTGGCGGTCGATGAACGCCTGCCAGACCGCGTCCGGCGTCCAGCCGGGCCACATTACCCTCCGGGCCTGCGCCTCGTCCTGAGCTTTCAGCACTCTGAAATAGAGGTACAGAAAGGCCGATACCCGGTAATTCACCACGCAATGCGCCCATACCCGGTGCCGCTGATAGGCTTCCATAACCGCATAAAACTGCGCCAGCTGAGTATCAGCGGGCTTCTCGAAAGGCACCGGGATATGCACGTAACTCATGCCGCAGGCGGCCACGATGTTACCCTCCTCCGGGATTGCATCATCGGAATTGGGCATGGCAAGGTTGATGACCACCTCGAATCCGGCATCCCTGATGAGTCTGAACTGATCATCATCGGGCTGCCCGGAAGAGGCCACTCGATCGGAAACGGGGATGTAATTGACAATATCACGCAATGGCATAGCAAATCTATCCTGTGCAGCCAGCCACGATGTTCAGAAACATCTCGCGAGCAGGCATGATCAGGGCGTCGGGAAAATCGTAATCGGGGTTATGCAGGTCAGGCAGTTCCTCCCCTGCCCCGATCCCAAACAGGGCGCCCTCGCACTGGGCTGCAATGCGCCCAAAATCCTCCGACCATCGAAACGGCACTTGTGGTTCAAACACGCTTACCTCGCCGGCAGCCGCAGCCCTACATACGTGTTCCACCGCCCCGGGAGAATTGACGGTCGCTGGAAATACATCCTCGTAGCCGATCGCCAGCCGTAGTTCAGCCTCCGCCGCCACCCGCCGCGCCTGCGTTTCCGTGTAAGCAACGAGCCGCTCCATCCCCGGGTCGGTTTCACTGCGCAGGGTGGCCCAGACATCGGCCCGGCCTGGCGTGGTGCCAAAGGCCTTTTTCCCGAGCTCGGCGCCCACCACGGTTATAAAACCCAGTTCTCCATCGGGCAGCAGTGCCGGGGGTAGAGTCGTGAGTCCTGCCAGCAATTCACACATTGCCGCGGCCGGGCTCAGGCCCGTTTCCGGCTGGGCAGCGTGCGCAGTACGCCCCTGCAGGATGATCTCTACGCCCCGCGAAGCACAGTTGAAAGTTCCGGCACGAACAATGACCTGCCCCAGGGGATAACCCGGCAGGTTGTGCAGCGCGAAGGCCAGGTCGGGGCGTATCTCGGCATATTTCGGGTCCGCAAGCACGGCAGCGGCGCCCTGGCCGGTCTCTTCCGCGGGCTGGTACAGCAAGACAACCCTTCCGCCAACGGGGCGCTGCTGCGCCAGGGCCTCACCGACCGCGGCCATGATCGCCATGTGCCCGTCATGCCCACACTGGTGCGCAATACCCTCTTGGCGAGAACGGTAGTCCAGCTCGTTGCGTTCGCGAATCGGCAACGCATCCATGTCACAGCGCAGCAGTACGGTCGGCCCGGGGCGCTGGCCTTCGAACACGAAGGCCAGCCCGTGACCACCCAGCCGGTGAATGCTCCGGTCCGGCCCCAGTGCGTCAAAATAGGCGGCAATACGCGCCGCGGTCTGGCGCTCTGTACCGGACAGCTCGGGCTGGCTGTGCAGGGCCTGCCGCAACTGGATAATCTGTTCAAGTGCCATGGATATGACAGCCTTCTCGCAAGTGTGACAACTTGTGCAGCCCCCCGGCCTTACGCGGTAGCCATCCGTAACTCCTCACGGGCCGAGGCGAGCACGCGAAATGCCGAACGGTAGAGGAACCATACCAGGCCAAGCGCAACGAGAATATCGGGCCACCCGGACCCGCTCAGCCAGACCCCGCCCGCCGCCAGGAACACGGCGATATTGGAAACAATATCGTTGCGCGAACACTCCCATACCGAGCTCATGTTGACGTCTTCATGACGATGGCGCCATAACAGGAACAGGCACAATGAGTTGGCCGCCAGGCCCAGCAGGCTGAACAGGCCCATGACCTCGAACAGGGGCACACCGGGCACCTGCAGGCGGTATAAAATCTGCCCCGCCACGACCGTGGCCCCCAACATGATCAGGGCACCCTTGAACAGCGCAACCCGCGCTTTCACAGTGGCGCCGCGACTGATCGCCCACAGGCTGAGCCCATAGGTCAACGCGTCACCGAGGTTATCGAGGCTGTCCGCCAGCAGGGCCGATGAGCCGGCATACAGGGCCGCAATCACGATAAGCACAAACATGACGGCATTGATCCACAGCACCCGGCGCAGCGTACCCCGCTGACGCTGTTGCAGCGCCTCCACATTACAATGGTTATCGCAACATCCGCTCATATCGTCTGAATTCGCGCTCCTTGATCACAAGCCCGGCTATTATGCTTTACAATTCCAACCACTGCAAAGCAGGCCCACCCAGGAGAGCGAGGGGACAGGAAAGAAAGCGTTGTCAGGCGCTGCCGGCGCCCGTTACGAACGCCACCCGCCCAGGCTGCCGGATACCAGGGAACTTTTGGAACGGGTTGAAACCCTGGGCGATTTTGAGCTGGAGATTCCAGAGCAGGCGATTCGGGGCGCGCGCAACACCGAACCGATGCTGGAGCGGCACCTGGCGTACCAGCTGCTGGCCGTGGAGGTCACCCAGCGAAACAAACAGATTGCCGACAAGGCACTGGAGAACGAACGCAAGGCCGGGCAAGCCGGCTCGGGGGTTTCAGGTGTCTAGGTACCCCCCCGGCGCCGGCGACGTAGCAGCCACTTTTCTATCTCGACCAGGAAAAGCACACTCGAGGAGACCAGCAGGATGAGCCCCCATGTCGCAGCATCGATGGCCGTGGTACCGAACAGGACCTGCATCGGCGGCAGGTAGGTAAAGGCCAGCTGAAATACCACCAGCAGGCTGATGGCGATCAGGACATAACGATTGCCGGTCAACCCCTCCCGGTTGAGCACCGGCCCGGTGATGTACCGCGAATTGAACAGGTAGAAGATCTCGAACCAGACCAGGGTATTGACCGCCACGGTGCGCGCGCGTACCACGCTGCCACCACCATCAAGCTCCCACAGGAACAGGCCGAAAGTACCCAACATCAGGATTACCGAGACGAAAGCGACGCGCCAGATGAGATAGCCGGTCAACATGGGTTGGCGCGATGGCCGCGGGGGACGCCGCATCACGTCGGCCTCGGGCGGCTCGAAAGCCAGCGACAGTGCCAGCGTGACCGCGGTAATCATGTTGACCCACAGGATCTGCACCGGGGTCAACGGCAACTGCTGAAAGCCGAACACGATCGCGGCCAGTATCACCAGCGCCTCGCCGCCATTGGTCGGCAGGATGAAGATGATCGATTTCTTGAGGTTGTCGTAGACAGTACGCCCCTCCTCCACTGCGTGCGCGATCGAGGCAAAATTGTCATCGGCCAGCACCATCTCGGCGGCCTCCTTGGTAGCCTCGGTACCGTTCTGTCCCATCGCGGTGCCCACGTCGGCGCGTTTGAGGGCTGGCGCGTCGTTGACCCCGTCGCCGGTCATTGCCACGATCAGCCCCTGCTCCTGCATCAGCCTGACAAGCAACAGCTTGTGCTCGGGGCTGACGCGCGCATAGACATCCACGTCCAGTACCAGTTGCCGTAGGGACTCCTCCGACATGCACTCGAGGTCGTGCCCGCTCAATACCTCCTCGACATTCACCAAGCCCAACTGGCCGGCGATCGCCAGTGCCGTCGCGCCATGGTCACCGGTAATCATCTTGACCCGAATACCAGCCTCGTGGCACTGCTTGACCGCCGCGATCGCTTCATCCCGTGGCGGGTCGATCATCCCGAACATACCGAGCAGGGTCAAGCCAGCTTCGACATCGCCGAACTGCAGTTCACTCTGTTCGTAGTCGACCGGCTTCATCGCGAATGCCAACACACGCTGACCATGTACGGCCATCTCCTGGATGCGGTCCAGCCAGTAGTTCGCGTCCAGTGCGTCATCTCCATCACTGGAACGCTGGAAATCACACATCTCCAGGATCCGCTCGGGTGCCCCCTTGAGGAACACGAAGGCGTGACCCTCGTGATCATGGTGCAGGGTGGCCATGAACTTGTGCTCTGATTCAAACGGGATCAGGTCTGTGCGCGGGAACAGTTTATGTAGTGTACCGGCCTCCATGCCCACCTTCAAACCGGCGACCAGCAGCGCACCCTCCATGGGGTCGCCATGGACCAGCCAGCCCGCGTCGCTGTTTTCCAGCTCGGCATTGTTGCACAGTACCGCGGACTGAATCACCTCGGTCAGCAGCGGAAAATCCTCGAACTCGATGGTCTCGCCAGCCAGCCGAATCGAACCGCGGGGATCATAGCCCGTCCCCTCGATTTCAAACAGGTGTTTGCCGGTGGCGATGCTGCGCACAGTCATCTCGTTGCGGGTCAGGGTGCCCGTCTTGTCGGAGCAGATGATACTGACCGCACCCAGGGTTTCCACCGCCGGCAGTTTACGGATGATGGCGTTGCGCCGCGACATGCGCTGCACGCCCAATGCCAAGGTGATGGTCATGATCGCCGGCAGACCTTCGGGTATGGCCGCCACCGCCAGGCTGACCGCGGCCAGGAACATCTGCGCCGCATCGTAATCCCGCACCAGGATACCGAAGGCAAAGGTGACTGCCGCCAGCGCCAGGATTGCGCCCGACAGCCAGCGCCCGAACTCGGCCATTTGTCTTAGCAGCGGGGTGGCCAGGGTCTGTACTTCCGAAACCAGGGTGCTAATGTGACCAATCTCGGTATCCACGGCGGTCGCGATCACCAGGCCGGTGCCTTGCCCATGCGTGATCAGGGTGCCCGAAAACGCCATGCAGTGCCTGTCACCGAGCAGCGCTTTCGCCTCCACGGGGTCGATGGATTTATCAACCGCGATCGACTCGCCCGTCAGTACCGCCTCCTGGGCCTGCAACCCCTTGGCCTGGAGCAGGCGCAGGTCGGCCGGTACCTTGTCACCCGATTGCAACATGACCACATCGCCGGGCACCAGTTGGTCTGCGGGGATTTTCACTTTGCGCCCATTGCGCACCACGATGGCGTTGGGCGACAGCATCTGCCGGATCGCGCGCAATGCGTTCTCCGCCTTGCCTTCCTGCATGAAGCCGATGACCGCATTGATCACCACCACCCCGAAAATGACCCCGGCGTCCACCCAGTGGCCGAGTATGCCGGTGACGACCCCGGCGACGATCAGGACATAGATCAGGACGTTATGGAACTGGTTCAGAAATCGCAGCAGGGGACCGCGGGTTTTGGGTTCCGGCAGGCGGTTGGGGCCGTAACGATCGAGACGTTCACTTGCCTCTGCACTGCTCAGCCCATCGAGACGGCTATGCAGATCATCCAGGGCCGACTTCGCACTCTGCGCATGCCAGTCCTTCGGCGGAGTGTCCGGTTTGGGATCATGCCTGCCCTGGCGACTGAAGAGGCTTGCCATTCTGAACTTCAACACGACACGCCCCCTTGCAGACAGTGCGAGGCATGAATGTCCAACTTGCTCATATTCATACAGGTCCCCGGACCATCATGGGATTTTATAATCTCGATATCTGTATTAAAACAGGATTTTGGTAACTTGTCTGTGTATGTTTGTTTATGAGCGATAACCACCCAATCAGGTTCCGGAATAACCCGATAAGCCGGCGATTCCTGCTCACCGGCTTTCGGCACTTTTCCCATCGGCTAATGCTAGCCCGGTTCAGCGAGATAACAGATTTCGATTTCGTAGGTCGCGCTGCCCCCGGTCTCGCTATCATTGAAATCAATGATTAGCGTGTAGTCATTTCCTGCATCGGGTTGTTGTAATATGGTCACATTTTCCCGCGCAGTTACGATACTGAGGTTCACGGTTTGCGACGCCGCTATCATTTCAGGGACTAAACCGCTGACGCTCTGGGAAGTACATCCGCCATCACAGGCGCCTGGCCAGACCGGGTACCAGGCGTTTCCACACAGTGTTGTTGGCAGGTTCTGCTCTTCGTGAAGGCCTGGAGGCGCATGCTCCAGGTGTTGCCAGTATACCACATCTCCCTTGACCACCAGTTGGCTGCGCCCGTCAATCAGTGCTGATATCGTGCAACACTGTCTTGTTGGTTGTGGTGGGGCCTCTGGTTCGACCGCAGTGTTGTCCGTGGTTTCCGCGTGTGCTGGTATCAATACAGTTTCGACAACCGGCCGAACCCAGTTGTCAGGTACACTGTTCACAACCGCAGCGATACTGCTGCCAGTGACAACCGATTTTAAGATTTTACGTCTTCTGTTGTTCTCAATACGCATCATTTTCTACCTTTAACCTTTTACCTGGCATGGTAATTGTACTATGGTTGGCTTTCGACCAGTTTGATACACGTCAAATGCAAACGCCCGCAAAAATATGGCGGCGAACTAACGCCCGCCGACACTCGCCTGATCCCCCTTGTAACCCTGTAACAGCCTGCGGCAAGCCAATCAGGCGCCGATAACGCCGCCATCTTCACGCCGGATCATCATGATAGATGACCGCGGCAGGCTGTCACCGCCACCCGGAAAGTGTGACGGTTTCTGGTTTTCACCGGGGTGCTGGATACCGACAAACATCGTCGTCTGGTCAGGACTGAAGGCCAGCCCGGTGACCTCGCAGGCAACCGGGCCGGTGAGAAAACGCTTGATCTCGCCGGTTTCGCAATCCGCGCACAGCATCTGGTTGTTGCCCATGCCGGCAAAGTCACCCTTGTTTGAATATTTGCCGTCGGTCAGTATCCACAGGCGGCCACTCTTGTCAAAACCGATGCCGTCCGGTCCGTTGAACATATTGTCGGCGGTGATGTTGCCACTGCCACCATAGAGATCGTCATGCAGGGTCGGGTTACCCGCGATCACGAACAGGTCCCAGTCGAATTCATTGCCGGCGTGATCAGCACCTGTCGGCCGCCAGCGCACGATGTGCCCATAGGGATTCTTCCTGCGCGGGTTGACTCCGTCGACCGGCTGCTCGTCTACAGGAAACAGGCAAAAAAAAAAAAAAAAAAAAAAAAAGACCGCTCTATGGTTGGGGTGGACCGCAACCCATTCCGGGCGGTCCATGGTCGTGCCGCCCACCTGGGTTGCCGCCAGGCGCGCGTGGATCAGCACCTCGGCCTGGTCGGCAAACCCGTTCTCCGGAGTCAGGCCGTTCCTGCCGTGAGTCAGTTCGAGCCATTCTCCCTTGCCTTCCAGCTTGCCTGCTTCGAACATGAATTTCGCCACGTACAGGGTTCCCGCTTCAAGCAGATTGCGGTTGGCTGCCGGACTGGAGGCATCGTACCTGTCCCTGGAGACAAACTTGTAAATATGCTCACCACGCTCGTCGTCTCCCATGTACACCACCACGTGTCCATCGCTGTTGACCACCAGGGCGGCGTTTTCATGCTTGAAGCGCCCCAGCGCGGTGCGTTTCTGCGGCACCGCGTCGGGGTTCATCGGGTCGATCTCCACGACCCAGCCGAAGCGGTTGGGCTCATTGGGATTTTTCCGGATGTTGAAGCGCTCATCGAACAGGGTCCAGTCGTAACGGCGGTTTTTGGCCCTGATGCCGTAACGTTTCATCTCGGCACTCACGGGTGCTTTCTTGTCACCGCCGGCACCGAAATAACGGTGGAAGTTCTCCTCGCAGGTCAGGTAGGTGCCCCAGGGCGTTTCGCCATTGGCGCAGTTATTGATGGTTCCCAGCACCAGGCTGCCGGTCGGGTCGGCCGCGGTTTTCATCCGCTCGTGAGCGGCGGCCGGACCGGTAATCTGCATCGGCGTATTGGCGGTGATGCGGCGGTTGCGCAACCCCGATTTATCGACCTTCCAGCTGTCTCCGTCACGGACGATCTCGAAAATGGACACCCCGTGAGCCGCCTGACTGGTCAGCACGTCGGCAGCGGTCATCGACTTGCCCTTGTGCGCAAACATGTAACCCGCGTTGACATACTCGTTGTTGACCGCCAGCAGGACGCGGCTCTCGTCAATCGGGAACAGGCTCATACCGTCGGTATTGTCACCGAACTGTCGGCTTTGCGCGGCAGCGCTGGTGCTGCCCGCCGGATCGAATTCCGGCGCATCGGGAAAGATCGGGTCGCCCCGGGAAATCAGCACCTCGGCCTGGTAGCCTTCGGGCACAATCACCCTATCCTCGGTACTGGCGGCAACCGCCTTGAAGCCCTCAACCATGGACACAGGTTTGCTGGTGGCCGCAATCGCTGCGGAAATCGGCGCTGCAGAAAAGAACGCGCCGATACCCGCGGCCACGGTACCGGCACAGAAATTGCGACGACCCAGGTTGATTGCCAGCTGGCGGCTGAATTCGCTGTCTTGCTCCATTGGCACAGCCACTCCCTTGTCCTTGGTTCCCGTCATCGTGGTTTCTCCGGTTTAATAATCATCCAACTAAACAGATTAACAATCCGCCTCATAGCAGAAACAGGATATGACAGAACCGTTACACGGAACTGAACGGCAATACTCGCTACCGGTTACGCAGGGCCGCGTTTCAAGGCATGGTGACCCCGGGATCACCGCGACAGGCAGCCTATGACAGCGGCTGGTATACCTCCATGGTAACCACCTCGGGCGCGGCGACTGTTTTGTCAGCCAGCATACCGCTCAGCTTCTCACCCAGCGCTTCTCCTGCTCTATCTGCATCCTCTCTGGACGCCCAGACACTGAAAGACCCGTAGGTGGTTTCATCTTCGGATATTACATAGGTGACACTGAGAAAACCGTCGAGTGTCTTGATAAAGGCATACATACCTTCCGCCATCTGCTCGATGGCTTCACGATGTTGCGGGCTGGACCTGAATGTCAAGTAACGTGCGTACATGTTTTTTCCTCCGCTGTCATTTAGTGATGGCATAAACATCCGCTGCCGCTGCCCGGAACAGACCCCCCGGGAAACGCACATATTACACCCGTGGCGAAGGATTCGCCAACGCAGCCCGCACACGCCGGAACCGACCGGCCAGGCGGCCTGAAGGCGTCAGAGCCCGAAAACGCGCAGCGAACAGCCCCCCTGCTTGTGCGCATGATAGGCCTTTCGATAATCGCCAAAGGCCCTGTCCAGCTCTGACAGGCGTTTGAGCTGCCCACCTGCCAGTACCGCTGGATCGATACTCCTGACCTTGCTGGTTACCCGTATCATCGGGGCTTCCCGATCCTCGATAAAGCGTGTTGCCGGTGAAATCAATCGGACCAGGGAGCGCACCTCGGGGTGACTGGTTTCGCGCAGTTTCCGCCACAGCTCGGCGTCGGTTCGCCACAGGTCGGCTTCCCGCAGCAGCCCCGCTCTGAATGC
>RRYU01016708.1_pt1 | contig 10928 bp, 11 predicted proteins | sample 2162651 | NCBI WGS metagenome assembly RRYU01 (sample SAMN10267283, study PRJNA491782) | microbial mat metagenome | isolation source: biomat in the production well | place: Japan: Minami-Kanto gas field, natural gas well KTG3 | collected 2017-06 | reverse complement strand
CCCCCCCGGATGCGCTCCTGCAGATCGGACAGGACCCTTAGCAGATGCTCCTCCTCGGTGAGGTCTACCAGGATCTGGAGCGAACGATCGAGGGTCATCCCGGCCTCCAGAAGTGTCGCCAGCTCTCGGGTCAGGATGCTGATCTCCTTCTGATTGATACGCCGACGCCGGACGCGTCCGAATCGGGCACGGAAACCTGCCGATGACCGCGTCTCGATCGGGATGAGCCCTTCCGACTGGAGCTGGCGCACCAAGGCGGCCTCGTCACTGGCCTCCTGCTCGCCTTCGACGGGCTCGCCGTCGAGCTTTACGGCCTTGTAGAAGAATTTCGGCAACTCACTCCCCGTGATAAACCGCGTCCGACGCGGTATGCGCTGTTTCTGGGCAGGCTCGGCTTGGCAGGAGCCCTCAGGCTTCTGAGCAGACGTTTAGTAACCGTTCAGAAACAATGTGAGCAGCCGTAGAGCGGATAAGCGCAGCGCATCCGCCATCACGCCTCGCACATGTTTCAGTTGTTTCTGAACCATTCCTTAGTCCCCGATCGCGTCTTCGCCCGCCTCGGCGACACGCAGGACCTCTTCGATCGTGGTCCGGCCATCGAGGGCCTTGCGCAACCCGTCGTGATACATGGTCTCCATCCCCTCCGCAACAGCGATACGTCGGATCTCGGTCGCGGTGGCATGGCTCAGAACGGCCTTGCGGATCTGGTCTGTCATCAACAGAACCTCCGTAATCACCAGACGCCCCCGATAGCCGGTCCCGTTACAGGCATCGCAACCGATAGCGCGGTGGAGCTCGACCGCATCCGGCGCCGCGCCGATCGACCCAAAACGCACCGCCAGCTCGGGCATCGCAGAATAGGACTCGCGACAATGGGGGCAGAGCTTTCGAACCAGACGTTGCGCCAGGATGCCGTTGATGGTGGAGGTCAGCAGATAGTCCTCGACGCCCATTTCGAGCAGACGGGTGACGCCGCTGGCCGCGTCGTTTGTATGTAGGGTCGAGAGGACCACGTGACCGGTCAGGGCCGATTGGACCGCAATTCGGGCGGTCTCCAGATCGCGCATCTCACCGACCATGATGACGTCGGGGTCCTGGCGGACGATGGCGCGCAGCGCGCTCGCGAAGGTCATCCCGATCGCGCTCTTGACCTGGATCTGATTGATCCCCGCCAACTGGTACTCCACCGGGTCCTCGACCGTGATGATCTTCCGCTCCTCCGTGTTCATCCGGCTCAGGGCTGTGTAGAGCGTCGTACTCTTTCCCGATCCCGTGGGACCTGTGACCAGCAAAATGCCATAGGGTTTCTCGAGGATCTCCCGGAGTCGCGCTCGCGGCGAGCCGTCGAAGCCGAGCGCGTCCAGGTCGAAGCGCACGCTCTCCTTGTCGAGCAGACGCATGACCACGCTCTCACCGAACATGGTCGGTACGGTCGAGACACGTAGGTCCAGCTCCCTGCCTTGCATCCGGATCGGGATGCGCCCGTCTTGAGGGAGTCGCCGCTCGGCGATGTTCAGCTTCGCCATGATCTTCACCCTCGAGATCACTGCGGCCGTGGAGCGTACCGGTGGGGCGTCGACCTCCTTGAGGATCCCGTCGACCCGGTAACGCACCTTGAGCTGGTCGGCGAAGGGCTCGATGTGAATGTCTGAGGCACGCGACTCGAGCGCACGCTGAATGAGCTGGTTGACCATGCGGATGACCGGCGCCTCGCTTGCCAAATCCTTGAGATGCTCGATGTCCTCCTCGTCGAAATCGCCAAGGGCCGCATCCGCGCTCTCCGGCGCTTCTGCAACCTTCTCATAGAGCCTTTCCAGCGCCAACTCGATCTCGCTCGGCATCGCCACAAGCGCGGTTACTGGCTTCGCCGCCGCCATTTCCATCGCCGCGAGGGCGAAGTGGTCGATCGGATGGGCGAAGGCGACCCGAATGCTGTCCTGATCCTCCGACAGGGGCAGGACCTTCGCGTCCTTCAGGAAACGCAGGCTGAAGAGATCCTCTCGCAACGGCTCGGGCGGGAAGGTTGCGGCGTCCGCCATAGGAAGGTCAAGCACATCGGACATGGCCTGGGCCATGTCTCGTTCGGAGATCAACCCCAAACGGACCAGCATCGGCAAGAGCGGATCACCGGCCTCGTCGGCGAGCCGCCGAGCGCGGGCCAGGTCGCCGGGCGAGAGTTTACCGCTGCGATGGAGGTGCGCGACCACGCGGCTCTCGGGAGGCAGAGTCTCCATCGGCGATTCGGGATCGGCACCCACAGTGACCTCGGGAGGCGTCTCTCCAGACAGCGATGAGGCAGGGAGCAGTGACGCATCGGGATCCCTTGGATCCGATCTCTGTGGAAAGAGGTCATCCGGATCATCTCGCGTCGCGCTGATGATCGGTGCCTCTTCCAGGGTCGCGTCGTCATGCATGAACTCTCTCCGATCTCGGCTCAAAAATGGTCGAGGAGACCGCTATGGAGGCGATCCGGTCCTCAGGCCGCTTGGCATCGGTCTCAGAGGTTGCCACCCCGGAACCATGGCTCGCAAGACCCCGGGGTCAAGCGGACCGATCACCGACGGCGGCAGACCGCTCGACCAGACGGACCTTCAAATGGATGAAAACATAGATTAGCGCCCAGGCGCCGATCAGCATCCACTGCTCATGCGGCGGCAGACCGGGCGAGGCGACCGCGCAGGCCGCGGCGGCGGCCATGACCAGATAACTGCGCAGGACCGTCTTGCGATGACCCCAGCCGGCCAAGACCAGGCGCTGGTAATGGTGCGAACGATGAGGCTCCCAGACGGGCTCACCTCGAGCCAGTCGCGCCAGGAGGGTCCAGGTCGCATCCAGGATGAAGGGTGAGAAGGCAAGCCAAGCGCTCCAGAGCGGGAAGAGCCCGAGACCCGCCCCCCACAAGGAGAATCCTGCGACGAGCAGCCCGAGCCCGGATGAGCCGGAGTCGCCTAAAAAGATCCGCGCTGGCGGAAAATTGCCGGTCAAAAACCCGGCTGCGGCCAAGGCTACACAGGCAGAGGCCAGGGCAAAGAGGGGCTCTTCCCCGGACCATCCGAGGATCGCGAGGGCCGAAAAGCCAAAGAGCGCCATCCCTGAGGCGAACCCGTCCATACCGTCCATGAAGTTATAGAGATTGATCAGCCAGACCACGTAAACCAGCGTCAATAGCAGGGTCACCGGCACCGGAAAGGCCAAGACCCAACCCGGGAGCTCGAGCAGTGACCATGACAGGCCGCCCGCAATCAACACCGAGGCGGCGGCGAAGTGAGTGAGGAGGCGCCATCGACGAGGAACCTGGCCGAGGTCATCCAGGAAAGCGACGCTCGCGACGAGAAGCAAGGCGAAACCCATCCAGGCGATCTCGGGTGCGGACACGCCCATCACAGCCAGGATCAGGAGCGGTGCGCACAACCCGATGAGCACGGCCACACCGCCGCTACGCGGCACCGGCGTTCCGTGCAACGAACGCGCGTTGGGGTAGTCAACCGGACCGCGACCGGCGCCCCGCGAGGCCAGCCAACGCGTCACCAAAACGCTCAACAGCAGTGATGCGCCCGCAGCGGCGGCCTGGATCGGCGTTTCGAGAGTCATGATCCTTGATGTCTTCGGCTCGAGGCGAGCGCGGGCTTGGACGGAGACCGGGGTCCTAGAGTGTCCTCACCAAACCGCGCTCAACCTCATCGCGCGGCTCGCGCCCAATCAGCGACTCGATCAACTGGAGGGCGAAGTCCATCGCCGTACCTGGACCTCGTGAGGTCACCAAGTTGCCATCCACGACAACGGGGTCATCGACGAAGTTGACGGCCGAATAGACCGCGGTATCGACTGCTCCGGGGTAGCAGGTCGCCGATCGACCATCGAGGAGACCGGCGCCGGCGAGGACCTTAGGCGCGGCGCAGATGGCGGCTGCATAACGGCCGGCGGCATGCTGTTGCTGTAAGAGAGCGATCAGACGCTCGTCGTCGGCGAGGTGATCGGCACCGGGAAGTCCACCGGGCAGGGCGATCATGTCGAAGGTCTGATCGGTCACCTCGTCGAGGGTCGTATCCGGGATCAGCACGGTACCCCGGCTGGCCTTCACCGGACGGTCGTCGAGCCCCGCCGTCACGACTTCGATCCCTGCGCGCCGCAGCAGATCGATGATGGTCACGGCCTCGAGCTCCTCGCACCCTTGAGCGAGCGGAACAAGTACCCTTGGCATTGGTTTCACCCCTTTATGACGTTTTTTGCACCGAGTCGTCCGGGCTAAGGACGCGAGGCCCGACCCAGGATGTCGAGACCCTTGAGCACGTTGAGCGCCTCGGCCAATTGAAAATCTTCGGCGAAGAGCGATGGCTTCACGCTGCCCGCATCCGTCGCTGCTTCGGGGATGTCGTCCTCAAGGTGCCGGACCAGATCGGACTCTTTGACATCCTTGAGGCCGGCGCTGGCCAAGGGTGTGAATTCGCCTCGCTCCAGCTCGATGTCGGGCTTAATGCCCTGGGCCTGGATCGAGCGCCCCGATGGAGTGTAGTAACGCGCAGTCGTGAGCTTGAGCGCTGTCGCCTCATCGATCGGAACGATGGTCTGAACCGATCCCTTTCCAAAGGTCTGATTCCCCATCACGATGGCCCGCTTGTGATCCTGCAGAGCCCCAGCGACGATCTCGGATGCCGAGGCGCTCCCTGAGTTGACCAGAACGATGATCGGAGCCCCGGAGAGGACGTCGTCAGGGCCGGCCTCGAATTGGAGCTTGCTTTCTTCCAGTCGGCCCTTTGTGTAGACAATCAAGCCACCGCTCAAAAAGGCGTCGCTCACTCCGACCGCGCTATTGAGGACGCCGCCGGGATTGTTCCGCAGATCCAGGACCAGGCCCTTCAGGCTGTCCTCATTCGCCGCTTTCAAGGTCTCGACCGCCTTGATGACGTCTTCCGTGGTGCGCGACTGGAAATTGGAAACCCGAATGTAGCCGAACCCCGGCTCCAGGGTTCGATTGCGGACACTCGCGACCTGGATGACCGCCCGCTCGATGGTGAGGTCAAAAGGCCGTTCTGCGCTGTTGCGCAAGATGGTCAGCTCGATCTCGGTCCCGGGCTTACCTCGCATCAGGTTCACCGCTTCGTTCAGGGTGAGCCCTTTAACCGGCTTCTGATCGATGCGGATGATGGTGTCGCCGGCCTGCAGGCCGGCGCGCTGCGCCGGTGTATCATCGATCGGTGAGATGACTTTGACGAAGCCGTCCTCCATACCGACTTCGATACCCAAGCCGCCGAATTCGCCGCGGGTACCGACCTGTAGATCGCGGTACTCCTCGGTGTTGAGGTACGCTGAGTGCGGGTCGAGTCCGGACAGCATTCCACGGATCGCCCCTTCGAGGAGGGCCTTGTCGTCAACCCCTTCGACATACTCCTCCTTTATGCGGCCGAACACCTCGGCAAAGGCTCTGAGATCACTGAGCGGAAGCGCCTGAGCCGGCTTGGCCGTAACAATCACATCGGTCTCCGCCTTCACGGAGGGCCATACCAGTAGGGCACCGAGACTCAAGGCCAACAGAAAACGCGCGTTGTAGGTCATGGCATGCATCATTGGGATCGCATCGGTTTGAGCGGGCAAGCCAATTGGCTCTGCGCGGGTCATTGTCGGGTCAGGCGGCCGATTCAGGGAAAATTAGCCGACGGTTAGCATCGCATGTTTTAACCGCTGTCGACAGCCTGAGTATCGAGGGCGGGGCCGTTGCGTTGCGTCGAGGCAACAGCGTCTCGGACCCTTGCGGATGTTTGATCGAATCGGCCCCAAGCTGTTCCCGTTGGTCGAAAATATTGCCCTGGATCGAATGATCGAGACGCCCCTGGCGCGCAGAGCCTCCGCACCAACCCGTCGGGTCCTGCGGTCGACCGTTGTGGCGGATCGCGAAGTAGAGGACGGACTCATTCCGACCACCGCTATTGCCGCTGAGCGCGATCACCTCACCCGTGGAAACCCATTCTCCCAGCTCCTTCAGGAGCGCCTCATTATGCCCATAGATGGACATGTAGCCCTCACCGTGGTCGATCACCAGGAGTAGCCCGAATCCACGCAGCCAATCGGCGTGGACGACGCGCCCGTCATGGACTGCACGCACCTCTTCGCCCTGCCGGGCTGCGAGGAGCACTCCATCCCATCGCAGCTCCGTATCCTCCTTCTGTGTCCCAAAGTCGGCGAGGACGTGCCCCTCCAAGAGCGGCCAAGACAGACGGCCTTTTCGCGCAGTGAAGGGATCACGATGGATCTCGAGCTCGGCACGGATCTGCGCCCCTTGCCGCAAGTGCTCCACCAGGCGCCTCAGGGACTCGGCATCCCGCTCTAGGCTCTGCAGATCCTGGGTCCGACCCGCAATGCTCTCCTCGAGGCGACTCAGAACCTCCGCACGCTCATGTCTGGCCGCCTCGAGGCGCTGTCGCGCCTCTGCCTGGCGCTGAGCCAGCTCACTCAGACGTGCAGCCTCTCGCTCCGCGTCGCGGGCCAGGCCGGCCAAGCGCTCGGCACGGGTCTGAATCGCCGTGATCCGGCGGAACTGCTCGCGATTGAGGTAAGCGAAATAGGACAGTATTCGCGTCGCTTGCGCCGTGTCTTCCTGATTGAGGAGCAGACGCAATCGGTCGGCACGCCCCATGACGTAGGCGGTGCGCACCAGGTCCGCCCAGAGTGTCAGCTCTCGATCGAGAGCTCGGTGCTCCTCGAGCTGGCGTACGCGCAAGCCCTCGGCGACCCGCGTCTGCTCCTCTAAGGCCAAGGCCAGCTCGCGACCGGTGACGGCCGCCACAGCGACCTCACGCTCGCGCTCCTCGAGCTCCTTGATGAGTGCGCGGCGATCCGCCTCCTGCTCAATCAAGTCCTCACTAATCGCCTCGACTGTCCGCTGGATCTCCTGGAGATCCTGTGAGCGTTGCGTCAACGACTGGTCGTGGTCTTTCGGGGCGGCCACCGCGAACGTGGAGAGCAAGCAGAGCATCAGGAGGCCCAAGGCGGCGGGGACCACTGCGCTGATGCGTTCGAGCCTGGAGCGATGGCTCGATCGTCCCGGCACATTCAGATGCCGGGGCAGGGGGGAGGTTGCATCGATACTGGGCACGGCTGATGGTCACGTCTTCCTGCGGCTCGTCCCGAGAGTATACCCGCCGCGCAGGGGCTGCATGGGACAGACGTCCGGGGCTGCGGGGTTTGGAAGCTCAGCCCGAGCGTCGGGCTCCGTCGGTCGATGGCCGTCCGGCATGAACGCGAGGGCCAGCAGCGGCGCTTCACGCAGGCATGAAACCGTCCCGACCATGGAGGGGGTCGGGCCGACAGAGCCTAGTCCTCCATCGAAACATCGACCCTCACTCTGGACGTGCTTTAGAAAGAGTTTATTATTGTATTGTTAAAAATTGATTGGACAGGATCCTGATGGTGACCAACCTCAGCCAGCCTCCCCACCCGGTCCTGAACGACCCGGCCGGCGAACGCGATGAGATCAACCTGTTTGCGGACGATGCGGACATCGAGCGGGCGTCCCGCTCGCTTAAGGCCATGTCGCACCCGCTCCGCCTGAAGATCCTCTGCACGCTCGGAGACCAGGAGGTCAGTGTGCAAGAGATCGTCGACCATGTCGGGACCTCGCAAAGCAATATTTCGCAGCATCTGGCAATCCTGCGCGACAAGGGCATCTTGGCCTCGCGTAAAGACGCGAATCGCGTCTATTATCGGGTCAGCGACGGACGGACCCTTCGTTTGATCGGGATGATGCGCGAGGTCTTCTGCCAACACGCGCACTGAATCTTGGGACGGGATCCAGGCGCCGCGGGATGACGCCCGCGCCCCTCCTCCTTATACTTCGCCTCCTCAAATCATCCCAATGGCCCCGTCCGGGGGACTTCGGTCCCCTATATTGGGCGTCCGACACCTGGCGCCCGCCCAAACGTTCGTGCGAGGCCGCACAATCAATGAGATCGCAGAACGATGCTGTTAGACCAACTCGTCGAATTCATCGGAAACCACTGGTACCTCTTCCTGGCGCTGGTCGTGATCCTGGGACTGCTGACCCACAACATCGTCGTTGGCGGCAAGGGCAGCGTTGAGCCTTTGCAGGCGACCGAGATGATCAACCACCAGGATGCCGTTGTGGTCGATGTTCGGCCCGCGGCCGACTACGCCAAGGGCCACATCATCAACGCGCTCAACATCCCGATGAATGGCTTCAAGAATCAGATCGGCACGCTTACCAAACACAAGTCCAAACCGATCATCGTCAACTGTCGTTCCGGCGCTCAGTCTGCCGTTGCCTGCGGTCAGTTACGCAAAGAAGGTTTCGAGCAGGTCTTCAACCTGCGTGGCGGCATCATGGCTTGGGAGGCGGCAAGCCTGCCCTTGACGCGCAAGAAACGCTAGAGCCGCGCGCGTCGCCAAACCAAGAACTCGCAATCCGGTGCCTGCCCGGGTGCGAGACCGACCCACCTCAACCAGGAGCTCCAGCATGGCCGAAAGCGAGCAGAGTAAGGATCCACAGCCCCAGATGACAGTCGAGCGACAGTTCTCGGTGCAACGTCTTTACGTCAAAGACGTCTCGTTCGAGTCACCGAACGCGCCGGACGTCTTTCGTGGGGAGTGGAAGCCGGCGCATGAGCTCAATCTCAATACCAAGGTCAACAAGATCCAGGATGAGCTCTACGAGGTTGTATTATCCGTCACTGTGTCCGCCAAGCTGGGGGACAAGACAGCCTTTATCGTCGAGGTCCAGCAGGCCGGGATCTTCTCGATCGCCGGTTTCGCGGAGCAGGAGATGGGCGCGATGGTAGGCGCCTATTGTCCGAACCTTCTGTTCCCGTACGCCCGCGAGGTCGTCTCGGACCTGGTCGTCAAGGGCAGCTTCCCGCAGCTCGTCCTTCAACACGTCAATTTCGATGCGCTCTTCGCGCAGCACCAACAAGAGGCCATGGAGCTGGCCAAGCGCGACGGCGCAGCACAGTCGGACCGGCATTGAGCGGCGAAGGGCCCGCTTCCGTCGCGGTCCTCGGGGCGGGCTCCTGGGGAACCGCGCTCGCCGTCCTGCTCTGCGGAAACGGCCACCGGGTCCGGCTTTGGGGGCACGAGGTCGAGCAAGTCGATGCTTTGAAACGAGACGGGGAAAACCGTTTATTTCTTCCGGGCATCCCTCTTCCCGGCGATTTGACCGCAACCGTCTCGTTGGACGAGGCATTGGACGGGGCCAGCGACTGTCTCGTCGTGGTCCCGAGCCACGCATTCCGGCGGGTGATCGAACAAGTCGCGATCCGACTCCCTGAGGCCATGGGCTTGGCGTGGGCCACCAAGGGCCTGGAGCCCACCACTGGTGCCTTACTGCATACCGTCGCGGAAGAGACCATGGGTCATCGCTCGCTCGCGGTGGTCTCGGGTCCGAGCTTTGCTCAGGAGGTCGCGCGCGGGCTTCCGACGGCCGTGACCGTGGCTTCGGTTGATTCGAGCTTTGCCCAGCGCGTTGCCCGGTTGCTGCACGGGGGTCGCTTCCGCGCCTACACCAGCTCGGATATGGTCGGTGTCGAGATTTGTGGCGCAGCGAAGAACGTGCTGGCCATCGCCACAGGCATCGCCGACGGGCTCGGGTTCGGCGCCAACACTCGGGCTGCGCTCATTACGCGCGGGCTGGCCGAGCTGATCCGGGTCGGGACCGCTTTGGGTGGACGCGCGGAGACCTTCATGGGACTGGCCGGCATCGGCGATCTGGTCTTGACCTGCACGGATGATCAATCGCGCAACCGGCGCATGGGTCTCGCGCTGGCCAGCGGAGAAGGTCTCGCCGAGGCCCAGGCGAGGATCGGTCAGGAGGTCGAGGGAGTGGTGACGGCCTTGGCCGTTCACCGGCTTGCAAACCGGCTGGGCATCGAGATGCCCATCAGCGAGCAGGTCTATCGCGTTTTGTACGAGGGCGTGTCTCCGGAACAAGCGACCCGCGCATTGCTCGATCGCGAGCCCAGAGCTGAGTTCGGGTGACGGAAAAACCCTGTTCCCGCAGGCTTGGATCCTTTCGCTTTGAGCTCGGCGGTAACAGCGGTTCAACACTGAATCGCTCCGTCGAACAGGTTCTGGCGCCACGCCTCGAACACGACGACCGCAACGGCGTTGGAGAGGTTGAGGCTGCGGTTACCAGGTCGCATTGGAATATAGAGGCGTTGTTCCGCCGCCAGGGTGTCGAGCAGCGCCCGGGGCAGACCACGGGTCTCCGGTCCGAACAGAAACGCATCTCGAGCCTGGTAACGCGGGGTCGTGTAGGCCGTTGTGCCTCGAGTCGAGAGCGCGAAGAGTCTTGGCGGAGAAATCTGCCTCAGGCAAACATCCAAGGATCGATGGACCTGGACCTCGGCCCATTCGCGATAGTCCAGCCCAGCCCGACGTAACCGCCGATCCTCCAGAGCAAAGCCGAGCGGCTCGATGAGGTTGAGCCGAAGGCCCGCGTTCGCGCAGAGTCGCATGACGTTTCCGGTGTTCGGTGGGATCTCGGGCTCGTAAAGGATGACATCAAACATTCAGGATCCAGACGATGATTTGCGCGGGCTCGTTGAAGAGCGAGCGGTCGAGCCGACGACATCACGCCGTGGTTGACCGCGCCCGAGCGACGCATGCTATATTAAGATTTCGGTAACTTCTAACGTCGCCGATTGGTTTCGGCCGATTACCTTTGTGGGGGACAGTAAAATGAGCGATGTCGCCGCGCTGAAAAAAGAGAAGCAGGACCTGATCGACAAGATGCTGGAGATGCAGAAGCAGTTCATCGACTATGAGCACGAGCATGGTGTGTCAGGGAAGGACTACTGGGCCGCAACCGATGGTCTGCTCGTCAACTATCGGCAGGAGTATCTGGATATGGCGAATCGCGTCGTCGACATCGCCCACGAGATCGTCGGTTCGTCGCGGAACTGATCGCTCAGGAACTGCCGCAA
>RRYU01005262.1_pt1 | contig 10928 bp, 6 predicted proteins | sample 2162651 | NCBI WGS metagenome assembly RRYU01 (sample SAMN10267283, study PRJNA491782) | microbial mat metagenome | isolation source: biomat in the production well | place: Japan: Minami-Kanto gas field, natural gas well KTG3 | collected 2017-06 | reverse complement strand
CGTGCTGCATCAGACGTAACACGATTCACACAACCTGCGTAAGAGCCGAATGTATGGGTCCATTATAGTTTCGACTCGTGGTTGAGTACTGAAAGATTACTATCAGCGCGGTCGCCTGGCCGCGCCGGGATAAGTTCCAGCCGTTTCGACTCGTGGTTGAGTACTGAAAGTATATCAGGATTACAGGTTGGAGGTGTGGGGATAGGTTCCAGCCGTTTCGACTCGTGGTTGAGTACTGAAAGACTGATTACATAGCGGGTTGTTGCACAATGTCCTGTCTGTTCCAGCCGTTTCGACTCGTGGTTGAGTACTGAAAGATCATCAGACAAGAGGGTAAGAGTGTATGACAAGTAGTTCCAGCCGTTTCGACTCGTGGTTGAGTACTGAAAGATTACGATAGTGAGAACAAGCTCAGGTCGCTGGCTGGTTCCAGCCGTTTCGACTCGTGGTTGAGTACTGAAAGTTTTTTGGGGCAATTTTGACAGCAAAAACATCAGCCTGTTCCAGCCGTTTCGACTCGTGGTTGAGTACTGAAAGTGGCTACAGTAGTCAGGCCGCAGATAGATCCCCAGGTTCCAGCCGTTTCGACTCGTGGTTGAGTACTGAAAGGGTATCGTGATACGAAGCAGCTCAGGGAGCAGGTAGGTCGTTCCAGCCGTTTCGACTCGTGGTTGAGTACTGAAAGGTTCGATGAGGTCATACTGCAAGGGACAGATGTGCTTCGTTCCAGCCGTTTCGACTCGTGGTTGAGTACTGAAAGTCAAGCAGCGTCTGTAATATCGTGCTCTGAATCCGCCAGGTTCCAGCCGTTTCGACTCGTGGTTGAGTACTGAAAGAGTACGCAGCCTTGCGCTGACGTTCGGTGGTGTAGGAGTTCCAGCCGTTTCGACTCGTGGTTGAGTACTGAAAGTCAACGGCATCACCGGCGTGACCGTGGCGTCCAAGTTGTTCCAGCCGTTTCGACTCGTGGTTGAGTACTGAAAGCTTCTAGTCGCTCGCGCATCGTATCCTTGATTTCAGTTCCAGCCGTTTCGACTCGTGGTTGAGTACTGAAAGCGATGAGCGAGCGCAGCCGAGGGACGTGGAACAAGTTCCAGCCGTTTCGACTCGTGGTTGAGTACTGAAAGCCGGTGACGGTGTGACGGTCGGCTTCGACAGAATAAGTTCCAGCCGTTTCGACTCGTGGTTGAGTACTGAAAGCTGCCCCGGCTGCTGACACAACCGGGGCGCTTCTTCGTGGTTCCAGCCGTTTCGACTCGTGGTTGAGTACTGAAAGGCGGCTAGGGCGAAGTGTAGCTCGTCCTGCTCGGCGGGTTCCAGCCGTTTCGACTCGTGGTTGAGTACTGAAAGGTCGGCTGGTGCGGGCTTGGGCGTCGCCTGGCGCATGTTCCAGCCGTTTCGACTCGTGGTTGAGTACTGAAAGCGTTGCACGAACGCGCAGCGGAGCGCCGATGCGGAGCGGTTCCAGCCGTTTCGACTCGTGGTTGAGTACTGAAAGTCACGCCGTAGCGGGCCGCGTCGTACCAGTCGTCGCCGGTTCCAGCCGTTTCGACTCGTGGTTGAGTACTGAAAGATGGCGCACGCTGACAACACCGACCATTCTGCATCGTGTTCCAGCCGTTTCGACTCGTGGTTGAGTACTGAAAGGTGTATCGCGCGGATGCTTGCTTCTTTCATTGTTTTTGTTCCAGCCGTTTCGACTCGTGGTTGAGTACTGAAAGGCGGCACGACGGCATTGCCTAGTCCGCGCAGTCTCTGTTCCAGCCGTTTCGACTCGTGGTTGAGTACTGAAAGTACGCAACTCCGCTTCCATCGGCGTCGGATCAACGGTTCCAGCCGTTTCGACTCGTGGTTGAGTACTGAAAGGCGATGCCGAGTTTCTACGCCACAACGGAGGACGGCGTGTTCCAGCCGTTTCGACTCGTGGTTGAGTACTGAAAGGCGAACAGGAGAGAATAAGGAGATTCATGCCTCCACCTGTTCCAGCCGTTTCGACTCGTGGTTGAGTACTGAAAGCTGGTGGCTTAAGACAGCAAATAGTTTCTGTTCAGCGTTCCAGCCGTTTCGACTCGTGGTTGAGTACTGAAAGTTCTATATATGCAATGCATAGAATATATCACAGATACTGTTCCAGCCGTTTCGACTCGTGGTTGAGTACTGAAAGACGAGTAGGATATTGCGCGACGATGCCAGTTTGTCAAGTTCCAGCCGTTTCGACTCGTGGTTGAGTACTGAAAGTTCAGCAGCAGCGCGTAACCGACGACTAGCACGCCAGGTTCCAGCCGTTTCGACTCGTGGTTGAGTACTGAAAGATGCAATCGTGGTGCGAATGCCTGCCAGGTGCAGCAGTTCCAGCCGTTTCGACTCGTGGTTGAGTACTGAAAGTGCACACTGGCCTTGATACGCAGTCACTCGCAAATATGTTCCAGCCGTTTCGACTCGTGGTTGAGTACTGAAAGGCGACAGATGAGCGCGTGCTACTGGACATGCGCGGACGTTCCAGCCGTTTCGACTCGTGGTTGAGTACTGAAAGCTACCGAACTATGCAACACAGCATAGCCCTGACTGAGTTCCAGCCGTTTCGACTCGTGGTTGAGTACTGAAAGCGCCACGTACTGCACAACACAAATAGCCAGCAACACCGTTCCAGCCGTTTCGACTCGTGGTTGAGTACTGAAAGGGAGTGGAGTTCTAACATGGATAAGCAGTACCCTTTGTTCCAGCCGTTTCGACTCGTGGTTGAGTACTGAAAGGCATACCCCCCACCTGATGGGGATTGCAGTGCTGCAAGGTTCCAGCCGTTTCGACTCGTGGTTGAGTACTGAAAGCTTGACCGGTCTTCAATGATAATCCCTCGCAACTTGGTTCCAGCCGTTTCGACTCGTGGTTGAGTACTGAAAGGCTGAATACGAGTGTACCGGCGTTGTGCCATAGACCGTTCCAGCCGTTTCGACTCGTGGTTGAGTACTGAAAGGTCATCCTTTGTGGCGTCATGCGCCATATGTCGCATGTTCCAGCCGTTTCGACTCGTGGTTGAGTACTGAAAGAGACAAAGACGAGGAGCTTGATAATCTCAAAGATACGTTCCAGCCGTTTCGACTCGTGGTTGAGTACTGAAAGTTTCTCGATATCGACATAGACGGAGAGGTGGTCTGTTCGTTCCAGCCGTTTCGACTCGTGGTTGAGTACTGAAAGTGGTGATATGTTAGGGTAAAGAGCAAGACATAGCCAGTTCCAGCCGTTTCGACTCGTGGTTGAGTACTGAAAGATCATGTGTATTTCAGGGATGGCTTGACTGCTCCAGTTCCAGCCGTTTCGACTCGTGGTTGAGTACTGAAAGACAGATCACGACCGAAACAGAGCCTATGATTTGATTCGGTTCCAGCCGTTTCGACTCGTGGTTGAGTACTGAAAGTCCTGGGCAACCAGGCTGTTACGCACTTGCAGCAAGGTTCCAGCCGTTTCGACTCGTGGTTGAGTACTGAAAGTGGAAGATCGGTTCAATATGCTGGTCTATGGCACAACGTTCCAGCCGTTTCGACTCGTGGTTGAGTACTGAAAGTGGGGTTGGTTATGGCTGGACGGAACGCTGCTGGAATGTTCCAGCCGTTTCGACTCGTGGTTGAGTACTGAAAGTGCGCTGAGTTTTGACGATCTAGAGGCTGAAGCCATCGGGTTCCAGCCGTTTCGACTCGTGGTTGAGTACTGAAAGTTCAGTGGGCCAGCCGTGGGTCGATGGTGATTTCCAGGTTCCAGCCGTTTCGACTCGTGGTTGAGTACTGAAAGTCCTGGCGGATGTGCTTCAGTCGAGCCAGGGGAGTCAGTTCCAGCCGTTTCGACTCGTGGTTGAGTACTGAAAGGCTTATGGGTCGAGGCTGACCAGATCGCCGGGCCACAGGGTTCCAGCCGTTTCGACTCGTGGTTGAGTACTGAAAGTAGATCGTCTGACAGTTCTTGGATTTTCTGTTTGTACGGTTCCAGCCGTTTCGACTCGTGGTTGAGTACTGAAAGGGCGTTATGGGCGACCGCTCCAATGTAGCTGTCTATGTTCCAGCCGTTTCGACTCGTGGTTGAGTACTGAAAGATGGGGGCCGTCCGACTCTGGCTACGCAATCGTCTGGTTCCAGCCGTTTCGACTCGTGGTTGAGTACTGAAAGCTTACCTTTCCGTCTGCAAGGGCTTGCACGACGGCATGTTCCAGCCGTTTCGACTCGTGGTTGAGTACTGAAAGGGCGCAGCGACTGTCATCAACTAACTGGAATATTGCAGTTCCAGCCGTTTCGACTCGTGGTTGAGTACTGAAAGTTGCAAGCAAGGCATTGTGTGTACCGGCATTCGTGATGTTCCAGCCGTTTCGACTCGTGGTTGAGTACTGAAAGGAGTGGGCAACCATTCGCGGGTGGGGGTGGGACGTGGTTCCAGCCGTTTCGACTCGTGGTTGAGTACTGAAAGCGTCGGGCAGGTCGTCTAGCACGAGTGCGCGGAACGTGTTCCAGCCGTTTCGACTCGTGGTTGAGTACTGAAAGTACTTATTCAAAAATGAACTACGGTCGGCCCATGTTCTCGTTCCAGCCGTTTCGACTCGTGGTTGAGTACTGAAAGGATCAAGTAACGGTGGAAGTGTTGGCAGGCAACAAGGCGTTCCAGCCGTTTCGACTCGTGGTTGAGTACTGAAAGGCCCGACGTGGCAGCGCTCGGCGACACCGCGCCGCAAGTTCCAGCCGTTTCGACTCGTGGTTGAGTACTGAAAGGTTGATAATTTGTGATCACAGCGATAAAATGCGATCAGTTCCAGCCGTTTCGACTCGTGGTTGAGTACTGAAAGATCGCCGCTGGAGTATTCACGTCTGGCAGAAGTACGCGTTCCAGCCGTTTCGACTCGTGGTTGAGTACTGAAAGCAAATAAGTCTGCTGGCTCGACGCCGATGGCGTTGCGTTCCAGCCGTTTCGACTCGTGGTTGAGTACTGAAAGTTACTGCCGATAATCTGCGCCCCGGCCAGATCGACAAGTTCCAGCCGTTTCGACTCGTGGTTGAGTACTGAAAGAGCCTAATCTGCTCAACTCAGAGCGTAGATCATTCGGGTTCCAGCCGTTTCGACTCGTGGTTGAGTACTGAAAGGTAAACTCCAATTTAATGCCGTTGCCAACACCACCGTTCCAGCCGTTTCGACTCGTGGTTGAGTACTGAAAGTCGTATCAACCGCGAAGGGCTATCATCTGTACTATGGTTCCAGCCGTTTCGACTCGTGGTTGAGTACTGAAAGATCCGTCTGCCAAACGTGTTGCTGCCCATAGCGTTGTTCCAGCCGTTTCGACTCGTGGTTGAGTACTGAAAGATTGTTGATATTGATGACGACTTTGATATACCGTTCGTTCCAGCCGTTTCGACTCGTGGTTGAGTACTGAAAGGCTCTGTCTGATAGGCGTTTGTCAGCACCCCGATGAGTTCCAGCCGTTTCGACTCGTGGTTGAGTACTGAAAGCATATTCCCACAGCCATAAATCAGAACGCGAATCAGTTGTTCCAGCCGTTTCGACTCGTGGTTGAGTACTGAAAGGCTTGACCTGAGCCTCATTCAGCCGTGCATTGACGCTGGTGTTCCAGCCGTTTCGACTCGTGGTTGAGTACTGAAAGAGGGATCTACGTCTATCTTATCCCGCTCCTCTTGCGTTCCAGCCGTTTCGACTCGTGGTTGAGTACTGAAAGGGTGCGTTGGTGCGAACTGAAGCATGCCTCCGTATAAGTTCCAGCCGTTTCGACTCGTGGTTGAGTACTGAAAGAATCTCTCAATTTGAGAGTTTTGGAAATGCTCTGAGTTCCAGCCGTTTCGACTCGTGGTTGAGTACTGAAAGATCTACCAGGATGGCATATTGGTTCGCTACGATATGGCGTGTTCCAGCCGTTTCGACTCGTGGTTGAGTACTGAAAGTCGGAAAACCATCAGACAAAAGTAGTGATGGATGGGGTTCCAGCCGTTTCGACTCGTGGTTGAGTACTGAAAGTGTCAGGTTTTGTCCATAATACACATGCCCTTCGTGCGGTTCCAGCCGTTTCGACTCGTGGTTGAGTACTGAAAGTTGAGGGGGCCAGCGGTCGGTCGGTAGTGATTGCCAGGTTCCAGCCGTTTCGACTCGTGGTTGAGTACTGAAAGGTTATCTCATCCGCTGTTACGTAACCCAATACAGAGTTCCAGCCGTTTCGACTCGTGGTTGAGTACTGAAAGAAGCTCGAGCTATACAACAATGATGCCGGGCTGCATACGGTTCCAGCCGTTTCGACTCGTGGTTGAGTACTGAAAGGATGTAAGAGTTTTTTAAAGAGTGTGGACTATAGTTTGTTCCAGCCGTTTCGACTCGTGGTTGAGTACTGAAAGTGCGGTAAGTTTGGGCATGCGCCGAGGGGAGCTGCTCGTTCCAGCCGTTTCGACTCGTGGTTGAGTACTGAAAGGCCGAGCGAATATCAAGGCCATCATGTCGCGGCTGGCGTTCCAGCCGTTTCGACTCGTGGTTGAGTACTGAAAGTTGCTGCTGGGCGCGGCTTAGTGCTTTCGAGAGCCTGGTTCCAGCCGTTTCGACTCGTGGTTGAGTACTGAAAGATGACACTGCTAGGCGATATTTGGGTACGGTTTCGTGCGGGTTCCAGCCGTTTCGACTCGTGGTTGAGTACTGAAAGTGTGGCTATACTCCTCTTCTGTTCTGAGTATAGCATGTTCCAGCCGTTTCGACTCGTGGTTGAGTACTGAAAGGGAGTGGAGTTCTAACATGGATAAGCAGTACCCGTTTGGTTCCAGCCGTTTCGACTCGTGGTTGAGTACTGAAAGCGGCAGAGGCGGAAGCGGATGCTGCCTGGCAAGCGGAACGTTCCAGCCGTTTCGACTCGTGGTTGAGTACTGAAAGGTAACAACCGAAGACTTAACATTCACCGTTACTGGAGTTCCAGCCGTTTCGACTCGTGGTTGAGTACTGAAAGATGTTCTTCCTCTCCACTGACCGCTCAGAGATCGCCGGTTCCAGCCGTTTCGACTCGTGGTTGAGTACTGAAAGATTCGGGGATGACGGGGAATCTTTGTACGACGAGTAGTTCCAGCCGTTTCGACTCGTGGTTGAGTACTGAAAGGCGAGTACGAGGCCAGGCATTATGCCGGTAATAATCAGTTCCAGCCGTTTCGACTCGTGGTTGAGTACTGAAAGGCTGAAGTCACGTTGTCCTATCGTTCTCACAGCGTGTTCCAGCCGTTTCGACTCGTGGTTGAGTACTGAAAGTCCTGACCGATACATCTTCTCCTATACGTTTTTGATAGGTTCCAGCCGTTTCGACTCGTGGTTGAGTACTGAAAGTGTGTCGTATTGCACACCCTCGTAGTCAAGTGTAGCGTTCCAGCCGTTTCGACTCGTGGTTGAGTACTGAAAGGTTCTGGAATACACATCGGCTGAGTGGACAATTCAAGTTCCAGCCGTTTCGACTCGTGGTTGAGTACTGAAAGGAAATACCGGGTATCTACTTTGCCGTAGACAGCAACAGTTCCAGCCGTTTCGACTCGTGGTTGAGTACTGAAAGCTAAAAGATTCATTCTTGCATTGTGGGCATTGGTCATAGTTCCAGCCGTTTCGACTCGTGGTTGAGTACTGAAAGGTTACCACATCCGGCGTAGCCTGCGCCGGAGTACTGGCGGTTCCAGCCGTTTCGACTCGTGGTTGAGTACTGAAAGATCCCGCTTGTAATCGTTTTGCGTAGTGAAAGCGGGTTCCAGCCGTTTCGACTCGTGGTTGAGTACTGAAAGTTCAACACAAAAAGCCCGACTCAGCGATTGAGTCGGGCAGTTCCAGCCGTTTCGACTCGTGGTTGAGTACTGAAAGGTAACACCGGCCAGGGTGAACTTCGCATCAGGAATTGTGTTCCAGCCGTTTCGACTCGTGGTTGAGTACTGAAAGCGGCAATCCCGATGTGTTGCTGGTCAATTTGAACCGGGGTTCCAGCCGTTTCGACTCGTGGTTGAGTACTGAAAGTTATACTGCTATATGCCCGAACGAAAACGGGCAACTGTTCCAGCCGTTTCGACTCGTGGTTGAGTACTGAAAGTTTGAAGCGGCATCAACCCAAATCCCTCACCCGCGCTGTTCCAGCCGTTTCGACTCGTGGTTGAGTACTGAAAGTGTACACTGATGTCTTTGTTGAAGATCATGCTATAAGTTCCAGCCGTTTCGACTCGTGGTTGAGTACTGAAAGTTGCTATCAGTTTTTCAACCGCTACAGTGGTTGTAACAGAGTTCCAGCCGTTTCGACTCGTGGTTGAGTACTGAAAGATCATTCAGACACCGATACGCATCCGGTTCCATGATGAGTTCCAGCCGTTTCGACTCGTGGTTGAGTACTGAAAGGGAGTTGTTCTACACGGACGACGCCGGGCGCACGGGTTCCAGCCGTTTCGACTCGTGGTTGAGTACTGAAAGGATAAAGAGCGCGTCAAGCAAGGTCAAACGATTGATACTGTTCCAGCCGTTTCGACTCGTGGTTGAGTACTGAAAGGCTGTACCGCTACTCAGGTTGTGGTACTGGCAAGCTCCGTTCCAGCCGTTTCGACTCGTGGTTGAGTACTGAAAGGCCAGCGCACGTTCGATACGCCACGCCTGCGCCACGTTCCAGCCGTTTCGACTCGTGGTTGGAGGGCCGCGCTAGACATAAGACGTCGATGGACGGGGCGCACAAGACATAATCAGGACGGGTGTCCGGTTGGGCGACGGATGGGCGGCCATGCGGCTCCATGCAGCCGGTCATGCGCCGGAGAATCACCCCCCTGCATCGCGTCGGGTGGGGCATCGCGGTGGGGATGGGCGCACGAACGGGCGGAATCGCACCGTCGTTGGCGCATAACCCGGCACCGGACGCACACCCGCATGCCCCGGTCGCCCCGACGGGACGCAGGTTGAGCTGCATCGGCCTGGTTGTCGCCCCTGGCGCAGGCGTGTGGCACGGCGGCACCGTTCCAACCCCCGCCCACCCAGCGGATAGGGGTGCCACCTGGCCGCTTAGGCCGCCAGGGTCAGGGCCGTGTCCGTAGGCCGCCCCTCCTCAGCAGCGGCACGCCGGCGGGCCAGCGCCCGCAGGTTGATCAGCACATAGGTGAGCGTATCCCGGTTGACGATCGCCGCCCCGCGCCGCAACGTCGGATGCAGCATGTCCAGGGCTTCGGCCTGGCTGTTGACCCGCTCCACCATGGTGCGCATGGCATACAGCGTTTTGTAGGCGTCCGTGGTGCGATCAAGCTGGTGACGGATGCGTGCTCCAGCGGTGTTGGCGATCGTGGTGGTACAGCCTGCTTTGGCAAAATGAGCATCGTCACACGGGCATGGCTCGCCCGTGGCAGTTGGGAACAGCAGCGGACAGCGGTATTTGGCCCGTTCGTGCGGCACCAACCCGGTGCGGTGTTGGTAGGTAAAGTCCAGGGTCATGGCCAACCCGGCCGCACAGCAGGGCCGGCCATCCAGGGCGAAGGTGCGGTCGCTGCCCCGGCGACCACAATTCCGGGGAATGGCCGCCCAACCGCCCGCCTGGTGAAAATAGTCATAGACGTAGTGGGCATCGTAGGCGGCATCCCAGGTGGCCGCGTGCGGACGACGGCCCAGACGGGCCTCGACCTGGGCCATGAGCGGGAAGAAATACGATACGTCGCTCTCATTGAACGGGCGCGTGCGTTCCGCCAGCACGATCTCGGTGCCGTCGGGCATGCGCGTGACCACAATGCCAGAGGCATAGCCCCAAAAGATGTCGCTGCCGACCTGGAGCTGGCGGACGGGTTTCGGATTGGTACGGGGCGTCGCGGGCGCGGCGGGCGCTGGTGCCGCCGCGGGCGCTGATGCCGCCGCGGCAGGCGGCTTCGTGCCAGTCGCCACCGTTGGAGCGACGTTGCGGCGGCGTTTGACGCCCAGTGTACAGTCGGGATCGCCGGTCGGTTGGCGATTCTTATCCAGCCGACCCTCTTTGATGGAGTGCTTTGGATTGTTTTCCTTGACCCAGGCGAGGATGCCCTGGGTGTCACCGGCAATCGTCTCACCGAAGGTGGTCTGCTCCTCCGGCGTCAGGGTGTCGCGCAGCAGATGAACCGTGGCGGTGAGCAGAAACTGCAGTGCGGCGTTGTCGAGCGTGCGCAGGACGTGGCCGAAGCGGCGGCGATCCGGCACGGTGGCGGCCACATCAACCCCATGGGGCGCGGTTGGGTCGGGCACACGCGCAAAGCCCAGCCACCAGACCAGCGCGGGATGCTCGATCAGATAGGTGCGCAGGTCGGACATGTACCGCGTGTGTTCGTGGATTTTGATCAGATAGGCCGCCGCAAACGGGGCGCGGGGGTCGGGCGCCGGCCCCGACCAGGGCCGCTCGTCGGGACGCCGGGGCGGCCGTTCGGGGAAGGCGGCCCAGGGCAGCACGCCGATCAGAGCGCGGTATTTCTGGACAACCGGGTCGGATGCGACCCAGGTGGGCAGGGGCCGATCCGGATGCGCCAGCGGACAGGGGTCGTCGGCTGGCGGGGGATCGGGATCGGTTGGGCGCCCCCACATGTGCCGCAGGCGCGTACACAGGTGGGTGACGGACGAGACAACATTTGGTATCATGGATCTGTCTCCCGTTCCGGGTGGGCGGGGGTGAGATACCGTTATGCTACCCGGACGAGAGACACCCAACGCTGGAGGCCCATCCGGCGTCGATTCCACGATCCGCATCGACACCGATTCGCGGACAGGCCGACTCGCACGCCATGGGATGCCGAATCGATGGCGCCCGGGCGGGGCGGGATCGACGCCGGTTCCGTTGGCCGATCTGGGGAACGACATGGGTGTGGGAACGGGTGTCGCCGGAGATGGATGGATCGACATCGATTCGGCAACCGGTGTCGGCTGGCGACATGAATCTTATGTCTAGTGCGCCCCTC
>RRYU01005871.1_pt1 | contig 10962 bp, 10 predicted proteins | sample 2162651 | NCBI WGS metagenome assembly RRYU01 (sample SAMN10267283, study PRJNA491782) | microbial mat metagenome | isolation source: biomat in the production well | place: Japan: Minami-Kanto gas field, natural gas well KTG3 | collected 2017-06 | reverse complement strand
CAAAAATGTTTATTACCGGCCCTGAAGTGATTAAGACAGTTCTGGGCGAAGAGATATCAATGGAAGAATTGGGCGGCGCTCGTGTTCACTCTGAAATAACCGGCAACGCCCATTTTTATGCACAAAGCGAAGAAGAGTGTTTCAGTCAGATAAAGCAGTTGGTAAGTTTTATCCCGTGGAACAATATGAAAAAGGCTGAACGTTTCCCAAAGAAAGCACCTAAAACACGCAATTACAAAATTGACAATATTTTACCTACTGATCCCCGGCAACCTTATGATGTCAGGGATATCATTAAAGCACTTGCCGATGATTCTGAATTTCTCGAAGTCATGGAGCTTTTTGCCGCAAACATTGTAATTGGTTTTGGCAGAATGAATGGAGATACCGTTGGCTTTGTAGCTAACCAACCATTGGTGCTTGCGGGTGTACTTGACGTGGACTCCTCAGTAAAAGCAGCCCGTTTTATTCGATATTGTGATTCATTTAATATTCCTTTGATCACACTTGTTGATCTACCGGGCTATTTACCAGGCGTTGACCAGGAACATGCAGGAGTTATCAGGCATGGTGCAAAGGTTTTATATGCCTATTCTGAGGCTACCGTACCTAAGATAACCGTAATTATGCGCAAAGCCTACGGTGGAGGATATATCGCTATGTGTTCAAATCACCTTCGAGCCGACTTTGTGTTCGCCTGGCCCACAGCCGAAATTGCCGTTATGGGTCCTGAAGGTGCAGCCAACATCATTTTCCGTAAAGAAATACAAACTGCTGACAATCCTGATGAAATGCGTAAACAAAAAGTTGCCGAGTATAAGAAAAAATTTGCCAATCCATATGTGGCAGCTGCTTATGGATATGTGGATGCCGTTATCGAACCAACCGAAACAAGGCGTATGTTAATGCATTCACTCGAGATTTCAAAAGATAAAATAGTTGAGGTCCCGATGAAAAAACATGGGGTACCGCCATTTTAAAAGGCATATCATTTTCATCGAATGTGATACGAACCAATGAATTTGTCTTAATAAACTTTGTTATGCAGGAAGAAAAAATCACCCTACCTAAAATCCGGTTTAAATCCATTATTATTGACAATGTCAAATACAAAACATTGTTAACCAAAAAGTTTGCAAAAAGGAAGTCATATGTGGAACAGAACCCCCTTCACATGACCGCTTTCATTCCCGGCACCATAATCAAAGTGGCAGTTAAACAAGGTAAAAAGGTAAAAATGGGTGATAGTCTTCTTATCCTTGAGGCCATGAAGATGATGAATAACGTTTTGGCTCCGCAGGATTCAATCGTAAAGAAAATACATGTTAAAGCCGGGGACAAAGTATCCAAGGATCAACTAATGATCGAACTGGAATAATCACTGAAAAGTTTGTTTTCGCTATCAATCAATGAGAGTATCTCATCACGGCCGGTCTTATTGATAGCAGAACTTACAAATGAAACTGGCAACTCCTCCCAATACCGGAGGAGTTCTTTTTTATAAGCCTTAATATGTTGATTTAATTTGACAGTTCCCAATTTATCTGATTTGGTAAATATGATTATAAAAGGCAATTGATTCTCCCCCAACCAGGACATGAATTCAAGGTCATTGGATTGGGGTTCAAGCCTGGAATCTATTAACACAAAAGTATAGACCAGATTCTGCCGTCTTTTCAAATAGTCAAACAACATTTTTTTCCATTGCTCACGTGCTGATTTTGAACGCTTTGCAAATCCATATCCCGGTAAATCAACCAAATACCAATTCTCATTAATCAGGAAATGATTGATCGTTATAGTCTTACCGGGTTTACCGGAGGTTTTAGCCAGACCTTTCTTTGATGTGATCATGTTGATAAGTGATGATTTTCCAACATTGGATCGTCCAATAAAGGCGTACTCCGGAAATTTTGGTTCAGGGAGATGGGTAACAGAGGTATTACTCATTAAAAAAACAGCACTTGTGATCATCATTTTATTCAATTATTGAGTGCGCTCATCAATTTCCCGGCTCACAAATCAAGCTTATTTCAAATGGAGGGGTATGTATCCATTCTTGTTGGAAGATAGATGTCTTGACTTTTTTTCTTCATAGATATCTGCAATTGTCACGATAATCCCAGTCTCTTCCACCTGACCAAAGGATTCATTAAAAGCAGTGCCAAACATACGCATAGAAGATGAAAGGTTCATATAAGCACTCACCAATGGGGGTATGTTTTCTTTGTTCTTACGTACCAAGTGCTGCAGCACTTTATAGTCTCTTGCGTAATCTCCTCCAACAAAATGCTTGCTCAGATTTATAGTATCAGTTTTATAGGGTAATGGCCGGTGTGGATAAACAAGTTTGTCAGGGTCTGGAAAATATAGATTCATGAAGAAAAGGATCAAATCACGTGCCAGTGCATTGTAATGACCATACATGGTTACTTTCCCAAAAAAATACTTCACATCAGGGTAGTCCATGACAAGCGCCCCCAGGCCATCCCACAAATTATCAAGTGAATACATGCCTTTTCGCAAGTTCTTAGCTGGTTGATAATCAGGCTGTACAAAACTACGGCCAAGCTCAATGGTCGATGATAAGTAATCCTTTATAAATTTCTCTGTATAGTGAAAAAGCTTTGCTGTTGGAGTTTTCACCTGACCATTCTGATCTAGTTCAAGATCATTGCAATGTATAAACCTGTACCCTCCCGTGATAATCCGATCTTTTGGATTCCATACGATCAGTTGTTTAAATGAATTTTCGCCCCGGTCATAATCGTCAATATCCATTGATTTGCCTGTACCCCCACCGGAAGCACGAAAACTGAGTTCACGCAGTCGACCAATTTCTAACATGGTCGAAGGCGAATCTTGCTCAGAAACAATGTATATCTCGTTCTCACCGTTATTTGTTCTCTTAACAAACTTATCTATGGTCAATTCCGAAAGTATTGCCTCAATTTCTACCGGTGGAATAATTTCTTCCATAATGCATTCTCGAGTTAAATGTTTGGATAATCCATGGCTGGATTAAATACTGCATCTTTGTCCTTTCCCAGTTGATAAATATACCTGCGTAACTTCTCGGCCCACTGTACATCAGTGAAACTTCGGTCAAATATGGTGTATGGAACTGGTTTACCAATAGTTATACGTATAGTTTGATTATTTTGTTTATAAAACTCATCTGCAAGGTACAACATTTCAAGATTGGCCTTAATTCCAATCTTTTTTCTCAACTGTGCAAGCCGGTAAAAAAAGTTGGTGTTTCGACCGCTTATGTGCGCAGGTACTATATCACGCTGATATTGCTTAGCTTTTGTCAGAAAGGTTTTCTTCCATTCAAGATCGGCAATAACCTTTCCCTTTTTCCTCGAAACCAGCCCAAAAGGAAAATAACAAATGATAGAACTACCGGCAAAAGTATCGTTCAGAATACGGATGTTCTCTGCATTGCTGCCATGCTTATTGATGGGAATAAACAATGGTTTCAGGTTTATCAAAAACAAAAGGATATCATTAACAGGAAACAAAATGTCTTTTCTAACTTTACCCACAACCTGCATCAAAGCAATTCCATCCAGACCACCCAATGGGTGATTGGATGCAATAATTGCCCGTCCCTTAGCCGGAACATGCTCCAATCCAACCACCTCAACATTGGCATTAAATTCTTCAATGATGGCATCAACAAATTCCAACCCATATAAATCCTTCGACTTGTTTATAAAAGAATTGACCTCATCCTGATGAATGATTTTTTTAAGATAATTAATTATGAAACGAGGAATGTAGGGTGCAAGATGTGGGTTCTTTGCACGCATAACTTTTTCAACATCAATAAGTTTATCGAATTCTTGACCCTCTGCCATGAGCTTAATACTTCCAGGTTTAATATCCTACAAATATATTTAAATAAAAGCTCAAATCGCTCAGGAGTAAACATTAGAGCTGTATTCATTCCCTAAACTCAGGCTGTTCTTGCATCCTTCCACCACATCCCACTGCTAGTGTAAATTTTTGATACTCATATTCAATAACTTACAAAGTAATTAACAATATAATGCAAATTGTTTGCAACATTTTCCAAAAAAAGTGGTAAAAAATGGCATAATGTGGGAAAAAATGCAGTATTTTTACGAATCTAAATTGCAATTTTTTGAGCTATCCGATCGGATCATATCACTGTAAGCTTGATGCAAAGGGGCGTTTGATGCTACCTGCTGATTGTAAAGACCAGCTTGGCGAAATTGCTGAGCAGGGTTTTGTGCTTCGGCCAGGCCTGTTTAATAAATGCCTCGAATTGTATACTATGAATGATTGGTTAAAAAACCAAAACAAATTGAAATCATTAAATCAATTTGTGAAATCCAATGTAGAATTCATTCGTAAATACAACGCCGGAGCAAAACAAGTGAAGCTGGATAGTACGGGCAGGCTGCTGATTCCCAAAAACCTGATCTCTGATGGTGGTTTACATAAAGAGGTTATTCTGACCTCGCTCACCGCCAACATGGAGCTATGGGACAAAGACACCTATCAAGAAGAGATTAACCGATTCGACGCTGATGAGTTCGGAAAATTGGCAACTGAAAAGCTTGGCAATATTAACGACAACGGCGAATAAATGGTCTATCACAATCCGGTCTTGCTTCACCCAAGTATTGAAGGGCTAAATATAAACCCCAATGGTGTTTATGTGGATGCAACCTTCGGTGGTGGTGGTCATGCGCATGAGATTTTAAGCCGGTTAAAGCAAGGCCGGTTGGTGGCTTTTGACCAGGATGAAGATGCCAAGTCAAATATTCCTGAAGACAACAGATTGTTATTCATACCCCAAAATTTTCGTTTCATGAGAAATTTCCTGATGCTGCATGGTCTGGACCAGGTGGATGGTATTTTGGCAGATCTGGGTGTGTCATCATATCAGTTCGATAAAGCTGAAAAAGGATTCTCTACTCGTTTTACGGGGCCTCTCGATATGCGCATGGATAAAAACAATCCGATTGATGCACGTCAGGTCGTAAATGAATATGATCAAGCTGAACTCAAGCATATTTTTCAAGTATATGGTGAATTGGATCGTGCAGGCCAAATGGCAGCAGCCATCTGCCAATTTCGAACCTCGAAAGCTATGGAATCAACTGCCGATCTAAAACAAGCTGTTGTAAGGCTGCTCCCAAAAGGAAAGGAAAACAAAGTCATGGCTCAATTATTCCAGGCTATACGAATGGAAGTCAATCAGGAGATTGGAGCATTGAAACAGTTTTTGGAACAATGCACATTATGCCTGAATCATGGCGGCAGGTTGGTCGTTATTGCTTACCACTCCCTGGAAGACAGGTTAATAAAAAACTTTATGAGGGCTGGAAACTTTGAGGGTGCCATAGAAAAGGACTTTTTTGGCAACCCCCTAACACCATTTAAGCTGATTAACAAAAAACCCATTGTCCCTGAGGAGGGTGAGATTAAACAAAACAACCGTGCCAGATCTGCACGCTTGCGAATTGCTGAAAAAAAATAAAACATGTCTGACCTCAACCAAAATAGCAACACAATAAACACTGAGACTGAACCGAAATCCAGAGGTTTCTTAAAAAAAGTCACCGATGGCATACTCGATGTGTTGGGCGGCGAATTCCTCATGCACGATAAAGCCAGGAAGCAATTTAGCTATATCATGTTTCTTGCCTGCATCGCGCTGGTCTATATTGGAAACAGTTACTATGCAGAACGCACCAGCAGAAAGATAGACAACTTGAATCGGGAACTTAAAGAATTGCACTATGCCTACATCACTAGCAAATCTGAACTCATGCATGAGAGTAAACAATCAGAAATAGCCAGGAAATTGCATTCAACTGGCATAAAAGAATCCGTTGAACCGGTATTGCGGCTGGTAGCCAAAAAAGAACAGTAAAATATGCGTGATCCAAAAGGAGACATATTATTACGGGTCTATCTGCTATATACAGTGATGCTGCTTTTTGGCATTGCCATTATCATACGCATCGCGTACATACAATTTAGTCTAGGGGATGAATTACTACAAAAAGCCGAGCAGCAGGAATTGCGCGTATTTAATATTGAGGCGACCAGAGGCAATATCCTTGCTTCTGATGGAGCTCTCCTGGCCACATCAGTACCGGTTTTTGAGGTACGTATGGATGTTGCTTCCCCTTTAATTGATGATCCCTATTTCAATAGCCGTGTGGATTCGCTTGCTGAAAAGCTGTCGCTGCTGTTCCGAAACAAATCAAAGACAGATTATGCAAATGAATTACGTAGGGCACGCAATCGAGGTAACCGATATTTATTGATTCGCAATAGGGTAAGTTATTCAGAGTTGCAAACCATACGTAGCTTCCCAATATTTGAAAGGGGTAAATACAGAGGCGGCTTGATCGCAATACCTAGTGAAAAAAGAGAAAAACCATTTAAACAGCTCGCAAGCCGCACTATAGGTTATGAAAATCAACGTGAAAATCTCTTTGTTGGGGTTGAGGGTGCGTACCACAATGTATTAAAAGGGATTGATGGTAAACAACTCAAACGCCGTATTAATAATGGGGACTGGAAACCTATTTTTAATGACAACGAACTGGAGCCTCAAAACGGCAAGGATGTTTTGACCACCATCGATGTCAACCTGCAGGATGTAGCCGAAAGTGCGCTGAGGCGCAATTTAACAGAGAACGGCGCCTATCAGGGGTGTGCCATTCTGATGGAAGTGGAAACAGGTTTTATTAGGGCAATAGCTAACCTCACATGGGATAGCACCACAAAATCATACCGGGAAACATATAACTATGCGATAGCTGAAAGTGTGGAACCCGGCTCTACATTCAAACTTGCTTCAATGATGGTATTGCTTGAAGACAAGAAAGTTAAGATAAGTGACAGCATGAATGTTGGTCCGACCGGAAAAGCTGTCTACTACCGTAGAACATTAAGTGATGTATATCCAATTCGCGACGGACGGTTTACGGTAAGAGAAGCATTTGAAAAATCATCAAACATAGCAATAGCCAAACTGGTGTATGAAGCTTACCATGAAAACCCTGACAAATTTGTTGAACACTTATATTCGATGGCACTGAATAAGCCACTTGAAATTGATATTCCAGGCGAAGGTCAACCATTCATAAAACATCCCTCAGATAAAAAGAATTGGTATGGTACTACCCTACCCTGGATGTCTATCGGTTATGAGATTCAACTCACACCACTTCAAACACTTACTTTTTACAATGCGGTAGCAAATGGAGGGAAAATGGTCAAACCTCAGTTTGTCCAGGAGATCAGGCAGGGAGGCATCACTATTGAATCATTTAAGCCAATCATTATTAATAAATCCATTGCTTCAGGAAAAACGATCGATACTGTTAGATCATTAATGGAAGGTGTTGTTGAAAGAGGCACCGCTCGTCAGCTTCGTAACAAGGCCTATAAAATTGCAGGGAAAACCGGAACTGCCCAAATCGCATCCGGAAGCAGCGGCTACAACAAACAAAATTACAATGCTTCTTTTGTGGGTTATTTTCCTGCAGATAATCCAAAATTCAGCTGCATTGTGGTAGTGAACAACCCATCTTCCGGTAAAATATATGGAGGTGCAGTGGCAGCACCAGTATTTAAAGAAATCGCTGACAAGGTATATGCCACCCGCCTGGATATACATGATGGTTTCCCTACAACTCAAACATATTTGGCACAACTGCCACTAAATCAAAACATGACCTTTCATGATGATGCCATTCAGCTTTGTGCCGGTTTGGGATATAGTACTAATGACCACAGCAATGGCAAATCATGGGTCAAGGTCAAAAACGAAGGGGAGAAGATGCATCTGGATGGAGTTGATATAAGCAACTCAATTGTACCGGATGTGATTGGTATGAACGCCAGGGATGCCATATACCTGCTTGAAGATCTGGGCTTACGTACCACATTAGCAGGCCGAGGACATGTTCATCAGCAATCAATCCGTCCCGGAACTGAATTTAAAAAAGGTGACCTGATCGAACTAAGATTGAGAAGTTTATAATGAGGAAGATCCTAGCAGACATATTATATAAGTGTCCCGTTAGGGAGGTCATTGGTACAGTTGAACAAGCTGTTACTGGTATTGCGTTTGACTCCAGAATGACGAAGCCTGATTATGCATTTGTTGCGATTAAAGGGACGCAAACAGATGGTCACAAATTTATTGAACAAGCAATCGCTAATGGCGCCAATGCAGTAATCTGTGAGGAAATACCAAAGAACAGGACACCCGGAACGACATACATAAAAGTCAGATCCAGTGCATACAGCCTTGGAATCATTGCATCAAACTTTTTTGATATCCCTTCATCGAAAATTAAATTGATCGGAATTACAGGGACCAACGGAAAAACTACAATTGCCACGCTGCTTTATCGCCTTTTCCGGCAATCAGGATTCCAGGCAGGATTGATATCTACAATCGAAAACCGCATAGGAAAAAAAGTAAGCGGAACAACCCATACCACCCCTGATCCGGTTGTTATCAACAATTTACTGCATCAAATGGTGAAAAATGGATGTACACATGCATTTATGGAGGTGAGTTCACATGCACTCGTACAGCACCGGGTAAGCGGAATTATGTTCTCTGGAGGAATTTTCACCAACCTGACTCACGATCACCTTGATTATCATAAAACCTTTGACGCTTACAGGGACGCTAAGAAAATACTATTTGACATGCTTCCCAAATCCGCATTTGCACTCATCAATAGAGATGATCGCAATGCCCAGTTCATGGTTCAGAACACCCGTGCCAAAGTTCAAACTTTTGCTTTACAACACCATGCTGATTTTAAAGGTAAACTGATTGAAAATCAGTTTGAAGGATTATTAATGGATGTTGATGGCCAACAAGTTTATACCAGACTCACAGGGGCATTCAACGCTAGTAATTTGCTGGCGATTTATGCTGCAGCCTGTCTTATTGGTATGGACAAAATTCATGCTTTAACAGGATTAAGTATGTTAAAGCCGGCAGCAGGCAGATTTGAATATGAGCGGTCTGCCGAAGGCATTGTTGGAATCGTAGATTATGCACACACACCTGACGCATTGGAAAATGTACTCAAGACTATTAATGAAATACGTTCGCATAATGAACAACTTATTACAGTAATAGGTGCAGGGGGCAACCGTGATAGAAGTAAACGACCTAAAATGGCAGAGGTTGCATCGGATATGAGCGACAGGCTCATACTTACCTCTGATAACCCAAGAATGGAAGACCCAACAGATATCATAAATGAAATGCGTACCGGGGTGCCTCCCCAGCATTACAAAAAAACACTTGCAATAACTGACAGGCGGGAGGCAATACGCACAGCTTTTGCACTATCCAGGCCTGGAGATATCATTCTTGTTGCCGGAAAAGGCCACGAAAAATACCAGGAAATTAAAGGTGTACGCTACCCATTTGATGATAAAAAGGAATTGTTCAACCTGTTAAAACCAACACAAGCCTGATGTTTTATTATTTATTTACATATCTCGATCATACATTTGATATTCCCGGAGCACAGGTATTTCAATACATATCATTCAGGGCATCAATGGCTGTAATCACTTCATTGATCATATCTCTCTACTTTGGTAAAAGATGGATCAATTATCTGAATCGCAAGCAAGTAGGTGAAACAATTCGAGACCTGGGGCTGGAAGGACAGCTCGACAAGCAAGGTACCCCAACCATGGGAGGTTTGATAATTCTGGCTTCACTTGTTGTTCCAACATTGTTATTCACTGATCTCTTCAATAGTTACATCCTCTTGATGCTTTTCACAACAATCTGGCTTGGAGGGTTGGGATTCCTGGACGATTATATTAAAGTTTTCAGAAAAGATAAAAGAGGCCTACCGGGCCGCACAAAAATTATCGGTCAGGTTATTTTGGGAATCGTTGTGGCCACTACCATGTACCTTGATGAAAATGTTGTGCTGCGCGAAAAACCCCGTGACATTACACAGATCGTGCAAAGTATTGAAACGGAAGGACCGTCATCGCGGTTTCTCGTAGAAGAAACCCGCTCAACAAAAACCACCATCCCTTTCATCAAAAACAATGAATTCGATTATGCGGTGCTTCTGAAATGGCTTGGGCCGGGCTATGAAAAATGGGCATTTTTAGTCTTCGCACCTATCATTATTTTGATCATAGCAGGTGTTTCCAATGGAGCAAACCTAACAGATGGTATGGATGGTTTAGCTGTAGGCACTTCAGCCATTATCGGCACTACCTTGGGGATTCTTGCGTGGGTTTCTGGCAATATCATCTTTGCTGATTATCTCAACATCATGTACCTGCCCAATACTGGTGAGTTGACCATTTTTATTAGTGCATTTGTTGGCGCGAATATTGGATTTCTATGGTACAATTCATATCCGGCCCAGGTATTTATGGGTGATACCGGTAGTTTATCAATAGGTGGAATTATAGCAGTATTTGCCATCATTATACGAAAGGAGCTTCTTATACCCATCTTATGTGGCATTTTCCTGGTTGAAAGCCTTTCGGTTATGCTACAGGTAAGTTATTTCAAGTATACCAGAAAACGATATGGAGAAGGTCGCAGAGTTTTTAAAATGGCACCTCTACATCATCATTATCAACTACTTGGACTTCCCGAACCTAAGATAGTATTGCGCTTTATGATCGTTGGAGTGATGCTGGCCGTGCTTACGATAATAACCCTCAAATTGAGGTAATTAAATAAAATGAATGACAAAAGGTTCAATTACCGGAATGTGGTTGTGCTCGGTGCTGGAGAGAGTGGCTGCGGAGCGGCTTTACTTGCCTGCAAACATAACATAAAGGTATTTGTATCAGATAATAAACCTATTAAAAAAGCTTACAAAGACGTTCTTTTAAATAATGAAATTGATTTTGAAGAAGGCAAGCATGATCATGCTTGCCTTCTTCAAAATC
>RRYU01013506.1_pt2 | contig 10965 bp, 5 predicted proteins | sample 2162651 | NCBI WGS metagenome assembly RRYU01 (sample SAMN10267283, study PRJNA491782) | microbial mat metagenome | isolation source: biomat in the production well | place: Japan: Minami-Kanto gas field, natural gas well KTG3 | collected 2017-06 | reverse complement strand
AAAGTAATTAATAAATCCAGACTATTATTTTGCCAGTGGACTTAGTTCGCAGATATGGCTTATTTGATATTTATTAAAACATTAAATATCAAAAAGATACTGCACCATCTATTTGTGTGTGATAAAATGAATTATCTTTGCATCAGGGTATTACAGACTGTCGCGCCTCTTCTGTTGGTTGAGGTGAGGAAAGTCGGGACAGCACAGGGCGCCATACTTCCTAACAGGAAGGTGTGTCTTTGATCTCAAAGATACAACAGCAAGTGCCACAGAAAATTACCGTCCCGTGTCTATCGGGATAAGGGTGAAAACGTGAGGTAAGAGCTCACGCTACGTCAGGGTGACCTGCCGTGGGGGTAAACCTTATGGGCTGCAAGGCCAAATAAGCCGGCGATGTGCACCAATGTGCATGAAAGGGCGGCCCGTCCAATGCCGGTGGGTAGGCTGCTAGAGCCGTTTGGTGACAAACAGCCAAGATAAATGACAGTCCACGACAGAATCCTGCTTATCGTAATACCTTATCAGGCCACTGTTCTTTAGAATGGTGGCCTGTTTGCAATAATAAACAAGGTATGGCGTTTTTTTTGTCAAACAGTCATTGTTGATAAGAAATCGCGATGAGGTCTGAACGTTCAAAACCAATTGCTTACATTTATCCTTTAATCAATCCTTCAGGAATGCATTTCAAACGAATATCCAAAATTTTGATAACGTGGGTACTTCTATTGTTTATCGCCCCAACATCCCAGGCACAACAACAGAAGTACTTTGACGATCCGGACATGATCCACCGCGAAGCGATCAGTATGTTCGAAGCCAGGCAATACGGAGCAGCAAGGCAAAGCTTTAGACAACTGATGGATATGCTTGATGATAAAAACGACATTCTTTATGTTGATGCAGCTTATTATGATGCAGTGTGTGCTATTGAACTCGAATTGGCTGATGCCGGCGCAACGGTGAATAATTTTGCCCACAATTACCGAACAAGCAGGTGGAAACCAAGGGTAGATTTTTTACAGGCAAGGGTCTTTTTTGCTGATCGAAAATATGCCGATGCACTCGATATATTCCATGAACTGGATCCATATGAGTTTTCTGCTTCTGAACGCAATGAGTATTTTTTTAAAAGTGGATTCAGCAGAATGAAGCAAAATGATTTGTCAGCCGCATCAGCTGATTTTTCCAGAGCCAAAATGGACAACGGCCCGTTTAGGGATGCTTCTATATATTATTACGCTCATATTCAGTATTTAAATCGCAATTATAATGATGCCTTACAGCATTTCAAACAAATAGAAAGCAACCACACCTTTAACAAACTCATTCCTGCATATATGATGCAAATCCATTATCAGCAGGGTGATTTTGCACAGATAGTATCTATGGGCGACCGGGTATATAACCAAGCTGAGAATCGTCGCAAACCTGAGATCGCCCGTATGATGGCTGATGCATATTACAAGTTGGAGCAGTTCGACAAGGCCCTTGAATATTACATCAATTTTGAACGCCTTTCGCGCAGACAGATGAGTCGAGAAGATAATTATCAGCTTGGAATAACAAGATTCAAAACCGGCCTTTACTCAGATGCAATCAACAATTTCCAAAAGGCAATTGGTCAAGATGATACCCTCTCACAGAATGCTTATTATTATTTGGCGGCATCCTATCAGCAGACAGGACAACAAAATTTCGCCCGAAATGCTTTCCTTTCTGCATACAAAGCAGGCTTCGATACTGAAATCACAGAAGATGCGCTTTTCAATTATGCCCGTTTAAGTATTGAAAGCGGACCTGACCCCTTTAATGAAGCAATTGATGCCCTGCAGGATTTCATCAATAATAATCCAAATTCCGAAAGACGCAATGAGGCTTTTGGATACGTGGTTCAACTCTACCTGAGCTCGCGCAACTATGATGCGGCATTGGACTTTATCGAAAAAGAAACCCCAAATGATCCTGCTTTGCAGGCTACATATGTCCAGCTTGCTTATGCACGTGGAATCGAGTTATACCACGCAAGAAACTACAGGGAGGCAGTTAGTTACCTTGCCAGGGCGGCCAATCAGCGCCATGATCCTCAAACAGCCGCCCGGGCTACATTTTGGATGGCGGATGCCTATTACAACATTAGAAATTTTGAAGCTGCTCGAAATCATTACAGGAGCTTCATGTCAACGCCTGCCGCTCGTCAATTGGATATCTATTCCTTGGCTGCCTACAATCTTGGTTATACCTATTTTTCACAAAAGCAGTATAATGCAGCACTACCATCATTCCGGCAGTTTATTGCAAATCCTTATCGTGATAAACCAGATTTGGTTATCGATGCCTGGCTACGAATTGCTGATTGCCAGTTTATTGGCAAATCCTATGGGCAGGCGATCGAATCATATGATAAAGTTATCAATGCCATGCATACAGAATCGGATTATGCCCTGTTTCAGAAAGCACATAGTTTTGGCGCATTAGGAAGGTTCAATGATAAACTCTCAACACTAGATCAACTGGTCAGGAATCACCCTGCTTCAGCCTATTATGACAATGCCCTGTACGAAATGGCATCGACCAATTTGGTTATGAACGACAATCGGTCTGCAATTAGCTACTTTGACAGGCTGGTTCGTGAAAAACCCAGAAGCCCTTTTGCGAAGGAAGCCCTGGTGAAAACCGGCCTTATCTATTTCAATAACGATCAAAATGACAGGGCTATAACCACACTAAAGAAAGTAATTGAAGATTATCCAACTACCACAGAAGCACGTGAGGCACTAAACACATTACGAGTTATCTATATGGACATGAATAATCTACAGGAATATTTTTCATACACCGAAAAGCTTGGTTTCGTTCAGGTAAGCGTGAATGAACAAGACTCCCTGGCATTTACCATGGCAGAAAACTTCTACCAGGAAGGACGTTGTGGTGAGGCGATCAAAGCACTTGAAAATTACATTACAACCTATCCGCAAGGTGCTTACTTGCTTCAGGCCAATTACTTTAAGGCACGTTGTGAACTCCGGGAAAATCGCCCTGATATCGCTTTGCAACATTTTCGTTTTATCATCAACTACACCGACAATCAATACACCGATGAAGCATTGCTTGAGGCGGCCCGTATATTATATGATCAGGAAGATTATGAGGAGTCAAACAAGTATTACAAAAGCCTGTATACTCTAAGTGATGATCCCATACGCCAACTTGAATCATTGGAAGGCAGAATGAAAAGCAGCTTTTTTCTACAACATTATGAGGACGCAATTGAAGGAGCCCGACAGCTCTTGCAACGCAGCCGGGTTGGTCAAGAGCAAATACTACAGGCTCACTATATTATGGGAAAATCTTTATTTGAAATGGGAAGGCTTGATGAAGCTTCGAAGGAATTGAAGGTGGTACACCATACGAGTTCGGGTGTGTTAGGTGCTGAAGCTTATTACCTTATGGCTTCAATCAGTTATCAAAACGGTTATTACGATGATGCAGAAAATCAGCTTTTTGAGTTGGCAGACCAGTACAGCGCTTATGATTACTGGGTAGCCCGGGGATTTATACTTTTGGCTGATATCTACGTGCGACAGGATAATAATTTTCAGGCCCGGCAAACCCTCCAAAGCATCATTGATAATTACAAAGGGCAGGACTTACGTGAGCTAGCTGCCCGGAAACTGGCTGCCATAAGCGAATAATTATAAAATTTAACTCAAAATACTTCATCATATACATTGTAATACAGGATGAAAAAAAAGAAGAACATCATATATTTATTTGCCTTACTGGCATTGATGAGTCAGCATCTCTTTTCTCAGACACATGAACGGGTGACCGTGATTGGCACCTTTGAACCTAGTCTGGGAGAGTTTACAAGGTTAACCGTAGGACCCGAGAGAGTTGAAGCAGATTTTGAACCCGAAGCCGTAACCTACACCTTCATTGACAAGGTCATTAACACACAAATTGAACTCGAAAGCATTCCGCCACTGCAGATCATCCCGGAATCCCGTAGCCGGCATTATCATAATTACCTGAAAGCTGCCATAGGGAGCAGGTTATCACCCTATTTTATTTACCGGCACTATTCGCCTATATCCAGAAATACCCGCTTTGGATTAGGCATACGCCATTTCTCAACATGGTCCAATATGGCTGAGTATGCTCCTTCAGATTTCATGAATAACAGGTTAAACCTGAACTTTGATCATAACTTTCGCTCACACGCACTGTTTATGGAATTATATTACCAGTATAATACAAACAGGCATTATGGTTTTATCCCTGAAGATCATCCCACATATGTTTTTGACAAGGCTGATATTTTGCAGCGTTATATAAACTTTGGGGGGACGGTAGGTTTACAAAGTAAGCCCACCCGCAGCAATACCTTATATCATAACATCATTGTTAAATACAATAATATTTCCGACTATTATGGCAGTAGCGAACATGCAGCAAGCGCCATGATCGAACTTCAGAAAGATCTTGATCTGCTAAATGTTGACAGCAAACAAGCATTCTCCCTTGATTCTGACCTGGCATTCTTTCGAAATACAGATTCGCTAAACACAAGCAATGCCAGTAAAATAGGACTTGCTCCGGCATTTATAATAGATGGTGACTTTTTCTTCCTGAAGGCTGGAATCAGCGTAAATCTAGAATTGGGTGATAGCAGTCGTTTTCATTTGTATCCTGCTGTGCACAGCAAATTGTTTCTACTCGAAAGTTCGGTTGAGATATATGCCAACTTTACCGGAGGTCTTCAGCGCAAAAGCCTTCAAATGATGGCTTCAGAAAACCCTTTTATAAGTACAATCATTCCTTATCAATGGGAAAATACACCATTCCGATTCAAAGGAGGTACAAAAGCTGCCTTTATCCCTAACCTGGAACTTCATTTTGGGGTCACTTATGCCAATATTGCCAATAAAGCTTTTTATGTAACAGACAAAATGAACCCTATTCAAAATACATTCAGCCTTGTATTTGACGATGTGCAGTTTTTTAATTTCACGGCAGAAGTTGCATACAGGTTTAGTAATAAACTTGGAATTCACCTTGGATACAATCATTACGAATATACTATGACTGACGAATTGCATCCATGGCATGAACCGCTTTCAAAGTTCTCAGGAAAAGTTGAGTTAAAACCAACCGAAAAGCTTGGTTTTAATACTGAAGTTTTGTTATTTGGGACCAGATATGCGCCCTATTACACAATTGCCGATGAGCTTGTTGTTGTAGAAGTCAAAGAACTTGATCCTGCCCTTGATGTGAATATTGGCGCCGTATATTATTTCAGTGAGCGTTTCAGTACATTTGCAACCATTAATAACCTCCTGAGTAATAAATACCACAAATACCTCAATTATCCGGTGTACGGGATTCAACTATACGCAGGCCTCACGTACAGTTTCTAGTTTATCTGACTAAAAAAACCAAGATCATAATATTCAGTTCCTAGTCAGGTAATATATGGACATGATCCCTGTCAATACTGAGATAACAACTCCCATTGCTGAATGTCTGATTAGGCAAAGCATAGGCAATCAACTCCAATTGTTCATCATCAATGGTTAAGGAACAAGCCAATTCATTGTACTCGCCCATAAATTTATTGCTGAGAATCGTAGCTGGCAGGTCATGGTCACTGGACTGACTGCTAACTTTTATTACATCCGGTCGGATACATAAAATTGCATGAGAGCTATCCGACTGCCTGGGTAATTTCAGGTAATTGGTATAAAACTGCTTAAGTGGATTGACTTTGGTGATATTGGCTTTCCCAAAGAACTCAGCCACATAAATATTTTTAGGTGACTTATAGATTTGTTCAGGAGTACCTTGTTGTATTGTGTTCCCGCGACGCAGCACAATTACCTGATCCGCCACTGTCAGAGCATCTTTGGTGTCGTGGGTGACAAATATAGCAGTTGTACCCGTTTTACGGAGTATATGTGTTATTTCTTCCCTTAATCTGGTTTTTAATAATGTGTCAATATTGCTGAAAGGTTCATCAAATAAAATCAGCCTGGGACCTGGGGCCATTGCCCTGGCCAAAGCCACCCTTTGCTGCTGGCCTCCAGATAATTGGTGTGGATATCTATTCTCAAACCCTTCGAGTCCTGTAAGCTCAATAACCTCTTTAAAACGCTTCGCAGCTTCTTCACGATTGAAATGATACAGCCCAAAACGTATATTTTGTGCAACTGTTTTATGTGGAAATAAGGCATTGTCCTGAAAAACAAGGCCAATATGCCTTTTTTCAGGTTCGACAAAAGTCGTTGCATCCACTACCTTATTCCCGTAAACATACAGATCTCCGCTATCGGGCATTTCAAAGCCTGCAATCATGCGGAGTATGGTGGTTTTACCACAACCACTCTCACCAAGTAATGCAACAATCTCGCCCGCTTGCACCTTTAATGAAAAGCCATTTACGGCTCTTTCAGAGGTGCCAACATAGCTCTTATTCAAATAATTGGCTTCAAGTATTGTCATTATGTTTTTGTTTTAATAGGGCACTTAATACATAAACAGGAATAATCCCAATCAGGATGATGACCAGGGCAGCAGGTGCAGCCTCCGATATTCTCTCGTCTGAAGCGTATTCAAAAACACGAACTGCAAGCGTATCAAAATTGAATGGCCGCATAATTAATGTTAAGGGAAGCTCCTTTAGTACATCAATAAATACCAGCAGCGAAGCAGCAATTATTGGACCTTGTAGCAAGGGGATGTTGATCTGCACAAGAGTACGAAGTTTAGACACGCCTAATGACCGTGACGCCTGATCCAGCTTGGTGGATATTTTTGCGTTTCCGCTTTCAATACTATTGTAACCAACAGCCATAAAACGAACCAAATAAGCATATACCAGAGCTACATAGCTTCCTGTAAGAAGGATCCAGGTTCGGCCGTAATTAAGATGTTGATCCAACCAGATCGTAATGACCAGAATACCTATTGCCACAACTGCACCTGGGATTGCATAGCCAAGGGTTGACAATCGTACCAGTGCCCTGGGTATCATATAGGGATAGGTTCGAACAACAAAAGCCAGGAACACGGTGAGGGTTACAATTAGGAGGGATGATATTGTTGCCAATTGGAAACTGTTTATTAGTAAATGCACGAAATCAAAACTGATAATTTCAAATGCAGAAATAGTCCAGTAAATAAATGCCGACAGAGGTATTATAAAGCCAAACATAAATGGAATAAGACAAAACAAAAAGAAAAACCAGCCATATCGTGAGCTGATCTTGATTCTATTCAACCTTTTGACTGATGAAGTGGATGCAAACCTCTTTTTCCGTCGATGAAATCGCTCAATAAGGACCAAGGCAAGTACGAGTATCATTAAGTAAACAGAAAGCTTCAGGGCTGCGCCAAGATTGCCAAACCCAAACCATGCGGTAAATATTCCGGTGGTAAAAGTCTCTACTCCAAAATATTTTACCAGTCCATAATCATTCAATACTTCCATGATCACAAGTGATAAACCTGCAGCATAGGCCGGGCGTGCCATGGGAAGAATCAATCTGAAGTAGACTGCAGTTCGTGACATGCCCATCGAAGCACCTGCTTCGGCCATATTTCCCGATTGCTGCTGAAAATAGGCTTTTGAAATCAGGTATACATAAGGAAACAATGCCATTGAGAAAATGATGACGGCTCCAGGTAAGCTCAATACATTAAAAAACAGAAACTGTCCTGTCTCAAAACCAAAATTATTTCGTAGGAAGGTATATAATGGTGAGGTGTAATCTAACATTCCTGCATATGCAAACCCGCTAATATAGGCCGGTATAGCCATGGGTAAAACCAGGGCATATTCAAAAAAACCACGGCCCCTAAAGCGATAGGTACTGACAAGCCATGCAGCATTAACGCCAATGAGAAAACTTAGCAACCCAACACTAACAATTAGGATCAAAGTATTTATCAGATAGGCTGGCAATAAGTTATTTACAATATGGTTCCAAATTTCATTTGCCGGATAAAACAAGCCGGACATCACGATCAGAAGAGGTAATAAAAGGAATAATCCGGCAATGAACGCAGCAATCAACCATGGGTTGGTGGCATAATAACGGAATAGACTTACCGGAAAAACTAATTTCATTGCCATCCAGCTTTATTGAAAATTAACATGGCATCTTCAAGATAATCACCAAGTTTACCAATATTAAGGCTGTCAGCTTTGAATGCTCCCCAGTTCTGTAAAAGCATTGGAAGCTCAGCTTGAGGAAGCACCGGATACTCAAAATTCTCATTTGCAAGATATTCCTGTGCGTCCTTTTGCAGTAAATACCTGATCAACTTAATTGCATTGTTTTTATTTTTTGAACTTGCTACAATGCCCATCCCACTTACATTAATATGGGTCCCCCTATCCTCCTGGTTGGGGAAAAACAGCCCAACCTCACTGGCCACTCTTCGTTCTTCGGCATTTGTTGAGCGCATGAGCAACCCGAGATAGTAGGAATTAATAATGGCAAGATCACCTGTACCTGCTACTATGGCTTTTACCTGGTCACGATCATTACCCCTTGGTGGTTGTGCCATATTGTCAACAATTTTCTCTGCCCAATCGGAAGCAGACTGATGGCCATTGGCTGCAATAATCGAAGCCAACAAACTCTGATTGTAATGACTCTGTGATGAACGAACCAATATTCTTCCCTTCCATTTATCATCTGCCAGATCTTCGTAGGTACTTAATTCTTGCGGATTAATACGTTCTTTATGGTAAACAATTATCCTGGCCCGTTTTGTTAGCCCCAACCAATGTCCGTTTGGTTCCCTTAAGTTTTTAGGAACCATATGCAGCAACGCCTGATCATTTATTGGATATAAGATACCATGATCAACAGCTCGCGACAAACGGCTCGCATCTGCAGTGATAAATAAATCAGCCTGAGTTTGTTCGCCTTCAAGCAAAATACGGTTGATCAACTGATCCGAATCAGCTTTGATCAAGTTGATTTTTATGCCTGTTTCCTCAGTAAATCTTCTGAAAAGTTCTTCATCCGATTTATAATGCCGGCCTGAATATACATTGACCTCATCTCTTTGGGTATGGCATGAAGTAACCATGATAATGAACAGCATCACAATAAGATTCAATCTTAATGACATATATTTTTATATTAAATTGCAAAATTACTTAGAATCTTTCTAAATAAGACTTTTGTCTCGATATTCATAAGGGGTTGGAACACTATTTTAAGCAAATAAGTTGATGTTCGTATCTTAATCCAGAATACAATTGAGGGAGAAATCTGAGGAAAAAACCAGAAAGAAAATGTTGATAACTCTGGTAATTTTGAGGGAGTTTAATCAAAAAAAATCGAACAAAAAATTGTACCTTTGCATGTCTTATCTCAGGCATCGGTAGAGAATTGTTCATAATGCTGATAAAGACAAAGATCAAATTCGATTGAAGGGCCTTGGTTTTGGCAAACAGACAACATTTTTAATGTTTGTGACCGTGATCTCAGTTAACATGAGCAGTGAACCTATTGAACTTGAGTAGTAATTTCGCTAGAGGTTAATTATCAAATACAAATGACAGAGCAAGAAAAAAGAGACTTGGCAAACAGCCAATACACCGCAAGCAATATTCAGGTACTTGAAGGGCTAGAGGCAGTGCGTAAGCGCCCTGCCATGTACATAGGTGATATCAGTGTAAAAGGACTTCATCACCTGGTCTATGAAGTGGTTGATAACTCCATTGATGAAGCTATGGTTGGTTATTGCGACCGAATTGATGTCACCATACATCATGATAACTCAATCAGTGTCCAGGATAATGGACGTGGTATTCCCACTGGACTGCATGAAAAGGAAAAAAAATCAGCCCTTGAAGTGGTGATGACCGTATTGCATGCGGGAGGGAAATTTGATAAAGGTTCATACAAAGTATCAGGCGGACTGCACGGAGTAGGCGTGAGCTGTGTGAATGCGCTATCTTCACAGCTTAAGGCCGAAGTATATCGCGAAGGCAAGCATTTTATTCAGGAGTATGAATGTGGAAAACCTTTATACCCCGTAAAGGTAATTGGCGAATCAAATATTAATGGCACCCGCATCACATTCTCACCGGATAAATCCATCTTTCTGAGTGTTAACTATGACTATAGTATTCTGGCTGCACGAATGCGAGAACTTGCTTTCCTGAACAGGGGCATAAAGATTACTTTGACCGATGAACGTGAGAAAGATGAAGATGGCAATTATCTGAATGAAACATTTTACTCCGAAAACGGATTGCCGGATTTCATCAAATATCTGGATGAAAGTCGCGAAAAGCTTATACCAGATCCGATTTCAATCGAAGGGGAACGCAGCGAAGTACCGGTGGAGATAGCCATACAATACAATACCTCATTTGCAGAAAATCTGCATTCATATGTAAACAATATCAATACCCATGAGGGAGGAACTCATCTTGCAGGTTTCAGGCGTGGACTAACCAGAACACTTAAAGCCTATGCCGACAAAACAGGAATGCTTGCCAAACTCAAATTCGACATAAGTGGAGATGACTTTCGCGAAGGCATGACAGCCATAATCTCAGTACGTGTACCTGAACCTCAGTTTGAAGGGCAAACAAAAACTAAACTGGGCAATAGTGAGGTCATGGGTATTGTGGACCAAATTGTAAGTGAGCATCTTTCAAACTACCTCGAAGAAAACCCGAAAGAAGCCAAAACCATTGTAAATAAGGTTATCCTGGCTGCTACAGCTCGCCATGCTGCACGCAAAGCCAGGGAACTTGTACAGCGTAAAAGTGTTTTGGCAGGGTCGGGATTACCGGGTAAACTCTCCGATTGCAGTGAACGTGATCCGGCTTTGGCTGAAATTTACCTTGTTGAGGGTGACTCAGCCGGTGGCACTGCCAAGCAGGGCCGCGACAGACGTTTTCAGGCTATTTTACCACTTAGGGGTAAAATCCTTAAT
>RRYU01018325.1_pt1 | contig 10974 bp, 12 predicted proteins | sample 2162651 | NCBI WGS metagenome assembly RRYU01 (sample SAMN10267283, study PRJNA491782) | microbial mat metagenome | isolation source: biomat in the production well | place: Japan: Minami-Kanto gas field, natural gas well KTG3 | collected 2017-06 | reverse complement strand
TTTTTGCGGCATCCTCAATGTCTTGATCCATCTCCATTAAAACTGGTTGAATTGAGCGCACTACAAAAGGAAACGTAACAAACATCAGAGCAAAAACAATACCCGGTTTATTGTATATTATTTCAAGGCCTTGATTCTGTAAAATTGCTCCAAGTACACTTTGAGGTCCATATAGTGCGACTAACATAATACCGGTAACAACCGTTGGAATGGCAAATGGCAAATCAATTAGACTATTTATTATATTTTTAAATGGGAATTCATAGCGAACTAAGACAAATGCTGTGATTATGCCCATGATAACATTGATAATAACCATAATGAATGCAGTTCCGAATGTCAACTTTAATGCAGCTAGTGCGTGAGGTGTTACAAGATGAGACCATAACTCTTGGAACCCACCTTCCATTGACTTCGCTGTAATGGCTATAACAGGCAATACAATTAATATCCCAAGATAGAAAAATATTAAACTGCGCTGTAATAATATGGCTGGAGAAAATGTACGCATTTAACTGGTGATTATTTTATCATATTTGTTCTTCAAAGATTCGCGTCCATATTCCGTCCGGACCATAAAGGGTCTCCCCGACTTTTTCCCAACCACCAAGAAAGTTTATATCAAATAGATATTCGGGAATGGGAAATGTGTCTTTATATTTATCCAATACATTTGGATCTATCGGACGAAAACCATATTCCGCAAAAGCTTCTTGAACTTTTTCTGTGTGTAAAAATTGGATAAATGCTTCTACAGCAGCACGATTCTTGTGTTTTTCTACATTTTTATCGACCAATGCAACAGGATTTTCGATTAATATTGTAGCATCGGGGATGATGTAAGGCATTGTTTTACCCATCTTATTTCTTAAGATTACTTCATTTTCATAAGTTAACAGCACATCTCCAATTCCTGTTTCAAAAGTCGTTACGGAAGCACGGCCTGATTTGTCCATAACTTTAACATGGTTTTGTATAGTAGATAAAAATTTCTTTGCATATTCCGGATCTATTTGACCTGTAGTTTGTTCGCTGAGCTTTAATCCGGCACCGTAAATAGCATTGACAACCCACATCGCTCCGCCCGATGTTTTTGGACTTGGATAAATGACATCAACATCTTCCCTCATTAAATCCTCCCATCCGGTAATACTCATAGGATTGTTCTCACGTAGGGCTATTACTACAATTGAATTAGTTACGAATCCACCATTCAAACCAGTTTTCCAGTCATGAGTTATTAAATCAGCTTCAAGCAAACGGTTAATATCATGTTCAAGCGAAAGTGCAGCAATATCGGCTTCAAATTCCATAGTAATTGCCCGCGATTGAGCTCCGGAAGCGATGTACGATTCATTAAAGTGTACTTCCTGTCCTGTGCTATCTTTCCAGAATTGTTTAAACATTGGGATAATCTCATTTTGATATACTTCCTTAGGAACAGTATATGCGCCCAGCGTAATGGTAACTTTATTAGATTCTTTTTCTGTATCTTTTTTACAACTTATTATAGCAAATAAACAAAAACCTATTAACAGTATCGTGGCTATCCGTTTAATTGTTTTAAACATAACTATTCTCCTTACTTTTTAATTTCACAACTTATTTCTACAGTCTTAAATAATAAAAAAGGCTGCACAAATGTCTGCAGCCTTATAAAAAATAAAGCATCTGTCCCTTAAATTGCCTACGGAGTTAGCTGACGGGTTAGAGTGAAAAGGTACTCTTCTCTTTTTGAGATTCACCCCTGAAGATTGGGTCCCCCGTTCGTTTCAATTTTGAACCGATTAGGCGACAGACAATGTTATGTGATCTAATTAATCAATTTTTATTTTTGAAATTATTGATATTCGGACGAAGCACTCCTTTTTAATTGAGGTTGATATTAATTAGATAATATGTTTTTGTCAATATTTATTATTTTTTATGTACAAATCCATGGTAAGATATTCTGATTTTGCCACGATATAATTTCATATTGAATTTCTTTTTTTATTTTCAAATTATGGACTTAACGACTAACTTTCAGCCCGTTATAGGGCCCATAGCTCAACGGTTAGAGCAGCGGACTCATAATCCGTTGGTTCGGGGTTCGAATCCCTGTGGGCCCACAAGAAAAATCCCTTGTTAAATTATCCGATAAATTCTTCCAAAATATTCCTAAATTGAAAGAACACTTCACCTAGAAATTTTGATGAGTGAAAATAATTGATATCAAATAGTAAATATTTAACTTTCCCCGAAGTAGGCCCTGTTCATTTTGAGAAAAGCAAAAAGGCAAAGCGGATTGTTATTTCAGTCAAATCCACAGGAAAAGTTCGGGTTGCAGTTCCCCGATTCGTTTCGTTTAGGAAAGCTGAATCATTTGTCAAACAAAAATTGAACTGGATAATAGCCCAACAGAGTAAAATTTCAAAAAAAATAAGCGCGCTTAGTTCATCAACTTCAATTTCAAATATTGAAAAGGTCAAAATTAAAAATCGTGCTGAATTACTTGCGAACAAATACGGATTTTCGTGTAATAGAATAACATTTCGAAAAATGAAAACGCGCTGGGGCAGCTGTACGCATACAAATAACATCAGCCTGAACATCGGTTTAGTAGCATTAACCGATGAATTAATTGATTATATAATTTTGCACGAGCTTGTACATACCAAAATCAAAAATCATAGTAAAGAGTTTTGGGCTGAATTAAGTAAATTTATCGAAAATCCAAAAACATTAAATAAAAAATTGAAAAATAATTATAGTTTGTAATAGCCTAAAACCAATATAATTCAAAAATGAAAAAACATATTTATTTATTATTCGTTACCTTTTGTTTATCATTCCAGCATTCGATGGCTATTGGTCAAGGGCTAGATAATAATAAGTTTTTTGATGGACCACATATCTTTTACAGCGGTGATTCACTAACAATTAAATATTTTGATAACGGATATGTCAGAACATTTAAGATTAGGCAAAATGGAATAACAATTTTTAACGGATTCCTCTGCGACTCTACTAAGAGCTATTGCATTCCAACTCAGTTTCACATTTCTCCTCAAATTATGCCCCCTACTGACAAGATTTTCGTAGTCAGTGATATTCATGGACAGTTTGAAATATTTAGAAGATTATTATTCAACAATGGCATCATCAATAACGAAAATTTATGGATCTGGGGCAAGGGGCATTTAGTTATCTTAGGGGATGTATTTGATAGAGGCGACGGAGTACATGAGAACCTTTGGTTAATTCATCAACTGGAACGCCAAGCCAATGAAGCGGGTGGAAAAGTACATTTTTTACATGGCAATCACGAAGCGATGGTAATGCAAAATGATCTGAGATATGTACATGACAAATATTTTACTATAGTTGACTCATTTCAAATATCGATTCCAGAATTATATGGCGAAAATACATTTTGGGGGCGTTGGCTGAGGTCAAAAAATGTTTCGATTCAAATTGGTTCACTACTTTTTGTCCATGGCGGAATACATCCAGAACTTATCACAAAATTTAATTCTATCAATGATATCAATTCAATTATGCAGGCGAATCTTGATATGAATCGAGATAAAATAAAAAATGACCCACTTTTATCCTTATTATTTGGAAGCAAGGGCCCTATTTGGCATCGTGGATTTTTTTATCCTGATAGTTCGCCGGATGTATCGACTGATGAATTAACAAGTATACTAAATCACTTCAACGCAGAAAAAATTATTGTAGGCCATACAACCGGAGAACATATTTATTCATCTTACAGCGGTCGTGTTATATGTGTGGATGGTGGTATTAAAGATGGGATTCGCGGGGAGAGTTTAAGTATTATCAACGGAAAATACTATACTGCTGATGATAGTGGTAAGAATGAGATCCTTTTTAAATAACCAAAGATCCAATGTTTCGCTTTTTAGCGACATTATCAATTGCCAATATTAATAATGGTTAGATTTGCTACAGTTTTATACAATTCACAAAAATATAAAAATAGATAATTTATTATTTTATTATGGTTTTAATTCAACGAGACACTAATTTAACAGAATATTGTATTTACGTTCTGATACAATGTAACTTATTAGATATATTTTATGAGTTAATACAGAAATTTTGTTATTATGACAATTATATTTTCATTTTAAAGGAAACTTCATGGCGTACAAGATAAAAGCTATCCTAATTATATTACTTGGCAACATATTAATTGTTGGTTCATTATTTGGGCAATCCGCCCAACAAATAGATGCAATAAAAAAGTTTGTCACTCAAAACAAAAGCCTTAATATCCCAGAATTGGAAGGTAGTAATAACTTAATTAAAAACGATAAATCCCGTGATCATGAAACAATAATTACATCATACAAATCAACGCAAAAACCCAAGGCAGGAAATTGGCAGTCTAAAGAAGATTATCAAAAATGGATTAATGAAACAAAGGGGGATGAATCGGTTATGGAGTTGTACGGTTTCGTATTAGATACATCCTTAAAGTACTTCGGCTATGACATCTTTACTATTCGGGATTCAATTGCATTTTGGCAAAACTTACCTGCCCCAGATAATTATATACTTGGTCCTGGTGATGAAATTGAGATTTCTCTATGGGGAGAAGCCCAATTAAATAATCTTTACACTATTTCAAGGGATGGAAATATTTATATTGATCGGGTTGGTATTGTTGACCTAATGGGGAAATCTGTAAAAAATGCACAAGAGATTATTTTAAATAAATTTAAACAGAACTTTGCGACATTGAGAGGTAAGTATCCTTCATCCTATATAGAGGTTACAGTTAATGCCACAAAAACAATTAATGTTCATTTTGTGGGCGAAGTAAATATCCCGGGTATTCATTTGGTACATCCTTTTTCATCCGTAGTAACAGGTCTTTTACAAGCAGGGGGCGTTAAAACGATTGGTAGTCTGCGCAATATCGTTGTTAAACGAAATGGAAATATTATTAAAATAATTGATCTATATAATTATTTACTTGATGGTGATCTTGAAAATAATATTCAACTAATAGAAAATGATGTAATAATAGTACCCCATAGAGAATCAACTATTGAAATTGATGGTTCTGTTTCTCGAGCCGGGATTTATGAAGCTTTAGCGGGTGAAAGTATTGAAAAACTGATAAATTATGCCGGCGGTGTAAAATCAGATGCTTCAGGGAAAGTGACAATAAGCAGAACCAAACCATTAGCATTGCGCAGCAGCGAAGCAAACAACCTTGAACAATATTATTACAATCTTGATAGTCTAAAGAATCTAATTGCAATGGACGGAGATAAAATTTATGTACATAATATTCCTTCTTCATCAATGACCGTGTCAATTGCTGGACAAGTAAAAAGACCAGGCACATACAAATATACAAAATTAATGACTTTAAAGGATTTGTTCGAGATAGCGGGAGGCATTGAAGATTCTGAATATTTAAAAACAATGTATTTAGATCAAATCGAAATTATAAGAAAAAATAGTAATTCAACAGATAATGATATTATAAATGTAAACTTGAATAATTATTTAATTGAAAACAAACTTGATCATATTCTATTGGAAAATTCAGATTTAATTGTAGTGCATCCAAATAACAATTTTATCACAACTAATAATATAACAATTGAGGGTGAAGTCAAGATCCCTGGTTTATATTCCTTACAAAACGATAATGAATCATTGCGATCTATAATAAACAGAGCGGGAGGGTTCACTGACCGGGCCTTCCCAGAAGGTATTAATATTCAACGAAAAAACAAGCAAGTAATTTGGGATGACTACTCACAACCTTTAATCGCCGGTGATAAGATTTATGTTGAGAAAAAACCAGGTGTAGTAGAAATTCAAGGACAAGTTTACAATCCGGGACTAATATTATTCAGTAAAGGCAGGACTTTGAAAAGTTATATTAATGCAAGCGGCGGCATTACTCCCTTGGGGAACAGAAAAGATATAATAGTTAGATATCCAAATGGAGATGTGAATGCCAAGAAATTTCTGTTCAATCCTCGTTTGGAAGAAGGATGTATAATCACAGTAAATCCAAAAATACCGCGAGAGCCATTGAATGTAAACGAGTTCCTAAGGGATACTGCTTCTATTGTTGCATCGTTGGCATTAATTTATACAGCTATTACAAGATAATTAATATATTTAAATCTTTATGAATAATATGAATAATAACAAACTTGACAAAGGCGCACAATATAGCGATGAATACTCTTTTTCAGACCTTTATTTAGCTCTTGCTCGTGGAATAAGATGGATATTTTTTACACCACTAATATTGGGTATTATTACTGCACTATATCTGATTTTTATGGCAAAACCTACCTATGAATCAACTGCAACTATTTTCCCGTCTTTTGGAGAAAGTGGAAGCAACTCAAATCTACTCAGTTTAGCAAGCAGGTTCGGTATATCTATTCCATCACAGTTTGAAGATACTGATTTTCTATCGGCTGATATGTACCCATCTATTATAAAAAGCCGCACGCTTGCTAAGACACTTCTCAGTAGAGAATTTGACTCAAACGAACATGGAAAAAGAATATCTTTGTTAGGTATATTAACCAAACCAGAGGATTTTGAAGATGCAGACTCATCACAAATTATTGCTAAAAAGATCAATTATTTTATAGAGGAAATCGTAAAAATTAGTCAAAATCCTGATTCACCCTTATATACGCTAAAAATATTTACAGAAGATCCCATACTCTGTGCTCAGATTGCCAATGCTGTCATTGAAGAACTTGATTCATTACAAATTGAGTTTAAATCTCATAAAGTATTGCAGAAAAAGAGTTTTATTGAAGATCGTATCGTAGATGTAGAGAAAGAATTAAGAAAAGCTGAATCTGCTTTGCAAAGGTTTCGTGAGCAAAACAAACAGATAAGTTATTCCCCTTCTTTACTACTTGAGCAAGAACGATTAGAACGAGAGACTCAGGTGCAAACCGAGATATATATTTCTCTAAAACAACAGTATGAAACGGTCAAGATCGAGGAAGTACAAGAAACATCTTTTGTACAAATATTAGACGAACCAAATATTCCAATTTTACCGAGTAAGCCGAATAAGAAATTTATATTATTTTTTACTGTTTTGGGCGGTTTTGCACTCGGAATACTAATCGCAATCTTCAAGGAAAGTCATAGAATTCAAAAATCAAGCAATGATAAAAGCTATTCCGAGGCGAATAAAATAATTAAAACATTTTTTAAATTCAGAAAACAAAGTAAGTAGAGACTGATATGAGATACCAAAAAATATTTATCTTTATCATATTCATTATGATTCTTAGCGCTTGTTCCCGTGTGTTAATTTCAAACAGAAGACAACTTAACTTGATTCCAAGCTCTTCAATGTTACTGATGAGCTTTGATCAATATGGGCAATTTCTCGAGGAAAACGTAATCAGTGCTGATGTTCAAAAAACAGAAATGGTCAAGCGCGTTGGAAAAAATATACAAATAGCAGTAGAACAATATTTTGTTGATATAGGGATGGGAGAAGAACTGCAAAATTATGACTGGGAATTTAATTTAGTTGAAAGTAATGAAGTAAACGCTTGGTGTATGCCCGGTGGTAAAGTGGTATTTTACACTGGAATTTTACCTCTCACAAAAGATGAAAATGGTTTAGCGGTTGTTATGGGTCACGAAATCGCTCATGCCATTGCGGAACACGGTAATGAACGTATGAGTCAAGGATTGATGGCGCAACTAGGTGGTGTCGCTTTAGCGGTAGCTGTAAGTGAAAAACCTGAACAAACCCAGCAATTATGGATGACTGCCTTTGGAGCCGGGGCACAACTTGGCGTATTGCTTCCGTTTAGCCGATTACACGAAAGCGAAGCAGATCACTTGGGCTTGATTTTTATGTCAATGGCCGGATATAACCCCAATCACGCTATCTCGTTTTGGCGGCGCATGTCGGAAATGAAAGGAGGCCAAGCTCCTCCTGAGTTTATCAGTACACACCCTTCAGATAAAAAAAGGATCGCACAAATTGAGAAACTGATACCGGATGCATTAAAATATTACAACTCTGCTGCTCCTACCAAAAAATAACTTCTTTGCTATTTAAAATAAAAAAGGGCGTTTAAAACGCCCTTTTTATTTACAAGAATCTATTTCTACTTTTTTAGTGCATCACGAATATCTTTTAACAATTGTACTTCTTCACTTGGTTTAGGTGGTGAGGCAGGTTTTTCTTCTTCCTTTTTCTTAGCAGCGTTTATTGCTTTGATTACCATAAAAATTGCGAAAGCAATTATAGTGAACTCTACAACCGTATTAATAAAGGCACCATAATTCAGCATTACTGCCTCGGTAGTTTCTGTTGCACTTTTTAAAATTACTGACAGATTAGAAAAATCAACACCTCCCAAAAGGATACCAATCGGTGGCATAATTACATCGGTTACCAAGGAACCGATAATCTTGCCAAAGGCACCTCCAATTACAATACCAACTGCCATATCTATTACATTTCCTTTTACAGCAAATTCTTTAAATTCTTTCATCATTCCCATTATTTGTTTCTCCTTATTTAATAACAATTAATAAAATTTAATTAGTTTAAAATAAAAACTAAACGCTTAATTATCTTAAATATAGAAGAAAACAACTATATTCGCTTGATTTTCTATATTGCAAATGGATAACGTTAGTAATATACTATAACTAATAAACATACCTTTGGAGGATTTATTTAATGAAACTGATTAAAACATTTTATCTTATATCTGCATTTGCGATACTATCTACTGCGATAAATGCGCAAGACCACAAACCGTATATATTAGCCGCAACAAGCGATGGTTCTCTTTCGGAAGTCTCAGCAATTGTTAAAAATAAATTATCCGAAGCAGGTTTAAGCGTGATCGGTGAATATTCTCCTGCAAAAGATAGTAACCGAAAAGTATTTATAATTACGAGCGATGATTTAAAAAATGCTGTCAAATCAGTGGGCGGTTTAACGGGCTTTGCATCTGTTTTACGCGTGGCATTAACAGATGAGAATGCTAAAATAAATATATCATATACAAATCCTGTTTATTGGGGCAATGCCTATTTTGGTGATGAATATGATAAAGTACAGACAAATTATTTTGCAATTACAAAAAAAATAAAAACTGCTTTATCAAAAGTTGGTGAAACCAAAAATATACCATTTGGTTCAGAAAAAGGAATTGCAGATAATAATCTACGAAAATATCGTTACATGTTTGGGATGGAACGTTTTGATGATGTCGTTGAGCTAAATAAATTTGAATCCTTTGATAAAGCTGTCAGCGCTATTGACGCTAAATTAACTAATTCAAAAGAATTAATTTATACAATTGAATATCCTGAGCAGAAACTTAAGCTTTATGGAATAGCTATTAGCGGAGAAAAGGGCGAGGAACATTTTTTGCCAATAATCGATATATCAACTCCAAAACATACTGCTTTTTTACCGTATGAATTATTAATTATAGATAATAAAGCTGTGATGTTGCATGGCAGGTACCGCATTGCGCTCTCATTCCCTGACTTAACAATGATGACATTTAGTAAGATAATGTCAACACCGGGTGATATTAAAGACGCTTTGCAGAGCTATACAAAATAAATGAAAGTAATATTTTTAGACATTGACGGCGTATTAGTGACAAGAAATTCCATCAAGTATCAGCTTGACAAATTTCCAAATGATACCGGAATCCGTTTTTGTAAAAATGCCGTTAAAAATCTAAATAAGTTGACGCGTCTAACTAAAGCAAAAATTGTGATCAGCTCAACCTGGAGATTGTTTCATTCTTTGGAAAATTTGCAAAGTATCTTAAAAAAACAAGGAATAAAGGGCAAAATTATCTCAACTACGAGTATCGATAGGGCTCCTGTCGAGATAGACATCCCGCGAGGACAAAAAATTGCCGACTGGCTGGTTAAACACCCCGAAGTTGAGAGGTATGTAATTATTGACGACGATGTTCAGGCAGATTGTATTCAATTTCATCCGCATAACTGTGTTGAAACTTCTTATAAATTTGGCTTTTCGTCTGAAGATAAATTAAATGATGCATTAGAAATATTAACAAAATAGGAGATGCTAATGAAAGTAAATATTAAAGCACTTGCACTATCAACCGGATTAGTTGCCGGGTTAGTAGTTTTTTTATTAACGCTGTGGTTTGTAATACTGGGCTATAGCGGATCTTTCCTGAACAAATTAGGAAGTGTCTATTTGGGCTACTCGGTCTCTTGGCTCGGTTCTATTGTCGGTTTTCTTTACGGATTTCTTGACGGAGTGGTCTTTGGCACTTTATTGGGATATTTGTACAATAAATTTGCGAAATAATTATAAATAAAATAATAATTGTTTTATATCTTGAAAATTAATAATAATTTTGACGTCAAATAGTATGCGGTAAACTATTCAATTGTTATTAATAAAAAATTAAAACTTATACAAGGAGTACTAAATGAAATACCTAACTTACTTAATGAGCCTTTTGTTAGTATTGGCATTTGTTGGATGCAATAAAGCAAAAGACGCTACAGTTGAAGAAACAACCGAGACCGTAGAAGAAGTTGTAGTTGACACCACTGCTACAGAAATAATCGAGTAATCAGCCGATCACTATATAATAAAATTTATTTTATTATGAAAAAAGGGAATAGAGAGAATCTTTTCCCTTTTTTCATTTAGTAATAGTTTTTTATACTTAAGCAATGTATTCTGAAAATTTTATCTTTGCCTTAGGGCTTACCCTTTTTGCCGGCCTCTCAACCGGTATTGGAAGCACTATGGCATTTCTATCTAAGAATTTTAATCCAAAATTCTTAGCCGGGTCATTGGGTTTTTCAGCCGGAGTGATGATATATGTATCGCTTATAGAAATTTTCGTTAAGGCTAAAGACTCTTTAACACTTTTGTATGGATATAAACAGGGATATTTCATAACAGTTTTGGCCTTTTTT
>RRYU01019675.1_pt1 | contig 10979 bp, 4 predicted proteins | sample 2162651 | NCBI WGS metagenome assembly RRYU01 (sample SAMN10267283, study PRJNA491782) | microbial mat metagenome | isolation source: biomat in the production well | place: Japan: Minami-Kanto gas field, natural gas well KTG3 | collected 2017-06 | reverse complement strand
CATGGCCTTGACGGGTGTCTCGGCCAGGAGCTCGAGGACGGGGCGGACGTAGATGCGGGTGGGCTCGAGGAGCACGTCTCCAAGCGAGGAGCCGCCCAGATCGACACGCGGCAGGTCGAGCTCGGCCTCGTGACCCTCGACGAGCACGCGACGCACGAGCGAGTAGCCATTGGAGTGGATGCCGCTCGACGCGAGGCCGAGGATGACGTCCCCCGGCTTCACCTGCGACCCATCGACCATCTTGGGCCGGTCAACCACGCCCACGCAGAAGCCGGAGAGGTCGTATTCTGCCGGCTCCATGATGCCGGGATGCTCGGCCATCTCGCCGCCCACCAGGGCGCAGCCGGCCTGACGGCACCCCTCGGCTATGCCGGAGACGATCTGCGCGGTGAGCTCTGCGTCGAGCGCGCCGATCGCGATGTAGTCGAGGAAGAAGAGCGGCTCTGCGCCGCAGGTGAGGATGTCGTTCGCGCACATGGCGACCAGATCGATGCCAACCGTCTCGTGCCTGCCCAGCAGCTGCGCGAGCCTGAGTTTGGTGCCCACGCCGTCGGTCCCGCTCACGAGTACCGGGTCGCTCATCTCCTTGAGCGCCGCAGCGCTGAACAGCCCGCCAAAGCCGCCGATGTCGCCGATGACCTCGCGGCGGTACGTAGAGCGGACGGCGTCGCGGATGAGGTTGACCGCGCGCGCTCCCTCGGCGGTGTCCACACCGGCGTCGCGGTAGGTCGTCGGGCGGGTGTCGTCGCTGTCGCTCATCTCATGTCCTTTGTCGCTCCTCGCGGGCTAATCAGCAGCATGTGGAGAATACCACTTGCGTCCGGAGCGTCACCTTCGGACGCGTGTCGCCCCGGGCGCACCTGAACGGCACATCCGGGGCGACACGAAACCGTAAGCGACTACCTCAGGCCGGCTGCTCTCTGTGCCTCAATGAATGGAGCATCCGCGACAACGTGTGTCGTGCCAAGAACGAGCACCCGGTTGATATCCGAACTCTTCCCTTCTATCCACGTCTCGACCACCGGAGGCAGGGTCTTGGGACGCGTCAGAAGCAGGACCCCGTTAGTCCTCCAGGCCAAGACGCCACCGGTAAGAGCATCCGGGTAGTCCGTGCCGGTTGCAAGCAGGATCGTATTAGGCTTGAGTCCTCTGCCTACCGCCAACTCGGCGACCTTAGCCGATGTCTCGTACCTGTCCTTCCCCGCGATGCTAAACGTGACGACACCCGTCAGCTGTGGCTTGATCGACTGGTAATCAACCACAGCCGATCCGCCGATCAGAAAGACCTGTGTCACGTTGAGAGGGCTCAGCGTATCCTTTATCGATGCGGGAACCGTGCTCTTGCGAGTGAGCAGCAGGGGCCACTGCTTCGCGCACGCGACCGGAGCCGCGGCCAGGGCGTCGGGGAAGTTCTCACCCGAGACCATCAGCGCCGAGCGCTGTACGGCCCCGCCCCACAACTTGACCGCTTCACGCGACACCTGGGCAGAGGTCTCGTAACGATCGGAACCGGCGATGCGCACCGCGTCTCCAGCAATCCCCCTGGCCGCATCGAAGACCGCTGCGGACAGGGCTCCCTCCCCGCCGAGGATGTAGACGCGTTTCACTCCCAGCCGCTTGAGCTCGGCTGCCGTATCGGACGAAAGGGAACCCTTTTTGCTCAGAAGCATCGGTCCCTTGGCGGCAGCTGCGAGCGTGGCGCCGGAAAGCGCGTCCCACGGACTCCAACCGGTGACGACGACCGCGGCATCAGCGCCGTACGGGAAACCCGCCTGAGAGGCCCTCACAGCCGTTGCCACTCTGTCCGCACCCCCGAGCCGCTTAGTCGCCTCTTGGGGCCCCAGAACGCCTGTCGTGAACGCCCAGAGCTTGCCACCGCGCGTCCCCACATACACCGTGCCGCCGGGCGCTATCGCCGGCGTCGAGACGATGGCCCCGTCCGTCTGGGCCGACCACCTCAGGGTGCCGTTGAGGTTGAGAGCCATGAACCTGCCGCCCTGGTTCCCTACGTAAAGAACATCGCTCGCGATCGATGGCCCCCCGTGTATCGCGCTGCCCGTGTTGTACTGCCAGACAAGGGCACCGTTCTTGATCGCGTATACTACGCCGTTCTCGGCACCGTAGTATACCGTTCCGTCGGCGGCAACCGCGCCAGTCCCGCGAATCTTGCTCTTAGTCTCGTATTTCCAGAGAAGCTGTCCACCCGCGCTCAACGCATGAATGAATCCCGAATCGTCACCGATGGTCACCACGCCATTTGGGCCGACCGTAGGTGATGACATCACGGGCACTCCCGCGAAGTACCACCACTTGGACGTACCGTTGTCATTCAGAGCGTAGAGCCATCCGCCTTGCGTGCCCGTATGGATCGTCGATTCCGTGACCGCTGCTGTCGCCGCCACCTCACCGGGCATCTTGAAGGCCCACTTTTCGGTCCCGCTTGGATGGTAGGCACGCACCATCGAGCCCATGCCGCCATACAGCACTGTGCCGTCGGGTGCGATGCTCACCCCGGCGTTGGCGCCACCGACATTCGTCTGCGTCCATTGCAGCGCGCCACCGTCTGACACCTTGCTCAGAGTCATCCCATCGGTGCCAACATACGCCGAGCCATCAGCCCCCACTGCTACGGACCGGCTCACCGCTCCCGTGAGTTTGGTCCGATGACGTAAAACCCCCGCAGTGGACACTGCTGCCACTCCGGCATCTCCTGCGCCCACCCAAACCGTCCCGTTTGGCGAGATCGCCGGTGCGCCTGTGATCTCGCCCCCGACGTCTACCGCCCACCGTCGCATACTCATGGAGAGCGATCGCGCATCGGTTCGGCCTGTATGAGCCGAATCTCCCTGCAGTTGGTTCCATGACGCCGCCGCGATCGCCGGACTTCCCGCGACGGAAACACAGAGCGCTGCCGTGACCGCAAGCCTGAAGACACGCAAGAAACTCTTCGTCATCAGCTGAATCCCCCTTGTTCATTCGGCCGTTACACGCGCGCCGCAGATGATACAAGAGGGGCTCCGGTTTTGACACCGGAGCCCCTCCAGGCAGTGCATGTGGCGATTTGAATCGCCGAATCGGGACTCTTAGAACATGCTATCCAGAGCCTCGAGCACGTCGGCACTGATCGCCGTCGGGCCACCGAAGACTTCGATGCGGGCGGGGCTGTTCGCCATGATGGCATCAGCCGTAGCCGCATTCAGCGACTTCGCGTTGGTGAGAAGCAGCACGCCGTTGTTGCGGCCTACAACCACGCCACCGCCGAGGGCATCCGGGAAGTTGGTACCCGAAGCGATGCCCAGGTAGCCGTAGCCCATACCAAAGGACTTGGCGAACTCGGCGACCTTGACTGCGGTCTCGTAGCGATCAGCACCGGCGATACGAGTGGCGCCAGGAGCAGCGTCCTGTACCCAGGTACCGATCACGGCCGAGCCACCGACCACGTAGCTCTTCTTGACGCTATTGGCAGCCAGGAATGAAGCCGAAGCGGCGGGCATGGAGCCCTTGCGGGTCAAGAGGATCGGCATACCCTGAGCACCGGCGATAGGAGCGGCCGAAAGTGCATCCGGGTAGTTCTCGCCACTGGCAATGAACACGTTGCCATTCCACTGCGGGCCCTTGACGCTCAGGACCTTCTCGGCAACAGCAGCCGCAGTTGCGTAACGGTCTGCACCGGAGATGCGCTCGACCGCAAGACCCTCGTTCTGCAGGGCCGTGGCGACGCCAGCGCTAACGGCAGCGGTGCCACCGATGATGTAGGCCTTGCTCGCACCGAGGCGATCGATCTCAGCGAGGACAGCAGCCGGAACGCTGTTCTGCCTCGTCAGAAGAATCGGGGCCCCGATCGAACCGGCGAGCGCGGAGGCGGTAAGCGCATCCGGATAATCCTCGCCGTAGGCGATGACCACGTTGTCAGCGCTGGCAAAGTTAGCTGCCGAGAGCTCGACTGCGGTCATGTAGCGATCGGCACCGGCCACACGGAGGGCGTCGCCGCCACCGATCTTGAGGAGACCAGCGAACTTCACGCCGTCGATCCGGAGATCGTAGCTACCGGCGGGGAGCGACGCGCCAAGGTGCAGAGGGAACGTCAGCGTGTCCACGATATTCTCGCGTGCGGCAAACCACATATCGTCGTAGGAGTAGATCTCCGGACTGAGGTATCCGGAAGAATCCACGATCGACTCGCCAGCCCATACCCACTGGGCGCGAGCGTTGGTGTGATAGACACCAACCCAGTCGTAGGCGGGTCCGGATGGGCCCATAACCCCTAGATCGAAGACGCTGTTGTTTGTGTTACCCCATGCGCGGCGGAAATCGGAGCCCGTCGCGGTGAAGCGCGAACGGAATGCGCCGTTTGCCGGATCGATCCAGTTGACCTGGGCACCCGCATTGTCGACGACGAGGAAGTCAACGTCGCCAGCGAAGTACTCATCGGTATAACCGAAGGTCGACAGGAGGCGGAACTGACCCGAGAACGTAGCGTGAACGGAGTCGCCCGCCATAAGGTCCCAGTAGCCCACGATCGCCGAGTTAATGACGTCGCCGTCTACTGAGACGTCCGCGTCGCCGTAATATACATCGGCACCGGAGAAGTCATAGTCGCTCAGGTAGTCGAAGGCAACGGGGTTACCCGCGAGGTCTTCGATGACCCAGTCGACATCGGCGAGAGGACCACGCCAGCTCTGCTGTGCAGTGATCGACGACTGCAGCGGACGAACGACGAAGTCGGTGAACCGGACGTCCACCACGTCCCAGGTGTCGCCCACGATGTCCATAGCGCGGATAGTGGCCCAACCGGGGTTGGCACTCTTGACCGTGATGGAGGCCTTGCCGGCACTATCGGACATGGCCTGCGTCGCGCTCAGCGATGCAGTGATGTCGCCATCGACCTGGCTGAACATCGCCTTGGCATTTGCGACAGGCTCGAACTCGAACGGATCGGCCATGTGAGCCGTGACCGTGATGACGTCCGTGCCATCTGCCTTGGCGACCGTGCGATCGACGGTCACCTCATCGACGATGGCGGTGTAGTGGTGCGCGAAACCTGAAGCGTTCTTGTCGGTATCCGCACGATCCTCAAACAACCACTCGTTGAACGCGAAGCCCCACCATTCCTGGCCTGAAGGAACGGTCGAGGTGACCGTGAAGGTCGCAACGCCGGAGGCGTTCGTGATCGCGGACTGCGGGGTGATCACGCCGGGACGGGTTATGCCCCAGTACGGATCGTCAAGATCTTCCACATCGATGGTGATGCCCGCCTTGGCGACGGGGATACCGTTGCCGTCAACCGTCGAAACGGTGAACACGACAGGGGACATGCCATCGGCCTGCGAGTAGCCGAAGTTACCTGTGTTTGTGCCGTAGTAATCAACCTGGGTCGCCTTGACCGTCGGATCGGCGGTCACCTTGAGGTCGGTGTACACGCCAGGCTCAACGACCTCGCCCCAGACCTGCTGGATAACGTCGGACTCGAAGACCGCGCCGGTAGCACGATCGACAGCCCACATATCCCACACGGCCTCTTCATATGAGGTTGTGTTGAATGTAGTCTGCGAGTACTTCTTGGCGATGCTGTAGATGTCCCACATGCTTCCACCCTGACCGTAATACAGGGTGTAGTCTCGGTAGTCCGGACCGTCGAGGAAGGACGTTGCCTTCCCGTTCTTGTCCACGAGACCAATGTGGAACCAAACCTGCTCGCCGGCCATGGCCTCTGGCGTGTCGGTCTTGACCACGAGCTTGTGGGGAGCCAGGACGCCAGCAGTACCGATTTCGACGGTCGCTACAACGGTCTTCGCCGGATCAGTTGTGGCAACCACCTTGGCCGTGACGGTGGTGGTACCCTCATCCGCGCTCAAGTTGACCTCGTTGCGGTAACCGTAGTAGTCGTCCGTCGGCAGCATGCCTACCGAGGCGAACTTGAGAGTGCTTTTCTTGCCGACGGCGGGACCGGCGACGGTGAAGTCCACCGTGCGTGCCCACTCGCCCGCTGCGTCGCTGTGGAACTTGTTGTTGTACTTGTCGTACAGATGAGCGCCGATCACAGAGACTCCACCCGCACGGTTGCCCGTGGCGGACAGATCGATCTTTGCTACCTCGTTAAGCGGCTGAACGCGAACGCCGTCGATGTAGTCCGCGTCGAGCGCCAGGAACTCGGTGGTGCCGATGTTGCGGTACTCGACACCAAAGAAGTAGTCAGGCGCTGCCACAGTGGCGGCCTGCACCTTGGGCAGGGTGACCACGAGGGGCTTGTCAGAGTGCGCATCCCAGCCAAGGCGGCTGAGTTCGACGTTGACAACGCCCTGCGCATCAACGGTTGCCGTTGCAGGCGCTGCGCCCACCGTGGCCGTGTACTTGGTGGTGGCATCGCCCGTGAACTTGAACTCGGGCGGCAACGTCAGGCGAACACGATCGACTACGTTGATGTCCGAGCCATTATCGGGCGCCTCGACGGTAACGGTGTAGGTGGTGACGAGGCCCGCCTGAATCTCATACGGGCTGACCGTCACCCATGCGGGAGGAGCCTCGTCGCGCACGCCGGCACCCAGCGTGACCTTCGCAATGCCGGTATTGATACCGAGCTGCGGGCCGGCCGTGGAAAGCAGCAGGTCCCAACCCGAACCCAGCTTCACTACCGTGTAGGCACCGGAGCTCGGATCACGAGCGTCGATAAGATCCCCGCTCGGATCGAGATAGCCGATGCGGCCATCTACCGGGTAGATGGTCTCAACCGTAAAGGTCTTGCCACCGCCAACCGGCGTGAACTTCACGATGACGCGGTAATCGGCACCATAGTCTACGCCCACGGGGGAGTAGTCATTGTGGGCACCGTTCAGAACGAACAGCGCCTCCCAAACGGAGCCGGAACCGCTGATCTCTGTGTCACCGAACTGCTTCGCCGTGAGAGTCACACGACCCGCAGAATCGACACCGGCTATGATCAGTTCAGCCTGCGCGTTGATCGCAGTAATGATCTGACCGACGGTCGATGAACGGGTGAGACCCGTGATGACGTAGGGGTGTGCAACGCCAAACGGATCGACGTAATCGATCGTCAGAGCGGGCTGCAATCCGCTATCGCCCAGGAATCCCTGGATGTCATTGAGCTGGGTGTTGAGGCCCAAAACGGCACCCTTGAACACCGCTTTTGTGGCCACTGTGCCGGTGACCTCAAGCGAGATCAAACCGTTGAGGCCGTTACTCGCTTCACCGGTCACGTTTGCGAGATTCGTGGTTCCAGCGTCGGTCAGTACGGCTTGTGCGGGCGTTGCCGCAATGGCCGTGAACGGCATCATGGTCAGGACCATGACCGCCGCTACTAGCGTCGACACTGAGGACCGGAGTCTCTTGCTCCGATACAAAACCATCGTATCCCCTCCTCTTCCTGTTCTTTGAAATGGACTGTTCCATACATGAACTGTTTGCATGGTGGCTCGAAGTGCATGCGAGCCGATGTTGCCATGACGCCTTTCAGGTTCGCCGAGACAGCGAGTGCGTTCACGGCCGTTACACCCCGTCTGTCCCTTCGGCCCCACCTCCTTGCCACCATTGAGAAATGCCACGTCAAGCCGCCCTACCAGGCTCGCGAACGCGGTATTACTCGATTCCAAACTTGCGGCACATTACCCTAACGGGGCCTATCCTAGCACTTACCGCCGGAATGCAACAACACAATCTCTCGTCGATTCCTGCAGGAATGCAGTCCCTCGCGGCATGGCGCCGCCTCCATTTGGCCCCGCTACGCCGTGTGCCTTGGCACAGCGACGGCACCGCCATGGGCACTCGGTGCAGGCACGTTCCGTATTTCATCGGCATCCACCGCGCATCCTTTAAGCCTTAGTCGGCGCTGAAGATGCCGCCGATGGAACGGTGCTCGTATCCCTGGATCGGCGAGAGCGCATCGAGCCGTACCTCCGCACGGTCGACCGACGGTAGCAGCTATTATCGTGCGGGAGGCATCCCCAGCGCGGACATCTCATCGGCGATCTCTGCAACCCGCTTCCGCGCGGCAGCCGCCGCGTCGGGACGCCCCACCTGCTCGTAGGCGATGGCGAGATTCGTCCATCCGGGCAGCGAGCGGGCCGCGAGTTCGACCCCTTGCTCGTAGGCGGCGGTGGCCTCGTTCCACCTGCCAAGACCGGCCAGGGCACTGCCGGTACCGATCCAGAGCACACCGTTGTGGGGATCCCGTGCGAGCAGCGAACGATATCGCTCGAGTGCCTCCGCGAAGAGTTTCTCCTCTCTGAAGGCAAGTCCCGCCGTGAGGATGAGATCGGCGATATCGGCCTCGAGACGCATGTCGTGACGCAGGCGGGAGGATGCTGAATCAAGGGCGCTCCGACCCGCCTCGAATGCGCTCGGGTCTGCCGCATACCTGATCGTGTCGATCGCCGCTCTCCCCTTTGCCCAGGGAACCGCCGGTTCCCACGGCGCACTGCGAATCGCGCTCTCGAAGTGTGACGAGACCTCGGCCCATGGCCTTCCCGCTTCCGCGGCGCTCATTGCGCTCCCTATCGCGCGGTCCGCCCGAACAACCCCGGCGGCGAGCACGGTAGCGAGGGCCACGAGTGCTGTCACACCCCACAGTCCCGCTCTCCCAAAAACATCGCCTGTACGCATGGCAGCGTTTCGTGACGGTATCGCGGAGCGAGAAGCGACCGCGGTGGCCGGCATCGTTCCGTTCAGTGCATCTGCGATCACTACTCCGGCCAGAGCAAAGAGGAGCGGCCCGGTATCGAGGGTCAGAAAATGGAACTCCAGGGCGACGACTCCCGCCACGATGGCTACGGCCGCATGGACCGTAGTCTGAGCGTGAGCATGGGTTCGTTGGCGCCACGCGCTAATTAGCAGAGATGATAACCATGCAGCAAGCAGCAGTGCGGCGGGAATCCCACGCTCGACCGCGGTGTTGACGAAGATGTTGTGCGCATCGGCGACGATCTGGGCATCGCTGGAGTCGGCTGAAAGGTCGCTGTTTCTGTAGAGCGGGTAGACGAACCGCATCGAGTTGGGGCCCCAACCAAGCGCCGGACTGGCGAGCGTTGCACGCACCGATGAATCCCACACCGACATGCGCCAGAGCTGAGTGCCCCCCGAGAGGTCTGCGGAAGACGCCACTCGTTGGCCGATCTGCGGAACCAAGACGACCGCCGTGGTGACGATGAGGATGGTCAGCACCGCCATGCCCAGGCCTGCGCGAGCCTTGATCCGTGGAGGCCAACGCCACCGCTCGAATGCGACCAGCAGCGGGATAGCGACGAGAAGTCCGAGCCAGGCGCCCCTCGATGATGTCCACACCAGCACAAGGAACCCTAACGCTCCTGCACCAGCAGCCGTCAACCGCCATCCGGCGACAACGTCCATGCGAACACGTTCGACGATCATGGGAAGGAGGAGTACCAGATACAGCCCCAGGTTCGATGCATTCCCTAGAGTCGCGCTCGCGCGAGTGAGGTTGGCGTTCCAGCGGTAGTCCATGGGATCGAAACCCACCTTCTGAGCGACGGCTACCGCACCGACCGCGATAACCGCTACTACCAGACCCCTTCCGAGGTACGTCGCAAGACCGCGAGCGTCCCTGTCCCGTGCCACAATCGCGCCTGCCATCACAACCAGATATGCGCAGAAGGTGAGAACCCCCTGGTACTCGGGATAACTTCCTACGAGAGACTGCATCGGATCGAGGGCGGTCGCGGTGCTGATGATCGTGAGCACGAGAAACGCGGCGAGCAACAATAGCTGAAGCAGACGCCGCCCTCTCGCAAACACACTCGGAAGGGCGTCTGGCAGCATGGAAAGTCCTACGAGTATGACGGTGCAGCCAGCGCACAGCGTGAACAGCTTCGCGGCGCCGAACAGGTTGTAGCCCAAAGGATCGAACGCGAGCGGGACACCACAGGTGGCAACGAGGATCCCCGCTATGAGGATCCTATCAGCTGACGACCGACCGCTAGACCGTGCTCCGCGCATCCACACCCTCCATCTCGTCCGTACCGCAGGCACAGCGAAGGCTTCCGTGCGACTATACCGCTCACGCACACGGCCCGCCCCCTTCGCAGGGGACGGGCCGTGGTGGTCTGGCTGTCAGACTCGTAGTTCGCTGCCCCCTTAGGGCACGACCCCTGCCGCAGCGAGCGCCGCGTCGCGTACGGTCTGCGTGACCGCTCCTGTGCCTCCGAAGAAGGTCACGGTCGCGATCTCGTCTGAGTTGTCACTCAGGGCCGTTGCGGCCTCGGGCCGAAGGGAGGTCTTACGGGTGAGCAGCATGACGCTTCCGGCCTTGCCCTGCAGCACGCCGCCGGCAAGCGCGTCGGGGTAGTCCTCACCTGTGGCGATACCCACCTTGTCCCAGCTGTGGCCCGCGCTCTCCACGGCCCACGTTGCGATGCGTGCCGCGGTGGCGAAGCGATTGGCTTCACCCAGACGCACGATCTCGTCTATGTCTTTTGCAAGGTCTGATGCGACCGACTCAGATACGGCCTTTGTGCCGCCAAGCACGATGACGCGGGTCACACCGGCGTCACGCATCGCTTCTTTGGCAGCAGGGCTCAGGCCGGTCTTGGGGTTGGCGAGGAAAAGGGGCCACTTCTGGGCGGCAGCGAGCGGGGCTGCGGCAAGGGCGTCGGGGAAATCAGCGCCGGTGGCCACGAACGCGGTGCCGTCGTAGGCATCACCGAGCTCTTCGATCACACGGGCGGCTATCTTCTCTGCGGTCTCGTAGCGGTTCTCGCCCTCGATGCGCTCGACGGTGATCCCCGCGCCTTCAAGCGCGGAAGCGACGTCGGCGGAGACGGCGTTCGTGCCTCCCAAGACGACCGCACCCGTCGCGCCCAGACGCTCGATCTCTCCGAGCACGGATGCGGGGAGGGAGCCGGGGCGCGTGAGCAGCACGGGCGCATCGAGTGCGCCGGCAAGCGCGGTGCCGCCGAGGGCGTCTGGCCAGTTCACACCGGTGGCGATGATGACGGTGTCGGCGGTATCGA
>RRYU01003375.1_pt1 | contig 10985 bp, 9 predicted proteins | sample 2162651 | NCBI WGS metagenome assembly RRYU01 (sample SAMN10267283, study PRJNA491782) | microbial mat metagenome | isolation source: biomat in the production well | place: Japan: Minami-Kanto gas field, natural gas well KTG3 | collected 2017-06 | reverse complement strand
TTTTGTGGTGTTTTGGCGGCGTAGCCCCAAGGGGCGTCGTTGGTAGTGTACCAAGCCAGCATTGAAAATGCAAAATCATTGCCACATACGGATCGTTCCGTCTACCCCACCCGAAATGAGGAGATCCCCATCAAGGCTGAAGGCAACCCGCAACACACTCCCGGCGTGGCCGTTCAGAACCTGCATGGTGGCTCCGTCACTCACCCGCCAAATCCGAATCGTACTGTCTACCGCTGCCGATACGACAGTCTGCCCATCTGGATGAATGGCCACCGAACGTATCGCATTCTGATGCCCGCGTAGCTCCTGGCGCATGCTATGGGTGTCCAGATCCCAGATACGTACTCCTCCGCTGCCATCCCCTACCACCAGCACGCCACCACTCTGGCTATGGACAAGACAGTTCACCCCTCCGCGTTGCCCGGTCAGGGTAGCAGATTCGCGCTGCTCTCCTAGCATCCAGAGGCGGACACTGCTATCGGCGCAGCCAATCGCTATGCTGCGCCCATCAGGGTGTAGGCTGATGGTCTGCCCGCCCACGTTGGGTTGCAGGCGTTGGACAAGCGAACCATCGCGTAGCCGCCACACCCCAATACTGCCATCCCCACCATGGGCGATCATGAGTTGGCCATCACTACTAAAGAAGACACTCTCTTGGTAGCCCTGTTGGCTATTGATCGTCTGGATGATGCGCCGGTTGCGGATCGCCCAGAGCTTGATCTGATCGGAATTGCCACCCGCCAGCAGAAAACGCCCGTCGTGGCTGTAGGCGACCGAGAGCACATTACCGCCGTGGTCATCCAGTACCTCTTCGGCGGCACCATCGGCGGTGCGCCACAGGCGCACGCGCTGGTCCCAGCCACCAGAGGCGATCTGGCGGCCATCGGGGCTAAGATCGAGTGCCCAGACGCCGCTGCGGTGGGCGACGATCTGGCGGATCTGGCGTACCTCACCGCTCTCCCAGTTGACGCGGCGTGAGCCGCTAATCATCTGTAACATCGCGCCCCAGCGCGAGAGGCGCACTTCCAACCCGATCTGAAAGCTGGTTCCCGAACGATCCCGCATCACCAACGTCTCGCGCAGCCGCCCCGACTCATTAGTGCGGCGCATATCGGCGGTGATGCGGATGCGCTGCTGTCGCCCTGGGGGCAGCGCCACGGTGAGGGTGCTCGCTATCACCCAGCGTGGCACGAGGATCTCCACGCGCAGGTAGCGTCGCCCATTGTTGCTCAGTTGAAGGAGCACCTCGCGGCGATCCTCCGACCCTAACTGGCCAAAGTCAATACTCTGCCGATCTGCGGTGAGTTGGGGAACTGCCGCCCCATAGCCTTCAGGATCGAGCAGAGCGAGTAGATCATCCAACCCGGCGTGCTGGTCGGTTGCGTTACGCTCGGTAATGTTGCGTATATCCGCTGCGAGGCGATTCTTGCCCCACAGCCGCGTCACCTGATCGGCGAGGCTGCCATACAACCAGATTGCGGCAGCTTCCCAATGCGCCTCGACCCAGTGGGCCAGGGCAGCCTCATCTGCCAGGGCAGCCCCATCGGGCGCTTGGAGATCGTCCCGCGCCTTGGGGTTGAGTAGCGTATCCAACGCTGCCAGCAGTTGCGCCGCAGTGGGGCGCTGGGCAGGATCAAAGGCCATGCCCTTCCTGATGATCGCCTCGACCAAGGGGGGGATACTGGGATCAATACTGCGCACCGGTGGAAAGGGGGTGTACCTACCGGCCAAAAAATCGTCCATATCATCACGATCCATCGTGGGCTGAAAGCCGCTGATGGTCAGATGTAGGGTGGCACAGAGCGCATAGATGTCCGAGCGCGGCACGGCCTCACCACGCCACTGTTCGGGCGGGGTAAAGCCGAAGGTGCCCGCCATCTGGGTCTCTGCGGTATTGGTGAGGCTACTCTCTACGGGTGTCGCCTTGGAGAGGCCAAAGTCAATCACCCACACCCGCCCTGCGCTATCAATCAGAATGTTCGAGGGCTTAATATCGCGGTGCAGCACCGGCTCAGGGCTACGGCTGTGCATGTAGGCCAAGGCCGAACAGACCTCGCGGATGATCGCCAATGCCTCATCAAGTGGTAACTTCCCACCACGCCCATGCAGCACCCAACCAAGATCGCGCCCCTCCACATACTTCATCACCAGACAGTGGATATCGGGCAGGTACTCGAAGATCTCCGGGATATTGGGGTGGCCGGGGGTATTGAGGGTGGTGAGCAACTGCGCCTCGCGGCGGAAGTTGCTGTAGGCTTGCTCTCGGATGCGCTCACTCCAGGCCGGATTGGGCACTTGGCGCTTGGCCACACAGAAGCGCCCTAGTTGCTGATCGCGCACCAGATAGGCTTGGCCAAAGCCGCCCTGGCCAATGGATCGCTCAATCACATAGCGCCCACCCGTGCCAATGCGCGCACCGGGTAGGAGTTCAATATCGGGGGAAGGCACAGGTAGGCGCACCACTGGCAGTGCGGGCAACCCCAGATCATCAGCCGGTACCACCCGTGAGCCACAGGCGTTGCAGAAGCGCGATCCCGGCGGATTCTGATGGCCACACGCTGGGCAGGTGATCATACTAACCACTTCCGCGCAAAAAGATATTCGGCCAGGCGCGAAAACGGGTGAAGAAGGTATCGCGCCGCACCTCCACCCCATCCTCCACAATCACGCGCTCAATCGTAATATCCCGCCCACCCCGCGCCGTATCGCTCTGGCGGATCGTCCCGGATGGCAGACTCGGATCATCAATATAGATCGGGGCACTGGGCGCACGCACCTCATTGGTAATGAACGGGCCTTCAAGGCGTACCTCGCGCTCAGGCCGGGTTCCGTAGAGGCGCACGATCAGTATCTGATCATCCTCGTCCACCTCGGTCTGCATGAGCAGCCAGTGGCCAGTATCATTCACAAACTTCAGGTCGTTGACCCCGGTATAGATCGCGGCGTCCATGCCCTGGCCACTGCCCTGCGCACCGAGGCCAAAGGCATCATACCAACTAATATAGAAGGCGTGGGCATGGCGCTCGGTAATCGGCAAGCCCGCCCAGAATGCGGCGCGAAAGACGGTGGTTGAATCCTGGCATACACCACCGCCCCATTCAAGCTGGGTACGGTTGCCGATGATCGCATAGCCTTCAACAAACCCATTCTCGGCATTCACCTCACCCAGTTGGCGGTTGAAGGAGAACTCCGCATCGGGCGCGATCAACACCCCATCCATCCGGGCGGCTCCGGCCCGAATGTTGGTGATGCGATACTCCGCCGAGCCACTAAAGCTACTGCGGCCCTCGCCCACCAACTCGACAATCCCCAGATTACCGAGCGTCGCCGCCGTAATCTGCGGGGTCAGTTCATCCACGGGCAGATCGAGGGTGCGGGTGAGCGGCGACGCCTGCATCAGCAACTCCCCAATTGCCTCAGCCGCCTCTTCCTGGCGTAACTTCCACCCCGGTACACCCTCCTGTACAATCCGCACCTGGCCGCCACTAAAGCGCAGGCGCGGCTCGGCGGTGCCCGTATCTACCACCTGGGCCAAGCCCTCCACCGCATGGGCCAGCAGATCGGTATCCACCCGCACGATCAGATCTGCACCGTGGGCCTCAACGCGCAACAACTCGGCCAGTTTCTCGGACGGCCAGACCCAGCGTTGCTCACCGCGCACCAGTTCGAGCGGGCTTTGCAGCAGATCTACCACCTGTGCCTGCACACGCACCAGAGCCGCATCACCCACTATCGGATCGAGGTTACGGGTACGGATGATCACCTCTTGGGGCGCGAGCGACTGGGCGGCGAGCAGGACATCATTGGCGGTCGCATCAACCAAGACCTGAATACCGGGGGTACTGGGAATACCCACCACCTTGGCTCCAGCGATACTCAGCGCCGCATCCTGGGCTGGGCGTTCGACGTCACGCGCTACCTGCAACATATAGTTCTGGAGTTGGCGCTGATCTACCAACATACGGGGCGTCACATCCACCCCAGTCCGAAAGATCTGCCACAACTCACGCATACGGGTAATCGGATCACCGCGCCGCCCGACCGCCACCGCCTGATCTGCCAAGAGCGCCGGATCGAAACCCAGCCCAAGCTCGGCCAAGGTCGGACGCCACACCGCCCCGGCGTATACCAGTGTCACCGGCTGATTGAGGAACCCGGCATAGCGCAGGCTCAGATCGGCACTGAGCGCCTCCACCGTCTGCCCCGCGACCGGCTCACCCTGGATCGAGACGCCCGGAAAGGCCACGCCGCGATAGAGCAGGGAGATCAGGTAGGGGATGGAGAGCAGAACGAGAGCCACGCCGAAGAGCGCCACCACCGCATTGAGCCACGCCGGACGACGGCGGCGCGTCACGCGCCGTGGGGGGCGGCGGGGCGGATCGGGTGGTGGCTCGTTGTCGTCATCGGGGCGTGGCGGAAGCTGAGAGCGACGACGGCGGATTGGCCCATACTCCTGATAGTAATCCGGCATAACGAGGCTGTCTGCTGGGACATACCACCACCGCATGGATGCTCGGCGGCGGGGCGGTTCTTCTGTTAGACATTGTACCCAATTCTGTAGGGGGGCACAAGTTGGTTTGGGGGGGGTATAACCCACAGGCACACCTCAACTCAACATCACCTTGAGCTCAACCCGTCCGACGCGAATCACATCCGCATCCTGGACTTCGGTAGCATCGCGCACCTCAAAGCCATTGAGGTAGGTTCCATTCGTGCTATTCAAATCTTCAAGCATCCAACCCGCGTCTTGGCGACTAAGACGGGCATGTTCGGCAGAGAGGAAGGTATCGTTGAGGGCTACGTCCGCTTCGGTGCTGCGCCCGATAATCGTGACGGGGCTGAGGGGGAAGATCTTACCGACGGGAATGCCGGTCTGCCCGGAGCTAACCACCACCACCTGGCCAAACGGATTAACGGTTGGGGGAGCAGCAGCCGACCCACTATGCAGATCGCGAGCGACCACCCGTAGCACCTGCCAGAGGAAAAAATAGAGCAAGAAGACGACACTGACCCGTAAGAGCAGGAGGATGACCCCAATAGAGAGGTTCGCAATATCAAACATGATTACCCCTCACGAAACGTCAACTCCAAGCCACCCAGCGAGACCACATCACCATCACGCAGAGCCGTTTCGGTAATGCGGGTGGCATTAACCGAAGTGCCGTTGGTACTATTGAGATCGGTGATCCAGAAGCGGCGCGCCTTATAGCGTAACTGAGCGTGGTGACGGGAAACGCGGGTATCTTCGAGAATAATATCATTACCGAGGCCGCGCCCAATCGTAGCCGTAGTTGTCTCTAGGGGAATAGGCTGGGGGCCAGCATCAGTCTGGAGAAGCAGCATCGCGTGGCCACGCCGCGCCGGAGTGGGCTGTACCGCCGTCGCCGACATGACCTGGGTACTTGAGGATGCCTGGGCATTCGCCAACTCGGCCACCACCTGGATGCTGCGACGCGGTACCGCAGGCTCTTCTGCCAGCGCCACACGGGGATGCTCCAGCATCGTAAAGCCCCGTTCTGCGGCCAGGTCGCTCAGGTAGGTCGCCATCTCCTGTTCAAGCTGTGTACGCACCGGCTGGAAGGCGGCAAAATCCTGCGGGTTGAGGTAGGCGCGGTAGAAACTGGGCACAATAATGCGCTTGACACTGATTGACTGCTGGCTCTCCATGGCACGTTCGAGGCGACGGGCAATCTCGACCGGCTGGACAGGGCTGCGGAAGAGACGCGCCACCGACCCTTCAACCATCTGTTCCATCAGTTGCTCAAAGCGGCTCAGTGCAGACATAGATCCTAGCCTCCTCTAGCTACGTGCCTCCACCTTAGGCTGAACAGCCTCACCGAGATAGACCGGCTCCAGGGTGGCGAGGTCATCATAGGCATGGTGCTGGTGGCGCTGCCACGCCAACTCGGCCAGAAAGCCGGGGCGGCGCAGGGTAGCAGCGGGGGTCGGAAAGAGCGCCCGTTCTTCACCCAGATGGGTTTGGATCTGCGTACAGACCTGATCATCGAGATCGCCACAGAAGAGGGCACGTTCATCAATCTCGGCACACAGTTCGGCCAGGGTGAGATTGCGGTCGGGTGTTTGGCGCTCGATCCAATCGGTAAAGCGGAAGGTGGCACTGGCAAACCGTTCACGGCCCAGGCGGATGAGCGGATAGATAGGCAAACCCCGGCGTTGTTGCTGGTAGGCGAGGGCTTCGAGGCTACTCATGCCGATCAGGGGCAGATTGGCGGCTAGGGACAACCCCTTAGCGACACTCAGACCCACCCGCAGACCGCTCCAACTACCAGGGCCAAGCGCAACCGCCACGACACCGAGATCGGCCTGGGTTGCGCCAACGTGGCGCAGCAACAGATCGAGTTGGGGTAGGAGTTGGGCGGTATGGTTGCGCCCAGAGTGCCATGCAGCTTCGGCCAGCAGTTCACCCTGTTGACAGAGCGCCAACCCAGTGATAGTCGTAGCGGTATCAATCGCAACAAGGATCATAGATACATACCTTTACCCAAAGGTCATGCCCTTAAAGCGATCCAGCAGCGCCACATAGCGTGGGCCGTGGGGAGCCAAGCGCAGACGGCGCTTCGTCTCGCTAAGGTGCTGCATATGGATGGCCAGATGCTCAGCGGGGAGGAGGGCACCGGCGTGTTCGGGCCACTCGATCAGACAGACGCCATCACCCGCCCATAGCTCATCGAGGCCCACCGTGGATAGCTCCGCAACCTCGGCAATACGATAGAGATCGGCGTGGTAGATGGGCATAGCGCGGCGCGAGCGACCGGCGCGATACTCATTGACAATAACGAAGCTAGGGCTAGTGACAAGATCCGCAGACTCAAGCCCGCGCGCCACCCCCTTAACCAGATGGGTCTTACCAACACCAAAATCACCGATCAGCAAGATCAGATCACCGGCCTGAAACTGCTCACCGAGGCGCTGCCCGATACGTTCAGTTTGGGCGGGGCTATGGCTAATAAAATCGAGTTCGTGGGCCGCTTGGGTAGCGGGCAACTTACGCTCGCTCATAGTATATACGCTCTCCTCCTCTCCCTATTGTAGCATGGGCGGCCGGGATCGGAGCCAAGGGAGGGGGATCTGGGGCAAGACGATGGCGAGCAGGCTGGCTATCACAATCGCCTGGACATTACCAGCCACATGATCGGGGCTGATGAGGGGCACCATAACATAGCGTGCTAGGAACCAACTGAGGATGATCGGATACCAGGCCCAGCGCGGGTTCCAGCGAATAATGACCACCGCGAGGGCGCTGATGGCATAGATGACCGAGAGCGGGTAGAGCAGGGTATTGAGCAGAAGCGCCACCCCGAACCAATCACCGCGCCCGCGACGATACCAGACATAGAGAGCAACTGCGCCGACAAGCGGGCCAAGTGGCGGGAAGATGAGGGGGCGATTAGGCAAGAAATCCTGGTAGCCGGTGAGCGCAGTATACCATTGGATATAGATCTGGGGGCCAGAGATGAGCAGCATACTGCCCCAGAAGAGGGCGCTGAAGAGCGCAAAACTGAGTGGCAATCGCCATTGACGCTTCCAGAGGGCAGCGACCAGCAACCATGCAATCGGCAGAATCCCGACCTGGGGTTTGAGCAACGCTAATGCGAGCAGCAACCCCGCCCAGGTAAAGCGACGCTCCTGGTTAGCCTGCTCGGCCCAGATCAAGGCCGCCAGAACGAGCAGGGTAGTCTGTCCAACCCAGATCCCCTGGGCAAACGGCAACCAAGCCAGCACCCAGGGCAGCGCCGAGCGTTGGGTCGTTTTGCGGCACCAGCGGTCAAAGGGCACAATCGAAAACATCAGCATGAGCATACTGCTGATCGGCCAGGGCAGCAGCGCCAAGGGCGTAAAGAGAATCAGAGTGGGAGGCGGATAGGCATACGCCCCGACATGCACGATCACCCCCTCTGCTACTGGGTGCGGGTACTGGCCATAGGGATTGCCCCCGGAGAGCCAGAGTTGGATACCGGCCATCAATAAGCGCCAATCGGCAAATGCGTCTTCCATAAAATCTCACAACTAGGGAGCGATTACACGATCAGACTTACGCCACGGCCATAAGATTTGGGGCAAGAGTATCGCCAGCAATGCCGTAGCTACCACCAGTTGGTTATTGATCGCCATCACATCGGGGATATTCCATGGACTCTTGAAGAAGAAGATCGTGATCGGCCAACTGAGGAGCAGGGGATACCATGGCCAACGTGGGTTCCAGCGGATGACCACAGCGGCAATTGCGGTAACGGTATACAGGACATAGAGCGGGTAGATCAGCGTATTGATCAACAGAGCCAGCATGAAGAAATCGCGGCGACCATAACGATACCAGACGAACCCAGCGAGGGGAACCAAGAGCGGCCCAAAGGGTGGGAAGATGAGTGGTTGGTTGATCAGGTAATCATTATAACTATTGAGAGCCGCAAACCACTGGCTATAGATCTGCGGACCAGTGACTATGAGCGCACCGCCCCAGAGCAGTAGCGTGAAGGCGAAAAAACTGAGTGGGAGACGCCAACGGCGCTTCCAGAGGGATGTAGCGAGCAGCCATGCAATGGGCAAAAAACCGACTTGAGGTTTGAGCATCGCTAGAGCCAATAAGAGACCCGCACGAATATCACGTTGCTTTACCGCAGCCTGTTCGGCCCAAAGCAGCGCCACTAGCGCCAACAGAGTGGTTTGACCCAACCAAATACCTTGAGCCAAAGGCAGCCACACCACAAACCAGCCGAGCGCGGATCGTTGCGCAGTGTGACGTGCCCATTGATTCAGCGAAGCCATGGAGAGGAAGAGCATCAGTATGCTACTGAGCGACCATGGGATGAGCGCAAACGGCAGTGCAACGAAGAGTGCAGCAGGAGGATAGGCTTGCCAACCTACAACGATCATCTTGTCTGGTTCTAAAGGATTGGGAAAGGTACCATACGGATTCCCTCCGGCCAACCAGATCTGAATACAGACCATCAATATACGCCAATCATTAAAAATAACATCCATATCAATCCTACATTAAAAATAGGAAAATACATATTATTCTAGCACGGGCGACTTACGCCACCGCCATGGAATTTGGGGCAACAGCCCTGCAAGCAACCCCGTCGCAATAATCGCCTGGGTCAATCCTGCAATTGTATCGGGAGTACGATGCGTAAGCGGAAAGAGTATCGGGATGAACCAACTGAGGATGAGGGGATAGATCGGCCAGCGCACATTCCAACGGATAACGACCATAGAAATAGCACTCGCGACATAGATCACCGAGAGCGGATAGATCATGGTATGCAGTAGGAGCAACGTGCCAAACGTATCGCTACGACCATAGCGATACCAGAGCAGAAGCGCCATAGCGGCCAAGATCGGCCCAAAGGGTGGGAAGATCAAGGGGCGATTGGGCAGCAATTTGGCATAGCCATCCAGGGCAGCAAACCACTGAAGATAGATCTGTGGCCCCGCGATGAGTGCCGTTCCCCCCCATAAGAGCAGACTCGTCAGCGCAAAACTGAGTGGCATGTGCCAGCGCCGCTTCCATACTGCTTCGGCCAGCAACCATGCAGCGGGCAGCAACCCAACCTGCAACTTGAGCATCATGAGCGCCAGCAGCACCCCGGCGCGGCCATCACGTCCCTGCACGATAAAACGCTCGGCCCAGAGCAGCGCGACGAGGAAGAGGAGCGTTGTCTGCCCAAAGATGATGCCTTGAATCAGTGGCAACCAGAGCACGATCCAGGGTAATGCGGTGCGTTGGGTGGTTTGGCGAGTCCAATGTTCAAAAGGAATAATGGAGAGGACGAGCATGATGAGCGTGCTGATTGGCCAGGGTATGAGAGCAAATGGAAGCCCAACGAGAATCGCTGGGGGTGGATAGGCATGCCAACCCGTCTCTACCATCCCTCCTGGATACACGGGATGTGGAAAGGAGCCATAGGGATCGCCGCCTGCAACCCAGAACTGGATACAGCCCATCAAGGTGCGCCAATCTTTGAAGATATCGTCCACCAAGCCCTCCATTGCTGATACGTTGGTGCGCAGTCTATTCTAGCACGGGCGATTTCCGCCACGGTATTTGGGGCAGGAAGGCCGCCAGCAGCGCCGTCGCGGCGATGATCTGGTTCTGGGCTGCGCGTACATCCACGCCGGGGAGGAGGAGCGGCAAGAGCATCGCCACCAGCCAACTGGTGATGAGTGGGTAGATGGGCCAGCGCGGGTTCCAGCGGATGACAAGTGCGGCTAGTGGGGTGGCCATGTAGGCGACCGAGATGGGGTAGATGAGGGTGTTGAGCAGCAATGCGAGGCCGAACATATCCGTGCGGGCGTTACGGTACCAGAAGAGCAGTGCGAGAAGCCCTAAGATGGGGCCGATGGGCGGGAAGATCAGCGGGCGGGTGGGGAGGATCTGGGTGTAGCCACCTAGCGCCACGAACCACTGGCTATAGATCTGCGGACCAGCAACTAGGGCAGTGCCACCCCAGAGGATGAGGCTGGTGAGTAGAAAGGCAGCGGATACCGACCAGCGCCGCTGCCAGAGGGCGGTGCCGAGCAGCCACAGCAGGGGCAAGAACCCCACTTGGGGTTTGAGCAGCAGCAAGGCCAGCAGCACCCCGGCGCGTAGATCGCGGCGCTCGTGCAGATCGCGCTCCGCCCAGAGCAGCGCCACCAGGATGAGGAGGGTGGTCTGGCCGAGAATCAGCCCATGGAAGAGCGGGAACCAGAGCAATATCCAGGGCAGCGTTGTGCGCTGGTAGTAGTGGCGGCTCCAACGTTCAAAAGGGATAAAAGATGCCAGTAGCATGAGCACGCTACTGAAGAGACCAGGGAGTAACGCAAAAGGGGTGATGAGCAGGAGCGCCGGCGGGGGGTAGGCGTGCCACCCTGGAGCAACCATACTCCCAGGATTGACCGGGTCGGGAAACGATCCGTAGGGGTTGCCCCCGGTTAGCCAGAACTGGATGGCGATCAGGAGCGTGCGCCAGTCGGCAAAA
>RRYU01004442.1_pt1 | contig 10999 bp, 19 predicted proteins | sample 2162651 | NCBI WGS metagenome assembly RRYU01 (sample SAMN10267283, study PRJNA491782) | microbial mat metagenome | isolation source: biomat in the production well | place: Japan: Minami-Kanto gas field, natural gas well KTG3 | collected 2017-06 | reverse complement strand
AGGACGCACTATCAGTGCCGGAGTGGTAAGTGAGATAATAGAATAGTCGTTAGTCGTTAGTGAAGAAATACAAAGAGGAATATAAATTCAGAAGATAAGATAATCGTTAGTAGGACTAACGATTAGAGATAGTATTAGTAAAAAGTAGGGGGCGGACGAATCCACCCCCTACAAAAAATAGAATAAAATAAAAGAATTTAGCGATATACGATATACGAAATACGAACGACGATATACGAGAAAAATAGGGAGGTAAGTTAAAAAAGTACATGCAAAAAATAAGAATTCGCTTACAAGCATATGATCACAGAATATTAGACAATTCTAGCTTAATGATAATAGACACAGTAAAAAGAATAGGTGGAAAATTTTCTGGTCCTATACCTTTACCAACAGAAATAAATAAATATTGTATTTTACGGTCACCACACGTGGATAAAAAATCAAGAGAAGAATTTGAGATGAGGACTCATAAAAGATTAATTGATATTTTAGAACCTTCTGTAAAAACTATTGAAGCATTAATGCATCTTGATTTACCGTCAGGAGTAGATATTGAACTTAAAACTCTGGAATAGAAAAAGGTAAGTATATCAGATAATTTTTTCACAGGGCCTGCAAATTAATTAACAGAATGATATTTTAGAAAAGTTAAATCAGAGAAAGTCAATTTATTAAATAATAAAATCTGTCTTATTAATAAGTTAATTGAAAAATAGAATTATTACATAATCACAATTATTACGTTTTGTAATATAGAAGGATGAATTAGAAATTTAACGCGATACACAATATGAACTATTAGACCCGGAGGTGAATAAAAATGATAGCAGGAATATTAGGAGAGAAAGTAGGGATGACTAGAATATTTACTAAAAATGGAGAATCCATTCCGGTAACTGTAATTTTAGCTGGCCCATGTCAAGTAATACAGAAAAAAACTATAGAAAAAGATGGTTATAATGCAATTCAATTGGGCTTTAAGGAAGTAAAAGAGAAAAAAATTAGCAAACCCATAATTAGCCATCTCAAAAAGAATAATGCAAACCCAATAAAGTATATCAGAGAATTTAAGATTGACGATTCCAGCAAATATTCATCTGGTGCAGAAGTAAAGGTAGATATCTTTAAAGAAGGTGACAAGGTGAATATTATAGGAATATCCAAGGGAAAAGGGTTTGCCGGTGCAATCAAGAGACATAATTTTTCAGGTGGGCCTAAGTCCCATGGGCAGAAAGAGTATTTTAGATCAGTTGGTTCAATCGGAGCAACAGATGCAGCTCGAGTTTTCAAAGGGCAAAAATTACCTGGCCATATGGGAACAGACAGAGTTACTGTGAAAAATATTGAGGTAGTAAAGATTAATTTTGAAAGAAATTTAATTTTAGTCAGAGGTTCAGTTCCCGGTGCAAAAGGAGCACTGCTTGTAATTAATAAAAATGGGTAATTTAAGTATATTTTTACCAGGGAAGGAGGATTGTATATGATTGCTTTAACAGTTCATAATATTAAAGGAGAAAATGTTGAAGAAATTTCCCTAAAAGATAATATTTTTAATGGAAAAGTAAATAAATATCTTGTTCATCAAGTGGTTAAGCGTTATTTAGCAAACAGAAGAAGAGGAACTGCTTCTACAAAAAATAGAAGTGATGTAAGTGGTGGAGGAGCTAAGCCCTGGAAACAAAAGGGAACCGGAAGGGCTAGAGCAGGTACTAATAGTTCACCAATTTGGACTGGGGGTGGAATTGTGTTTGGACCCACTCCGAGAGATTATTCCTTTTCTTTGCCAAAAAAAATGAAAATCGCAGCTTTAAAATCGGTACTGTCAGATAAGTTAGAGAATAAAGAAATTATCATTGTGGATAAATTATCATTAGAAAAAAATAAGACTGGTAGGATGGTGGAAATTTTAAAAAATTTGCACGCATTTAAAAAACCATTACTAATAATTGAAAAAGAAGATAATGGAATAGCACAGGCAACAAGCAATATTAAAGGAGCACAGGTTCTACCCGTCTCCAAAATAAATACCTATGATCTTATAAACCATGAAAAGATAATAATCACCAAAAAAGCTTTGAAGCGAATTGAGGAGGTGTTAATATAATGCCTTCAGATAGAGATATTATATTAGAACCGGTAATTTCAGAGAAAACCGTAAGACTAAAAGAAGAGAATAAATATGTATTTAAGGTAGATTGGAAAGTTAATTCCACTGAAATAGGAAAATCTATCGAAGAGAAATTTAATACTAAAGTTGAAAAAGTAAATATTATGAAGATGCCGGGCAAAAAGAAGAGCTTAGGAAAATACTCTGGAAAGACCTCGCATTGGAAGAAAGCGATAGTTACCCTGAAGAAGGGTGAAAAAATTAAAGAATTAGAAAATATTTAGAGTTTAAAAAGATATTTAAGGATGGTGTAGATTAAAGTGGCGGAAATAAAAAAATTTAAACCTACTACTCCCGGGAGAAGATTTATGACCATTTCAACCTTTGATGAAATCACTACTGATAAGCCCGAAAAATCTTTAACCGTAGGACTAAAAAAAAGAGGTGGTAGAAATAATCAAGGCAGACTAACGGTTAGACATCAAGGTGGGGGAAGTAAGAGAAAGTATAGAATAATTGATTTTAAGAAACAAAAAGATGGAATTCCGGCAAAGGTTTTCAGTATCGAATACGATCCTAATCGTTCAGCACGTATTGCTTTACTCAAATACTACGATGGAGAAAAGAGATATATTCTTTGCCCGACAAATTTAAAAGTAGGAGATGTAATTATATCCGGAAGGGATGCGGATATAAAGGTAGGAAACACAAAATCATTAAAAGATATTCCTGCCGGTACCTTGATTCATAATATTGAGTTAAGACCAGGACAAGGCGGTAAATTAGTTCGTTCAGCCGGAACAGTGGCTCAACTTATGGCGAAAGAAGGGAAATATGCTCATGTAAAATTACCTTCCGGGGAAGTAAGGTTAATACATCTAGAGTGCAAAGCCAGTATTGGGCAAATTGGTAACCTTACTCACGAGAATTTATCTAATGGTAAGGCAGGTAAAAGTAGATGGTTAGGGATAAGACCAACGGTTAGAGGGGTCGTTATGAATCCGGTTGATCATCCTATGGGCGGAGGAGAAGGAAAGAGTGCCGGAGGAAGGCATCCAGTTTCTCCAACCGGTATACCGGCAAAGGGCTATAGGACCAGAAAGAAGAATAAACTTTCAGATAAGCATATTGTTAAAAGAAGAACGAAAAAATAGCAAATAAGGGAGGCAGTTATTTTAAATGTCTAGATCTTTAAAAAAGGGACCCTATATAGACGAAAAATTATTAAGTAAAATTAGAGAATTAAATCAGAAGAGAAAAAAAACTATTATAAAAACTTGGTCGAGAAGTTCAACCATTTTTCCTATAATGGTCGGACATACTATCGCTGTGCATAATGGCAAAAGACATATACCAGTATATGTTACTGAAAACATGGTAGGCCATAAATTAGGGGAGTTTTCTCCTACCAGAATTTTTAAGGGGCATAGTGCGCATACTGAAAGATCAACTTCGGTAAAGTAGTAAATGATGTTGGTTGGTATAGAATTTTAAGAAATAATGTTTTTATTCTTTAAACAAGACAAGAAAAATTATTTTAACTTATAAAAGTTATCACACAATTAATTTTTATTATTACACAAAAGCAAATAAATTAAATTAGGAGGAAAGCAATGAGTATAAAAGCAGTAGGTAAATATTTACCTATATCTGCTCGCAAAGGAAGACAGGTTGTAGATATCATTCGGGGTAAGAATGCTAGTGAAGCCCTCTTAACTATGAAGTTTCTTCCTAACCGTTCAGCTAAAATGGTGTACAATGTTTTGAACTCTGCGATTTATAACGCACAAAATAATAACGATTTAAATGTAGAAGACTTATACGTATCCGAAGCCTATGTTGACGAAGGACCTACCGTAAAAAGATTTAGACCTCGGGCTATGGGTAGAGCAAGCAAAATAAGAAAAAGGACTAGCCACATTACCATTATAGTTGATTATAAAGGGGAGGGGAAGTAATTGGGTCAGAAAGTACATCCAAAAGGATTAAGAATTGGAATTATTAAAGATTGGGATGACAAATGGTTTGCAAAAAAGGATTATGCAGAGAAGATATATCAGGATTACAAAATAAAGAAATATATTAAAAATCGTTTAAAACATTCCGGAATTTCCTGTATTGAAATTGAACGTATAGCTGATCGAGTGAGATTAACTATTAATTGTGCAAGACCAGGTATTGTAATAGGTAGAAAAGGAGTGGAAGTTACTAAATTAAAAGAAGAGTTGTCTAAATTTGTAAAGGGTGATTTACAGATCAAAATTATGGAAGTAAAAACACCGGAATTAGACGCTCAGTTGGTTTCCGAGAATATCGCGGAACAATTGGAAAAAAGAGGCTCTACCAAAAGAGCTATGAGACAGGCAGCCAGTCGATCTATTAGGATGGGAGCCGAAGGAATAAAGATATCTTGCTCTGGTAGAATAAGTGGGGCTGAAATAGCAAGAACAGAATGGCATTTAGAAGGTAGATTGCCTCTCCATACTTTAAGAGCAGACATAGATTATGGCTTTGCTGAATCTAATACAACTTACGGTAAAATTGGCGTTAAAGTGTGGATATTCCGAGGGGAAGTACTTCCTACAAAAAATAAAGTGGTGCTTAACCAAAAACCAGTAACCGAGGTTTTGACTAGCGAGAAGGCTGAAGAATCAAGCAGTGAAGGAGTACAGAAAGATGTTGCAACCAACTAGAACAAAATATAGAAAAACACATAGAGGAACCATGAAAGGATATGCCCAAAAAGGAAATTTTATTGCTTTTGGTGATTTTGGCTTACAGGCATTAGAGCCTCATTGGATCACCAGTGCCCAGATAGAGGCAGCACGGGTTGCCATTACTCATGCAGTAAAAAGGGGCGGAAAAGTTTGGGTAAGAATGTTTCCCGATAAATCAGCTACTAAAAAACCTGCAGAAACCAGGATGGGCAAAGGGAAAGGAGCACCGGACCATTGGGTTGCAGTAGTAAAACCAGGGAAGGTATTATTTGAGTTAGGCGGGGTAGAAGCTAGTTTAGCTAAAGAAGCAATGCGGTTAGCTTCCCATAAGTTACCCATAAAAACTCGTTTTCTTTCTAGAGACGAACAGGTGGTGGGATAAATGAAAGCAAGTGAACTAAGAGATTTATCAGTAGAAGAATTAAAAAAGAAATTGACTGATTTCAAAGATGAATTATTTAGTTTGAGATTTCAAGCCGTTACCGGGCAATTAGGTAATTCTATGAGAATAAAGGAAGTAAGGCATAATATTGCCAGAGCAAAAACAATTTTAAGAGAAATTGAATTAGGAAAAAATAAATTAAACTAAGAAAAGAGGGAGGGTTAAATGCTGTCCGGGAAAAAAATTAAAACAAAAACTGGAAAAGTTGTAAGTAATAATATGGAAAAGAGCATAGTTGTACAAGTTGAATACCTGGTATCACATCCTCTTTACAAAAAAAGGATAAGAAAATCAACTAAATTTATGGCACATGACGAAAAAGATATCTGTAATATCGGTGATAAAGTAAAAATTGCTGAAACTCGTCCTTTAAGTAAAAGAAAAAGATGGAGAGTTACGGAAGTATTGGAAAAGACGAAATAAGACAATCCAGACGCTAGTGACAAGTTAGTTATTATATAATGCTAATCGAATAATAAACTGGAGAAATGCCTGTTTATTTACGACTATGTACGAGAATTATGATTAAGGAGAGAAGGTAGTTAAGATGATACAGATGCAAACGCGTTTATTCGTTGCAGACAATTCAGGTGCTAAAGAAATACAATGTATAAAAGTTTTAGGCGGTTCCCGTAGGAGATATGCCCGAATAGGGGATATTATTGTCGCCTCAGTCAAGGTAGCAGCAGTAGGAGGAACTTGCAAAAAAGGAGAAGTTATTAAAGCTGTTATTGTAAGAACAAGAAAAGAACTTGGCCGGCCAGATGGATCTTATATTAGATTTGACGACAATGCAGCGGTGATTATTAATAATCAAAATGAACCGGTTGGAACGAGAATATTTGGACCAGTTGCCCGGGAATTGAGAAATAAAAATTTCATGAAGATAATTTCGCTAGCATCCGAGGTAGTATAAAAAGGGAGGGATAGCAATTTGATTAACAGTAAACTTGGATTTAAAAAAGGTGATAATGTATTAGTTATCAGTGGAGAAGATAAAGGTAAAAAAGGTAAAATTGTCCGTATTTTCCCCAAGAAAACGGAAGTAATAGTTGAAGGAGTTAATTTTATAAAGAAACATGCAAAACCGACCCAAAAAGTTCCTCAAGGTGGAATAGTTAAGCAGGAAGGCGGATTACATGCTTCTAATGTTAAATTAATTTGCAATAAATGCAGCAAACCTACTGTTATAAAAAGAGAGAAAATAAAAGAAGGCAAAAGAGTAAGAGTATGTAAAAAATGCGGAGAGATAATAGATAAAGTTTAGGAGGTTGAATTATGCCCCGATTGAAAGATAAATATTCCAAACAAGTTGTACCAGAGATGATGAAAAAATTCAAATATAAAAGTGTAATGGCTGTTCCCAGAATGCTGAAGACAGTAATTAATATCGGAATAGGAAGCGCTACAAAAGATTCAAAAGTTATGGATGAAGCAGTAAAGCAACTAGCTATCATTAGCGGGCAGAAGCCCATTATAACTCGCGCAAAGAAATCAATATCTAACTTTGGAGTTAGAAAAGATATGCCGGTAGGTTGCAAAGTAACATTACGAAGTGATAGAATGTATGAATTCTTGGATAAATTTATTAATATAGCTATCGCCAGAATACGGGACTTTAGGGGGATTCCTTCAGATTCTTTCGATGGAAGAGGGAATTATACTGTGGGTGTTAAAGATCAGTTAATTTTCCCCGAGATAGATTTCGATCAAGTTACCAATACTCTAGGAATGAATATTACTATCGTTACGAGTGCGGCAAATGATGAAGAAGCGAAAACCCTTTTAGAATTAATGGGAATTCCTTTTAAAAAATAGCGTAGAGCGTTGAGCGAATAGCACATAGGATAAATCACAAATTAAAAACGCAAAGCTATAATTCTAGAAATAAGTAAGTTATATTATGTACTAAAAAGGAGGAAATAGTGTGGCCAAAACAGCCCTAATAGTAAAGGCTAAAAAAGAACCCAAATATAAAGTAAGGAAATATTTTCGTTGCAATATTTGCGGAAGACCTCGAGGTTATATGAGAAAATTTGGAATATGTAGAATATGTTTTAGAACAATGGCCCACAAGGGAGAACTACCAGGGGTAACTAAATCAAGCTGGTAAAGGGAACAAAAGACATATTTAGTGAAGTTTATTATAATGAATTGAAGTTAAAAGAGAGGAGGATATTATATATGAGTGTTGTAACGGATCCTGTTGCTGATATGTTAACTAGAATTAGAAATGCCAATAAGGTGCGGCATGGTTCTTTAATTGTACCATCATCAAGGTTAAAGCTAGAAGTTACCCGTATATTAAAAGACGAAGGTTTTATTAGAGACTATAAATATAAAAAGGATAATAAACAAGGTCAATTGACCATTTATTTAAAATATATCAATAAAGAAAAAGCTATTAATAATCTTAAAAGAATCAGCAAGCCTGGATTAAGAGTATACGTAAAGAAAGATGAAGTACCAGAAGTATTAGGTGGTCTTGGGATTGCTATAATTTCTACCTCTAAGGGTATAATGACCGGTAGAGAAGCTCTACAGCGTCATCTTGGTGGAGAAGTAATTTGTTATATCTGGTAAAATAAATTAGTATATAGTAAGGAATTTAGAATACAGAATCTTATAAGTAAGGGTTTAGAAGACAAAAGGTTAACTATGTATCTCGTGTTTTGTGAATTGAATATAGCATATTAGTGTATTCTGTATTGTGAAGAAAAAAGTCTATTAGTCAGAATTTAAAAGATTGCTTCACTCCTCTTAATGGTATTTGCAGGATGTAGGGTGGAGTTGAAATATGATATGCGTGAAATGAAAATGGGAGGTTTTGTATGTCCAGAATAGGGAAGATGCCTGTAACTATTCCTAAAGGAGTTATAGTCGAATTAAATAATAATAATATAAAGGTATCCGGAGAAAAAGGTACTTTAGAGAGGAATTTTCATCCAGATATAACGGTAAAGATAGAAGATGATAAAATTTGTGTTTCCAGGCCTTCCGATAATAAATTTCATCGATCTTTACATGGATTAAGTCGAGCTTTAATAAATAATATGGTAAAGGGAGTTTCTTCAGGTTTTGAAAAGATATTAGAAATACAGGGAGTAGGTTACCGAGCTGTTCTTGAAGATAGGAAAATGGTTATCCAGATAGGATATTCTCACCCTATCAAGGTTGATGCACCTGAAGGAATTGAATTCGAAGTTGAAAAACAGAAAATAATTAAAGTAAAAGGTATCGATAAACAACTAGTTGGCGAAACTGCTGCTAAAATAAGATTATTGCGGAAACCAGAACCCTACAAAGGGAAAGGAATAAGATATATTGACGAAGTAGTAAGAAGAAAAGTTGGTAAAACCGGCGCAAAATAATCAATATAAACTAACTTATCGTGCATTTTACGTTTGAAACTGATGACTATTTTATTGGAAGGGAGTGCTAATATTGACTGAAATAAATAAAAGATTAGCTAGAATTAAAAGACATAAAAGAGTGCGTAAAAATATATTCGGTAATAGCGAAAAACCACGCCTGTGTATTTTTAGGAGTCTAAAACATTTATATGCCCAGGTAATTGATGATGAAAAAGGAATAACTTTGGTTTCACTATCTACACTCGACCCAGAAATAAAAGGGAAGGGAAAATATCTGGGAAATGTAAAAGCTGCTGAAATGCTTGGAAACTTATTAGCAAAAAAACTAAAGGAAAAAAGCATTGAAAAAGTAGTGTTCGACCGAGGAGGATACCTTTATCACGGCAGAGTAAAAGCTGTTGCTGAGAATACCAGAAAGGGAAATATAGTTTTTTAGTATAGTAATTATTTGAAAAATATTTTTAATACAAATTTAAGAATAAGAAATATTTGGTAAAAAAATACAAAAAATTCGTAACCAAAATATATATTAAAAAATAGGAGAGGAGGTGGACAAGTGCTAAAAATAGATCCCGAAGGATTAGAATTAAACGAAACAGTTGTTTTTGTAAATAGGGTAAGTAAAGTTGTAAAAGGTGGAAGGAGATTTGGTTTTTCCGCTATGGTTGTAGTAGGAAATGGCGAGGGGATAGTAGGCACGGGCTACGGAAAAGCCAAAGATGTTTCTGAAGCAATTAAAAAGGGAGCAGCGAGGGCAAAAAAGAACTTAATAAAAATAAGTATAAAAAAGGGAACTATCCCTTATACAATTATAGGACAATATGGAGCTGCTAAGGTTTTTATGAAACCAGCTTCTCCTGGAACCGGAGTTATTGCTGGCGGTGCTGTTCGAACAATATTAGAAGCAGCAGGATATCAAAATATTTTAACTAAATCCCTAGGAAGTGGTAATAATTTAAATATTGCCAAAGCTACTATGGATGCTCTTGTAAATTTAAAGAACGCAAAAGATGTAGCAAAATTAAGAGGGAAAAGTGTGGTGGAAATGTATAGCCAACGCTTACAACCAAGGGAGGTAACAAGTGATGAAATTAAATAATTTATGTCCAGCACCTAAATCAATTAAAAAACGCAAGAGAGTAGGCAGAGGTTGTGGTTCGGGGCATGGTTCTACTTCCTGTAGAGGCTCAAATGGGCAAAATTCTCGCTCGGGTGGTGGAGTTAGACCAGGCTTTGAAGGCGGACAAATGCCCCTGTATAGAAGAATTCCCAAAAGAGGTTTTACTAATATATTTAAAAAAGAATATGCTATTGTGAATATTGGACAATTAAATATATTTAACGATGATGATGTAGTAACCCAAAAAGAATTAATTGATAGAGGAATTATAAAAAAAGTAGGATATGGAGTAAAAATATTAGCTAAAGGTGAATTAAATAAGAAATTATCCATAAAAGCAAATAAATTTAGCCAGAAAGCCGCAAGCAAGATTGAACTAGTTGGTGGGAAGATAGAGGTGGTATAATTGTTAGACACTTTTCGTAATTTATTTAAAATTCCTGATTTAAAGAGAAGGTTACTTTTTACTTTGGCGATGTTAGTAGTAGTTAGATTGGGGAGTCATTTACCTTTGCCGGGGGTGGATAAAGAAGCAATGGCTAACCTGTTTGCCCAAGGAGGAATATTAGGTTTTTTTGATCTATTTGCCGGAGGAGCATTAAGTCGATTTTCAATTTTTGCATTAGGAATCATGCCTTATATTAATGCTTCAATTATTATGAATCTTTTAACTGCCGTAGTACCAACTTTAGAGCAATGGGCAAAAGAAGGGGAAGAAGGCAGAGCGAAAATTACCAAAATAACTCGTTATGCAACAGTATTTTTAGCAATAATCCAGGCTTTCGGAATAAGTGTCTGGCTGCAAAATATGGGTGTCTTGATGATTTCAGGATTTGGTTTCAGATTCTTATTGCTAATTACTCTTACCGCTGGAACTTGCTTTTTAATGTGGTTAGGTGAAGAAATTACTGATTTTGGAATCGGTAATGGAATTTCTATAATTATTTTTGCTGGAATTATTGCAAGAATACCTTCCCAGATCGTGCAAACCGCTAAGCTTGCACAAGTTGGGGAAATTGGGGTTTTACCATTGGTAAGTTTGCTTATAATTTCTGTAGTTGTTATCGGAGGAGTTATTGCCATTCAAAAAGGACAGAGAAGGATATCGGTTCAGTATGCAAAAAGAGTTATAGGTCGTAGAATGTATGGTGGGCAAGGAACACATATTCCTTTACGAGTAAATCAGGCTGGAGTTATACCGATAATATTTGCCTCTGCAATATTGCTTTTTCCAGC
>RRYU01019903.1_pt1 | contig 11008 bp, 3 predicted proteins | sample 2162651 | NCBI WGS metagenome assembly RRYU01 (sample SAMN10267283, study PRJNA491782) | microbial mat metagenome | isolation source: biomat in the production well | place: Japan: Minami-Kanto gas field, natural gas well KTG3 | collected 2017-06 | reverse complement strand
AATCAACTCCAGTTGAACTGGCTATAACGATAGCATTTGGAGTCCAAGAACCTCTTCCAGTACCACCATCTGAGACTGCTAGATCGGTGATACCTGTAATAATACCTCCTGTTATGGAAACTGAGTCAGCGTCTTGATTATAAATCGTCCCTAGACCGAGAGCTGTGCGAACATTGGCTGGTGAATTAGCAATCCAATTTCCCCCACTAGACATTATAAAATAATCATCATTGTGAATTAATCCAGAGATAGTATCCAAGTCAGAATCATAGCCCTGTATATCTTGCCCAATTATCAAGCCCAAGTTAGCGCGAGCGCCGGATGCCGTTGTAGTTCCAGTTCCGCCGTAAGCAATATCCAGAACATCAGTTGTTGTTGAGAAGAAATTTTCTAGGCTCCAGTCACCCCATGAATAGGCGTCATTCCAGTTTCCGCTCAAGAGCGTAACCAAATTATAAGTATCATTCCAGTTTGTTGAAGAAGCTATAATAATATCAGAAGCGGAGTCCCAGCTAGACCCTTTTGCAAAAACTTCGTCATAAGCATAGGTCCAGTCAGAAGAACTGGCATTAACTAGATCTGTTATACTAGCCCACTCAGTGCTTGAAGCTAATAAAGGAATGCCGTATCCTGATTCAATATAAAACTCACCAGCTCCAGCATCATAGGCGAGGTGTTGTGTTGTTGAGGCTGAAAGGTCATTTAGGGTAATAAAGAGCGAATTGGTATTACTATAATTATTCAAATCATTGTCTACTACAAAATTTATAGAACTAGAAGCATCGTTGTAAGTAACTGTTATTAAACTCTGAATACTATCAGGACTCATCACTAAACCTCCGGCTACATCTTCAATTTCTTCATCTGATCTCCAAGTATCAAGACCAACTGAACTAGCTGGAGCCCAGATATAACCATTCCCAGAATCATTAACTTTCAAAATAGTTCCTGTTGCTCCCATTCCGATTTCTCCAAATGTGTTTGAATCAAGTAAATAAGGAATAGCGTATTGAGTCCATGTGGATCGTCCAGTACCACCATTATCAACGGCCAAATCAGCGCCACTCCAATTGTCGTTATTTATATTATCTAGAATTGCTAAATCACCAAGCTCCAGATTTGCCCTAGCGCCTGCGGCTGTTGTGCTTCCCGTTCCTCCGTCAGCTATTGCCAGTGGACCATTATTTAAACTAAAGTAATTTTCAGCTGAATGGTCTCCCCAAGAATAAGCAGTGGCCCATTCGCTAGTACTAGCTGTAAGAGGGATATTATACAGAGGATTTATTGAAAATTCTCCAGTACCTGAATTATATACAAGCCCCTGAGTAGTTGATGCTGATAATGATGTGAGTGTTAAAAAGCCAGCGTCATTGGTATAAGCGCTGAGATTATTTTCAATATCAAAATCAATTGTATTTAAAGTATCATTATAAGAAACATCTATAAGTCCGCCATCATAGGTGCCATCCAATAAAAAACCAGCAACATCTTGTATTTCCGGATCTGTCCTACTTAAGCCAGCAGCTGCTTTATCGATCCATTCATAAAAACCACCTGCATTAATAGACAAAAGCATGCTGGTTGAAGCTACTTTTGGTATTTCACTAATAGTTGTCGGACCACTGGCAAATAAAATAGATCCGGTTGCAAAAGATGATCTTCCAAGACCGCCGTATTCTACACCGATAACATCGCCATTCCATGTTCCTTCTGTTACTGTGCCATTGTTATTTACCAAGAATTGTGAACCAGGATTTACGCCAACAGTTAACATTGAACCAGCACTACTTGAACCGATGCCAACGCTACCATCGTTTCCAATCTGGAAAAATCCTCCTGTGGTACTAGCATTATAATTTATCAATTGCATCAAAGGACCTGATCCGTATTGTGTCCCCCAGAGAAGAGGATCAGAGGTGAGATATGATGTGTTTGTTCCTGTTTCAAAAAAACTTTTTGGTACAACACAGTTTCCAACGGTTCCAGAACATCCATTGTAAGTCCCCGAAAGACCGCCGACAGTACAAGAACTTCCGTCTAGAATTTCACAACCATTTCCTCCTGTTCCAAGATCTCCATTACAATCAATATAACTTCCACTACAAACAGGATTTCCTCCTGAATCATAAACTGCATTAGCTTCTCCTGGATATGGGGTAACTCCTATTCTGATTTCGCAACCATCACCACCAGTTCCAAGGTCTCCATTGAGATCCAAATATCCAGAATTACATTGAGCTCCACAACTTTGGTCAGAATTGTAACGAGCATTGGCTTCTCCTGGGAAAGCAGTGACTCCATAACGAACCTCACAACCATCGGCATCAGTGATAGATCCATCACAAGCCTGATAGCCGGAAATACATGCTCCGCAAGAAAAATTAGTGCTATTACATTCTGTGGTTCTATTTACTGAATAACAACTAGAGTCACGATTACAATTCCAATTTCCATTATTATCACAAAGAGGTTCAGGGGCAGCATCATTAGAATAACAATTCAACCAATAACCACCGCCATTACCTGTTCCAGCCGGAGCGCTAGAAGAAACTGTTGTTGTAGATGTTGGTGGATTTAGAGTCCCGGTATCATAACACTGAGCGACATAAATACTGCCATTCCAAACATCACCACAAATATTTTCTGAAGCACAGTTTTGACCTGGATATTCAGTTTCATCAACCGCTGGACACAAAGAAGCATCCTGCACCCAATACTGGGCAGAGGCTTTATCTGCAAAAGACAATCCCATTACTATTACAAAGAATAGAAATAGAAATCCTTTCAAGCTAAATTTTAACTTCTTTATAAAATCCATTTATACAGGAATTTATTTTGATAATTTACCGTAGAGGGATTTTAACATTTTAACTAATTTAATCATCTCTTTTATGTAGACGTGAATTATAATCTTCACGACGCTCAGTCCGCTTTTGCGGATGATCGGGTAAATTAGCACTTATTAAAAATCTTCTACTTAGTAGGCATAGAGTACTATTTGTATAATACAATTTTACGCCTAATTTAATATTTTCTACTGAATACCATTATTGATACTCAATTTTTAAACATTAAAAATATGTTTTACTGTACAGCACAACAAGCAAGTGGTTTTACCACAGCACAATTAGTTAGCCAGCCCATTCCGCCTCCGCTTGAATCAAATGCCCAAAAAGCTCCCAATCTTCCTGTAGAATTACTGGTCCATCCGCTACAATCGTTAGAATTTGAAGTATATCCGGGAGGTCCTTCTGCTATCCAGGCATCTCCTGCCCAAGCAGATATATCATCTCTTTCTATTGAAACTAAAATATCGTAGGTTCTACAAAAATGACTATCGGGAAATTCTGCTCGGCAAATTTCATTAGCAGCTTGATAACCAACAAAAGTAGAGGTAGCAAAAGCAGCATTGGTTGTGTATGTGGTGGTTCCGATAAGAGTTGAGTACCCTTGGGAAATATCAATGCCAAGACTAGAGGTTGAGACCCATTGTCCGCGTCCGCTTCCTGTAGATTGCCATAACTCTCCGGCATTCCCTTCTGAATTAACTCCATAATTAAAAATATCATCTAATCCGAGATTCACTCTGGCTCCAGCCGCTGTAACCGCTCCGGTTCCTCCAAATACTATATCTAGAATATCAGTAGTAGTTGAGAAGAATTGGGAAGTTGAATTATCATAGAGGCTAAGATCTGAGTCTAATTGAAAATCAATAGTGTTTAAACCACTGTCATAACTAATAGACAAAAGACCATAGGGCGAACTAGTTGCGAGCATACCTCCTGCCAAATCAAGTATTTCATCATCTGAACGAACTGTATCAACGCCGACATCTCCAGAATCAAGCCAAGAATAACCATCTCCGCTTCCATTAACTACCAATATCTGCCCAGCTCCACCAATAGTCCTCTCACCAAAAGTAGTAGAGTCTATTAAATATGGAATGGATCCGGCTGTCCAAGAGGTTCTGCCTGTTCCTCCATTAGCAACGGAAAGTTGCTGACCATTCCAATAATTATTATTTACGTTATCCAAGGTTGCCAAGGCTCCTAGGCCTAGATTCTCTCTCGCCCCAGATGCCGTACTTGTTCCTGTTCCTCCATCAGTGATTGATAAGACATCAGACCCTATAACAAAATATCCTTCTGTTGAATGGTCTCCCCAATCAAAAGCCTGTGTCCAGCTTGAACTAGAAGCAGAGACCAAGTTTGCTGTGCTTGTCCAAATACCTGTATTTATGGTGATTGGTATTTCGTAACCTGGAGTAAGACTAAATACACCTGTTCCAGGAGTATAGGTTAAACCAGTCGCAGTACTTGAGATTCCTGCTCTAGTAATAAAATTGGCATCGTTAGTATAATTACTTAGATTAGACTCAACCTCAAAACTCATAGTTCCAGGTCCTCCTCCATTGTCATTATAAGTAACAGTAATAAGAGAATAAGGGGAAGCTGTTGCTATTAAGTTCCCAGCGTAGTCTTCAACTTGTTCTTGAGAGAGAGTTGTATCTGTTCCTACAGATCCTTGTGCTACCCAAGTGAAACCACCTGCTCCATCGGATGTCAAAATTTGACCGCCCGTTCCATTGCCAGCTACTGCCAATTCACTTGGAGTAATTGAATTATCTGTTACATCAACAGTAAGAGTTGCATCTTCACCAAGTGAGCCCGAAATAGTAATTGAATCACCACCAGTGAGACCAGAGAGATAATTTCCAACAGTATGAGTTCCAAGAGTTATCAAATTATCCAAACTGGTAGTACCTGTTCCTCCATAAGCGACAGGAAGGACTGAAATAGCTGACCAAATTCCAGAATTTACAAAAGGCAATCCTGTCCAAGCGCTTGAGTCTTGTCCGGTACCACCTTGAGATGGATCTAGAGTTCCGCCAATGGCATTAAAATCAATTCCGAGAGAGCTGGTTGAGACCCAAGTAGGAACACCGGAGACACTTTGCAAGATTCTACCATTCATTCCTTGTAGAACTTCTCCAATAACATTTGGAGCAGAAGCATATAGTAATGAATTTTGTTCAAAAGTAGTGGTTCCAGTTCCTCCATAAGCGACTCCTAAAATATCCGTAGTAGTTGAGAAAAATTGTGAGATAGAATTATCAAAAAGACTCAAGTCAGCTTCCACTATAAAGTCCATGCTGGAGCTAGCTGAATTATAAGCTATTGAAATAAGTGATTGAGTTCCGGTTGAGACAAGATTCCCAGCGACATCTTCTACTTGGTTCTGGTTTAGTCCTACTGTTCCTGGGTCTATCCAAGAATATCCTGTTGATCCAGGATTTACAGCGAGGAGATAGTTGCCAGTACCGATAGTGATTTCCCCAAAAGTACTTGAGCTAGTCAGATAAGGAATAGCGTATTGACTCCAAGAAGATCTGCCAGTACCACCGTAACCCACATCAACCGTTGAAGCTCTCCATTCTCCACCAACAACTTGTCCTTCTGTATTTACCAAAAACTGACTGCCGGCAGTTGCTCCCACTGTTAGAAGATTAGCTCCTGTTGATGTGCCAATATAAATATTTCCTTGAGTATAATAAGCATTAGGACCATCACTCTCCCACATACCAGCTCTTTTCCCCCAAAACATATTTCCACTCGCATCAACCATTAATGAATCTTCATTTGCAAAATTATTGGTTGGCAGGGTAAACACTCTAGTTGTTCCTATGGTGCTTGAAGCTTTTAGTCCGAAATAATTATTATTACCAGAATCATAAAAACGAATTTCGTTTTCGTCACTAATCGCAATATCATCAAAGAAGGAAGAACCATCTACTTCAAAAATATATCCATCAGAAGATGTAGCGGTGTTCCCAACAACAACAACTTGAGATGTATCAACCGGTCTTATAATTCTACCATCTGTAGAGGTCGCCCAGAGACCATTTCCCCCAAAACCGGCCAAATCAACTTGCCAAGAAACATTGCCAGAGCCATCTGATTTCAAAACATAACCAGGAAAACCATCACTAGCCGGCAAGATATAAGCACCAATAGCTACCCGACCATCATTCAAAACTGAGAAGGCTGTTGTTCCTCCATTTTTTATTTCCATTAAACTTCCGCTTCCATTTTGGGTAATTGTTAGAGCGGCGTTTGTTGAGCTGGCGGATACATTAACAATATCAGTAAAGCCCCATTGTCCACTCACGATTTCATCGTCATCTAGGGCAGCGTATTCGTCGCCCGATCTACCATCAAGATTCATAGTATTAAAAGATTGACTAACAGATGTAAATTGTCTTCTTGGTTGCATCAACTCTCCATCGAAGGTGGTCTCTAAATACATCGGAGAATTAAAATCTAAAATTGTTAAGTCAGAAACTGTTCCGAGGTTTAACATTACCACTCCTCCATCTACTCGTGGTCTATTGTTTATAGTATCGCCAATATTCCAGGCAGGAGAACCAGAGGCAACTGTTATTTCATTTGAATTTGTATCAAAGTCTATAACTATAGCTGACGATGAACTTATAGAAGTACTTAAATATTGTCCTGCTCTAAGAGTGCTTGTGGCTTGTTCTGAATTATAAGTATAGGTTATTCCACTAGCGCTAGAGCTTACTGAGCTGATTATGGCAGAAAAAGTGGTAGAAGCATTGAGCTCCTCTGACCAGAGAAGATTTCCTCCAGTAGGAGCGTCATATATTTCAAACTTGAAATCATAAACATCATTAGAAACATTCGTTCCATCGGAGTTAATAATTTTTCCTTGGAAATCAAGAAGAGGATTTATAGCAGCGTCAACTAAAAGGTTTTTTCCAAAAAAGAAAACACCCATCACCAAAAATGATAGCAACAAAATGTTTGTTTTATTTTTTAGAAAAATATTTTTCATATTAATTCATAATATCTTTAACCCAGCCAAAAGTATCTTCCAAAACTCTTATAATAACATCAATGATTGATTCGCTTTTTCTAGGTGTCATAAAAGTATTGGGATCAGAAATAGTAGAATTTCCACTAGAATCAGTGCTCTCAACTCTAAAAGTATAGACAGTGCCTGGAACAAACTCTGTAAACAAGGTGACATGATCGCGTGAATAATCATTCTTCAGCTCGGTCTTTCCAGACAACTCAACATTCGGTCCATGGACACCTTCCATATAATAAACCATAGTGGTGGCCGGCTTGTTTGTTATCCAAGATATAACGGTCTGAATCTTCCCTTCTCTATCTGAAGAAATAGAAGAGTTGGTTTTTATCTGAGAAATCACAGGTGGTAAATCATCGTCAGCTGTTGAAAAAGGATCAATGATTTCGGTAGCAATATTGCCATTTACATCTTCACTCTCAATTCTGATACTATATTTAATGCCGGGCTGAAAATCTGAAATCGTTACTTCATGAATTACTGTTCTGAGATTTTCTTTAGCTTCTTTTGATTCCTCTACAGCCAGAAAGTCTCCTCTGTATGGAGTATAAGTTATCTTGGAATCAGCTTCTTTGTTGGTTACCCATTTGAATACTGCTGTGTTGTCGTCCAAAATCTGAGAATAAAAATTGGAAATCTCCAGAGACTCTAGACTGGTTCTAAATGTAAAATCTCCTGTTATAGCGGTTGGACCGATTGCCCCCTTGCTTCTTAGCTGATAATGATAGGTGGTGTCAGGTTCCAATCCAAAAAGTTCTATAGCATGCTCTAGTCCAAGCTCATCAGGATCTCCAACTGTCACAGTGTAAGGATTTATAGTTCCTGGAGCATAGTCATCCTCTGAAGCAAAGGCGACCAATCCAGAAGCCTCAACATTGGTTCTCCAGTATATCGTAGCCTTCTTGGCCTCAACTTCAACTCTGGGGTCAGCGCTAAAAACTGGCGCCGGAATATAATCAGCCAATCTATTCAAATAATCAAAAGGGGTTTCCAATCTTTCCCTAAGAGCCTCAATGGAAATAGTCCCAGCCATTGTTTCCATTATTTCAACTGCTCTTCTCAAGAGAGTATCCAGATCCTCCGGTGGAATAACAGTATCTGGAATGCCATCATCATCAGTATCAATCATTATTTCTTCTTCATCTGGATCCACCTCGTTTTCATCAGTCAAAGTATTAAAAGTAAAATTTGGAGAATACCCAACGTTACCCCAATCATCAGTTCCAATAGCTCTAAAGCTGTAGCTAGTGCCTGACTTTAGATCGCTTAGAACGACCTCATGCTCCATGGTGCTCGTCCACTCTCCAGATACATTGCCGTATGATTGGTCTAGACCATACTCTACAAAGCTAGTGGCCTCTTCATCCGTTTTCCAAGATATTTTCGCGCTATTCAAAGTAATTTCTGTAATCTGAACATCACTAATCTCTGGAGCCAATTTATCTGTCTTATCAATAATCAAAATACCGCCTCCGCTAGAAGGGGGAGCTGGTGGGGGAGTAGGATCAGCCCCGACAGAGAGAGAATATATAGGACTAAGAGCATCAACCCCATTAGGAGATCTGGACTTTACCCTGTAAAAATAAGTAGTTGAATAATCAAGACCTACTAAGTTGACAGTATGCGATGTAACTGAAACCTGTCCATTTCCCTGCTCACGGCTAGTTGAAAAAGAATTATCCTCATCATAAACAACATAAGAATTGGCAGGGATATCAGTATTCCAAGTAATAGTAGCCGTATTGTCTGAAATAGAAGAAGAAACACTGCTAATAATAGGACCATTAAAAGCGTGAAGAAGATTCTCATAAATAATATAAGAACCGCTTCTCATCTCAGCCAAGGAGGCAAAAGGAAAGACTAAAAAGCCTATAAGTAAAATAAAAGAAGTAAGTTTTTTATAAATAAATTGCATGGGTATTTAATAAAAATAAAAAACTAAACCAAAAAATGGCTTAGTATAAGTCAAAAATTTTATTTTTATTATGCATGGGGTAATAAAAGTAATTTTGCTGTTTTTCTAAATAAGAATAGATTTAATTTTTCCTTATCTATATTAATTATAGCAAACTGAAAGAAAATCCTCAATATTAGGTATTTATAATTATGCCATATTTTGCTTAATTTTACAAATGATTTATCCCCATATCTAAGCAAAATGCAAAAAACTACTTAGCTAACATTAGCAATATTGAAATAAAATAGAAAATATCATTTAATTAAATAGAAATTGTCAAAAAAAAACCTAGATTATAATTCTTGTAAAATATAATTATCCACATATAGGAGATTTATAGGGTGAAATGTCAATTATATTTACCCACTCTGAGCAAGGGGGGGGCTTGTAACTACAAGAGATGATAAAAAAGTACACAAATATCAAACCCCAATCACCAGGCAATAGTCAAATTTCAAAGATAAATAAAAAATGCCGAGAATAGTGTGTCCTATGAAGCTGTATTTTGAGATGTTTAGTACAATACTGTCATTGCGAGGAAGAGCGAAAGCGATGACGTGGCAATCTTGTTGTTTTATAGCTATTAGTTAACTCTTTAGATTGCCACGTCGTTGCACCGCTAGAGGCCCACAGGCGTTTCTCACAACAACAATTATCATTTAGCTCTCTAAACACAATTTTAATTACGCCTCCTTATTCTAGGCATATTTTAGCCTTTAACTCCCCAAAAAAACAAGAAAAATAAAAAACCCCAATATTAAAGGGCTTTTAAAAGAACATACTGTCCGCAAAATAGTCTTATAAAAAACTAAACATCATTGCTTTTATAAGCAAAAGAAAGTGCTAGGAAGAAAAACAGAATTCCGAAATGTAGACTCCACATCCAGTGATCAAAAAATGAGAGAAATAATATCAAAAATAAAAAAAGTAATGAAAAATTACTCCTGGTAATGATAAATTTATTTATCAAATAAAAAAATAAATAAAAGAAAGCGAGAAAACCAAAAACTCCGATTTCAGCCAAAACGAGTAAATAAACATTATGAACTGGTTGATACTCCCAGGCCTCCCTTTTTAATTCATCATTTAGATAGAGGTAATTTGTATAATTATTAATACCAACCCCGAAGAAAAAGTTGTTTCTAATAATATTTTTAGCCTCTTGCATTTGACTCGCCCTTTCATTGACGGATATTATTTCTAAGCGAGAACCTAGATCAACTCTTTCTAAAAAAAGATTTTTATTAAAGATAAATACCAATAAAGGCGCAAAAAATAATATTAAAAATAATTTCTTAAACAAACTTCTCTCAATCTTTTTATTTAAAAAAAAGAAAACAAAAAAAACAACAACAAAAAGATAGGCCAAAAGAGAAGATCTTGAGAAGCTAAACAAAAAAGCAAAAATAAAAAAAATCAAAACAGCAAAAGGAAAAAACCGAGACCAAGCGCCAGTTCCACTTTTGCTATTTTTATCAAACAGGTATTTCAGAAAAACAACAATCCCTAAAAGCAAAAAAGCTCCATAAATATTAGGATGATCAAGCCCCCCATAAGCACGGAGGATCCTCTCTCCATTACTAAGTTCTACAACAGAAATACCTAGAGATAATGGGTCTTTCTCCGACATTCCAAGAAATTTATTGGCTCGAGAAAAGTTAAAAATAAACTGAATAACACCAATGATTGATTGCACAAAAATTCCAGACAAGAAAAAAAGAATTGCTTTTTTAAAATTATATTTTGCTTCCGTTAAGACAAAAAACAAAGAAAGACCTAAAAGAAATTTTAGATAACCATAGATGGCCAGAACTTTGGAGGGAGCAAAAAAGATAGACAAAAAAACAAAAAACTCAAAAGCTCCGAGAATAATCCATATTTTTTTTATATTTTTATTTTCTTTTTTTTGAGAAAGCAAAAACACAGCCAAAAAGAACAACAACAAAAGCAATATATCAATCAGATAAATAGAAACACTGCCATATTCCCAAAAAGAAGACCCTATGTATGATTCTTTCAGAAAGTACCTACTTTGCAGGGGGAACAAAAAAAGTAGAAGATAAATTCCAAGCTCCAAAATACGATCTAAATTAAATTTTGATTTTTGAAATATTTTCATTAAATTTTTTTAAAAATTCTTCTCGTCTATCATTGAGATGA
>RRYU01000937.1_pt1 | contig 11011 bp, 14 predicted proteins | sample 2162651 | NCBI WGS metagenome assembly RRYU01 (sample SAMN10267283, study PRJNA491782) | microbial mat metagenome | isolation source: biomat in the production well | place: Japan: Minami-Kanto gas field, natural gas well KTG3 | collected 2017-06 | reverse complement strand
GGCTACTCCTACGAACATGCCTTTGCCAAAAACTGGAATGCCATGAAGGGCTATCACTATCTCATGCGCCTGGCGCACCTGCTCAACACCCTGGCGCGCTTTTCCAAAGAGCTGGCCGCGTTGTTCTCGGAGTTCGGGGTGCAGGCGGCAATCGGCTTTATCCGTAATACCCTTACCGGTCCTTGGCTGGACCCACAACAGATCGAGCAGCGGCTGGCCCAGCCCTTGCGATTGCGCTTGCTCTGACTTCGGCCCGTCCTCAGTTGCCACCACTTGCCGGGCAGGTGGCGTCAGACTATTGTCTGAGCCACCGCCAGCGTTCTTATCAGCTATCTTGCAGCCTCTCGGAAGGCTGTGGATTTGGCGTTTTGCGCGGTGTGGAGCTGATTATCCTCGGAATGGCCGCATATCTGCTCTAGGTGATTTGTTCGTGCGTTGGCACTGTTTCTAGGATCAAATTTTTGACACTTCCCTCCCCCCGGGATACTATTCCGCGCTTATGTCGCGTTTGCCCGAACACTTGGATCCATGGCGTGCCGTCGAACGGGCATGGTGTCTGGAAGGCAGTCTGCCCCTGCATGAATGCAAGCGATTGGCGGCCGTTCTGGCGGATACGCAGGGCAGGGTAGAGTACAGGATCGAGTTTTTTCATGGCGCCAGGCGCAGGCCTTGTGTGCGCGGATGGATGAAGGCCAGAGTCAGGCTTGTTTGCCAACGTTGCTTGCAGGCCGTAGAAAAAAGACTGGATTCCTTATTTACTCTGGCCCTGGTCGAGGGTTTGGATGAAGCCGGGGCTCTTTCTGAGGAATACGAGCCTTTGCTGGTGACCGAAAACCGGGTGTACCCGCGCGAGATTATCGAGGACGAACTGCTGCTCGCATTGCCGCTGATAGCAGTCCATGAAGCGGATGAATACTGTGAGGCCGATTCCGTGCTGGCAAAGGGCAAAGGGCAGTCGGACCATGAGCCGGACACTGAACGGGCGGTGGACAATCCGTTCAGTGTACTGGAACAGCTGAAAAAACAATTGCATTAGCTATAAGACTTCGGAGATAAAAACATGGCCGTACAGAAGAGCAGAAAAACGCCCTCCCGGCGTGGAATGCGCCGCTCACACGACGGATTGAAAGGCAAGACCCTGTCCACCGATACCACCTCTGGTGAAATCCATCTGCGTCATCATGTTAGCCCCGATGGGTTTTATCGCGGCAAAAAAGTCATCGACAACGGCGAGTGAGTTGTAGTTGACCACCTTCCAAATAAGCCGCTGCCGGTTTTCCACCGGCGGCGGCTTAAGGTTTATGTGTTTCCCCAGGAGAGTCGCTGAATGCGCGAGGATTCGCCGGTCCCGGTGAAAATAGCGCTCGATGCCATGGGCGGAGATCATGGTCCGGAGGTGACCGTGCCGGCCGCGCTTGCCTATTTGGATAAGGACCCGCAGGTCAGTCTGATTCTGGTCGGCCGCGAAGATGCCGTGCGTAAAGAGCTTCCTGCCGACAGTCTGCCCAAGCGCCTGTCCATCCACAATGCCACCGAAGAGGTTGGAATGGATGAGCTGCCGTCGAAGGCGCTCAGGGGCAAGAAAGACTCCTCCATGCGGGTGGCTATCGACCTGGTCAAGCAGGGCAAGGCAGATGCCTGTGTCAGCGCCGGCAACACCGGTGCCCTAATGGCGACTGCCCGGTTTGTGCTCAAGACACTTCCCGGTGTCGATAGACCCGCCATCATATCAGCACTGCCGTCACTGCATGGTTGCACCCATGTCCTTGATCTGGGTGCCAATGTGGATTGCAGCGCCAGGCATCTGTTCCAGTTCGCGGTCATGGGCAGCGAGTTGATCTCCTCGGTGGAGGGTCTGGAAACGCCGAAGGTGGGCCTTCTCAATATCGGCCAGGAAGAGATCAAGGGCAACGAACAGGTAAAGGAGGCGCATGATTTCCTCGCCGCCTCCTCATTGAACTACATCGGCTATGTGGAAGGCGACGACATTTACCTGAGCGACCTGGATCTGGTGGTGTGCGATGGTTTCGTGGGCAATGTGGCGCTGAAGACCAGCGAGGGAGTGGCCAAAATGGTCACCCAGCGCCTAAAGCAGGGCTTCACCCGCAACTGGTACACCAAACTGGCCGCATTTGCCGGCCTGCCCGTTCTGAAGCAGTTCAAGCACACTTTTGATCCGCGCCGGTATAACGGCGCCAGCCTGCTGGGATTGAGAGGCATCGTCATCAAGAGTCACGGCGGCGCAGATGCCATGGCATTCGGCAGTGCTATTCGCATCGCGAAAAAGGAAGTGTATGCACGGGTGCCGGAACGCATTGAGGAACAGGTGACGGCGCATCTGCAACAACACTCGAATGCGGAGGCCGGGCGGTGATTTATTCAAGAATCACGGGCACGGGCAGCTACCTTCCCGAAAAATTTTTGACCAATGCCGATCTGGTCAAAATGGTGGACACCACCGAACAGTGGATACACGAGCGCACCGGCATTGAGAAGCGGCACATCGCCGAGGAGCACGAGACCTGCAGCGACTTGGCCGAGCCCGCTGCCTGGCGGGCCATGGAGGCGGCGGGTGTGGGGCCTGAGGATATCGACCTTATCGTGCTGGCCACCACCACGCCGGATCAGATATTCCCCAGCACCGCCTGCTCCCTGCAGGAGCGTCTGGGAATACATGGATGTCCCGCCTTCGATGTGCAGGCCGTTTGCACCGGTTTCATTTACGCCACATCGGTGGCGGATAAATTCATTCGTACCGGCAGCGCCAAGACCGCCCTGGTGGTCGGCTCTGAAGTATTTTCCCGCATCATAGACTGGACTGACCGTAACACCTGTGTGTTGTTCGGTGACGGTGCAGGAGCCGTGGTGCTCCAGGCGGCAGAAGAGCCCGGCATCATTTCCACCCATCTACATGCCGATGGCTCGTACAAGGATCTGCTGCAGGTTCCCGCTGGTGTCGGCAAAGGCTTTGACGAAATGAAGGCCGGCCGCGCTTATACCGAAATGCGTGGCAATGAAGTATTCCGCATGGCGGTAACCACCCTTGGACGCATAGTGGATGAGACGCTGGAGGCCAACGGTATGGACAAATCCCAAATCGATTGGCTGATACCGCACCAGGCCAACACCCGGATCATCCAGGCCACCGCCCGCAAACTCAATGTGTCCATGGATCACGTGGTGGTGACGGTGGCCCAGCACGGCAACACCTCCGCCGCCTCGATTCCTCTTGCTTTCGATGCTGCGGTGCGTGATGGCAGGATCAAACGGGGTGAGACCCTGCTGATGGAGGGTTTCGGCGGCGGATTCACCTGGGGCTCCATACTCGCTGTATTTTGAGTGGAGAGGTTGGTACAGGCTTGATTGACCCATATCGTTCATGCGGATCCATAATCCGACAGGTTCCTGGATATCAGTGTTTCAAGCCTGGTCCGCAGGTTCGAGAATATGAATGTATACGGAGGCTTATGCTGTACTCTTGCTGGAAGAGGGGCGCGGCAGGGTGGTGACAGATTTGGGTAAGCGCGTTAATAAGGCCTTCGCGCGTCATCCCGTGTATGATCCGGCCACACTCGACAAGGCACGGGAGGAGAAAGGTGATGCTGAATGATCGAATAGCGCTGGTATCCGGTGCAAGCCGGGGTATCGGCGAGGCTATTGCAGACGCCCTGGGACAGGCAGGTGCCACCGTGGTTGGTACCGCCACTACTCAGGCCGGGGCGGATGCCATTAGCCGGCGTTTCAGCGAAGCCGGCATCAAGGGTAGAGGAATGATGCTGAATGTGGCGGATGCAGACTCCGTGACATCTGTCATCAAGGCTGTGGGCGACGAGTTCGGCATACCCACCATCCTGGTGAATAATGCGGGCATAACCCGCGATAATCTCCTTATGCGCATGAAGGACGATGAATGGGACTCCATCATTGATACGAATCTCAACTCCGTGTATCGGATGTGCAAGGCCTGTCTGCGCGGCATGATGAAGGCCAGGAATGGACGTATCATCAATATAACATCCGTGGTGGGCGCCACGGGTAATGCCGGACAGACTAATTATGCTGCCGCCAAGGCGGGTATGATTGGCTTCACCAAATCACTGGCCCGCGAAGTTGGCTCACGCGGCATCACGGTCAACTGCCTGGCTCCGGGTTTTATCGATACCGATATGACCCGCGAACTGCCGGATGCGCAGCGTGAGGTCCTGATGTCGGGCATTCCCATGGGACGCCTGGGGAAACTGGAAGAAATCGCCCAGTCAGTGGTGTTTCTGGCGTCTGATTCGGCGGGTTACATTACCGGGGAGACATTACACGTCAATGGCGGCATGTACATGCCGTAGGCCGGAGCAGCGGTATCCGGATCAAAAATGAACAAAGTGGTTTTGCAGCAAAGGGCCGATTGTGATGGAGAGCCATCATGGCTTCCCTCAGTCGGTGAATATCTCTAAAATAACGGATTGGGCCGTGCTGTCGGTCATTAACTTCCGGAAGGTAAAAAAACATGAGCGAAATCGTAGAGCGGGTTCGTAAGATTGTAATCGAACAGTTGGGTGTCGATGCCGGGGATGTCACTCTTGAGTCTTCCTTTGTCGATGATCTGGGAGCGGACTCGCTGGACACCGTCGAGTTGGTGATGGCGCTTGAAGAGGAATTCGAAACTGAAATTCCGGACGAAGATGCAGAGAAAATCACTACGGTTCAGCAGGCGGTAGACTACATTAACGCACATTCGAACTAAGGCCGGGGATCGCAGGCCGCCCGAGTAAGCTTGCGGGTGGTATCGGGGGCGCTGTATCGACACTGTGGGCTACAAAAAGACGGTGTAGCAGGAGGGTTTGTGACTCCAACGCGTCTATGGCATCTACCCCGAGTGACACCTGCCGGCATTTCGAATATCACTTTTCAAAGAGGCCGAAATTTGCCATGCAACATGGCAAGCGGCCTTTAAGCCTACTGCACTCTGGGAAATAGGGGGGTCGTTCATATGGCCGACAGAAGAGTCGTGGTGACCGGTTTAGGCATGGTCGCTCCAGTCGGGTTGGACGTGAAGTCTTCTTGGGAATCTGTTCTAGCAGGAAAGAGCGGCATCAAGCCGATCACCCACTTCGATATTGCCCCCTTCAGCACTCGTTTTGGCGGTCCAATCTACGGTTTCGACGTCACCCAATATGTCCCCAAGAAGGAAGCCAAGAAGATGGATGGCTTCATCCACTACGGCATGGCGGCGGGCATTGAGGCGTGGGAGGACAGCGGCATTGAGGTCACTGAGGAAAACTGTCGGCGCATGGGTGTGGCAATAGGCGCCGGAATAGGCGGCATAGGAGGTATAGAAAAGGCCTACGGTACATACTTGAACAGCGGACCGCGGCGAATCTCTCCTTTTTTCGTGCCCGCTAATATCGTCAATATGGTCGCAGGTGATTTGTCGATCAAGTACGGGTTGAAAGGCCCGAATTTTTCCATCGTCTCGGCATGCAGTACCGGCTCGCACAATATTGGTGAAGCAGCCTTCATGATTCGCCACGGCCGGGTGGATGTGATGCTGGCAGGTGGTTCCGAAATGGCCACTACCCCGGTGGGCCTGGGTGGCTTTGCCGCCGCCCGTGCATTGTCCACGCGCAATGATGACCCGGAGGGCGCAAGCCGCCCCTGGGATAAGGACCGGGACGGATTTGTGCTTAGCGACGGCGCCGGTGTGGTGGTGGTCGAGGAATACGAGCATGCCAAGGCCCGGGGCGCACGCATCTATGCTGAAGTTGTCGGCATAGGCATGAATTCCGATGCCTACCACATGACAGCACCTTCTGCGGACGGCGCGGGTGCCAAGGAATGCATGCAACTGGCTATGCAGGATGCCGGGGTGGCCCCGGAAAGTGTGGACTATATCAATGCGCACGGCACCTCGACGCCCGCCGGTGATCTGGCGGAGACCCTGGCGGTCAAGTCGGCATTCGGGGCGCATTCACGGGAGCTGTGTGTCAGTTCCACCAAATCCATGACCGGCCATATGCTGGGGGCCGCCGGTGGTGCCGAAGCCGTATTCACGGTGCTTGCGCTGCATGACCAGGTGGCACCTCCCACGATCAACTATCAGACTCCGGATCCGCAGTGCGATCTGGATTATGTGCCCAATACCGCCCGGGAGATGAAAATGGACATTGCCCTGAGCAATTCCTTTGGTTTCGGCGGCACCAATGGCACCCTGGTATTCAAGAAGTTCTGATTACCCAGCCCGGCTCTTGCGAGCGGATGGATGAGGATCAACGGCAGGGAAACCGATGCCCTGGATTCCCGGGATCGGGGCCTGCACTACGGTGATGGTGTCTTCGAGACCATTGCGGTGTCCGGGTCCCGGCCATTGCAGTGGTCTCGCCATATGGACCGCCTGAAAGGCGGCTGCAGGCGACTGGGGTTCCAGGCTCCTGATGCCGATGACCTTCTGCGGCAGGCGCACGCAGAGATCCATGGCCGTGAATCCGGGGTCCTTAAAATACTGGTCACCCGTGGACTTGGCGGCCGCGGATACCGGCCACCTGAAGTAGCCAGACCGAGTACCATTATTGCCTGCTATCCCAGCCCTGAGCATCCTGTCGAATGGCGGGAACGTGGCGTTCGCCTGCGAATGTGCCAGCTGCGCCTTTGCCATAATCCGTTATTAGCCGGCATCAAACACCTCAATCGCCTGGAGCAGGTTTTGTCACGTGCAGAATGGAACGATCCCGACATTGCGGAAGGATTGCTGAGAGATACGGTCGGCCATATCATCGAGGCCACCGCCGCGAATCTGTTTGTGTTGCGCGACGGCCACCTGCTGACACCCGCCTTGGACTATTGCGGCGTGGCCGGCATCATGCGCGCCAGGGTGCTGGATCGGGCTCGTGATATGGGTATCCCAGTGCGTATCGATGAACTGAGCATGGAGCATGTGGCTGAGGCCGATGCCCTGTTTCTCACCAATTCCGTGATAGGTTGCTGGCCGGTTCGAGAATTGTCCGGGCGCTTTTACAATATAAATAAGATACCCACCAGGCTATACGACTGGCTCATGCAGCAGGGTCTGTACGGACGCACCACATGAAACTCATTCAACGCCTGATCGGAATCAGCATACTTGCGGCCAGCCTGGGCATAGGCTGGCTGTGGACGGACTATCGGGATTTTCTGCAACAATCACTAAGGATTCCCGATACTGGACTGGTTTACACCCTTGAGGCAGGGGGTAGCGCATCTTCCCTGGGGCGTGATCTGGCAGAGCAGGGGATATTGAGTTCCCCGCTGTATATGCGTGTGCTTGCCCGCATGGACGGCAATGCCCGCCGACTCAAGGCTGGAGAATACCTGATTCCCCCGCAGACCACGCCGTCAGGTCTGCTGTCCTTGCTGGCCAGCGGCAAGGTGATCCAGTATCCGCTGACATTGGTGGAGGGCTGGAGTTTCCAGCAGATTCGCGAGGCCCTGAATGCCGATAGCCGGATCGAGAACACCCTGGATGGACTTGACGACAAGGCGGTGATGGCCCGATTGGGTCGGCCAGACGACCTTCCCGAGGGTCTGTTTCTGCCTGATACCTATCATTTTCCCAAGGGCACGGATGATTTGCGCATGCTGCGCCGGGCCATGCAGTCCATGGACGATGTACTGGCTGCGGAATGGAAACTGCGGGATGAAGGACTGCCGCTGGAGACTCCCTATCAGGCTCTGATTCTCGCCTCCATCATAGAGAAAGAGACTGGGCTGGCGAGTGAACGGCCGCAAATAGCAGGTGTGTTCATCCGCCGCCTGCGCAAGGGCATGCTGCTGCAAACCGACCCCACCGTTATATATGGCATGGGCGATGCCTTTGACGGAAACATTCGTCGTACCGACCTCAGACGCGACACCCCATACAATACCTATACTCGTGCCGGTCTGCCACCGACCCCCATTGCCATGCCCGGACGAGCCGCAATTCACGCCGCACTGCATCCGGCGGATGGCTCGAGCCTGTACTTTGTCGCCCGCGGAGATGGCGGCCATGTCTTTTCCGCCACTCTGAAGGAGCACAATAAGGCGGTACGCCGATATCAACTCAAGAGAAAGCGCGGGTGAGGGGACGTTTCATTACGGTTGAGGGTATAGAGGGCGCCGGAAAAAGCAGCAATCTGGACTTCGTTCAGACCCGGTTGGAGGCGGCGGGCAAGACCCTGGTGCGCACCCGGGAACCCGGAGGCACCCTGTTGGGCGAGCAGGTGCGCGCTCTGTTGCTGGGACATCGTGAGGAGGGTATGGACGAGTCGGCCGAGCTTCTGCTCATGTTCGCCGCCCGCGCGGAACACCTGTCCAGGGTCATCCGTCCCGCCCTGGAGCGGGGGGACTGGGTCCTGTGCGACCGCTTCACAGACGCGACTTACGCCTACCAGGGCGGTGGACGAGGGTTGGACGTGGGCATGATATCCGCCCTGGAAGATCTGATACAAGACAGACTCCGCCCCGATCTCACCCTGTTGCTGGACCTGCCGGTAGAAACCGGTTTACAGCGGGCGGGTGAACGCTCCGCCCCGGACCGTTTTGAGCAGGAGCAAACGACGTTTTTCGAGCGGGTACGCGGGGCCTATCTGGACATTGCCGACAAACAGCCCGGCCGGGTGCAATGCATCGATGCCTCCCAGACCTTGGATAGGGTGCAGGGCCAGATCGAGAGTGTGCTGCAGGCATTTCTGGCTACCTGTGAATGAGTTAGAGACGTTTCTAGCGAATGGATGATATCTTTGTCTGCAAGACGCATGCGACGGTTTTACCTATAAACGGCAGTTGAACGGCCATCGGGGTGCGTGCCCTGGTGGTCGTAGTGCCCTCACCCAATGGGTGAATGCAGGATGTACGACTATTCGTCTGAAAAACAGTGAGTTGCGTAATGCCAGAAGCGGTCAGCCGCCGTATATAGGTTTCGTATATAGGTTTAAGGTTCAGGTGATTATTCATGACGAGTTCAGAGACTGCCCGTATGCCTCCTGCTGATACGCAAGGGCCGGCAGACTTTGAACTGTTGCCTTGGCATCGCCCGCTCTGGGACAGCCTGCAGCAGGCCCGCCGCGATGCACGTCTACACCATGCCTTGTTGATCACCGGACAGGCCGGCACCGGCAAGGCCCGGTTTGCCCGCGCCCTTGCCTAGTCTCTGCTATGTACTCTCGGAAGAGCGAGTGATGTACCGTGCGGAGAGTGCCGCAACTGCCATTGGCTGCTGGTGGGTAATCACCCGGATTATCAAGTACTGGAGCCGGATCCGGAGAGTAAATCAGGCGAGATTAAAATCGATGCGATACGTGAGCTTTCGTTATCGGAATCCCTCAGCGCCCACGCGGGAGGGTACAAGCTGACGGTCATCGTTCCAGCGGAGCGCATGAATCACTATGCGGCCAATGCCCTGCTGAAGACCCTGGAAGAGCCTACGGCCTACCGGCTGTTCTTATTGCTTTCGGCCCGGCCAAACAGCCTCTCGGCCACCGTGCGCAGCCGCTGTCAGCACACCCACATCCCGGCACCCCCTGAAGACCTGGCCCTGAAGTGGCTGCGCCCGCGCTGGCGCGGAGAACAGGATTCCCTGCTGGCCCTGCGTCTGGCCAATGGCGCTCCCCTGGCGGCGCTTGCCTTAATGGGGTCCGAGATGTTGGGACACCGGGAGGACTTGTTGCGTGAATTTCTGGAACTGGGTCGTGGCGGCGGCAACCCAGTGAGTTGCGCTGCGGCTTGGATGAAGTTGGATCTGCCGTTATTATTCGAGTGGATGGCTGCATGGGTGGCTGACATACTACGTCTGGGAGCGGGGCAGGGTCAGGCCAGATTGTGCAATCCGGATCATGGCGGTGCCCTGGCCGAGCAGGCGGGACGCATCGAGGCGGCGGTTCTGCATCGATACTGGCAACGCCTGACGCAGGCCCGGACGCAATTGTCCACCAGCAACCTCAATCCGCAATTGTTGCTGGAGACGCTGTTGTCACATTGGCATTACATAGGAGCGCGTGGATCCCATGGCAGGACCTAGACTAGGCGGGGGACGGCAGGGCATACTTTCCCTCACCATCAAAGACAAGAACGCCTTGTATGCCGCCTATATGCAGTTCATCGTCAACGGTGGCCTGTTTATCCCCACTACCAAACAATATCAGTTGGGTGACGAGGTATTCATGTTGCTCACCCTGATGGAGGAAACCGAGCGCATTCCGGTGGCCGGAAAGGTGGTGTGGATCACCCCGATGGGTTCTGAAGGTAATCGTGCCGCCGGCATCGGCGTACAGTTCAACGATCAGGACGGCGGTGTCGCCCGCAACAAAATCGAGGGTTACCTGGCGGGCGCCTTGCAATCGGAACGGCCCACCCACACCATGTAGTCCATTCAGGCAGAGTACGCATTTCCCGCAGCAGCCATTATCCGCAGCCTCTGCATCCACTTGCTGTTTCTGTACAACTCCAGACACTGCCCATGCTCATCGATTCTCACTGTCATCTCGATCGCCTGAACCTCAAGCCCTACGCTGATGACTTCAACCGACTCATGCAGACTACCCAGGAACAGGGCATCGGACATCTGCTATGTGTCTCCATCGATCTGGAATCCTATCCGGAGATGAAGGCCCTGGTGGCGGACTATCCGCAGGTCTCCATCTCCGTGGGTGTGCACCCCAACGAACAGGAGCGCCGCGACCCGACGGTGGAGGAACTGGTGACCCTGTCAAGCGATCCCCAGAACGTGGCAATCGGCGAGACCGGGCTCGATTATTTTCGCAGCGCGGGTGACCTGACATGGCAGCAGGAACGCTTCCGCCGCCACATCAGCGCCGCTAAACAATGCGGCAAGCCCCTGATCATCCATACCCGGGAGGCCCGGGAAGATACCATTCGCATCATGCGTGAAGAAAACGCGGCTCAAACAGGCGGTGTGATGCATTGCTTCACCGAATCCTGGGAAATGGCGGAGCAGGCCCTGGAGATGGGCTTCTACATCTCTTTTTCCGGCATCGTCACTTTCAAC
>RRYU01000327.1_pt1 | contig 11025 bp, 11 predicted proteins | sample 2162651 | NCBI WGS metagenome assembly RRYU01 (sample SAMN10267283, study PRJNA491782) | microbial mat metagenome | isolation source: biomat in the production well | place: Japan: Minami-Kanto gas field, natural gas well KTG3 | collected 2017-06 | reverse complement strand
TATGAGCCGAAATCGGGACTTGAACCCGAGACCCCTTCCTTACCATGGAAGTGCTCTACCACTGAGCTATTTCGGCTAATGCCAGTTGTCCCTCCTAAGCTTTAGGAGGGATACTTTGGCGTAAAAAAATAACCTAAAAAAGTTATTTTTACTACAATACTTATAATTCCTTAATTTTTTCTTCTATTTCAGCTAGTTTTTTATTCTCCGGATCTGCTTTTTTTAGCTTATCAAAAGACTCTAAAGCACCTTCTTTGTCTTTATTCATTATACTTATCTCTAGCAAAGTGTCAAGAAATCTTGGGTTATTAGGCTCTATTTCCAAGGCTTTTTTAATATTTTGAGAAGATTCATTAACAATCCCAGAATCTCTACAAATCAGAGATAAATCAAAATAAACTTCTGCTTTTTCAGATAAGCTTTCTTGGGATATATTATCTCCCTCTTTCTGGATATTGTCATTAATCAAATGAAGAACATGTTCATAGGTCTGTTTTGCTTCTTCGTAATTTTTTTTATCATAATACAACTCCGCTAGCATTTTAAAGGCTCTTAAGTCCTTTGAATTAATTCCAATTATTTCTATTAAATTTTTTTCGGCTTCTGCAAAATTATCATTCTTTATCAGTTCTTCAGTTTTTGAATACAAATCTGATATTTTTTTATCTAAGTCAACTTCAGTCAATTTTTTTTGTGGTCCGTATTTTTCTTTTACATCTTTTAAAAAATTATATGACCAAGAAAGACTCTTGGTAACTGAAATAAAAACGGGAGAAAAATTTTTTTGAAACTTGAAGCTCCATTTCATAAAAGATCTTTTAAGTCTCTCAGATATTAACTTTTCTTTAAATCTGGCCTCCTTCTCTGCTGGGATATTATCAACATCAAGACTAGCTAGAGCAGAAAACTTTCTAACCACTATTACAATAATAACGCTTAAGCTTATTAGTATAATTATAAATGGAGCTATATTAAACATTGACATCTTTTTTTCTAATTTTAATTAAATTCTATTTACAGATCCAAAAAGCTTCATTTTGATAGCAACTATTTCTTTAACCGCCCCTATGCATGGTCTAAGCAGATTTCTAGGATCTGTTTCATCTGGGTTATTTTTACAAGTTTCTTTTAGCTTTGAAGTAAAAGCAACTTTTATGTCAGTTCCAATATTTATAACATTTACTCCGTATTCTATAGCTTTTTTTATGTCTTCATCTGGCACCCCAGAGCCACCATGTAGAATAAAAGGTTTTTTTACTTTTTCCTTGATTTCCTTGAGTAAATCAAAATGAATATCCTCATTAGTAAAAGAACCGTGCGCAGTGCCAACGGCTGCAGCTATAGTATCTACTCCCGCCTGATTAACAAACTCTAAAACCTCCTTTGGGTCTGCTAATGGGACGTCTTCAATCCTTCCTCCCACATCACCATGCCCTCCCATAATAGCACCAACCTCTCCCTGTACCCACACTCCTTTTTCATGAGCGAACTCAACCACCTGCTTAGTTAAAGCAACGTTTTCATCAAAAGGAAGATGAGAGGCGTCTATGTGGACAGAAGTAAAACCAGCATTAATACATTCAATAACAACATCAAAAGACTTGCCGTGATCAAGATGAAGCGCTACTGGCACATCTTTGGCAATATTTTTAGCAACAGTAGTAACAATGTGTGTTAGCGGTTTTAATCCCATATAATCAACTGCACCTTCTGAAACCTGTATAATTACAGGCGATTTTAATTCTTGAGCAGTTTGTGCCACTGCCAAAATTGATTCTAGATTGTGGACATTAAATGCACCAACTGCGTATTTTTTTTCTTCTGCTTCTTTTAAAATATCTTTTATATGAGATAACATAATTTAATAATTTATTTTTTTAAAATTTTATTTGCTACATGGAGAAATTCGTCAGCGTCAAGACTAGCTCCTCCCACTAAAAGTCCGTCAATATTATCAAGGCCATTAAAGCCGACTACATTGTCCTTGTTAATACTTCCACCATAGATTATTTTGAAATTATTTTTAATCATTTCTTCACCAAACATATCATTCAGGGTTAATCTGATAATTTTATGAGCGTAATCAGCCTCAGCTGGCTCAATGGCAGTTCCTGATCCTATAGCCCAAATCGGCTCATAGGCTACTATTATCTCTTGATCTTCTCTAACATCAATTCCGGTTAATCCTTGTTGTAGCTGTTCAAACAAAACATAGTCTCTTCTCTCGGTTTTTCTTTCATCCCAATTTTCACCTATGCAAATAACAGGAACCATTCCGCTAGTAGCCAATACTGCTTTTACTTCTTTGTGTATCATTTCATAGTTTTCCATTTGAAATTTTCTTCTCTCAGAATGTCCAACAATAACATACTTACACCCAGCCTCTTTTAACATACTGGGAGAAATCTCGCCTGTATAGGCACCAAGCTCTTCCCAAAAGGTGTCTTGAGCTCCAAGCTCTATTGGAGAGTCCTTAATAATATTGTTAATTTCACAAATTGACAAAAAATTAGGACAAATCACTACCTCACCTTTATTGAAATTTGAAAATTTCTCTTTTACCTTTAAAGCGAGCTCCTTGCTCTCTGCTAAAGTTAATTTCATTTTCCAGTTAGCAATAACAATTTTATTTTTACTCATATTTAATAAATTAGTTAATAATATTAATTATACCATAATTGTTACCAAACAAAATTTGAATAAACCCACGATACAGCTTCGTCTGTTTCTGTAAATCTAGCCGAAATACTATCTGCCCCTAAAACAACAGAAACCACAGATCTTCCTTTATTGTCTTCAAACAAGCCAATAAAACAATATCCAGCAGCATTTGTAAAGCCAGTTTTGCCTCCTATTAAATTTATATCATTTTTCGGATAAATCCCTAGAAGACCGTCAGTGCTGTAAGCCATCTTAGAGGTACCGTCAACTGTTTCAAAATAGTATTCAGACATTTGCAAGGTTTCTTTGATTTCTTTATGAGAAATAACTGTTTCCAATAGCTTTGCCAAATCTTTTGCACTTGAAGTATTAAAATCACTAAGCCCAACCGGGTCAACAAAATTTGTATTTGAAAGACCTATTTCAATTGCTTTTTTATTCATTTTATCTACAAACTCTTCTTCTGTATATCCAGTGGAATTAACCATAGCCAAAGTTGCAGTATTGGCTGATGCCATTAAGCTAAGATTGAATAAATCAATCAACCTCACACGATCCCCCAAATAAAGATAAATCCTACCCCCCTCCACTCTGTCTTCTCTTTTTATTTCATAAATATTCTCCCAGCCTGGATTTATATCCAAAAAAACCAAAGCGGTCATAAGCTTTGTAATGCTTGCTATAGGCATTATTTTTTCTGAGTTATGTTCTGTAAAAACATAGTCGCTAGACAAACTATAGACGAAATGACTTTCTGATTTTAAGTTTGGTTTTATACCATCTTCCAACTTCTGAGGAAGGCTCTCGGTGTAGAAAAAATTCCTCCAATAATCTTCATCAACGTCGCTTGCCACTGGAAGAAAATTCCTGTCAACAGCTTCTTCTTCGATTTCTTCGATTACACCCAGGACCATCCCCTTTTGTTCAAAGCCTGAAAAATTTGCCTCAACAAAATAAGCTCCATAAAACAAGGCTATTAGAGAAAAAGCCAAAATCGGAAAATAAATTTTATTAGAAAGTAAAAATTTCATTATTTTTATGGTTGAATATTATTGTTTTCTTGCTTTGATTCCTGCTCAATGGAATCGGCACTCTCTTTATTGTTTTCATTATTGCCTTTTTTCTCCTCTAAAACATTATCTATTGTTTCATCTTTGCTTAATTTTTCATAATCAGGTAATTCTGAAACATTATTAATCCCAAGAAAACGCAGAAAATCAAAACTAACTGTAAAAAAAGTTTCTCCTCTTTCCTTATCCTCCCTAGATTCAACCAAGCCTCTGAGAAGTAAATTTCTAAGAATCAAACTACAATTAACTCCGCGGATTCTATCTAAATCAAGCTTGGCAATCGGCCCTCGGTAAGCAATAATAGTGAGAGTCTCTAGACTAGGTCTAGATAGCTCTCCTGTTGTTTCATCTTTAATAAATTCCTGAACAAAATTAGCATTCTCTGGGGAACTAACCATTTGGTATTTTGAGCCTATTTTTACTATCTGAATCCCTCTTTTATCGTTCTTATAAGTATCCACCAGTTCATCACCAGCTTTTTTAACCTCGTCCTCTTCTTTTTTAAAGATACCGGATAGCTCTCTAGCAGACATTGGCTTGGCTGAAATAAATAATAATGATTCTATTTTTGAATTTAGACTGCTCATTTAATTAATTTATATTTTTATATTTACCTAATTTGATTTCTGAAAAAAGTGAACCTTGCTCGGCAGTAATCTCTCTTTGTTTTATTAGCTCAAGCATGGCTAGAAAACTAACTATTTTTTCTGTCCTGGTTTTTGCTTCCGAAAATATTTTACTAAAACTCATTTTAATTCTATCGCTGATTGTTTTTCTTATTAAAGAAATTTTGTCTTCAATGCTAACCTTTGATTCAATCTTTTCTTCACCTAGTTTTTCGGCTGGCTTTATCCTTTCTAAAAAAGATTTAAATACGTCCATCATTTGCTCTTTTTGCAAGTCTTTCGGTGGAGAGAATGCCGATCTGTCTCCTAGGGCGACCTTACGATTGAATTCCCTTGCAAACATAAATTTTTTGCGACCCAAAATTTTCTCAACCTTACGAGTCGCCTCAAGAAATTCTTTATAAATTCTAAGTTGTTTTTCTAGATCCTCAATCTCTTCTTCTTCTTCTGGATATAGGAAAGGAAGCATGGCTTTTGACTTTATCAAAAGGAGCCTGGCCGCCACTAATAAAAAATCTGCTAATTCTTCTGGGTTTATATAGGGAGACGACCTTATATGTTCAACATATTGATCAGCTATCTTAGATAAGGAAATTTGGGTAATATCAAGCTCCTCCTTCTCAATTAACTTCAGAAGAAGACTTAATGGACCTTCAAATTTTTCTAGTTTTATTTTCATACTGACACTTATGTCAGCACCCAACCCTAAATCCAAGATTTCGAGATGGGCTGATTATTATTTCTTTATTACTTTCTTTTTTGCAGTTTTTTTTGCTGTACCTTTCTTTGTTGTTAATTTTTTTAAAGTAGGTTTTTTCTTTCCTGCTGTTTTATTTTTTTTAATGGGTTTTTTCTGAATTTTAATTTTTTTAACTACTCCAAAATTACCCATCATTGCACCTTCTATTTCAATAAAATCTTTGGGACTTAACTCAATAGAGTGATTATGGCTATCTGAAGAAAAAACTGCTTTTTTTACTTTCGTGATTTTATCTTCTACAATAACTGGCAATTTATATAGTCCACCAAAAGCACTCATCGCTCCTGCTTTTATTTTGAAAACAGTCTCCATTATTTTCTCGCCTGGTATTTTGACCGACTTTGGATCTTTGCCTGTTTCTTTTTTTATAATCTTAGCCACTTTGTCTAAATTGATATTATTATCAGCCGGTAAAACAACCACATAATAGTCCTTGTCTGCTTTTATAAGTAATGACTTGGCTATTTCGTTTATTTTTCTTTTCATGGTCAAGGCCGCATCCAGAGCAGAATAAACCGTCCGATGCTCTAGTATCTCATGACTGAATCCGGCCTTCTCCAAATATTTTATTAATCTTGGCGATATTTTAGTTTTTTTAGCCATATTTTTTATTATTGTTATATTTCAATGCTCTAATTATATATTATTTTCAGGATTAAAGCAAAAAAAATAATTAAAATATTAAGACATATTATCATTATTTTAGCAAGTATTTTAGATAGAAAAAGACCGCTATTCGCGGTCTTTGGTTTTTTCTATTTTAGAAGGACAATTGGAGCAAATCGGATCTGTTCTTTGCTTTTTTATACATTGCCTACTGAATTGAGGGAAATCACATTCTTTTGGTTTTGATATTTTCTTCTCAATTTTTTCCATACGATCCTCCTTGTAATTGGAATGTGCAAATAAAAAATAGTTTTTTTAAAACTATTTTTTATTATATAATTTATTTTTGATTTGTTCAAGAATTATTTATCTAAAATTTTCTTGGAGCAAGTGTATCAGCAACACTCCTCACGAAACACTGCCTACCAGAATCGTGAAGCCAGCTATCATTGATATATCTATAATCATTAACCTGGTCTTTGTTGGACATCAAAAAGCTAGTACAAATTTCGTATTTTGTTTCATCTACTATAGTATATTCAAAAGCTTCTTTTGTTGTTGGATTATATAGGGAATTTTCTCTAAGAAAAATATTGTTTCCGGTCAACAAATCTTCTAAAGAATTTGGCAAAAACTCATTCAAGCTATAGTATTGTTGCACAGACATTTCTACTTGATTTAACCTATTTAGTGTTTCAATATCTATTTTCATTTGCCTTGCTTCTTTTGGTGATTCAACGAAGATAAAAGCAGAAACCATACTCGCTAAAACAACAAGCAAAGAGGCATAAAAATAAATTTTATTTACATTGTTTTTAACACCTTCAAATTCAGTTCTCTTGAGATCATAAAAATAATAAGAAAAAATTGTCGCAGTTATTCCAACTGCCACAAGAGCTTTCAAGATAAACTTCAAAGTCAACTCACCATCCAAAAAATTAAACACTATTCCGACAAACCAGCCTGACATAACCACAAAAGATATCAAAAGAATAAGATAAGATAACCATTTTCTTATTTCTGACTCCTTTTCAAGCTCCCCTTTGAACAAGCTTTTATTTATCAAATAAGCAACATAATAATAAACTGGAGCGGATATTATTATTGATGCTAAGGCGAATCTAAGAGATGAAGAAGAGTATGACCCTCTTAGTTCTCCCAAAACATCAACAACATTTTTGTTAATAATCTGAAACAATATTGAGCCAACCGCTGTTGCCAGGGCTATTAGTGAAATCAAAGAAATCACATAGAAGAATGCGTATTTTGCCTGATTGTTTTGCATATATTTTATATTAGTTTAGAGTTATCATTTAGTATTATATATCTTAATAATTAAAAAATTATTAAGACTTTATTATAATAGCAAAAATTGAGCAAAAAATACAATCTATTAAAAATCAGCATTTTTGGGGACACGAGGGAAGCTTATTACATCCCTAATATTAGACATTCCTGAAAAATACATCAAAGCTCTTTCAAAACCAAGACCAAAACCTGCATGTCTGGTCCCGCCGTATTTTCTCAAATCCAAATACCATTTATAGTCTTCTGGATTCAATCCAGACTCTATCATTCTCTTCTCAAGTAATTTATATCTTTCTTCTCTTTGAGATCCCCCAATAATTTCCCCAACTCCTGGAACCAAAAGATCCATGGCAGCAACTGTTTTTCCGTCATCGTTTAAACGCATATAAAAAGCTTTTATATCTTTTGGATAGTCTGTCACAAAGACAGGCTTGGAGAAAACTTCTTCGCAAATATAACGCTCATGTTCAGTTTGCAAATCTATTCCCCATTCAACAGGAAAATTAAATTTTTTCTTAGACTTTTTAAGAAGCTCTATTGATTCTGTATAAGTGATTCTTTCAAATTTTGAGTTTCTTATTTTATCAAGTCTTTCTAGTAAATTATTATCTATAAACTTATTAAAGAATTCCATTTCTTCTGGAAGATTATTAATCACATGATTAATCATATAATTAATCATTTCTTCAGCTAAATCCATGTTGATCTCCAGGTCAGCAAAAGCAACCTCCGGCTCTATCATCCAAAATTCTGAAGAATGACGAGTGGTGTTAGAATTCTCTGCTCTAAAGGTTGGTCCAAATGTATAGACATTTTTAAAGCCGTGAGCTAAAGCTTCGGCATTAAGCTGACCTGAGACCGTAAGACCTGCTAGCTTGCCAAAAAAATCTTCATGATAATTAATATCTCCTTTGTCATTTTTTGGTGGATTTTTATCATCTAGGGTTGTTACCCTGAACATCTCACCCGCTCCCTCGCAATCGCTAGTTGTAATTATCGGGGTTTGAGCGTAAAGAAATCCTTTTTCTTGAAAAAACTGATGAACGGCATAAGACAAACTTGAACGCAACCTAAAAACAGCCGAAAAAGTATTTGATCTATGTCTAAGATGAGCAATGGTTCTTAAATACTCAAAGCTATGTCTTTTTTTCTGAAGCGGATAGTCATTTTCTGATTCTCCTTCTACTTCTATAAATGAAGCTTTCAACTCAAAATCCTGACCACCGCCTTCTGATTTTACTAAAACTCCTTTAACTAAAATAGCTGAGCCAATACCGATTTTTGATATTTCTTCAAAATTTTCTAAGTCACTCTCAAAAACAATTTGCAAGCTACGAAAAAAACTACCGTCATTTAATTCAATAAAACCGATACCAGAAGACAATCTAATATTTCTTAGCCAACCCTTTAATTCTACTTCTTTATTTAAGTATTTTTCTGGGTCTTTGTAAATTTTCTTGATACTTATATTTAACATAGTAATTAATTTTTAATATTTAATTTCGAATTTTAAATGAATTTTTATTTATTAATTTTTAAACATTAAACATTCAAGTTTCAATCGAAATTTAAATTTCGAAATTAATCATTTTTACGTAGCTTTATGTGTACTTCTCTCAATTGCTTCTCATCCACAACAGAAGGAGAATCCATCATGGCGTCACGAGCTTGACCGTCTTTTGGAAAAGCATAGATATCACGGATTGAATCTCCATCAAGTAAAACCATTAGAAGTCTATCCAGCCCTGGAGCAATACCACCATGGGGAGGAGCACCATACTGAAAAGCCTTAATCATCCCGCCAAATTTCTTATCAACATCTTCCTTGGTGTAACCAGCTATTTCAAAAGCCTTGTACATTACATCTGGTCTATGGTTTCTGATAGCGCCTGAAGAGATTTCAAAACCATTAACTACTAAGTCATATTGATATGCTTTTATATCTAGAGGGTCCATTGTTTCAAGTGCTTCCATTCCACCCTGAGGCATTGAAAATGGATTGTGAGAAAAATCAATTTTACCTTCTTCAAATTCAGAATAATCATACATAGGATAATCATGAATCCAAAGCCAAGCAGCTTTTTTCGGATCTTTAAGTCCTAGTCTGCCTCCACATTCGCTTCTAACGGCTCCCAAACTCTCGCAAACCACTCTCCATTGATCAGCTCCAAAGAACACAATATCCCCTGGCTTGGCTTCAAGATTTTCCATAACTTTTTTTGCCAAATCTTCACCCAAGAATTTTATTATCGGGGAGTTTAATTCACCGTCTTCTTTGTATGTAATATAAGCAAGGCCGCGAGCCCCTTTTGTCTTGGCAATCTCAGTCAGCTCATCAATTTCTCTTCTGGAAAATTTTGCCCCACCGTCTACCTTAAGAGCGTGAATAACTCCTTTATTTTTATAGGCGTCACTGAAAACAGAAAATCCACTTTCTTTAACTAGCTCGGTAACAGGTTTAATGGCCATTTCAAACCTGAGATCAGGCTTGTCTGATCCGTATTTTTCTAGTACTTCATGATAAGTAATTCTTGGAAAAGGTTTTTCTATTATTTTTTTATCAGAAAATTTTTCGGTTAATTCTATCATTAATTTTTCAACAACCGCCCAAACATCCTCTTGATTAACATAGCTCATCTCAAGATCAACTTGATAAAACTCTCCGGGATGTCTATCAGCTCGAGGGTCTTCATCACGAAAACAAGGAGCAATTTGAAAATATTTATCTATTCCACCAACCATAAGAAGTTGCTTAAACTGCTGAGGTGCTTGAGGCAGAGCGTAAAATGTTCCTGGATGGAGTCTTGAGGGTACCAGAAAATCTCTCGCTCCTTCTGGGCTTGAGTTTGCTAAAATTGGAGTTTGCACTTCAAGAAATTTTTCTCTCTCAAAATAATCTCTTATATATCTAATAAAATTATGTCTGGTCTGAAGCATTCTTTGCAACTTCTCTCTTCTCAAATCAATAAATCTATATTTCAATCTAATAGATTCATTAGCCTCTCCCGCTTTTTCTTCGTCTAGCTCAAAAGGAGGAGTTTTTGACTCACTCAAAACCTCTGCTTCAATCCCTTCTACCTCTATTTCACCAGTGGCCATTTTTTTATTCACCATTTCTTCCGGTCTCGCAACCACACTGCCAACAACCTTAACCACCCACTCACTTCTAAATTTATCAGCTATTTTTATAGCTTCATCGTTTATTCCCGGATCAAACTTTACTTGAGTTAAGCCGTATTTATCTCTTAGGTCAATAAAAATAATCCCGCCATGGTCACGTCTTCTGTGAACCCAACCGGTTAAGGTTACTTTTTGACCTACTTCTTTTTTTGTTAATTCCCCGCAGGTGTGTGTTCTAATCATAATTTTTGAATCATGACAGCCAGAGGCTGATCCGCCTTTGGCGGAAATCATGAATATTTAATATTTTATTAATTTAAGAATATAAAAAGGTTCGTCTCCACATATCACTAAAATCGTAATATGTAGGGACGAACCTTTCTACAAGTCCGCGGTACCACCCACATTTCCCTCTCCAGTTTTTTATAAACTGCAGTAAAAGCTGAATGCTTTCTACCCCAAATCGAGGCGGGACACTTATTTTAAGCTATTACGGGCTTCCCCGTCGGGTTCTAGTCTTTGCTTTTTGCAAATTTCTTCCCGCTCCTCTTCCAGTGTCTATCTGGAATAATATCGGCTTTTTAAAATTGTAATAATATTCTATATCAATGGCAGGGGGCTGTCAAGGGAAAATAAAGCCGGGTATTTCCCGGCTTTTTTGATCATTTAAATATCAATTTGAATAGCGCCAAAATCCTTTGTGCGCATATAAAGTCTTATATCAACCCACTGTCCAAATTTTTTCTCCGCCTCATTTTTTACTACTCGCGCCTCTTCAACGGCTACTTTTCTCGTAGTAACCCCGAGCTCTTTTTGATATGCCCTGGGACCAAAAATTACGAAACTAGCTTCATCTAATTCTGAAAAAAGATCC
>RRYU01004738.1_pt1 | contig 11026 bp, 9 predicted proteins | sample 2162651 | NCBI WGS metagenome assembly RRYU01 (sample SAMN10267283, study PRJNA491782) | microbial mat metagenome | isolation source: biomat in the production well | place: Japan: Minami-Kanto gas field, natural gas well KTG3 | collected 2017-06 | reverse complement strand
CAAAACCTAAGAACCTATATGATTTCAGGTGGCTTTTTACATATTGATGACAACTATGGGCTTGATCCCTATGTGCGCCCACAGATGAAGAAAGTGTTCCCTGAACTTGATTTTGTGGAGTTGCCTTTTGACCACCCAATTTATCATCAGCAATTTGATTTTCCTAATGGCCTGCCAAAAATTCACGAACACGATGGCAAGCCTCCTCAAGGTTTTGGATTGATCTATGAAGGGCGCCTGGTGTGTTTCTATTCATACGAAACTGATCTTGGTAATGGATGGGAAGATCAGGAAGTACATGGCAACAGCGAAGAAACCAGGTTGAAGGCTTTACGCATGGGAGCTAATTTACTGCAGTATGTTTTTACACGATAAACAGGCACATCAATAAATAAAAGCCATCACCCTATCATTATATTTCCTCATTTCCTTATTGCATTCAAGCTGAATACCTGATCCTATACCTCATCATGTTGAATTGGCATCGAGCTTAGCCCATTATACTGAGTCGAAATTCAATATCTAAACAACTGATTAAATACCTAATACTAAAATTATGTTAAAAATCTTCATTTTTATTTTTTTAGTTAGGATTCCTAACTATATTTGCATCGGCAATATTGCCTAAAACACAAAAATTAATATCATGGCTAAATCAATTTTTTATCATGCCGGGTGCCCGGTATGCATTAGTGCAGAGCACGAGATTATAGGATTAATTGGTAACTCAAATGTAGAAGTGGTACATTTGGGCGAGGATCGCAAACGAATCCCTGAAGCTGAGAAAGCCGGTGTAACATCGGTTCCTGCCCTATTGACACCTAATGGTAATGTGTTGCATCTCAATTTTGGTGCCTCAATGGCTGATGTTAAAGGCTAAGTTAATATTTGCCCCACATTGTTAGGATAACTATCTTTGTGGGGCATTCTTTCATAACTTCTTGTAAGCTGTATTACCAGGAAGGATGTTTTTTTGATCATTTCGTTCAAACCATACCTTCATGAACAAGTCACCATTTGATCTGAGCCATCAAAACCAAAACATGGATAGTAAGATTATCGCTTCGCTGGAGCGTATATCTCAGGCTTTCAGGGTGATGCTTTGGGATCAGGGCAAGATGCTTGGGCTGAGTCCAATCCAAATTCAATTGTTGATTTTTGTGTTAAATCATTCCGGGGAAAAATGTAAGGTTTCCTACCTGGCTGATGAGTTCAATATGACAAGGGCAACAATTAGTGATACAATAAAAACATTGCAGGGCAAAAGGCTAATAAACAAAGTGCCTGAAGCGCACGACCACAGGAGTTATAGCATTCAGCTCACAATAGCCGGAAAGGATATTGCAGAAAACACTTCACGCTTTGCTGTAAAGCTGCAGGATGCTATCAGCAAAATTGAAAATGGAGATAAGGAGAACCTCTTGTTAAGCTTGATCGAAATCATTGATCAATTGAACAAAACCGGTGTAATCAGTAGACAGCGGATGTGTTTTACATGCACATATTACGCTAAAAAGGGAGAATATCAGCATCATTATTGCAACCTCCTGGAGCAAAGTTTGGAAGTTCGTGACCTTAGGATTGATTGTCCTGAACATGTACAGCTTTGATATCAGTTGAGTTTTATCAAGTGCTTAACATGTGGAGCGATGAATAGTGAAAAGGCCTGTATTGCCCTTTTCAGTATTTTTGTGTGCTCATGATAAATTGTAAATTATAACCCTAAGATGAACAAATTCGTACTGGTTTTCTTGTTGTTGTGCTTAAGCCTGTCATGTGGGCGAAGTCACGTATTTGATGAATCACATACTTTTGAAAGCCTAATCTGGAATCGTTTTGATATCATAGAAATGGATGTCCCGGTGCAAGCCGATGAAAGAGGCTTTGATTTTGTGGTCAGGCTTATACATACCGAAGCATATGCATACGATTTCATAAATATGAACATAACCTTCTATATGCCCGGTGGGGCAATGCGCTCACGAGATTATACCTTTCGATTGCAGGACGAGGATGGCAATTGGCTGTCGCCGGTTGTAGATGGCTTTATCGAAGCCGATTTACCGGTGATCAGTGGTTTGAAATTTTATGAGGATGGTATCTGCAATGTTCGTGTGGAAAATAAAATGACACGTTTCAATACAGCAGGTATTAAATCTGTTGGACTATCTGTTAGAAAGAGCCACAATCGCTAACGTGTTGCGAGCACCACCGGTTTTTTGTAACGCCTCACCTGTCCTTCTGTATCAAATACCTCCACAAACACAACATAGATGCCCACAGCAGCTCTGCTGCCATCTTCCTTACGTCCATCCCAGCTTACAGCACCTTCCTGGGCAGCTAAGCTACTTTTTACAAGATGACGGACTTGTTGTCCTGAGGCATCAAAAATATAGATGTTTAGCGTGTATCCTGCCTGGTCAAACCTGAAACCAATTGAGGTCACATCATCGTATCCATCTCCATCAGGTGAGAATATTTCAGGCTCAACAACGATTTCATCTGTACTTTCAGGAAAATCAGCAAATACAGAATTCTTGTATGTGGGGGTTCCAAAACCAACTGTTTCAGCAGCAGAATGCCAGTTTGTATTGTCATCGGTTGACCTGTCAAAATGAATTCGTTCCAATGAAACTCCCCGTTTACTATTGAGCAGGGGATGGTGCATGTTCTCATTATAGCTGAACACATCCAGGACAGGTCCGGATTTTGACTTAATCATGGCTGTCCCACTGGTATTGGGATAGGAAGGAAACGAAGACATCTGTATTACATTTTCAGAATACAAGGTATTATAAAGCTCAGTAACTTGAGACCGGTTCGTTGTGAGCACCAAATATGTCCCCGGTAGCATTAACAGGCTGTGCTCCGTAATGTTTCTAAGTATGGTATCAGGTGGGTTGGGAGGCGTTTGTCTTACCGCTGCAAGCCAGACCTGCTCCAGATCAATGATCTTATCTGAACGATTATATATTTCAACCCATTCCGTACCATTTGAATAAGGATTAAAAAGAATTTCGTTGATAACAATATCCCTGGCAAGAGGGGGACTGGGTATGCCAAAAGCAATGGATGTACCCTGTGCAACCGCCAATCCTGCGCAGTTTAGGATGCTTGTTGAAAGAATCAAATCATAGATAATACCTTCTGCAAATGGGCTTTCAAAAACAAGTTCAACAAAAGTGGGGTCAGACGGATTTGTGAAGGCCTGTGAAGGGTTCATCCCGCCGGGTTCGAGCGTGTAAGCTTCAATACTCAACATGCTTGTGTTATCCATTTGTTGATCAAACCACAACTGTAAAGTCCTGTCAGTCAATACCCTAATGCGTTCCGGGGCAGGAGGCAGCGCATTGGGTGCATCCACCGAGTTTATTGAGCCCGGTGTTCCGCCTGATGGATCAACTGATGCGATCCAATTATTTCTGCCACCACAAGGATTGGATGGGTCTATTTGTTCCAGTGACCAGCCTCCATCAGGTTTCATGTGGTCGCGGTACCAGTCATCGGTATATGAAACAGATGAAATATCCACCCCAAGGTTACTGACCAATCGTAGGCTGGCTCCTGCATTGGCAAGCTGAAATCCGCTAAAACCAAAATATGGTCCATACACACCCAGTTCGGCCTGGGCATCCTGATGTCCGAGTAAGATATATCCGCCGGGAGCAATTTCAATCTGGCCAATTTCACGTGCCGTTGATCCAATGACCAGTGACCAGCCATGCAAGCTTACAGGTAGTTGTGTATTGTTATACAATTCAACATACTCCCAATCAGGTAAACCCACAGGTGGATTTGGGTCAGCCATTATTTCATTGATTACCACATCGTTTGGTTGCGCTTCGTAATAACTGAACTCAACCTCTGTTTGAGGCATGATGTTGCCAACCATATCAGCCACATTTGAAATAGTGAGCCTATAGATTTCTCCCAGGTTAAAAGCTGATTGAAACTGTAACCGAACCATAGCGGCATGATCCCCATAGCCTGCTTGCGAAGGATTTCCTATACCTCCACTTGCAAGAAAATTGGAGGTGTTGGAAATACTTTCTTCATCAAGAGCTTCATTGAAGAAGAGCTCAACGGTAAACGGGTCAATGGCAACAACCGATAAAAGCTCGGGTGGATCCAAATCAACCTCTTCAGGCCCAACAGAAATGTTGTCGTAGTATATATTGGTACTGTTGCTGATGGTATACTGGCAATAAAAGCCGAAATAGCCGCCTGGCTGGAACGTATTGTCAGTGGCTGAAGCTTCAAAATTGAAAAACCCGCTCCCTGTAGGGTCGGCAAAAACAGACCATTCACCCTGCTCGCTTCTGATCACCCTAACTGTCATAGCGAAAGCACTGGCAACAAGGCCGGGGGTTCCCCTGGCAAGGCTGGTAAGTTGAGTGCCTTCTTTCTTAAACAATTCGATGGGATCAGCTGCGCCAGCTTCGCCAAAGCGCAGAAGATAGCCATTCAATGGGCCGCTAAGGTTGGGATTGTCACTGACCAGATAAACATCGCTGTAGTTATTTCCCGATGGACTGAATGCTAACCTGATCCAAAAACGCCATTCAACATTGCCTTCGAGTTGATATGGGGTGCTTAACCATGCATTACTGGCCTCATTGTCATTAAGCTGTAGCTGGAAGCTACTGTTAACAATAAATTTATCTGTGGTGCCATCCCAGGGTGGATTATTTGTGAAGTCTCCATCACTGAAATCATCAAAAATCTGGGCACTTATGAACAACGGAATAAAGTACAGGATTAAAAAAAGCTTTTTCATTTTTTATATTTTTGCAGCTATTAGCAGGGCTGTAAATGTATAAAAAAACAATTTCTCCTGACGTATGAAGTTAGCCATAGTAGGTGTCACAGGCTTGGTTGGGCAAACCATGCTTAAGGTAATTGAGGAACTTGCCATGCCTGTTGAAACCTTATTTCCTGTGGCTTCAGAGGCCTCTATTGGGAAAACAATCCTATTTTCAGGCAGTCATCACAAAATTATTTCGATTGAAAAAGCGCTTGAAAATAAGCCGGATATTGCATTGTTTTCTGCCGGAAGTGAAGTTTCAAGACAGTGGGTACCAAAATTCGCCTCCAATGGCACTTATGTGATCGACAACAGCTCAGCCTGGCGCCAGCATGAAGAAGTACCTCTTGTAGTTCCCGAAGTTAATATTGCAATTTTAACCTCATCAGATCATATCATTGCCAATCCAAATTGTTCTACAATTCAAATGGTGGTTGCACTGGCCCCCATACACAGGATTTATGGATTGAAGCGCCTTGTTATCTCCACATACCAGTCAGTTACCGGATCAGGCTACAGGGGCATGAAGCAACTCGAAATGGAGCAAAAAGGCCAAAAAGCTGATAAACCGGCTTATCCACACCCCATACATCTGAACCTGATTCCACATGGTGGTGAATTCGATAAGGACTATTATACTTCGGAAGAGCGTAAACTTGAAGTTGAAACACGAAAAATTCTGAATGTTCCACAATTAGCTGTTACGGCTACTGTGGTTCGTGTTCCGGTTTTTGGCGGTCATTCCATGACCGTGAATATTGAAACATACAAACCGTTTGACCTGAATGACATAAAGAAATTGCTTGAACAGGGGCAGGGTATTGAGCTGATTGATGATCCGTTACATAATCAATACCCCATGCCCTTATTTGCCCAGGGAAAAGATCAGGTTATTGTGGGTCGTGTTAGGCGGGACAAGAGCATCAGCAAGGGGTTGAATTTATGGGTGGTGGCAGACAATTTGCGAAAAGGGGCCGCGACGAATGCTGTGCAAATAGCACAGTACATATTTGATAATAAGTTTTTTTAGCAGCTAGGAAAAAGTGAAGATTTATAACGACATCAATACATTTGTTAAAGTACCCAATGCAGTGGTTACTGTGGGTACTTTCGATGGTGTACACCTAGGTCACAGGGCCATTTTTGATAAAATGCATGAAGAGGCCGTCTTAATTGGTGGCGAAACTGTAGTTGTTACTTTTTATCCTCATCCACGAATCGTTTTGAATATAGATAGCAGCAACCTTCGGTTTATCAATACACAGAAACAAAAGATCAGGCAGCTCGAAGAAACTGGAATTGATAACCTCATCATCATTGAATTTACCAGAGCCTTTTCGCGCATCAGCTCTGAGACCTTTGTTCGTGATTATCTGGTAAATAAAATTGAACCGGCTGTTCTGGTAATTGGATATGATCATCACTTCGGTAAAAACCGTACAGGTGATTTCAGGCGTTTGTACGATCTTGGGCATAAGTTAGGCTTCAAGGTGGACCGCATTCCAGCACGCGATGTTGAAAATATTGCAGTTAGCTCGACCAAGATCCGTAAAGCACTGGAAGAAGGTGATGTGCTTAAAGCCAATAAATTACTGGGATATGAATATTCCTTAAGTGGCACTGTAGTTCGTGGAAAGGAACTTGGCCGTACCATTGGGTTTCCCACTGCCAATATACAGATTGAAACTGTTTATAAGCTGATTTCAAATCCCGGGGTGTATGCATGTCGTATTGAGTGGAACGGACAAAACTTCGATGGGATGGGAAATATAGGATACCGGCCTACCATTCAGCCCGGGGAATTAACCACTGAAGTACACATCTTTGATTTCGATCAAAATCTTTACGGACAGGAAATCACCATCCGGTTTGTAGACCGCATACGAGATGAGATCAAGTTTGATAGTGTTGCGGCTTTGCGTGAGCAGCTTGTCCATGACAAGGTGACAGCGCGTAAAATACTACAATTCAAATAGTTGTTGAAGTATTAAGTCGAAAACATTCCCCTTAACTGATTTTGATGATTCTAAACTCAAAAATTCTGTTATTTTTGTCGTAATCAGAAGAATTACTAATTAAATATGTTAAAATGAACAAATTCTTGCGTCCATTGGCGATTGTTATTGCCTTCTTGATTGCCCCTTTAAGTGCTTTCACATGTACAAACTATCTGGTAACCAAGGGAGCTTCGGTTGACGGATCCACCATGATCACCTATGCAGCCGACTCACATGTGCTGTATGGCGAGTTATATTACTGGCCTCCGGGTGAACATCCCGAAGGTACCATGCTGGAGGTCTACGAATGGGATACCGGCAAATACCTTGGAAAGATAAAACAAGCAGCTGTTACTTATAATGTAGTTGGAAATATGAACGAATTTCAGGTCGCCATTGGCGAAACCACTTATGGTGGCCGTCCCGAATTGGTTGATACCACAGGCATCATCGATTATGGCAGCCTGATCTATATCACATTACAGCGTGCACGCTCCGCACGTGAAGCCATTAAGATTATGGCAGAACTGGTTGAAGAATATGGTTATTACAGCAGCGGTGAGTCTTTCAGTATTGCTGATAAAGATGAAGTTTGGTATATGGAACTGATTGGTAAAGGTACCAATATGGTTTATGACCGCCGCACTCAAACAAACACCAATATCAACAAAGGTGCTGTGTGGGTAGCTTTGCGTATACCTGACGGATATGTGAGTGGACATGCCAACCAGGCTCGCATTACCACCTTCCCACTGGCTGATGGTAAAGTGTCAATCACATCCCGGGAAATGGACAAATTATTTGACAATGATATCCGTACCGTTTATTCGCATGACGTCATCAGTTTTGCCCGCGATCAGGGATATTATGTGGGCGAGGACAAAAATTTTAGTTTCTCCGACACTTATGCTCCTGTTGATTTCGGGGGAGCACGTTTTTGTGAGATCAGGGTTTGGACCATGTTCAATCGCATAACGGATGGTATGGATGCCCATTGGGATTATGTAAAGGGCAACATTGAGCGTGCTGAACGTTTTGATGATGGTACTGACAATCCAAACCGCTACGCCACCAACAGAATGCCCCTTTGGGTTAAGCCTGAAAAGAAAATTTCTCCTCACGACATGATGATGTTTATGCGAGATTACCTGCAGGATACTGAACTTGATATGCGTAACGATTTGGGTGCCGGACCCTACGCTGTGCCTTATCGTTGGCGCCCTCTCACCTTCGAGATTGATGGTGTTGAATATGTGAACGAAAGGGCAACAGCCACACAGCAAACCGGATTCTCATTTGTAAGCCAATCACGAAACTGGCTTCCTGATGCCATCGGAGGTATTCTATGGTGGGGTGTTGACGATGCAAACGCCTCAGTATACATGCCTATGTATTCAAGCATAACCAAAATTCCGCATAATTTTGAGGTCGGCAATGGTGCCATGATGGAATGGTCTGAAACTTCAGGCTTTTGGATATTCAACCAGGTTTCCAATTTTTCATATACCCGCTACAGTTATATTCAACCTGATGTTGAAATTGTCAGAGACGGACTTGAGGAATTATTTTTAGAACGCACTCCGGCCGTCGATGCTGCCGCCCTCAAAATGTATGAGCAAGATGAGGAGAAAGCAATTGCTTATCTTACAGATTACAGCAACGATCAGGCATCACGGACCTTTAAGGCCTACAAGAATCTTTATCAGTACCTATTCATGAAATACATGGACGGCAATATCAAATACAAGGTTGAGGGCCAACAAAATCCAAAGGTTGAATTTCCGGGTTACAGTGAAGATTATCTGCGTAGGCTGGTGCAGGAAGCAGGTGATAAATTGAGGGTGATTGAGGAAACGGACTGAAGTGACACCCGGAGAACAGGTTAATGATAAATCAATGGTTACTAATCAGTTTGAGACGAGGGTGTTATGGAGCCATGTGGATGCCAACCGCCATGTGAGGCATTCGGCCTATGCCGACTTTTGTGCGCAGGCACGTATCAATATACTCGAAGCTGCGGGTTTTGGGATGGAGATGCTCCAGTCTGTGGGGCTTGGGCCCATTCTGTTTCGTGAAGAATTGCAATATCTTCGCGAGATCAGGCCGGGCGATAATGTGAAGGTGATCACCTATCTTACCCGGCTGAACGCAAGTGGATCGAGGTGGTCGTTCAGGCATGAGCTTTACACCGGCGATGGCAGCAAGGTGGCCATTGTAAATGTGGATGGGGCCTGGATCGATCTTCAAAAGCGCAAGCTCACCGGATTGCCGGAGCAGTTAATCAAGAGTTTCGATGCCATGCCCCGCAGCGAGGATTTTGAGGTGATTTGAAATCAGGCCGCTTTATCAATCCATTCGTCATTATGAGGCTAAAGCCGTCAGTTTGCTGCTTGCTTTGAGAATCACTATTAGACTATTGTGTTGATGTTAATGTCTAAAAGTACTTTCCTCTTATGCCTCTGATCATACCCCTGAAGACAAAGGCATGGATGGGCATGAGCAGGTACCAGTAGTTGCGCCCTGCAATGCCTGTAGGCCTGAAGGTGGCTTTTTGGTGTAGCACATTGTCATCATCAATCTCAAATTCGAGCCAGGCATCGCCCGGTAGTTTCATCTCAGCATAGAGCAATAATCTTCGGTGCTCCCTGCTTGCATATATCACCCGCCAGAAGTCAAGCGCATCTCCAGGATTGATTTCTGTGGGATGGGTGCGCCCACGCCGGAGGCCAACACCACCCACTGCTTTATCAATCAACCCTCTAATTTTCCAGAGGAAGTTGGCATAATACCATCCGGTTTTGCCACCTATGGCCCAAATCCGATCTATGACAGCATCAGGGTTATTGACCCGGATTTGTTTTTTGTTGGTCAGGCAGCCATAGGTTGGAACCTCAATATAATCTGAAATATGGGCCTTGAAGTTGCTGCTGATGGACGAATCCTTCCAACTCGAAATGACCTCATGCTGCATGATGCGGTCAAAAGCATTCTTTATGGCTTGTTTATAGGTTAAAGGCTTAATATCCAACATTTCGAGCAGCCTGTTGTCACGGCAAACCACCTCCACCTTCATGCTGGCTACCAGGTTTACAGCGAGTTTGAAGCTGGTTTGGGTAACAAAATATAGCCAATAGGAGCTTATTTTTGGCGAAACAAACGGGTACAGTATGATCCACCTCTTCATTTCCCTCAACTCGGCAAACTGATGCAACATCTCCTTGTAGGTTAACACCTCAGGCCCTCCGATATCAAAACTTTGATTAAAAGTCTCACTTCTGTTAATCACCCGCAGCAATGCCTGGATCACATCCCTGATTGCAATAGGTTGTGATTTGGTATTTAACCAACTTGGGGCAATCATGACTGGTAGTTTTTCAACCAGATCACGTATAATTTCGAATGATGCACTTCCAGAGCCGACAATGATCCCTGCCCGCAATGTCGTTAAGGCATATGGTCCCTTGAACAGGATGTCCTCAACCATTTTGCGTGAGTTCAAATGTTTCGACAGGTTTTTGTCATTTACGATCCCACTCAAATAAATCACTTGCTTAACCTTGGTCTTGCGCATCGCTTCGCGGAAATTGGTAGCAGAAACAGCCTCCATTTCATCAAATTTTCTGGTGTTTGATGACATGGAATGGATCAGGTAAAAGGCGATATCAATGTCTTGGGGAATGGAACCAAGTGATTCAGGTTTAAGGAAATCACCTTCAATCACACGAATGTGCTCCAGCATGCTTTTCTTTAAAGCAAGCCTCCTGGAATCTCGCACAAAACATTGGACTTCATGTCCGTTTTCGATCAACACAGGCAACAATCGCTTGCCAATATATCCTGTTGCTCCTGTAAGTAGTATTCTCATTTGATCAAACTAACCTGCTATATCCCTCTTCAAGTAATCCAATGAACTCATTGCTTGATGACTTGAAAGTAAATTCAGCATTGGCGAAATAAGTATAAAGTTGCTATTCCAGGCAAACATAAGATAAATAATTGTAGATTTGATCATGGCATGAATGATGCCCTATTTATTCACTTAAATCCATTGATTATGAATTTACCGGTAAAGGCCAAACACATGGCCAATACATATTTAACCATTGATCAAAAACCTGATTTTACCGATCGCCATACAGGCCAGTATTTAAAACACCTGCTGACCAATCGAAAAAATGAACTGGATCCCACATACACTGATGCAATTATTGAAGGCAGCCTCAAA
>RRYU01004026.1_pt1 | contig 11027 bp, 9 predicted proteins | sample 2162651 | NCBI WGS metagenome assembly RRYU01 (sample SAMN10267283, study PRJNA491782) | microbial mat metagenome | isolation source: biomat in the production well | place: Japan: Minami-Kanto gas field, natural gas well KTG3 | collected 2017-06 | reverse complement strand
CGGGGCCACTCGGCCTCGCGCCACCAGCAGCCCCGGCGGCGGGGCCAACCCGGCTCACTCCAACAGAACCGGCGGGGCCGGTTGACTTGCCAGCCGCAGCTTCGGGTTTGGCCTTCATCTTCTGCACCTCCTGTTGGAGCTGCTGAAGTTGCGTCTGAGCGGCAGCAAGCGCGGCATTGGCCTGCGCACTCACGGCGGCATTATTCTTGGCCTCAATCAACTGCGCCTGGAGTTGCTGGATCGTCTTGGTCTGCTGCGCGATCTGCTCTTGCATCTGCGCCATCAAGGCATCTTCCGCCTTCTCCCGCTCTTCTTCTTCCTTCTTCTTGCCAAAACCGAACATAAGAGGGTACTCCTTCCATATTGCGGATGATCAAGGTCAATCGGGGGTGAATCGTGTGAGCATATGCTACCACGCTGAAGAGGCCATAGCAACTATATTGTATCCATCCGCGCCAATAGCGTTGCTGCCTGGGTTTGCAAGGTGGTTTGGTTCTGGCCCTGGCTGACCTGGGCTAGGGCGAGGAGTGCGCTTGCCTGAGGGTAGGGCATGCCCAACTGAGCGGCGAGATTGGCGGCACGTTGCCAGTAGCGCCGCGCTTGTGGCAATCGGCCCTGTAACCATGCCAACCGCCCGCGCCAGATCAAAACCGCCGGGCGCACCACCGGGAAGATGTGGGCTAGTTGGCGCAGCATGATCGTTATACGGCGTAAGCGCCGGGATTGATGCTTGGTTGCCCATATGTTCAAGCCTACCTCGGCCAGGGCGAGGTAGCCTCCCAGGGCATAGACCGCCACCGGGGGATGTTCACCAACCAGATCATCGGCGATGTTCAGGAGGGTATGGGCGAGATCGGTATTGCCATGCCGCCATGCCAACACGGCATGCAAGCCATAGGCCCAGATCTCTTCGGCGCGGGTGCTGCCCAGATTTTCTGCTAAGAGGCTGTTGGCCACCTCCAACAAGCCCAGTGCCTGGGTCTCATCGCCGCGTTGTAACAGCGCCTCGGCCTGCCCGATTAAGCCCCACGCACAGACCTGAAAGTCACCGTTGGTTTGGGCAGTAGCGTAGAGTTCTGCGTAGCGATCCTGGGCGGCATGGAGGTTGCCCTGGAGCAGATCGGCTAAGGCTAGCATGGCGTAGCATTCAGCACGACGGCGCTGGTCGCCTAGGTGTTCGGCCACATGCAAGGCCAATCTGAGTGCAGCATTGGCACGACGCCAATTGGCATGATCAATTGCCGCGATACCTTGGGCCTCATACACCCAGGCGTAGGTGGGCAGGTGGTTGAGTTGGTAGGCGAGATCGAGTGCGCGGCGCTGGTAGCGGCGCGAGAGGAGGGGAATGATGCCAGTGGCGAGGTGTGCCGAGGCATAGGCAGCGGCCAATTCAGGGCTTTCACCGCTGCGTTCTGCAAGGCTCAGGCTGCGCAGAGCGGCGCGGATGGCTTCGGGAAGTTGGCTGTTGTAGTAGCTGAGTTGGGATAAGAGCATAGAGGTACGAGCGGCCTCCCGCAGCAGCGCCGAGTCTGGTTCACGACGAGGTGTGGGGAGGGGTAGGATTGTACGCAGCCCTTGACGTAGTAGCAACCAGCCCAAGCCCATCATCGTGCGCCGCAGATGTACCGGCAAGAGGCGGCTCAGATGCTCCTCGGCGCGTTCGAGCAGATCGCGGCTCTCGTTCAGGCGGCCGAGGCCGTGGTAGGCTTCGGCCAGTTGGCGCTCCCAACGGATACGGGTGAGCAGATCGGAACCACCACTCATCTGCATCGCATCGCGCAAGAACATACTCGCCTCGCGGTACGCCCCCGCCGCCAACGCCTGCTCACCCGCCAGCGCCAGGTAGCCCACCGCCCGATCTGGCTCATCGGCCTGCCGCCAGTGGTAGGCCAACTGCGCCGCATCACCCTCTGGCCCATAGTACTCCGCTAGGGCGCGGTGCAGTTGCCGCCGCTGCCGGAAACTCATCAGGTTGTAGGCCACCTCCGCTACTACCGCGTGGCGAAATGTGTAGACCAGTTCGGAATCGAACGACTCGATCAGCACCAAGCCGGTCTGCTGAAGGATAAAGAGATGTTCAACCAACTGGTTGGGATCGTCCTCCACCGGATGGATCGCATTGAGTGTCGAGAGCGCAAAGGAGCGCCCGATCACACTTGCCACCTTGAGGGTGATCTGTTGCGCCGGCGCGAGTCGGTCAATACGGCTGGTGATCAAGCCTTCTATCGTGCTCGGCAATGGTAGGGCATTGAGAACCTGGATGGGATCACCCGCCCGTGCGACCAATTGGCACTCGCGACCCACCACGGTAATCAGGCCGTTTTGGCGTAGAGCGTGCAAGAGTTCTTCGCTAAAGAAGGGGTTCCCCTGCGAACGATCCGCAATCAGTTGCCAGATCGCGCTAGGAACCCGATCCACCCCCATCCGCTGCGCCAGCAGATCGCGGATCTGCACTGGCTCCAGCCCAGTCAGGGAGATGCGGCGCGTATGCGGGAGGTAGGCGAGGCGCTGGTATTCCGGTGATGGATCGGAGAGCGGGCGGGTCGCAATGGCCACCACGAGACGGTCTACCCGTTCGGCTACGGCCAGCAAGAGCGCCCACGAACTGGTATCGAGCCACTGGGCATCCTCGATCATCAGCACGAGCAGGCTGCGTTGGGTGGCGCGATCCAGCAGCCGCACCAGCAGATCGCGGGTATTATCGGCGCGTACCTGGCCGCTCATCTGGGCGGTGATGCCCGTTTCGGGAAGATCGGTATGCAGCACCACCCGCAGCAATGGCGCAAGCGGCATCAGATCCTCACCCAAGAGGTCAGATGGCCACTGCGCCGCATCCTGAAGCAACAGTGTACTAAAGACCGAGCGCCACGCCGCATAGGGTGTCGCATCTACCGAATGTCCACTCCCAATGAGCGTCTCGATACCCATTTGCTGTGCGGCATGTTCCAACTCATACAACAGGCGCGTCTTGCCGATACCCTCATCACCCTCGAAGATCAGCACCGAACGCTGCCCCTGTGTCACCAGATCATGCAGGTGTTGCTCCAACAACGCCCGTTCACGCTCTCGCCCGATCAACCGCCCCATGCTTGGGGCTGGCTCGCGGGCCATGGTCGGTAGTGCCAACGCCATGGGTCGGTGAACCACTACTGGCTCAGCCACCCCCTTGAGGCGTAACGGGGCGAGGCGTTCAAAGCGTAGCACGTGGTTGGCAGCAACCATCGTGGCTGTATCGCACAAGATGGAGACCCCCTGATCCGAGTTGAGTTGCCCCGCCGCCTGCATAAGTCGCGCCGAACGGTTCACAATTGAGCCCATCATCGTATACTCGCGGCGCGCCTCACCACCCACCGCACCACACAGCGCCTGACCAGTAGTAACGCCTATGGCACAACGAAAGCCCTGTTCGGCCAAGGCCGCGTGAATATCCAGCGCCGCCCTAGCCCCGCGCTCCGGGTCGTCCTCGTGCGAGAAGGGCGGTAAGCCCAGCGCCGCCACCAGGGTTGGCCCCTTGGCATCGGTGCCCAAGCGGCTGATACTGCCCTCGTAGCGGTAGAGCATAGACTGAATGCTGCGCATCATCGCCTGTGCCTGGGGCAGTGGTGTTGTGGCTTGCAGATCGGGCAGATTGATGAAGAGTACCGTCACCCGACGCTGCTCAGCCAGCCATGCCGTCTGTCCGGCATCCATACGCGCCAGGATCGCCTTGGGCAAATAGAAGCGTAGTGTGTCGGCCATCTCCGTATGCAGAAGCGGTACCTCTAGGGGCTGCATCGGCAGGTAATCGGTGAGCGAAACCAGGCGCACCCCGCCGGTTGGCAACGCTTGCCCCATGCAGTTCATGGCGACGAGCGGCCACGCCTCTGCGGCAATTACCACATCTCCCGGTTGCGCCTGACTCTCCGCCAACCCGGTCTGGCGGATGGGTTCGCCCGTCACCAACAACTCCCAGCGCCCAAAGACGCCCCCAATCTGCATCGTTGTCACTTGACCCGCACCCACCCCCACGCGGATCTTGAGTGGCGCGGTCGTAGACTCAAAACTGCTCCACATCTCCGGCGCCATCATCATCTGCACGGCGAGGCCACACTGCACGGCACGTTGGGCTAGTTGCGCCAGATCCTCCTCACCATACCAGAGCGCCAGCAGGCCATCGCCAGCAAACTTCATCACATCCCCACCATGAGCCATCACCACCCGTACTAGATGCCCAAAGTAGAGATCGAGGATCTGGGTCAACTCTTCGGTACCAGCGGGGTTATGCAGGCTGAGTTGCTCGGTGAGGGCGGTAAAGCCAGAGAGATCGGCAAAGAGCGCCGCAGCGGGGAAGTGTTCAATTGAGGGAGCCATGGTACTCGTGGCATCACAGCCCATCCGGCGCAGAATAAACGCTGGGAGATAGCTGACAAGATCTGCAAGCGGCGCAGAGGAGGTTGGCATAGTAGCTCAGATGAACCCCAACTATGGTGCGATGTCTCAACTATTCCTACTCATCATAGCAGATAACGGCGCAGTCTGAACCTCCTCATTTCGTCAGGTCTTCGGCAGGTTACGAGCCTCTAAAAAGCGGGCGCTGGGCAGTAGGCTGGATATAGCAAAAGCAAGCCGTAGCCGACACATCCAGACAAGAGGAGGCCCGATATGACGCAGATGATGAGTAGCACCCAGATGACCACCGTGCCGAGCTACACCCGCAGCAAGAGCGGGGATGACCTGAGCCAGATGGATCTTGTCAGCCTGATGCGCCATTGTGCGGTCGAGAGTCGCCTCTTCTACGATCATCAGGAATATGACCCGCGCTTCGCCTATGAACTCTTCCGCCGCGCCCTGGTCGAGCGCAACGAGGACGCTTGGGAGCAGATCTACCAGCACTACTTCCAGTTGGTTGAGCACTGGGTACGCCGCACAGGGGCCTTTCTGGTGAGTGGTGAGACAAGCGATTTCTTTGTGAGTGCAGCCTTCACCCGTTTCTGGCGCGCCATTCCTGCTGAGCGGTTTAGCTCCTTCCCGACCCTAGCTTCACTGCTCAACTATCTGCGCCGCTGCGCCAGTTGTGTCGTGATTGACAGTGCCCGCGCCCAGTCCTACGCCGACATTCTGCCCGAAGAGAGCATCAACTGGAACAACCAGAAGTTCTCACATGCCGATGAAGAGGCGACCGAGCGGGTGAGCCGGGTGGAGTTTTGGAAGTTGATTGATGGGTTGCTCCAGAACGAGACCGAGCGGGTGATTGTGCGCGCTTCGTTCCTGTTGGGAATGAAGCCGGGTGACATCTTTGCCGAGTATGGCAATCTCTTCAGCGACATTACCGAGGTCTATGCGATCAAGCGCAACATCCTGGTGCGGCTGCGCCGCAACCCGGAGTTGCAGGGGCTGTACTAGGCCGCCGTGCGCAGGATCTCCTCGGCCCAGGCTGCATCGGCTTCGTCCAGAGGTGGTTCGGGGGGGCGCTTGTAGTCGAGGCGCAGATCGTAACCGCTGCGATCATAGAGCGCATGCAGGAGTGGCCCCAGATCCACCAACGGCTCGGTATCGTCGGGCAACAGCGGCAGGTGGAAGGTCGGGATTGGCTGGCGCACACTAAAGGGCAAGAGCAGGGATCGCGGCCGCTTATTGCCCCGGCTGATCAAGATCCGATAGTCGCTGCGGTCGTTCCAACCCGACATGGGCATTGGATCACCCGCCCGCAAGAGATCCACCTCCACCAGATGGGTCAGTGAACTCACCACCGCATCGCGCTTGCGCAGATACTGCTTGCGCCCCTCACCAGGGCGCTTGTTGGTGGGTGAGAGCAGTTCCAACATCGTCACCACATTCCCGGTTGCCGAGGCGCGTACCTCCAAATAGGTCTCGCGCATCAGATCGGGCATCTCGACCATCACCTCCAAGCCCCCCGCTTCAGCCTTGGCCGCATACTGAAGCGCCTGCGCATACCCCGGCTCCACCACGGCCACATCTGCCCGCCCCGTAAAGACCAGATCGCTCGGCTCGATCAGGTAGGTGCGTTCCTCAATGGAGACATAGTAGCGCGGACGTAGTGGCGGCGCTAAAGATTCTGCCAACGCAACAATCAGACGATTATGCACATCCGGCCAGATGAACGGATGCTCCAACCAAGGGTCCATACCAGGAAAGGGTGTGGGCATAGTGGTCTCCTTCTATGCTATCTGTTTCAGTATAGCATGGGCAATAGTGCTGCTGGCAAACCCAGAAACGTAGGGTACAATACCGGGCATAGCCGAGACAAACCGCGCAGCAACGGAGCGCCTATGTCCTTTGCCAGTATTGATGACACACCGAACGGCCCCGATGTGGCCACGATCCTAGAATCGCTACGCGCCGAGGTGCGTGCTGCTCATACCAATACGCAGAAGAGCGACGATCAGAGTGGCATTGAGCGCGAGTTGGCGCACTGCGCCGAGGAGATCGAGATCTCCCGCGTGGTGAGTGCGCACTGGCCACTCGAAGGCCGCAATCTCTACGAGCGCGGCTGGGCCACCATCAACAAGGTGGTGCGCCGCTACCTGCGCTGGTACATCAACCCGATTGTTGAACAGCAAAACTCCTTCAACGATGCCAGTGCGCGTGCCATTCGCCAGTTGATCGCCGCCAATAGCGAGTTGCGCGCCCAGGTCGCCGAACTGCGCAGCCAACTGGCCCAGCACAAGCAAGCTGAGTAATCCATGACATCCAAACGCATCCTGATCACCGCCACCCAGGTGCCGTTTGTGCGCGGTGGAGCTGAGTATCTGGTCGAGGGGCTGCGTGATGCTCTGCGCGAACGTGGCCATATGGTTGATGTGGTGGCTCTGCCCTTCCAGTGGAACCCGGTCGAGCGCATCCCCGAACACGCGCTGGCATGGCGCATGCTCGATATTAGCCATGTGAATGGCCAGCCGGTGGATCTGGTGATCGCCACCAAGTTCCCCTCGTATATGATCCGTCACCCCCACAAGGTGGCATGGCTGGTGCATCAGCACCGCCAAGCCTACGATTGGTACGGGACAGATCTGAGCGACTTCAGTAATACGCCCGCTCATCGCCAGGTGCGCGAGGCGATCTTCCAGATGGATCGGCGCGGGCTAGGGGAGTGCCGGGAACGCTACACCATCTCGCGCAATGTGAGTGGGCGGCTGCGGCGCTTTAATGGCCTAGAGAGTACCCCCCTCTACCCACCCAGCCGCTACGCCCAGAGCCTGCGCGTGGGGCCGTATGGCGACTACGTTCTCTCCTCGGCGCGCCTCGACCGTGCCAAGCGCCTCGATCTGTTGCTGCACGCCCTGGCGCATACCGACGCCCCGCTGCAAGCGATCTTTGCCGGTACTGGCCCCGACCGTCAACGCCTCGAACGTATCACCGCCGATCTGGGGCTGGGCGAACGGGTGCGCTTTCTCGGCTTCGTGAGCGATGCCGAACTGATCGATCTCTACGCCAACGCCCGCGCTGTCTTCTATGCCCCGCTCGACGAGGACTACGGCTTTGCCACCGTCGAAGCCTTTGGCGCGGCGCGCCCGGTCATCACCGCCGATGACTCCGGGGGCGTGTTGGAGTTTGTGGTGCATGGCGAAAATGGCCTCGTCACCCGCGCCGACCCGGCTGCGCTGGCTACCAGCATCGCCGCTCTCGCCGCCGATCCGGCACGCGCCGAGGCACTGGGGCGCACCGGACAGCCCCGCGTGGCCGCGATTACGTGGGAGAAGGTTATACAGGCATTGGTGCGGGATGCCTGATCCCGCATGCAAAGGTAGCACCGGCATCTTGCCGGTCACGATGTACCGCAGACCGGCAAGATGCCGGTGCTACCATCGTGCGCTACCCAACATGTAAGCCATTATCATAAGGAACCCCATAATGTCTATCGTGATTGTCGGCGGCGGTGCGATTGGTCTCCTCGTTGCCGGACGCCTGAGCCACGCCGGAACGCAGCCCACCACCCTCCTCGCCCGTGCAAGCAGTGTGGCCGCACTAGCCGCCCAACCACTCAGCATCACCCAGCAGGGCAGCACCACCCGCATACCAGGGCTGCGCGTCATCGCCGAAGCGAGCGCCTGCGCCCGACCCGATCTGGCCATTCTGTGTGTCAAGGGCTACGACACCCCCAGCGCGATTGCCACGCTCCAGGAACTCAACCCCATCCAGATCCTGACGCTCCAGAACGGCATCGGGAACGAAGAGATCCTGGCCGAAGCCTTCGGCCCAGAACGGATCATCTCTGGGGCTATCACCACCTCGGTGGATCTACTCAACCCGACCACGATCAGCGTCACCAAAGCGGGCGGCATCGGTCTCGCCCCCGTCCGCATGGGCCAGAACGTGCAGTCATGGGCCAACGTCCTCGCCGGAGCCGGATTCCGCACCGCCACCTACCCCAACCACCGATCCCTCAAGTGGTCGAAGGCACTGCTCAACATGCTCGGCAACGCCAGCGCCGCCATCCTGGGCATGAGCGTCGCCGAGGTCTACGCCGACCCGCGCCTCATCGGATTGGAGCGGCGTGCCTACCGCGAAGCCCTCGCAGTGATGCGGCGCATCGGCGCACGCCCGCTCAACCTGCCGAGCTACCCGGCAGCCTACCTCTCCTTCGCGATGGCATGGTTGCCCAGCCCGATCCTCTTCCCACTGCTGCGCAAGGTTGTTGCGGGTGGGCGGGGCGGCAAAGATCCCTCGCTGCTGCGCGATCTGCGTGCCGGGCGCACCCGCTCAGAGGGCGAATTTCTTTATGGAGCCATCGCCACCACAGCGGCACAGTACGGTGTAGCCGCGCCGGTAAATGCCGGGTTGTGGCGGGTGTTGAGTGGCATCGCCGCCGGCACGATCCCCTGGGAGGAGTATCGAGGCCGCCCGGAGAAGCTGCTAAAAGCGGTGGGAGGGTGATGATATAATACAGCCGCGATGCCACAAAGCTCTTCTAGCTATATTGTAGGAGTCTTTTTATGGAAATCATGCTTGCCATCCTCCGCTATGGTCTCGTGACCGCTGCGGTAGTAGAGATCGTCCTCATTGGTCGTGCGCTTGTCACCTTAGCTGTAGAGAAGGCCAAACCCGCCACACCGGTTGCCGCCGCCGCAACAGAGGAATAAGATGCCAGTGGCACAGCGAATACTACACATCTCCGATCTTCATGCTGGGCCGCCCTTTCTGCCGCATGTAGCCGAGCATCTAGCCGCCCAGGCTCACCGGCTCAAGCCAGATCTCGTTGTTATTTCGGGTGATTTTGTCCAACGCGCCGATTTTATCAGCCAGTGGGAGACAGCCAAGGCGTTGCGAGCGGCGCTACCTAGCCCTCAGTTGGTGGTAGCAGGCAACCATGATGTGCCGTTATACCACCTCCATCTGCGCCTCTTCAACCCATTAGGGCGCTACCGTCGCCACATCAGCCGCGATCTCAACCCGGTGCATGAGCTACCGGGAATGGTGATCGTCGGAGCCAATACGGCCCACGGCCTCACCTTTGATGGCGGGCGACTGAGTCGTTCCCAAACGGCGACCCTGCGCCATATTCTGGCCGGTTATGGCCCGGAGTACTATAAGGTGGTAGTCTGGCATCATCCACTCGTGACCCCACCGGGCGGGAAGCGGGATCGTACCATGCGCGGCGCACCCGATGCGATGGAGCTACTCGATACGTGTGGGGTAGATCTGCTACTCACCGGACACCTGCACGTCTTCGCGCTCAACCACACCCGCAACCTCAACCCCGATCTTCAGCGAGGCACGCTCCTCTGCCAGAGTGGAACCAGCAGCTCACGGCGCGGACATGGGAGCGAGCATGGCAAGAACTCGTGCAATCTGATCGAGGTAGATGATCGGCAGGTGCGGATCACCCACATGCTCTACCAGGAAGCAGTGACAGAGTTTGTGCCTGCATCCGAGCATATCTTCCCTAGATGATACCTAGCTGGCAATCCCAAGCGGAACGGGTACGGCATGCGGTGGCGTCACCGGAACCAGTGGCGCTTGATGATCTCTTGTTGCCCCACGACCTAGACGGGAATGTAACGCGCCACCTAACGGTGCCCCCCCACGCCCAGCCGCGCCAAGCCGCCGCATTGCTGCTCCTCTACCCCCACGAGGAGCATCTGCACCTGCCCCTAACGCTACGGGCAAGCCACCTGCCCACCCACCGGGGGCAAGTCTCGCTACCGGGCGGGGCGATAGATCCAGACGATCCCAGTATCGAGGCAGCGGCGCTACGCGAGGCGCACGAAGAGTTGGGGGTAGATCCGACACTGGTGGAGGTAGTGGGGCGCTTGGGGAGCTTCTACATCCCTCCGAGCAACTTCATGCTGAACCCGGTGGTCGGTTTGGCCACCCAAGCCCCTACGCTACGCCCACACCCCGGCGAGGTGGATCTGGCCTTCATCGTGGCGCTCGATCAGTTGCTCAGCCCGGCCACGGTAGTGGTAGAGGAGTGGGAGATGCAGGGCATAAGGGTGCGAGTACCCTACTTTGCCCTAGCTGGACAGAAGGTGTGGGGAGCTACTGCAATTGTGCTGAGCGAGCTAGTGGCGCGTTTGCGGCGTATATGAGTGGATAGAATACACAGGGGTTGCCCAACATCACGGCTGTGCCTGCAACTCCGCAACGATCTCGCGAGCCTCGGCTACATATGCTGCTGGTGGCTCACCAGTGGCATACAGATCAACCTGGAGCGCCCGCGCTATCTCAACGATGGCTGCATCCTCGCTGAGGGTATCCTCGTTCATGCGCTGGGCAACATCCAGGCGATAGTCCAAGTGTAGTGGAAATCGCTCACAAGTGCGGTGGTAAGGAAGGCTGCCCATATAGGCTCGCCACTCAGTAAGGCTGAAGTTGCGCCCAGCAGCCTGACATGCCAGTGCGATCATGTCGGTACTGTTGACGATATGAATTTTGGCTGTCTCATCTTCGCTCCAGGTGAGGATGCGGCTCTCATCAGTATTCCATGCCGCACCAGTCACATCCATAGTGTCGTGCGGAAAAACAGCCAAAGGTGTCCCGTCTGCATCCCACAACATGGCCGTGCCATCTGCACTCCAGGAGAGGAT
>RRYU01003967.1_pt1 | contig 11030 bp, 11 predicted proteins | sample 2162651 | NCBI WGS metagenome assembly RRYU01 (sample SAMN10267283, study PRJNA491782) | microbial mat metagenome | isolation source: biomat in the production well | place: Japan: Minami-Kanto gas field, natural gas well KTG3 | collected 2017-06 | reverse complement strand
CCGGCGATCCGCTACTGCGTCAGCTGCAGTCCCGGCTGCGCAACTGGGACCGCACGGCAATCCGCTCGGTAGCTTTTTCGACGCCGGATTTGGAGCAGGGTGTTCTGGCCAACCGCCAGCCTTTCGATCCGCCCACTAATGCCGCATGTGATCAGTAAGAGCGTTAATGGTAAAACTGAGGCTACGGTTTTCATGCCGATGGTGGAAAACCTGAGTTTTGCCTGGCTGGACGCAATCCCGCAGGATTTGCAGGTTCAGGTGCGCGCTAATGCCAGTTTGTATCATGCATTGCATGCCGAAGAAGGAGTACTGCACGGCCGTGCTTTGATCGCTTATGAGATAAGTCGAGGCGATACCAATTTACTGGAGCTGAGCTTGCCGAGCGAGGTCCAGGTCAACCGAGTCAAGGGTGAGGGCATCGCTGACTGGACGGTGTTTTCCGCGCAGAATAATACTGAGCGCAAACGGCTCAAAGTATTTCTAGACCGGGCGGTGAAAGGTGACTATGTGCTGGAGATCGAGTATGAACGACTGCTCGGTGTCGCTTCCCGGGAGCCGGTTCCAGCCCCCCTGTTGCAGGCACTGAATCTGCAACGCCAGCGTGGCATGGTGGCTTTACTGGCGGGGCTGGAACTGACCCTGAAACCGGTTGCCGAGGAAGGTGCCTCGGCGGTCGGTGAAAATCAACTGCCGGCCTTCGTCCGCAATAAAATCACTCAAACGGTCGCGCATACCTACAAATGATACCACGGTGCCGACGCTGCGCGTCGCTGGTGCCGAGGTCGAACACGGTCGTATTGCCGTGGAAGCCCTGACCGCGGTCGAGGTGCAGGCCGCCGTCACCGAGCAGTTGTCCAGTCTGGACATCAACGACGCGAAATCGAGGTCCAGGTCGCGGCGATCGAAAACGCTCACTATCAGATTCTAATTACCCGCGACGGGTTGGCGGTCACCACAATGCGTTTCACGGTGCGCAATAGCCGTCGTCAATTCTTACGTTTAGACTTGCCCAGCGGCTCCGAAGTCTGGTCGGTTTTCGTAGACGGCGCGGCGGAAAAACCGGCCCAGGCCGGCGACGATCCGGCCGCGGTATCGAGCGGATCGGCACTATTAGCAGCCGACTGCCAAGTCCCGATATGGTGGTCACGCACAGCCGCTGGGATGTCTATCTGCCGGTCGGCCCGCATTACCAGGTTAGCGATAGCGATTTAGATGTCGTGAGCGGCGGCCGCTGGGTCAATCCCCGGCAGGAAACCATGGCGGCAACCGCGAGCGGCGACCGTATCCAGGCCGGTCAGCCGCTGCGCATCAATGTCCCCACCCAGGGGATACGCTTCGGTTTCGTCAAACTCTACGCCAACCAATCGCCGGGGGATACGGCGTTTACGATCCGCTATGTCGCGCTGGAGATGAGGTGATATGCGCCGTGGTATGGCTGGCGCGGCGTGTGAGCGACTGGCGGCGGAGTCGTTCCGACGAGGCTGGGGTGTTGTAGCTCGGATGCGTCGACACAATTGCAAGCTTTGGCGCGAAATCTCACCACAACTGCTGGCGGCGGTGTATTGTCAGGCCTGATCAACCCCGCCTACCTGATATTTGCGCTGGGTCATAGTGGCAAAAAAGAAATGGCAGGCATAACAGCATGCCCTGCGCATGGTCAGAACGGCATTGGGAAGTGGCGGAGCGCAGACTGCCGCTCTCGATCGCTGGTGCATATGGCGATCGCCGTAAAATTGCAGCAGACAGACCGGATTTAATCGTTGGACAGGAACTCAGAGAATGCCCACTACCTCTCGTGGAGGTAGTGGGCTGGGGGCTTTGCTGAATAGGCAGTTTCCCTCGTTGCGGGTGTGCCGGCCCACCCTGTAAACCCTGGCGTCAGCGAGGCCGGTCAATACCATCGGGAGCCATTTTACTATGCACTTCCACATCATTAATCTTCTTGCAGCCAGGCCAACGCGGCACCGCGCTCGTCGAAATCAAAATGTCGGACTTCGGCCTTGACAAAATGTTGGGCGACCTTGGGCATGATGGTCAGGAAGGTACTGTCCGAGACTGCGGCCACCCTTTTGATCTGTTGGTGGTGGCCGCGAACAAAACGCAGATGTGAGATGAGTCCACCAAAGTCATGCCATCCAGGAAACGACTCGGCCTGAATAAGCAGGCCCTTTAGTTGTCCTTGCTCATGCAGATATGGGTCAACCTGCCTGGCGAGAGCCTCGAAGTCTGATGATTTCAGTGGCCCCACAGGCATCACAATCAAGATGCCTGCTTCTTTTAGAAATTCATGAGAAACCATGGCCGCTCTCCTCGTTGCCGGTCGATTGATATACCTTTAAGTTTAAGCCTGATTTCTGAGCGGTACATACCGCCATTTGCACAGTCATGCGTCAATTACACACGACTATGTTCAGAGATTACAGGCCCCCCTTTTTTTATGGGCGCTGGATGACGGTCGTGGTGAGGTCAGTGAAAGGCCGGTTACCGAACCTCATCCCATGTCGTCCCGAACATTTACCGTGTGCAACAGGTAACTCAGTATCCCTGGCGAAAAGCAGCCGCATCAGCCTGCTGCGATCGCTGAGAAAATCGCCCTTTCTGCACAATAGGTCGAAGTTGTTGTTGATGTGTAAGTAGAACTGAGATATTGAATATTCTCCTGGGTTTGGAATATTGCATGGTCCGGGTTGGGAGAATCGCGCAGAGGAAATAGACAATGTGTGGTATTGTTAATCGGAACTGATTTTTGTGGGGTTATAAGCAGGTGGTCCTGTATCCAGCTCTAAACCACCTGAGAATTGCACTATCAATGTAGGGAGTCTCGAATGAAGAAGACAATACATATTATAGCCATTGCCTTACCGGCATTTGGCATTATGGCCGCATCCTGTGGCGCTTCTGCTGGAGCCGCACCATCGCCATTTGAACCCAGAAATCCGAATTTTGACTACTCGATGTGTGAGGTGAATGGCCGTACAGCACCGGCAACGAAGGCGCCACCTTCCGGTACGCCTATAACCCTGACGGCGGACCAGATGTGTGAGTGCGTGCAGTATCAGGTTGGAGCAGCGGCGATGGAGAAAATCAAATGCCCGGGTGATATCTCAGGTGTCATGCCGCCCACCTGATGCAGGCTTATGTCGCTAATGATTCGTATCGACATCTTGCCATCCAGCGTTATCCTGTATCGCACCCACCTTCTGCATTCTGCTGCAGGTGGGTGCGGCCAGCTATTCAGTCTTTCCAGGTGAGATCTCACTGCAGACCGGACCACTCGTTGTGGCGGTCAGGTTGAATTATCAGACGCTATTGCAACAACGATACTTTATAGTGAAAATTACCCGACACCACAGCTAAGCTCCGACGAAGCAGGGGGGCAATCGCCGTTAAAGGTGGCCATGCCCAGCCCAGTGCTTGAATGTCAATTTTGAGTGAATTGTAATAGCCATGAAAGAACGTGATTGGGATGCCGAGCAAACGGCGCTGATCCATCAGCTTGACCAGATCGAAATAGATGGAGAACTACGCCTACAGATTCAGGAACTGGCACTGCGCTGGTTTGCGGAACGTAAAGAAGCGGATAGGCGTTGGGGTTTGAGAGAGCACATAGAGGCGGGATAGCGCTCGAATCTGAACAGACTACTTTCACGTGCTGCTGTAGCGAGGCTGGTCACCAGCACTACTCCTGCAGCATCGCGGATTACCGCTTGACTCCCTCCCTGCCGGTTCGTGCAGGCACCTGCTTCCATCTTACTGCACCTGATCTGCCGCCTTCTGCTCCCTGGCTCGCTGCCGGTGACTCCATGACAACCCAGTGCGCCTGCCTTACACCAGTACCGGGTCCAGGTTAAAAAATCTTCCCTACGATTCCTGCGCAGCGATCCGGTTTCTATCCGTCCGTTATTACTGCCTGGCAAGCGTCCAGGCAGGTGGAATACATTCCCCTTATGCCCCCGTCGCGCGCGCAGGTAATAAATAATCTTTAGTAAAGATTCACTGCGATTAACCGACACACCTGACATGACAGTGCATTTTGCACGCATATAACCAACCAAAGGAGTCTGTTCTTATGCACAGAATGTATCTGTGGATCGCGATATTAACAAGCAGCTTGCTGCTGACCGCTCAGGGGGTTGGTGCCGGCGAGTATCGAATCGGCGTGCTGGCAAAAAATGGGCCGGCCAAAGCGATGAAGAAGTGGAGCGCCACTGCCGAATATCTCTCGGAAAAAATTAAGGGAGACAGCTTTAGCATAGTGCCGCTGGATTTTGAGGAGGTGTTTCCCGCGGTGGAGAGCGGCAAAGTGGATTTCTTCCTGGTCAACTCATCCATGTTCGTGACGGCAAAGGTGCGTCACGGTGCACAGGCCGTGGCCACCATGATCAACTCGCGTCAGGGCAAGCCGCTTAAATCCTTCGGTGGCGTGATGATCGCCTATGTCACCAGCGATGCCATCAATTCGATGGCGGACATCAAAGGCAAGCGTTTCATGGCCGTCAAGGAGACCTCCTTCGGCGGTTGGCAGATGGCTTACAAGGAATTCATGGATCAGGGGATAAACCCCAACTCGGACTTTGCCTCGCTGGAGTTCGGCGGCAAGCACGACAACGTGGTATATGCGGTACAGAACGGCGAAATGGATGCCGGTACGGTGCGTACCGATACCCTTGAGCGCATGGCGGCCGCCGGCGATATCGACATGGCTGAATTCAAGGTGATCAATGCACAACAGCATGCGGATTTCCCGTTCGTGGTCAGCACCACCCTGTATCCCGAATGGCCTTTTGCCAAAGTCGGTGCAACCTCCGACGAGCTGACGCAGCGGGTCGTGCAGGCACTGACAGAGATGTCAGGCGACAGCCCGGCCGCCAAGGCATCCAAGGTCGTGGGCTGGACCCAGCCTCTGGATTATTCCCCCGTGGAGTCCTTGCAAAAATCGCTGGGCATAGGGGCATTCGAATAGTTGGAAGATCTGGAGCGGCGCGCCCCGGGCGCCGCTCAGGAGTCGTACAAGAATAGGTTCCCGATATTGCGCCGCTATGTTGTTCCACTTCAAGGCACGGCGAAGGGCGCATAGCCGGGTCTATGTAACCGAAGCCGCAACCCCGAAGACGGGCAACAGGGCAAGCAGAAGCGGGAAGTTATTCTTGGATGATTCCTTAGTGCCTCCCAGCACGGTGAGGTCAGGATGTTTCCTTGGTCAATAGGTTGAACGATGAATAAACCCTCTGTGTTTTCGCATCTCAATGGGCGCCTGTTCCGTCAGATCATACTCGCTGTTTTCGTTGGCGTGACTCTGTTGTCGGCCCTGTCCGTGTTCCTCACCATGCGCGGTTTCGATCGCCTGGGTGCGGATATCGACCTGACCCTGGCGGAAGGCAGGGAACAGGTGGAAGGGATTATGGACGCCAATCGAGATCAGCTCGGTGTGTCGATTGGCAAGGTGGAGGAGAATGCCGCTGTCTCCCTGTCGAGTTTCCTGGACGAACGTCTGAGAAGCGAGATGCAGATGACACAGAAAGCCCTGCATGAATCCCTGACCGAGGGCGCCAAGACGCTGGCAACATTACTGGCGGGAATTTCCCGCGAACCGATTCTGGGACGTAATTATTCTCAGCTCATATCCTACTCAAAGACCGTCAGCAGCCAGGACTCCGTGTTATACGCGGTTTTTTTCAAGGCCGACGGCAAGCCCTTCACTCGCTACGTGAACCGCAAGGATCCACAGGTCAAGGCAATGCTCGCTCGAGGCAGTGGCCGTACACCGCTGGACAAGCTGCTGTCCGCAGCAAAGGGAGATGCATCCGTCAAACCGATCAGCCAGGAGATAAGATTCGAGGGCAAGCTGCTGGGGCGTATTGAATTAGGGGTGAGCACGGCCAATGCGGATGAGGCCCTCGCTGCCATGGATGCGAGGGTCGCCCAGCTCATCGTCAACAGTAGTGAACAGGTCAAGACCGTGCTGGCGCAGGAAGGCAGCCTGCTGGCGGAAAATCTGCAGTATAATTTCGACGAGATCAAGGCCGAGAGTGAAGGGTCGGCCTCCACCACCATCGCCACTATAGTTGAGTCGGCGGCGATACTGAAATGGTGGCAGTCGGGCGTGGCCGCGATTGCCGGCCTGATTACCCTTATCGCATTATGTGGATTTTTCCTGGTCCGTGTGATCGTACCGATACATCGCCTGACCCACAGCATGGAGGATATGGCCTCCGGCGAGGGCGATCTCACCATCCGCCTGCCGCAGAATGACAAGGATGAGATCGGCCGCCTGGGACGTGCCTTCAATCACTTCGTGGAGAAGATGCAGGGTGTCATCTCCCAAATGGGTGCTTCCACCGAAAGGCTGGCTACCGCGGCTGAGCAGTTGTCGAGCGTGGCCCATGAAAACAGGGATGGGGTCAACGGGCAACGCAGCGAGACCGAGCAGGTGGCAACTTCAATTAATGAAATGGCTTCCACTGTGATGGAAGTTGCCCGCAGTGCGGAAGCAGCGGCGGAAGCGGCCGGGGAGGCCGACACAGAGGCGGCGGCAGGCAAGCAGGTGGTGGAGTCTACGGTAGACGTCATCAATTCACTGGCGCAGGAGGTGGAACAGGCGTCTGCGGTGATCAACCGCCTGGAGGAAGATTCCGGAGCTATCGGTAGTGTGCTTGACGTTATCCGCAACATTGCTGACCAGACTAATCTGCTGGCGCTCAATGCCGCAATCGAAGCGGCCCGGGCGGGTGATCAGGGACGGGGTTTCGCGGTGGTAGCCGAAGAGGTACGTTCCCTGGCCAGTCGCACCCAGGAGTCGACCCAGGAAATACAGGACATGATTCAACGCCTGCAAGGCGGTACCCGGGAAGCGGTACAGGTGATGGAAGCCGGTGTTGCCACTACCCGGGATACCGTTGTAAAGGCTGCAGGTGCCGGCGATGCCCTGGACAACATCGTATCGCGAGTTTCCACCATCAACGAAAGAAACCACCAGATTGCCAGCGCAGCCGAGGAACAGACCGTGGTGGCGGGTGAGATCGACCGAAGCGTGGCGCACATCTCCGAGCTGTCCGGCAAGGCGGCACAGGGTACCGAGCAGATCGCCAAGGCCAGCAGGGAACTGGCCCAACTGGGTGACGAATTGCGCCAGTTGGTGGCTCAGTTCAAAGTTTAAGTTGACGGCCTTGGTCAGCAGGCGAAGTGAGCCGGATGGTTCCCGGCTCCTTCACGTGCATTCTCCGGCAGTTGGTATACAGCTCGGGTGGTGGCGCCCGGATAACATCGGTTTCCTATCCCCTGTCTTTTTGAGTTGCCCCGTCCGTTTTCGTGATCAGCAATGCCGGTGGGAAAATTTCCTTGATTACATGGTTCGTCATTTACTCACTGGAACGCGCATGAAAGAAAACACTGCACGAGCAACGCCTCGCTAAATCAAAGCGGTACGAAAAACCGGGAGCAGGTCAACATCATCAAAACATGACAGGTTTCTCAGCTATATATAAATATGATATCTATACAGGATGAAGCGTCACTACTAGCCCAGTAAATTGACTGTATGTTACTTAAGTCTAGGGATCACTGTAGGACGACTACATTTAGGAACAAAACATATAGGTGAAATTATGAGATGCAACCTTTGTCAAAATGATATATTCATTGACATGAATAATAGAAAAAAAGTTCGATGTAAGAAGTGTGGATCGTTGGAAAGAACACGCTTGTTTTGGATGTACCTTCAGAAGTTGAAAATAGAGAAAAATCATAAAGTGCTTCACTTGGCACCAGATAGAGGGATTTATGAAGTGCTATCAAAACTTGTTGATAGTGAAAACTATGTAGTAGCTGATATCGATCCAAAAAGATATCCTTTTGCAGATAGATGTCTGAAGATAGATTTATGCAATCTTGACAGGCAACCATCACGTGAGTTTGATCTGATTATTCATCTTCATGTTTTGGAACATACTCCTTGCAATATTGCCTACACTCTCTTTCACTTACACAGGATGCTAAAGGAAAATGGTCATCATATTTGCGTTATTCCTTTCTTGAGTGGAAAATATGATGAATGCTATCAAGAATTAAGCAACGAAGAGCGATGTCGACGTTTTGGGCAATTCGACCATGTACGTAGATTTGGCAATGAGGATATCAACTCCCATTTAGGGAAACTCCTCAATATTCCTAGAGAATTCGATGCAACAGAGGATTTTGACATCCAAGAATTGCAAGCCGCAAATATTCCTAAAGGGCATTGGAGGGGTTTTAATACAAGTACAGTTTTGAATCTTAGAAGAAGAGATATGAAACTTATTTTTTGAAAGAAGCTGAAGCGACGCTTTAAACCTAAAATTGCCTATACAATATTCCCACCAACACACGCTCGTAAACTCATTACCGCTGAACCTTCATGTTACAGCCCTATAGTTCATCCTGTCTCTACTATCATTCCCTGCGATGGGTGTATCAGGCGTTTTGGCACTTTCTCTTTGTCTACGCCTGTGAGTAATCTATCCAAGCGCCTGGCGAATTACATCTTTTCCCGACGGTATCCGCGTAAGCGGTCACCAGCCAGCGTACTTCCCCGCGCGTAGCGGATGAGGAAAATGTACTCCCGTAGACGAGATAACCACGGGAGAGACAAGTGGCGAATGCAACGAGGAAGTGGCAGCGACGAACAGCGGGACAGTGGAAGGTACTGCTGGAGCGCCAGGCGGCAAGTGGACAGAGCATCGAAGCGTTTTGCCGTGTGGAGTCGATTACAACGGCGAGTTTCTACCGCTGGCGAAAGCAGTTGTCGCAAGGAACGCAAGCACCGCCGGTGAGCACAAACACCTCCTCACCGGCAGCGGCCTTTGTGGATTTGGGTGCCCTTGTCGGTGGTGGCGGTGAGCGCTGGGAACTGGAACTGGCCCTCGGTGGTGGTGTGGTGTTGCGGCTGCGGGGCAGCTGATGTTCTTCCCGGAGGGCCAAGTGCGGGTGTTCCTGTACGGTGCACCGGTGGACATGCGCAAAAGCTTCACCGGGCTGTACGCACTGACCAAGCGTGAGCTCGAACAGGACCCACTGTCGGGACATCTTTTTGTCTTCATCAACCGCCGCGGTGACTACCTCAAGGCGCTGTATTGGGATCGCACGGGATTCTGCTTGTGGGCCAAGCGTCTGGAGCGTGGGCGGTTCGTATCGAATTGGGCGCGAGCATACACTCGGGAGTTGGATTGGACGGGGTTGAAACTGCTGCTTGAGGGTATCGAGCCGGGGCGCAAGAAGGTGCGTTTTTCTCGACAAAAAGCGACTATGGAACAGTCGCTTAGGGTATAATTGCGGCCATGGATTCACGCACTGAAACCTGCCCCTTACCCCCCGAAGAGTACGCTGCCGTGGTGGCCGAGCGGGACCGCTTGGGGGAGGAAAACCGCCACCTGCACGAACGCCTGGCGAACGTCCAGCACCATCTCGACTGGCTCAAAAGGCAGGTATTCGGCGAGAAATCCGAACGCCGTCTGTTGGATGTGCCGCCCGAGCAAATGAGCCTGGGCGAGGGGCTTGAGACAACCGCAGAGCCGGTGCCGCCAGCGGAGCAGAAAATCCCCGCCCACACCCGCAGAGTCCCTGGAGACAAACCAGCCAAAAGCGAAGATGAGTCCGCCCTGTTCTTCGACGAGAGCGTGCCGGTGCAGATCATTGAGGTACCCAACCCAGAAACCGAGGGCCTGGCCGAGGACGAGTACGAGGTCATTGGCGAGAAGCTCAGTCATCGCCTGGCACAACGCCCTGGCAGCTACGTCATTCTCAAATACGTACGCCAGGTGATCAAGCGCCGGGATGATCAACGCCTGCATTGCCCGCCCGCCCCACAGGGGGTATTGGACAACAGCCGAGCCGATGTGAGCTTCATCGCCGGATTGGTGGTGGACAAATTCATCTATCACCAGCCCCTGTACCGCCAGCACCAGCGGCTCAAGGACAATGGAATCGAGGCCAGCCGCCCCTGGCTGACGGCACTGGTACACAGCGCCGCGGCACTGCTGGAGCCCATCTATGAAGCCCAATTCGACTCGGTGCGCAAAAGCCGGGTCAAGGCCATGGACGAGACCCCGATCAAGGCCGGCAGGAAGGGCAAGGGGAAGATGAAGACCGGCTACTTCTGGCCCGTCTATGGTGAACAAGCGGAAATCGTCTTTCCCTTCTTTCCGACCCGGGCGGCGAAGTGTGTCCACGAAGCACTGGGCCAATCACCGCCGGATGGCTCGGTGCTGATCAGCGACGGTTACGCCGCCTACGCCCGTTACGCCGAGCAGAGCGGGTTGACCAATGCCCAATGCTGGACCCACACAAGAAGACAATTCGTCAAGGCGGAGAATGCCGAGCCCGAGGCGGTGAACACTGCGCTGGATGCCATCGGGGCGTTATATGCCGTGGAGGCGCACATCCGCGAGCAAGCACTCACGGGCGAGAAAAAGCGCCGCTACCGGGTCGAGCACGCCAAACCCGTCGTAGAGCACCTGTTCGCCTGGGCCGAGCAGCAGATGAGCGATGCCGCGTTCCTACCGACCAATCCCTTGACCAAGGCCCTGGGCTATCTTCTGGAGCGCCGGGTGGGGCTGGAGGTCTACCTTGCCGATCCCGAGGTGCCGATCGACACCAACCACCTGGAGCGTGCCCTGCGGGTCATTCCCATGGGAAGAAAGAACTTTCTGTTCGCTTGGAGCGAGGTCGGTGCCAAATACGTCGGCATTATCCAAAGCCTGTTGGTGACCTGCCGGATGCACGACATCAACCCTTACGACTATCTGGTCGATGTGCTACTGCGCATCAACCAACACCGCGCCTGCGAGGTTCATCTGCTCACCCCCAGGCTGTGGAAGCAACACTTTTCCGACAATCCGCTACGTTCTCTGCTACATACCCTGGACGGCTGAGCAACTACGCTGGCTGGTTACCGCTTACGAACAGACAGTGATGGCCGGTGAGATCGACCGTAGCGTGACGCACATTTCCGAACTGTCCGGCAAGGCGGCACAGAGCACCGAGCAGATCGCCGAGGC
>RRYU01003892.1_pt1 | contig 11033 bp, 10 predicted proteins | sample 2162651 | NCBI WGS metagenome assembly RRYU01 (sample SAMN10267283, study PRJNA491782) | microbial mat metagenome | isolation source: biomat in the production well | place: Japan: Minami-Kanto gas field, natural gas well KTG3 | collected 2017-06 | reverse complement strand
GGTACCGGCGGGGCTGCGCCCCGCCGAGATCAATACGGTTCGGTTTGGTGTGGCGGCTTTGCCGCCACACCAAACCGAACCGTATTCTTTTTGCGGGAGCCGGAGGCTCCCGCCCCCCGATGTGTGGGTAACGCATAGCCCATGTTGGGAGAGGGGGCGTATCGCATTTCCATGCGGTGCGTACCATCCGAACATGGTATCCGTCCGCCCCTGAACTGCAAGGGGCGGGGGATACAGAGGGGCGTCCTGGCGGCACACGCTGCGCGTGTGCCGCCAGGACGCCCCTCTCCCCTTTCCCTGAGGGCTTAGTGGTGAATAAAATCCCCTGATGTGAACAGTTGGCACGCTTCTTGCCACTACCTACAGGAAGTGCCTACAACCATAGCAGAAGGGAGCTGTACCATGGCAGAACTGAGTATGGATCGCCAGCAGCGATTGTATCGTGAGCGCCTATCCCGGGGGCTTGCTGAACTAAATGCCGAAATTGCCCGCACAGAGCAGTGGGTAAAGCTGGCGCAAGAGCAAGAACGCCGTGTGTACGACCAGCGTCTGAGCGAGTTGTATGCTATGCGCACCAATGCCCGCGATCAGTTGTATCGCGTCGAACACGAGACCGAGCTAGACTGGGAAATGTTTAGCGCAGATATTATCGAGGCATGGCAGAATCTGCAAAATGCTCTGGGGCAAAACAGTGACAAACAAAATACATAACACCTCATGGAACATCTGATTCAATTCATTGGCGCATATGCCGGAGTGCTGTTAATCGGCATCCTGGTGATCATACTGATCACTATTGCATTGCTGTGGCGCTGGCTGGAACGTTCCAGTCACATACTCTGGAAATTGTTGAGTGATTTCTGGCGCTGGCTGGTCAAACTGCCGCCGTTCCACTGGCTACGTCAGCACGTTCCCTGGCTGTGGCAATTCCTGGGACACCGACTGTCACCTCAGGGTTATCTGGGCTTACATCTAACCCTGGGGCTAATCTGGATCATGTTGTCGATCTATTTCTTTGCCGAACTTGCCGATGCCGTCCTGGCGAATGAAGATCTGGTGGCCTTTGATCTGGCCCTGACAGATGCGCTGTATGCCCATATGTCATCGTTGGTGCTACAGATCTTCCTGGTTATTACCCACCTGGGCGATCCGCTGGTACTGGCAGCCCTGGCGGTTGTGGTTGGTCTCTTGCTGATGACGCGCCGTTACTGGATTCTGCTTGCCAGTTGGATTATAACGCTGGCATGTGGCGGATTGCTCAATGTTGCATTGAAAGACGTCTTCCAGCGCACCCGTCCGGGCCTGCCTGATCCATTTATTACCGCATCAGGCTGGAGTTTTCCCAGTGGCCATGCTATGGGATCATTGATCACCTATGGCATGCTGGCCTACCTGCTGGTACTGATGCTAGATCGCCGCTGGCATCGGCTGATAGTCATCTGTGCTACGGCACTGATTCTGCTGATTGGCGTAAGCCGGATCTATCTGGGCGTTCACTACTTTAGCGATGTGCTGGCCGCCTACACCGCTGGCACGGCCTGGTTAGCAACCTGTGTCACCGGTACAGAGGTGGCCCGGCGTCAGCGCCAGCAGCAAGCTCAACATAGACGGCAGCAGCAGCGGGTTGAGTCGGTATAGTCTGTGTGCGACAATCATGCTGCCGCACATCATCTTTTTCTTCTCACACCAACCCCGCCACGACCTCAACGCCATTCAGGGCCATATGATGCAAGAACAGCACATGGTGCAGGTCGCCAGGATGTGCCTTGATGCTCAGTTCGCGGGCGACGCTCACTGGCGTATCAAAGGTATCGACCGCGTTAGCTGGTACAATCACCCGCCGCTGAATATTATGCGCATTGGCCCACAGGCGCAGATGCATCGCGGCGCTGTAGACACACAGATCCGTACAGTCGCCAATGACAATAAATGTGTTCACCTGCGCATGCGCCTGCATCCAATCGCCCAGGGTGGTAGCAATATCGACACTCAGGGAGTTTTTGGGCATGATCGTAAGCTCGTCGGCAAAGGGCAGAGCCTGAATCTCGGATACCGTTTCACTCTCGGGCGTACCGGCGATACAGTGGGGCGGATAGGCGCTAAACTCAGGTGCCTGCGGGTCGTGGGTGTCCTGAGCCAGGAGATAAGCCCGTACACCCAGGTCATAGGTACGTTGCAGCAGATCGACCACCGGGCTGATCAAGTTGCCCACACGCTCACCCGCCAGGGGGCCTTCTTTGCAAAAGCCGTTGATCATATCGATCGAAAAGAGTGCCACTTGCTCGGGTTTGGCGGCAATGACTTCTTGCAGTGCGACCGTCGGTAACGCCTCGTACCACTCACTCAGATACGCCAGAAAGGGGCGTGAATGATCCAGGAAATTAATTTTGTTCGACATCATCGTCTCCTTGCTTATAGATTACCGTTTTCCATATGTAGGGGCGCTCTTTTCACAACAGGGGATCGCCATTCCGGGGCCGTTGATCTTCGCCGTCAATGCGATCTTCACGCCAGCGAAACACAAACTGCTTATCACTCCGATCATGCTTAAACCGCCACAGCCGAGTTGGACGCCCGCGTCCCTCGCGCATCATGCTGGTTTGCTCGAGGATACCGGCCTCTTTGATCTTGCGATAGAAATTGCCCTTATCCAGCTTTTCGCCCAGAATCTGCTCGTAAGTATACTTGAGTTCCAGAATGCTAAAGACCTCGGGCAGCAGTTGGAAGGCCAGTGTGGTATACTCTAGCTTTGAACGCAGACGCGACAGCGCATAACTGACTATCATATTGTGATCAAAAGCCAGCAGTGGCGGCAGTTCACGCACCGGCCACCAACGCACATCGCTACTCTCGTCGCTGACCCGTAGTTCCTGAGCATCGGCACGCACAATCGCAATATAGGCCACACTGATCACCCGTGTGCGCGGATCGCGCCCCGGTTCGCCAAAGGTGTAGAGTTGTTCCAGATAGACATCGCGTACGCCGGTCTCTTCTTCCAGTTCACGCCGCGCCGCCTGTTCTAGCGATTCGTCCATGTTGATAAAACCACCAGGAATGGCCCAGTAGCCCTCGTATGGCCAGCGCCGTCGCAGAACGAGAAGAATATGCAACTCACGGTTGAGAAGCGAAAAGATCACGACATCAACCGTCACCGATGGCCGATCGTAACGCGAGGCATCGTATGTTCCGGCATTTCCCCCCATGCGCTGCTCCTTGTTTTTTTAGTGTAACTTCAACACTAAGTATACTCATCACAGCACACTATGTCAAGAGTTGACGCTTTGCGTTCGATCCTGTACTATTCGCTTTTGTTATGGGTATTTGATCAGAGATATGCAATTGTGCATTAACAGACCGTGATGCGCCTCCGACAGGGTGGAAATAATCATCTTTTTTTCAAAAAATTTTACCGCAGGTAAAATTTTTTGAAAAAAGAAAAAAAATACCCCCTGGGACAGGTTTCGCCTTCAGCGGGGTGGAATAAAGATCTTGTTTTTCAAAAATGTTTTGCCTACGGCAAAACATTTTTGAAAAACAAAAAAGTACCAGGCTGCCGTCCATCATGAACCTGTCGAAAGGGCAGGCGAAACAGGTGGTTCATCCGATCAAACGTCGGGTTTGAAGATCTCGCCGTAACGCATATTATTTAATAGACGATACCTATTATGCGAATAGCTATTATTGGAGCCAATGGACAACTGGGGCAGGCGTTGAGTATGGCGCTTGCGCCCGATCACGATGTTGTGGCACTTACCCGCAACGAGTGCAACCTGGAAAAGCCCGACGCGGTGGCCCAGATTGTGGCTACCAGTGCCCAGGTAGTTATGCACCCGGCTGCCTATACCAATGTGGATGGCTGCGCCCGCGACCCACTCCTGGCCTACCGTATTAATAGCCTGGGGACACGTTATGTCGCTCTGGCATGCCAGCAACTCAATGCGACTCTGGTGTATATTAGCACAAACGAAGTTTTTTCCGGGACGGCGGCTCGACCTTATGTCGAGTATGATGCCGTGGGGCCGATCAATGCCTATGGCTGGTCGAAATCGGCCGGTGAGCAGATTGTGCGCGAATTGCTCCAACGTTTCTATATTGTCCGCGTCGCCTGGCTGTTTGGCGGCGAACGAAACTTTGTACGCACTATTCTGCGTCTGGCCGATAATCCGCCCGACGGTGGGTTGCGCATCGTTGACGACGAAGTCGGTAATCCGACCTATGCACCAGATGTAGCACAGGCTATTTCACATCTGATTTCTTTGCCCTTCTATGGCACATATCACCTGGTTAATCAGGGGGCCTGCTCACGCTACGCATTCGCCCGGGAAATCCTGCGCTTGTCTGGCCGCGACGATGTTCCGATCACGCCAATTGGCCTGGCAGATTACCAGCGTGATAGCACTCCACCACCATACACGCCGCTGGATAACATAGCCGGATCAGCCCTGGGCATCGTTTTGCGCCCCTGGCAAGCAGCTCTGGCAGAATATATCGAACAAACAGAGCGACAGTAAGGCAGTTTGTTCGGGCACGACTATGATCGATATTATTATTCCCAATTATAACGGCGTTGCGCTGCTGCCCACATGCCTTGATGCCCTGCGTGCGCAGACCCGCCGCGATTTTCAAATCACGCTGGTAGACGACGGCAGTACCGATGCATCACTGGCGTTGCTGGCTGCATGCTATCCTGAGGTACACATTCTGGCGCTCAGTTCGAATCGTGGTCTGGCCGCAGCGGTCAATGCGGCCCTGCGCATAACCCACGGCGAGCTGGTCGTTCTGCTCAACAACGACACCCAGGCCGATCCACACTGGCTGGCAGAACTGGTGGGCGCACTGGAACGTTACCCGAACTATGCCTTTGCGGCCAGCAAACTACGTTTGTTTGACCAACGCGACCATCTGCACTCGGCTGGCGACTTCTACCGGGTTGACGGTGTGCCAGGCAATCGTGGCGTCTGGGAGCACGATCATGGCCAGTATGATGCCATTACGGAAGTATTTGGCCCATGTGCCGGGGCAGCCGCCTATCGCCGGGCGGTACTGAACCAACTGGCAGCAGGCGACCAGGTTCTCGATGAAGATCTGGTGATGTATTGTGAAGATGTAGATCTGAACGTGCGTGCCCGGCTGCAGGGCTTTCGCACCATTTTTGTCCCCAGAGCGATTGTCTATCATCGCCTGAGTGCCACCGGTGGCGGCACACTGGCCAGTTACTACTGTGGACGTAACTTTCCACTGGTCTGGTTTAAAAATATGCCCACCCCCCTTATGCGCCGTTACTGGCTCCATCTGCTCACATCACAACTGGGATTCGCCCTGCATGCAGTGTGGCACGCTCGCGAACCGGCAGCGCGTGCGCGCCTGCGCGGCCAGTTTGCCGCCCTGAGTGCGCTTCCACACTTCCTGCGCAAACGCCGCACATCCACCACATCGGCGGCAGCGTTTGTGAGATACGTAACCAGCTTGTAACTCAATAATCTATCCTGAAAATACAGTTTCATATCAGAAGTACTATTCATCAAATAACTGTTGCATCTCTACTGCAAACCCTTTACAACAGGAATATGCAGGGATGTTGAACCACATAGGTATTAGCCACATAAAAAAAGTGTGCTATTCACACTAAAAAATATCAAAACAGCATAGTGCAATGTTGCTGTAGGCTGCTCGCATCTGGCCCTGACTGTCAGATCGAGCAATGATGAGGGTATTATGCATATTATCGTCGCTAGTAGTAATGTGTTTTATCGAGAACTATCATCGTTCATCCTAAGTGAAGCCGGGTATGCTGTCCATGAATGTCAGGATGCCGAGGCAATTTTACACTGTATTGCCCAGTATCAGCCAGATATGGTCTTGCTTGATGCCCGCCTGGCCGAAACGAGTAATTCTGAATTGATAGGTTGCATCCGCCAGCATACGGGTATGCCGGTTATGCTGATCATCAATGCTGCGTCAAAGAGTACGCTGAAAGTTCCCGCCTGGGGTGATGCGCAGGTCGCCTGGCCGTACCAACCAGAAGATCTGCTCGATCATGTTCACGCTCTGCTCGATCGGACTTCCCATGTACCGGTTGCAACTGTATAAAGCAAGCGATGCACTTTTTGCCTGACCATCAGGTCAGGGGCGCGGGTGAGATGGTGTGCGTGTACGGGTTACGTGGGGACGCGCAGAATCGCGCCCACAGGCTCTCCTGATGCGAGAAACGCCCTCTGAGACAGGCATGGAAACCTGTGCCTACCGATCTCATTAGAATGCCATCCGTCCTAGAACCCTGCCCGTGCGAGTGTTCCGATCTTCCGATCCTCCGATCCGCGCTAGCAGATCACCGGTCATCAAGGCACAATCCTGCTGTGGAAGCGGTAGGAACATCCACCGCGTTTCTCCGTGACTCCGTGTCTCTGGTTTAGGGGCGGACAGAAAATGTGTGTGATCGAACGAATCTGCATCGTGATGCGCCCAATCGTTGTCACCGTGTCACCCCCTCACCCAGTCACGACTCGTTCTGGCAGGCATCTGGATACGCTCGGTTGCCTATCGCACAGACATGCTGTCCGCCCCTGAAGTGTCTCTGGGGTAAATCTTTTGCCTCACATGTGAACAGGTACAGTTACGCTGACTTATTGAGCAGGTGGAAACCCGCCGCAAGCCGCCATGCTTTAGCTGAGCGGTTAGGCAGGTTTCTCACTGGCTTTAGCCAGAGCAGCGGAATCCTTGCTGTCTGCGTTCTGGCGGGCAATCTTCTCGTGGATCGCGTCACGAACGAACTGGTTCATGCTGATACCAGCCTGTGCTGCCGCAACCTTCATCGCTCGGTGTTCGGCTTCGGTGAATTGTAGCGGGAATCGTTTGATCATATGTACTACTTATGGTATAATACTTACTAATATAAGTATTATACCATAGGTGGTGATCATGGTACGGAAAGCCTTCCGCTATCGCCTCTACCCACGTCGTTCCCAGGCACGTCTGCTGGATGCGACCCTGGAGACCTGCCGCTGTTTCTACAACGACTGTCTGGCAGAGCGCAAGACGGTCGTGCAGGATCTCGACAAGGCGTTTGATGCCTTCTTCCGGCGGGTCAAGGCAGGCGAAGATCCCGGTTATCCCCGCTTCAAAGGCCGCACCCGCTGGCGCTCGTTTGGCTTCAAGGAGGACGGGAACGGCTTTCGCCTCGACGGACGACGCTTGAAACTGTCGGGCATTGGGCGGATCGCCGTGCGCTGGCATCGCCCGATTGAGGGCCAGATCAAGACGCTCCGCATCAGCAAGAAGGCGGGGAAGTGGTTCGCCAGCTTCTCGTGCGTTGTAGCCGAGCCGACGCCGCTTCCTGCCACCGGCACGGACGTAGGGATTGATGTGGGACTGGCGAGTCTGATCACTACGAGCGAGGGCGAACAGGTCGCGCATCCCCGGTTCTATCGCAAGGCCCAACGGACGCTGCGCGTCTGCCAGCGCCGGGTTGCACGACGGAAGAAAGGTGGGAAGAATCGCCGTAAGGCCGTGGTGATGCTGCAACGGCAGCATGAGCGCGTAGCGAACCAACGCAAAGACTATCTCAACAAGCTGGCGCACGATCTGGTGCAACGCCACGACCGGATTGCGCTCGAAGACCTCACGATCACGTGCATGGTGCATGGGAACCTTGCCAAGAGCATTCTGGACGCCGGATGGGGCTACCTCGTACAGCGACTCCACGACAAGGCTGCAAGTGCCGGTCGGGTGGTTGTGTTGGTAGACCCGCGTGGAACGTCCAAGACCTGTTCAGGCTGCGGAGCTACATTTGAAGGGCTTACGCTGGCCGACAGGTGGGTCACATGCGGCTGCGGGGTGTCGCTCGACCGCGACCACAACGCCGCCATCAACATCAAAAACCGGGGCGGACAGCTCCGTTGGGGGATAAGCTCGCCACCAGGCGGGTTGCCCCAAGAAGCCGCCGGGCTGTAGCTTGTGCGGAGTGTCACCTGTTCTATAGCGATGACTATAATAGAACCATTGCTATGCAACCCGATCAACCAACAACTAGTATGCCCAGTTTGCGGCAATGGCTCCATACATGCACTTCCTCGGAACAGGAAACGCTGGCGCATATGTGGAGTGTGCCTGTGCCTGACCAGGCGACCCCCAATGCCACCAATACGCTCGCAGATATGTTGCTTACGTCTGAGGCAGTTCAGAGGGTGTTGTCTCGTCTGACACCACGCGAATATGCTGCCCTGACACAGGTGCTAGCCAGTGGTGGCAAGATACTAGCCACCCTACTCGAACAAGAATTTGGGTCTGTACGACTCTACAGTCAATATCATAATACGCGCTCTTTCTTGCTGGCTTTGAATGATCCACCATCGCCAACCGAACGTCTGTTTCTGCTTGGCCTGATCCAGATGACCGGGCAAGCACACCAGCGGATGTATTATATTCCTCGCGATCTTTTGTCGCTATTGCCCCCAGGGCCAACTCACGACACGTCACTCTATCTGGAACCTGCCGCAACTCCACCACAGGTCACTCCAGCTAATCTCTGGGGCCTGGATTATAATCTTGTCACCATGCTGGAACTGGCCCATGCTGGCAATCTGGCTTTAACTACCGAGCGAGGCATGAATAAAGCCAGTATGCTAAAATTGGCAAAACGCTGGGGTATGCACAAGGACGATCTACGTGGTCTGACGTATGAACGACATTGGAGTTATGTCTACTTTTTGCGCCTGATCCTTCAGTCAGCCGGGCTGCTGCGCATTACTGTTGACGATACGTTGTCGACTACGAGCGCTGTCATCCCATGGCTGCAGTTACCACGCATTGAGCGCCTGCGTCGGCTCCTTGATGGCTGGCGGCAGAGTGAGTGGGACGAGCTAACCTATCGCCTGGGTATCGAGATACAAGGGTATGCCCCAAAGCGTAACCTGACCGCAACCCATCAGGCCATCCTGGACATTCTGGCAGCGATTCCGCCATATATCTGGATCACATGGGATGCGCTGCTGGCCGAAGTAAAACGGGCGCAGCCCTACTTTGCCCGTCCGGACGGGCGCTTTGATACATGGAAACTGGTTGATTATCGCCGCCAGAACCTTGATGGATTTGAAAACTGGCATCGGGTCGAGGGCAAGTTGCTAATGGCCACACTTAGTAGCAGCCTCGCATGGCTGGGATTGATCGATATCGGCGCAGCGCCAGATGAGGGTGATACAATTGTATCGACCGCGTTTCGCCTGAATGAACTGGGCGCGGCGCTGCTGGATCGTGGCCCCGCCCCTGCCGAACCTTCGTATGACCCGCCCGTGATTCAGGCTACCTATGAGATCATTATTCCGCCTCATGCAAGCGCTTTTGCTCGCTTTCAGATCAGCCAGGTGGCAAATTGGATCAGCGGTACGGATCAGACCGAGGCAACGGTCTATAAGTTGACCAGACAGAGTGTGCAACAGGCTGTGGCACGTGGTAGTGGTATCGACGAGGTGATTAGCCTCCTTGAACACATGACCGGAATGCCGCTACCCCAGAATGTTGCCTACAGTATGCACGAGTGGTCTGGCCAATATGGCCAGTTCAGGTTACGTCGGGGCGCGATTCTGCAAACAGACGACCCGCTACGGCTGGAACAGATCCGCCATGATCGCCGACTGGCGCTACCGCCACTTGAACCCCTGAATGACACTACCTGGCTGCTCAGTGAAGGTGACGCTGCTACACTGGCAGACGCATTGCGCAAATGTGGCTATAGTCTGGCAGGCGATATCACGACCACTGGGCCAGCGCTCAAAGAGCGCGACATAACTCTGCTGGTGGCTGGATTAGAGTTCTTTGTGCAGGCCTGTGCTGATTTGCAGTTGGAAAGCGATGTGAGCGCGGCTATGCTTCAGCGTGTGCGAGGGTTGCTTGATACACGCCAGCGAGCAAAGGCGGTACAAATTGCCCAGGAGACTTTACAACAATTACAGGCACGACTGGACAAGACGTAGTAGAATAGTTCCGTGTTTATAGAAATGTATAGCCACTGTATGGCATGTAGCCACAGTAGGTACATAAGATGACCATGCGGCTGCGCCGCACACGGTTGGGATGAAAAAGGGCGGGTACGGGCGACATATATGTCGCCCGTACCGCCCGTACCGGTTGGCTATTTTCACATTAGATGACCATGCGGCTGCGCCGCACACCGTTCGCATGAAAATAGGGTCGTAGGGGCGACCGGCCGGTCGCCCCTACCCATCGTCAGAACGCCGACGATCAATCGTCCATGACGTATTTTCACATTAGAACACTCCTATTGGGGTACATCTTGTAAATAAGAGTAGCTCATCTATGCGCGAGCGAATTTATCGAACCGACGGCCTTATTTTGCGCCGCAATGATTTTGGCGAAGCCGACCGTCTGCTGGTTATGGCTACCCCTGGCGGCAAACGACGTGTGATTGTTAAAGGTGCGCGTAAGACCAGTAGCCGACTAGCAGGCCATGTTGAGTTATTTACGTATGCACGTATGCTTTTAGCAATTGGTCGCAATCTCGATATTGTCACTCAGAGTCAGGTAGTGGATAGCTTTGATGCTCTGCGTGGCGATCTCTCCCGATTGAGTATGGCTTATTATGCCGCCGAATTATATGATAAACTTGTACAGGAAGAAGAAGAAAATCTATCCCTCTTTCGCCTCTTAATCCAGACTTTCACGGCGCTAAACTTTTCAATGAACCCGGATCTGGTTCTGCGTGCATATGAAATGCGATTACTGCATAGTACCGGATATCGTCCTCACTTGCATCGCTGTGCCGTATGCCAGGAGATCCTCACCGAAAATGCTCACTGGTTCAGTGCCACACTCGGTGGTGTCGTATCAGAGGAATGCGCTGCATCCGACCGGCATGCTCAGCCAATGAGTCTGAATGCCTTCAAACTGTTGCGTTATCTGCAGAGTCAACCTTTTACGGCAATTGAACGCCTGAATATCTCTTCGACTGTTCGTATGGAAACAGAGCGTTTGCTGCGAGTGTATCTCCGGCATATCCTGGAACGGGATCTAAAATCTGT
>RRYU01004814.1_pt1 | contig 11039 bp, 11 predicted proteins | sample 2162651 | NCBI WGS metagenome assembly RRYU01 (sample SAMN10267283, study PRJNA491782) | microbial mat metagenome | isolation source: biomat in the production well | place: Japan: Minami-Kanto gas field, natural gas well KTG3 | collected 2017-06 | reverse complement strand
GGTTCGTTTCCTTCAATAATTTGTTGACATATTCTCTTTGTGCTGCGGTGTCGCTTAACTTTTCGCGAAGAATTTTCTCAGCGATCTGGATAGATATCTCTGCAATTTCATTTTTGATGTCAACAATAGCAGCGTTACGCTCATTTTGTATTCGTTGCTTTGCACTCTCAACAATCCGGTCTGCTTCTTCATTACCGCGTGCTCGTGCATCATCCAACATTTTATCTCTTATTTTGCGGGCTTCATTGATGATTGTAACACGTTCTTCTTTGGCCTCTTTCAATAACTCCTCATTGTCGAGCTTAAGCTTTTTCATTTCTTCACGCGTGATTTCAGCAGCTCGCAACGCTTCTTCGATACTTTCCTCCCTTTCTGCAAGTGCATTGGTAATAGCTGGCCACGCAAATTTCTTGAGTACGAAAACCACTACGCCAAAAGCAAGTGTCATCCAGAAAATCAAACCTATACCCGGATTAACTAATTCCATATTAATGTATTTTTCGTTTCAATAATATCAAAACAAAACCCCATCCTGTAACCAATCGTTACAGGAATTGGGGCCGTTTTTTTACTGTTACATGAATACAATCAGCAGACAGACAACTATCGAGAAAAAAGCAACACCTTCAATAAGGGCTGCCGACACGATCATGTTGCCACGGATATCACCCGCTGCCTCAGGCTGACGGGCTATGGATTCCAAAGCGCTGCGACCGATTGCACTGATTCCCATACTCGCACCAATTACAGAGATGCTGGCAGCAAAAGCAGCTGATGCTTTGGCTACGAATGAAAGATCAGTGACAGCTTGTAACAAAATGGTTAATAATTCCATGATATTAAGATATTTAAGTTAATAATGGGTTCTTGTTTCGTCATTAATGATGTTCTTCTTCAACAGCCATCCCCAGGAAAATAGCTGATAATAAGGTGAATACAAATGCCTGTATAAAAGCCACAAGTAATTCAAGAAAATTCATGAAGATAGCCAGTCCGACAGATACTACTGAAATAGTGTATCCACCTGCAACAGAGTTTTGTCCAAAAATAAAGATCAGGCTTATAAATCCCAGGATGATAATATGGCCGGCTGTAATATTTGCAAACAGACGTACCATCAACACAAATGGCTTGGTGAACACACCAACGATCTCAATGATTGGGATAAGCGGTATTGGCACTTTCAACCACCATGGCATACCAGGTGTATTGAAAATGTGCTTCCAATAATTCTTGTTCCCGTTCACCCAAATTGTAAGGAGGGTAAATCCAGCCAGCACACCTGTTACGCCAATATTACCGGTAACATTGGCTCCTCCGGGGAAAAAAGGAATCAAGCCTATGAGATTATTGAGAAAGATAAAGAAAAACAAAGTCAGCAGGAATGGAAGGAATTTTCGATAATGCTTCTCGCCTATCGAATCTCTTGCTATATCGTCTCGAATAAATAGAATGAGTGGTTCAAATACAGATTGAATGCCTTTTGGTGCATGTCCCCGGCGTCGATTGTATGATTTTGCAATACTGATAAACAGCCAAATAATAAATGCTGATGTTATAAAAATTGAAAATACATTCTTGGTTATTGAGAAATCAAGCGGCCTGATGTATGCACCATCATCAGCAACACGCACAATCTTACCTGAAAGACGGCCTTCTTTAGCAATTTTGTAGCCTTTGTAACTCGAATATCCATGTTCAAACTTGCTGGACCAGAAAAAGTGCCAATCGCCTTCATCATAAAGTATAACAGGTAAGGGAATGCTGATATGAACATCGCCAATGTCAGCAATATGCCAGTCATAGGCATCAACAATATGCGACATGATCTTTTTGCCGGCATTGAACTCTTTCTTTTCTTTTTCAACCTGCTGTTCTGCTGACAATACCAAATTACTCGCATAAAAGAATAAAAACAGTAATATGCTGAGTTTTGAGTGAGTCATTATACCTTTGTTGTAAGCCATTTAGGTGCTTGATTTCAAGGTTTGAAATTGGCTGCAATTTTACGAAAATATACCGGAATAGAGAAAGCTTTTTTGAGCATCTTTCGGCACAATCATTGTAAATGGAATCTAGTATATTGTTATTCAGGTAATTATTATGATCTACTGCCTACCTTTATTTTGTTGTCGTCAAAATTGGCACACCTGACCAGCATTTATTTTATTTCTCTTCACTTTGGTTTATTTATTTAAAATCAGTATAAATAAGTGTAGATTATTTCAATAACTGCTATTATTTTGTAATTTAAGGCACAAATTTAGTCGCCGATCAATCGGTAATACATAATAAAAACGGTTAGAAAACCTTTGTGTCATGAAAAGAATGTTACTTTTTTACCCGATGGTAAGCCTGATTTTGCTTACCACTGTCGCATGCAACGATTGTAAAGACAGCATTGACAGAACTAATGAATTACAAAAGATTGAGAACCTCCTTGAACGCTATCTTATTGCAAGTGAAAACAAAGATTATATTACCATCGAAAACATTTGGGCACCGGGTGACAGCATCATGCTGTTTGGCACCGATTCGCATGAAAAACTTCAGGGATGGAATGCCATTCGTAATGCTTTCCGTAATCAGTTCAGGTTGATAGACGATACATATATCTCAGTAAGTGATCAGTATATCAAGATCAATTGCACGAATAATACAGCTTGGTTTGCGCAAATACTGAATTACAACTTCATGTACAATGACATCGCTCATCGATTCGAAGGCTTGCGTTTTACTGGTGTTCTTGAGAAACAACAAGGGGGTGACTGGAAAATGGTTCAGGCACATTTATCAGTACCTGCCAATCTAAATATTGGTAATTAGTTGATGTAAAAGGTATTATGTAGATATACCATCATAAAGCGGTCCTTAAACGATCAGCTGTCTTCAAGGTGGTATTGACCCGACACTAGCGATATACAATATTCATGCCCAGTATATTACGTTTTAGTTTAGCATTATGGTTCCCTTTAATCGCAACCAGGACGATATCAGTTATCCAAATAGCGATACCAGTTCCTATTAAGATTTCCGCATCGTTTTCAAAATAGCGATAATTCCACGCTCCCATTTTCCATTTTTTTCCATCGGTGCTATATATTGGCTCATCGCGGAATCGCTCGCGAGCAGCATAAGTACCAAGAAGAATCAAACCATAAGACCCTAATGTCTTCATCCATGGTTTAATTGACTGATTCCTGGTATCGCCAACAAAATAATTCCCCATTCCAGGTATCAACACTGAAAACAAAGCTGCCTCGGTCCCCATACCGAAATTATGGTTTGCAATATTGCCAGGAATCAAATATGGATGAAGGTCAACACTTATTTTCTGCATATCTTTAGCAAAATCCCATGAAATACTTCTGTTTTTTCCCGGTGATATTGGCTTGCGGGAATCAGGCTGTATGGTTTTTGGTACATAAATTCTGTATTGATCGTCATAAAATAAAAGCCTCACAGTCACAGGGTCATGGCTTTTTTTACTAAAAAGGTCATATTGTACCAATAATCTGTTTTGACTAAGTTTCAGATTTACATTGTTGATATTGTAATTGGTTTGTTGCGACAACAAAGCCATTGACAATAAATTGAAAATCAAAAAAACGATTCTTGTTCGTAATTTCATAAGGCCGCCATCTATTTGATTGTATTGTAATAATCCACTAGTTGTGCAATATCTGACACTTTCCTATACCTAATTTTGTTTTCCTTGGAGTAAATTTCTATTTCTGCCCATTTATCTGCCAGCAGTTTCTTAAGTTGTGATTTCTTTCGTTTTATGCGTATAGCTGGACCTTCATGGCTTAATTGTATATAATAAGTGGTAAGCCGGGCAAAGCTTTTCTTTTGTTCGGAGGGCATTCCAAAAAGCAAATTACTCTCAGCCAGGCCCGACTCTTCAATACGTAATCGATTTCTTAATAAGAACTTTGCCGGACCAGGGTTACTCAATAGCTTAAAATAATCACTCCCAAAAACTTGTTCTTTTCTAACCTTATCAATATAAGGGCTATATACAAAATAATCGTCTCCGATCATGATAAGATCAACTATGAAAGGCTGGGAAATATAAAACGTATCATTCTCAATGATCATTTCCATCTGTTTTCGAAAAAGATCATATCTCAACTGGCCATACCATATGATACTATCCGCAAATTGAATATGCCCATCTTTCCATTGCTCGTCGAGATAGGGATTCAGCCAAAGATCGGCAGGCTCCCTTGTGGGTGAAAAATAATGAATAGAATGAGCATTGCTCCCCCTGGTAAGGTAAACCGATTGAATTTGGGCCTGTAGGCTCCCGGTGACCGCAAGAAGACTGATAAGTATTAATAAACCACAAAGATACTTTTTCATATTTATTCAAAATATGTAACAACATTACATTTGTGGTGGTTGTTTCGGAATTGGTTGGTAAAATGTTCTGGCAGATGTGGAAATCAATGTCTATTTTGACTTGTTTCTTATAATCTGAACAAAGCTGGTCAAAAATACGATAAATTTGCAACTTCATTACATTACAAAAGCCCGATTATGTCAAAAATTATGGATCCCATAGGTCGATTAATGGGATTACGCTATAAATCACATCCTTGGCACGGTGTTGAAATCGGTTCCCAAGCGCCTGAAGTAGTTACTTGTTTTATTGAAATGGTACCTACCGACACAGTAAAATATGAGGTGGACAAGGTGTCGGGCTACCTGCGTCTCGACCGACCTCAGAAGTTTTCTAATGTGGTGCCTGCCTTATATGGATTTATCCCGCAAACATTTTGCTCAGAAAAAGTTGCTGACTTTGCTAATGAAAAAACCGGCCGAAAAGATATAAAAGGCGACCGCGATCCCATCGACATATGCGTGCTTACTGAAAAAGACATTACACATGGTGACATTCTGGTCATGGCCCGTCCTATTGGCGGGTTTAGAATGATCGACGGTACCGAAGCCGATGATAAACTTGTAGCTGTTTTAAACAATGATGCAGTATATGGTAAATACCAGGACATCAATGATTGTCCACAGCTGGTTCTTGACCGCTTGAAACATTATTTCCTAACTTACAAGGACCTTCCGGGAAAGGAAAGTAATGTGGAAATTACACATGTTTATGGGATTGAAGAGGCACATGAGGTAATCCGTCGGTCAATGGAAGATTACCACCATAAGTTTGATAACCTCGACATGTTCCTTTCGGAGGTTTAGGTCAAAACTTATTCATTAACCCTGTAGCCATCAACTATTTCCGTCCAAAATCAGCTGGGATCTCTCCCCAAGTTTCGGTATCCCACTTCAACAGCTCAACATGTATGCTGTTATTTTTCAACCATTTCTCTGCACGTGAGATATGATCAAAAAGCTCTTTACTCTCTTTTGTCCGTGATAGTTTGGTGCGTGCCTTCCCCGCTTTTACCCAATTGATGGCATTTATCGAATCACTATATATTGGAAAGGCCAGCTTTTTCTGTTTTTGCCAGGCCAAAGCATGAACAATAGCCAGAAACTCACCAATATTATTGGTCCCTAATCCGTAAACCTTACTGTGAAAAAGCTCGGTATTGGTTTCCGTAAAAACGCCTCGGTACTCCATCTTGCCAGGATTACCAGAACAAGCTGCATCAACAGCAATACTATTGCCCTGTGGTGGCGCAACTCCCTTCTCGGAAGCCAACTGGATTGTACTGCTGCTTCGATAGTTTTCATATCCCATATTAAAAGCTGCAACAGCGGTAGTTTTGTCAGCAAAACCTTTATATTTGGCATCCTTAACGCCTTCCACCTGCTTGCGACACGCATCCCAGTTTTCATAAACCCCTGGATGATATCCGTGCCATACAACGTAGTATCTATTCTTTGGCATGCTGCAAATTTACAGATAATCCTAAGCCAATTGGTTTTCAAATAGCTTCTGCGATAGGAAACCAGTTCTTTTATTGTAAATTTGCATATAATCCAAAAACCTATGACCATAACCATAGTCCTATTGGCTGTTTTCTACCTACTTACTCCATTATTAATACTTCACCTTTGTCATAACTATCGTTTTGTAAACAAGCTTGGCGCGGTGATCGTTGCCTACATTGTAGGCTTATTACTGGGAAACATTGGTCTGCTGCCATCCATGGGAAGTCATTTAAATGACTTCCTTCTGATAAACCCAAATGCAACAGCTGAAGATGTTGAAAAGTTACTTACTGACAACATGATCCTCAAAAGTGATCTGCTGGCATTCAAAATATATCAGCTCCGAGATATGCTCATGAGTATAACCATTTTACTTGCCATACCGTTGATGTTGTTTTCGGCCAATATCAAACAATGGGGTAAAATGGCCGGCAAAACAATCGCTTCGCTACTAATCGGTTTATTTTCTGTTGTGTTGGTGATTGTTGTAGGCTATTTTATATTTCAGGAAAAAGGAATCAGAGACCTCTGGAAACTATCTGGTCTGCTCATTGGTGTATATACAGGCGGCACACCCAACCTGGCCTCACTCAAGCTGATGCTAGATGTGGACGCAGATACTTATATCCTTACACATACCTATGACCTTGTAGTTGGTGTTTTTTACCTGGCATTCCTAATGACACTCGGCCAAAAGTTGTTTCATCGTTTTCTCCCTAGATTTCCAATTCCGCTTGACCATGTTACCGTAAAGGATCTGGACGGTAAAGATCCTTTTTGGGGCATTTTCCAAAGAGCTGTGTTTGTGCCATTGCTCAAGGCTTACGGAGTGGCAATTCTGATCTTTGCTATAGGAGGAATATTGAGTATGTTCGTGCCTGATCGTATGGTGATGGTCGTGGTTATCCTAACCATTACCACATTGGGGATTGCAGCATCATTAATTCCCAAGATCAACCAGATTGATAAAACATTTGAGTCGGGCATGTATCTTATCCTTATTTTTAGCATTGTAGTTGCCAGCATGGCAGATGTTCGCAATTTTGCGGGTCTTACCCCGGGTTTGTTTGCCTACATTACCTTGGCTGTTTTTGGTTCGTTGTTTTTGCATGTATTGCTGAGTAAGGTTTTTAAGGTGGATGCCGACACCACCATGATCACTTCAGTAGCATTCATCTGCTCACCTCCATTTGTGCCTGTAATTGCAGGCGCATTAGGAAACCGACATCTCATGGTTTCAGGTATCACCATAGGTATTATTGGTTACGCCATGGGAAATTATCTTGGTTTTTTAATAGCAAATGTATTGCGGATGTTTTAGTGTTGGAATAGTCAATAAATCAGATTCCATGTTTTCAGACTAATTACTAAGTGATTCTTGTGTAGTTAATTGGTAATCTCAATACATATAGGCTCTATAAACCCAGTACCTTTTTTTGTAATTTCGCGCCTTTAAACTAAACCTATTTAGAGATGTACAGAACTCATAATTGCGGCGAAATCAGGATTTCAGATATTGGAAAACAAGTTATTCTAAGCGGATGGGTTCAGCGTATCCGCGACAAAGGATCGCTTTTGTGGATCGACCTGCGCGACCGTTATGGCATCACACAGCTGTTTCTTGAGGAAGGTGCTGAATCCTCAGAGTTATTTGAACGTGCACGCCAGCTTGGCCGTGAATATGTAATCAGGGTTACCGGTACAGTAAATGAACGTGAGTCAAAAAACCCAAATATTCCAACAGGTGATATCGAGGTACGATTATACAACATTGAAGTGCTAAATGTTTCCAAGATTCCTCCTTTCACCATTGAAGACAAAAGTGACGGAGGAGATGAGCTGCGCATGAAGTACCGTTACCTCGACCTGCGTCGGAACCCTCTACAACAAAACATGGCACTGCGTCACAGATTGGCACTTGAGACACGCCATTACCTCGACAGCAAAGGTTTTTATGAGATTGAAACCCCATTCCTCATCAAATCAACCCCCGAAGGTGCCCGTGATTTTATCGTGCCCTCGCGAATGAATCAAGGGCAATTTTATGCCTTGCCACAATCACCCCAAACCTTTAAGCAAATATTGATGGTAGCCGGTTATGATCGCTATTTTCAGATTGTTCGATGCTTCCGTGATGAGGACTTGCGCGCAGACCGGCAACCAGAATTCACCCAAATCGACTGCGAGATGGCCTTTGTAACACAGGAAGATGTTCTGAACACCTTTGAAGGAATGACCCATCACCTTTTTATGCAGGTAAAGGGAGTCGACATTGGTAAGTTCGAGCATATGGACTATGCCACAGCCATGAAATTATATGGTTCTGATAAGCCTGATATCCGGTTTGGAATGACTTTTGTTGAACTGAATGATCTGGCACAGAATAAAGGATTTAACGTTTTTGATCAGGCTGAATTAGTGGTAGGTTTCAAAGCAGATGGCTGCAGCGAGTTTAGCCGCAAACAATTGGATGCACTTACTGATTTCGTAAAAAAACCACAGATTGGTGCTAAAGGTATGGTATATGTAAAATACAATACCGATGGAAGCTTCAAATCGTCTGTGGATAAATTCTATTCGGCTGACAACCTCAAAGCCTGGGCTGATCGTTTTGATGCCAAACCCGGCGACCTGTTACTAATTTTGTCAGGTGAAGCTGATCGTACACGCAAGCAATTGGGAGAATTACGCCTTGAGATGGGAAATCAGCTTGAGCTACGCGATCCTAATGTATTTAAACCCTTATGGGTGACCGATTTTCCTCTGCTTGAGTGGGACGAAGAAACCAGTCGCTATTATGCCATGCACCATCCCTTTACTGCACCAAAAGAAGAGGATGTAACGCTGCTGGAAACAAATCCCGGCAAGGCACGAGCAAATGCCTATGACATGGTGATCAATGGTGTAGAAGTGGGTGGTGGTTCAGTAAGAATCCACAAGCGCGAACTACAGAGAAAAATGTTCCGTGTGCTGGGTTTTTCGGATGAAGAAGCACAAAATCAATTTGGTTTTCTTTTGAATGCCTTTGAATATGGTGCACCACCTCATGGCGGAATTGCCCTTGGTTTCGACAGGTTAGTAGCTATTTTTGCCGGCCAGGATTCCATACGTGATTGCATTGCTTTCCCCAAAAACAATTCAGGAAGAGATGTGATGATTGATTCACCTGCAATCGTTGCTAATGAACAGCTTGATGAGTTGGGACTGAAGCTTCAGACGAAATAATTTTTATCTGCTGTCAATCTCTTCTACTGACTTCTATTTCCCTAAGCAGCCTTGTTTAATGTCAACACTAGTGTCGTGTCAATGCTACTGTGTCGGTTAAGTCGCAGAGGTTTTTTCTCAGATCAAAAAAGAAACCCTGCGTGTAGCCTTTGCTACATAAAGGATTTATTTTGAAGTTATGAGGAAAATTATCAAGACTTGGGCCGGCTAAAGTAGGGTTGACACGACACTAGGTTCCATAAGGCGATTCGGGTATCACAATCCAGCAAATTATATATGCCAATATGCCAGCTCCGCCAAACAAGGTAAAAATGACCCATGCAATGCGCACCAGACTGGGATCAAGATTGAAATAATTGGCCATTCCCTGGCATACACCTCCGATAACTTTATTATACCGAGACCTGTACAGACGTTTTACTTGATTCATGTTTTTCTTTATTCGTTAAAATTTGATTTCAACTAACTTTTCTAAATGGAATTCCCCGTATCTTTTCTAATATGCTCGTTCATTAGTATTCCTGTTAAAATTTGCCGCATGCTTTTCTCGTCCAGCACTTCCAGGAGTTCACTTAGTCTGCGGTTCATTTCTTTGTCACTTGCACCAGATTGAAGTACTTCTTTTATACGTCTTACATCACTGCCTTTAAGTTCATCATAAATTAAAGACGTAATTTCAGCAGAAAGGGTCGCATTTCCTTCAGAAGTAGTAATTTCAGGCAAGCCGAAAAGTTGTAGCTCAGCTATTCCCGCCTCAAGTGTTTCTCGTCCTATGCGTTTACGTCCGGCTTCATATGATTCATTCCCGGAGGCATCACGCAGGGCCCAAGAATTGAACTCAAAATCCAGTTTATCAATCTGAACAATCTTCGGGTCATCCTTCCCAAATAAACGACTTAAAATTAGTATAGTATGTTTTTTCCAGGCATTCAAGTCAAAATCCTTTGCCTGTAACTTATCGATCTGCCCCTGCAGCAGTTCAATAGCTTTATCGACTTTTTCAGTTGGCTCCATAATTCTCTGATCTATAATGCATAATTTATCCTACAACTCAAAGCACTAAACTCCAGTAAAGATACAAAAAGCGTAATAAGCTGTAAATATCCATGCTATTAATAATCATTTTTTGGAACAGCTATCTATAGATCTTTTCTATGAAGCCTTCCGTGTTTATGTCAATAACAATCTATTTTAAATGTGGAGCTTAAAGTGTTTATATTTCATAAACATCTGATGGTTGAATATCCATTTTGATTGAACTGGAAGTGCATAAATTCGTAACTTAGCCTCCTAAAATCACTATCAAATTTGATCCCTCCACACACCATAGCAAGTGTTTTAGAAACAGCCCGAATTGAAGAGGTTGTAGCTGATTTTGTCAAATTGAAACGGCGTGGCAGCAACCTGATTGGTTTGTGTCCTTTTCACCAGGAAAAAACACCATCGTTTTCTGTTTCTCCCTCAAAGGGCATTTTTAAGTGTTTCGGTTGCGGAAAAGGTGGCGATGCTGCCAAGTTCATCATGGAGCATGAACATTATTCATATCCCGAAGCCATTAAATACCTGGCCAGGAAGTACAATATTGAAATTGAGGAGCGCGAGCAAACCCCTGAAGAAATTGTGGCCATGAATGAGCGTGAACGCATGTTCAACCTCAATGATTTTGCATGTAACTATTATACTGATGCGCTCTTCAATACAGATGAAGGACGCTCGGTAGGACTTTCCTATTTCAAAAACCGTGATTTCAGGGAATCCACCATAAAAATGTTTATGCTGGGTTATTCCCCAGAAACAAGGGATTCATTTTGTCAATTTGCATTAAAAAATGGATACAGTGAAGATATACTACTAAAAACCGGACTTGGGATCCACCACGACAATAAAATATTTGATCGCTTTTT
>RRYU01023110.1_pt1 | contig 11049 bp, 8 predicted proteins | sample 2162651 | NCBI WGS metagenome assembly RRYU01 (sample SAMN10267283, study PRJNA491782) | microbial mat metagenome | isolation source: biomat in the production well | place: Japan: Minami-Kanto gas field, natural gas well KTG3 | collected 2017-06 | reverse complement strand
AAAACAGGGGGACGGTTCTTTGTTTGACAATCCCCGATTACCCTTGGCAAAGCAAACTTTTATCGGGATGATGATTATGCCGGGGAAGCAATAAGAATCAGAGAACTAAAATATATCACATCATGACAGAGGTACAAGCCAATAAAGATATTTGTAGATGGTGCGGATTATGAAAAATTCAGTGATATTTTTAATGAGTATTGCATACTATTACAAATGAAAAATGAATTCTAAAAATGTTTAAAAGAACTGGGTGAAAACTCATTAAGACATTAGTCGGTTCGACAGGATTTATGGCAAATATTATTTTTGAAGTTTGAAACGAAGAACCGTCCCCTGACACATCCTATAATTTATATATTCTTCAAAGTCTTGATTTTTTTGCATCCCCAAGGACCGGAAGCTTTCCATCTGGCATCAAACTTCTCTGATTTATCAATTGCATTAAGCGGTTTATAAAGAAATCTTTCTATCTCTTTGGCTACTGACGACAATTTGTCAGGCGTGTGTTTTATATCTCCTTTCTTCAAGAATGCTTTCCAAAGTGTCTGCCGATCAGATTTTTCGTCATAGATTTCTTTAGCAAACAACTTATTGCCCTCTGGAACTGCTGTTTTACGATATGCGAAAGTTCTCCTTAGTGCTTCGGTAAGTTTTGAACCCTCAAAATCAAATTGGTGTATCATAAGCCAAATATCATAAAAATCTTTCATTCGACTATTAAGAAGGCCAAGTTTAACCATAGCCTCAAATTTCTCGCTGACAACGCTTTCTGCAGGGTAACCTTTAAGATGAGGCTTTGGAAAATCCAAAATAACAGGATATTCGATAAGTTTTGGTTTTGGATAAGCAATATCCCCAAACCCGATATCAATCTGCATGTGAATGCGCGAACGATCGAGGAATCCCAAAAACTTCACCCGTACACCTTCATAATCCGCATCTTCTTTTATCCCCTGTCCTTTTACTGTTTCAGGATCAAAGACAAGGCCATCAGAGACAACTTCCGTCTTACAGACATCTTTTATCATTTTCTCAATGTTCGTTATCTGGTTATTGAATCGTGCCAAAAAATCAATATCGAGTGTACTTCTCCGCTCTGGAACATGCCAAACTATAAACATTAGCGCACCTTTTAGAATAAATTTGTTAGCATATTCTGAACAACTAAACCGATAAAGAAATCTTTCAATTCCAAAATATTGCAATACTTCCGCGAAAGGACGATTTGTTTCTTTCGCTTTATTTTGTAGTTTCGCCTGTATAGAGGCTTGTGTATTTTTGATATCTTTTTTCATAGCATAGCCTCCAGAATAGGTTTGATAATATTATCAACACGGCAAATCTGCGCATATTGCATAATCTCTTTAGGCTGTACGCCTTTTTCTGTTATAGCAATCTTGAGAGCTTCTCTGGCGACATCCATTCCAATCTTATAGCGGAATTTGAAACAATCAGCAACTGTTTTGGCAAGGCTATAAACTTTTATCCTATATCCCTCAATTTCAAATTTTTCAATACCTGCTTCCCATGCTTTGGATGCAAAGTGATAGAATTTAACCGGAGGATAATTAATTTTACTAGCGTATGCACCACGGGGAATTGCTATATTAACATAGCGGGGTATCTCGCTTGTTGCTTCATGAAAAGCAAGTGCAGAAAGTAAACATACAACTCCTTTTGAAACTTTGATTGACACAGCTACCAGATCCGGGTTTGACAGAGTAAAGCCATCAGATAGTCTATACAGGGCACGATCAACTTTCTGAATTCGGCCAGAATTCAGGTTATTCTTAAGAAAAGCTTTGCTAAAGCCAGCTTTGATAATTTCCTTATAGCTGACCATTCCTCCTCTTCTCTTCAGAAATTCTATAAACTTTTTTTCTTTTGCACTCATAATAATTGTCCCTATTTCTATACATTTGTTAATAAGTGTATAGCATTAGGAAATTAATGTCAAGTATAATGTTTTCGAGTCAAAGGGAAAGCAAACCTTAATGGTACAGGACGGTTGTTCGCACCACTTTATCAGAAACGAAAGTCGTGTAGACAACGGTTCTATAACCCATTTTTCGTTTGAATAATTATCCAAAAAGGTGAAGAAGAGAGAAACAGGAAAACCGGTTTTTGGCTAAATAAGGCAGATAAGTATATATAGAATTAGAGGATTACCAGTTTTTATAAGAAAAAATAGTAATGCTCTAAAACGTAGAATTCATAAGGGTTTCAGCGTTTTTTTGTTATATGAAATAGTGTTAGTTCTTCTAAAACATAGAGAAAATAAAGCAAAAAAGGGCTAAAAATGCTATTTTGGGAGCTTGAAACCTTTGCAATATAAGGCTTTCAACGAACATTGCCGTAGCTGCGTTTCTTGAGGGCGCCTAAGGTAGATTTATCCTATTTTTAAAATACGCACATAACATAGCTTAAAATGGCTTATTTCGGGTGCGGGCTAAAACCCTTATTATATAAGGCTTTCAGGAGGGCATTTTTCCACAATTCTTCCACGCTTTCCCCATATGTCATTCCCGCGCAGGCGGGAATCTATCTTCTCTTTTAATTTTTTAAAATTAACGGCAACAGCAGCAGGGTAAAAATTACACCCTAATGTTGTTGTTATTATATTGTTATTGTTCTTACTTGTTGTTGTTAGTGTGGAATAATTCCACTAGGAGGCAGGGGAATATTTACCTCATCATACGGAGATTAATGAAGGGTTGGGGAAAATAATTTTATTATTAAAAAAGAAGGATTTTTTAGAACCTTTGTCGTATTAATGTTAAGGTGTAGAAAAATTGAAAAAGACTAATTCTTTTAACCGCTGCTGAAGACTCAATGAGGTAAATATAGACTCTTGAAGTGTGACAAAGAACCGTCCCCTGACACAAAAGCCCTTCAGCAAAGGCCAAAGGGCTGGAAATTGACAAGCTCCCCCTATTGGAAACACTTAGAACTTTTAAGGGAGATATTGCATTTGAAAATATCAGATTAATAAGCTAGTTCGTTAATATTTTTATTCTTCAAGCACTTAATCTATAAAATGTATATGAATAAAAAACATAAAAAGTTTATCAAATGTTAGAAGAAGTAATTAATGTTTGAAATTAATATTGATTATTAAATCTCTTACAAAACGTTAGAAAAAGGTACTGAAATATTGAGCAGATACACCATTATTTTTAATAGACTGTCTGGTTGATATGCTTGTTATAATATTAAACATAACTCATTTAAATCAGAGTGCTAAGATTCGCTGAAACAATTTTTCATCAGATAACTCACTTAGTTCAAGACATCCCATAAAGGCACCTCGAAAAGTATCAACATTTCCGAACTTCCGGGAGCATTTACACTTCTTAACTGCATAATAAAGAAGATCCATCAAATCATGCCCACGTAAGCGGAAGCGAAAATCATCTTTAAGTTTTAAACGAAGTTCTTTAATTTTTTTTTCAAACATTGCTCTCTTGCTCAATTTTCCGCTATTTAAAAGATATGCCTTTTTGAATCCCTCACGATCAAAAGAAATTGTTTCAGAAAAATGAACGTAATTCTTAATTTTAATCCATTCCATGTTCCAGCCTAGTGCCACACTAGCTAATCTTATAACATATAAATCCTCAAGGATTGGTATGGCTTGGGCTACAAGACGATCCTCTGAGATGCGAAAACCTCCTAAAACAAGTGATACAAACTTACGAATTATTGAACTACTGAGAAGATATAGTTCGGTTGAGTTGTAGTCAGTAAACTCAAGAAAACAATTATCAAGGCCGGAGGGCATGTAGTCCTCTTGGTCGCGATCTGCAATGCATAGAATTTTGCATGTGTCCGGTAACGATCGCGCTAGTTCTGCGGATAATGCAAGCACTTTTGCTCTATTTGATCCACTGTTGAGCTTATGGCTCTCTATAATATCATCGTCTATCTCAATACCATCAATTGAATATACTTTAATGTCATTTATATTGTGAGCAGAGAGTACCCATTCGATTAGATTTTTATCGTTTACTCCTTCGACATAAATATCTTTAAGGCTAGGTTCAAGAGAATAACGAGCTTTCAGTTCATCAATTCTTTTGTTAATATCCATACAAATCATTCTCATCGGATATTCTCTAGCTTTATTACTTGACTTTTGTGTTGTGCAAGTAATTCTATGCTATGTGTCGCGAATAAATACTGAACTGGACTATCACCACTGCATTCCAACAGAAAATTGATAAGTTTTCGTTGCCATTTGATATTAAGCGAGATTTCTGGTTCATCGATCATGAGGATACTTGGCCGATCCATAGCTATAAGGCTATTGCAAAAGAGAAGTAAAAGATGTCTTTCTCCTGAAGACAACATGATAGGTTCAAGAACCGTGCCATCATCTGCAGTAATAACCATTCCTGAGTGAAGACCATAGGTCAGTTTCTTGTTTATGAGGAAACGATTGATGATATTTACAAATGAGTCTACTCTCCCATAAACTTCAGCCATTGCTTCCAATTTCTTATTTAGACTTTCCAAGTATGGATTAAGTACTTTTATTATAATACTTGTATTTTTTGATGGGGCTTTTGAAACTGCTGCCAATATCTCATTACCACTGAACTTAGGAAGGAACCCATACTGCGCAAAATCCTTACACCGCAATTCTAACTCCCTAACTCTTTTTTCAATTAATTTCTTGGTACCTATGGAGTCGACATTTTCATCTTGCGGTTGGAACACTAGGCGATGAAGAATTTCATTGTAAAGAGTGGTGATACTAGATTCGCCATCTGACGAACCACGCATAGCCTTACTTTGTATCCACATTTCTACTCGCCTTATCGACCTTTTAAGCAGAATTTGTGCCCATTCTTCTGGATCGATTTGGGAGTCCCGATACAAACGATTACGACTAGCTAATTTAGATTCTAAATAGATCCTTCTTTTATTTTCTAATTCCATATCATAAGAAGATGATAAACCACGATGCCCCTTCTCCCCTGCAAAATGGATTGTCCTATCATCTGAGAGCATGTATAGGGAAATGTCAAGTTTACTGAGAGCGTTTAGAAATTCAGAATATTTATCATCGCTCCTTTCTGATGATGGGGGTATGATATTATCTTCATTCGCAACAAATTTTACTTTTTTTTCTGTTCGACGTGGAGATTTAATCACCATAGAAAAACTCCCTGTGAGTTTACCTTTGAGATGCTCCGCATAGATTTTAGTGTTATCCTGAAATTCGATCTCGAAGCATTTGAAAGGTATTTGGGCAACAATGCTCTTGTGGCCTTCATTACCTTCTGGTGCCAGCAAATGAAAGACAAGTTTTAAAATAGTAGTCTTTCCACTGCCATTATCACCGTAAAGAATAAACATCTTTTCGGTCTTTGAAGTATCATCATGGATAGCAAGGTTATAATCATACATTCCGAAAAGATTCGTCATGGATATGCGCCTAATAGCTCTTGTTCTCTTGGTTATCATTGGAAATACTCCTTATCGTATCTTAATGTAAAACATTATTTTTATACTACAGTCATTTTTAAGTATACTGCTAATATCACTATGGGTCAAACTGAGTTTGGCCGTATTTTTTCTACCTCTCTTAACATATATTTTGGTCCTCCTAAGCTATTTTTTAATTACCTGGCTATTTCTATTTGGGCTATTTCTTTACACCTGTTCATTTTAAAGATTATTCTAATCATTTCTATTTGATTACCTCTTATAAGCTAACCAAACAATACCAATATATATATATTCGATATTATTTTTATAAATCCTTCTTTTTGGAAAAAAAATAAAAAAGCCCTTCAGTAAAGGCTCATTTAAAGACTATATGTCTATAGGACATTAAATATATATAATAAAAACATTATGAATTATCTTTCTAAATAAATAAAAATAAATTATTTAATTGCAAAACTTAGAATAATATTATTAATAATCTTATCGATAGGTAATTAAAGATTTATTGCTAACTCACTTATTTTAAATAACCATTTTTTCCCTTTTGTAGATTTTAAATAAATTTTCTTATCTATAGCTGAAATTAATTCTTTATTACAGACAAAATAATTAAATTCACCTGGTTTGAGACTTAACGGCAATGTTGGTGGCCTTGAGAAAGGTAAACTAGATTTTTCTCCATTACTTTCCTCTATTCCCATCTCATCTATAACAACATTTTTACCACCAACATTTGTAACCCTAATTTGACAGTAATGCTTATTAGGGTCTAGAGGGAAAATCCTCTCAATAAAACTGTTATTACTATGATTTTTCAAAACAAGCATTTGAGTTACTTTCACATCTAATCTAATATCTGCTTGAGCATTTAAATCATTTATGATATTCCAAGAAAGTGCGATAGTTGATACAATAGCAGCATAAATTGCTATCGATTCAATAATTTTCATAATGCTCTCCCTAAAAAAATAATTAAATAGATATGCTATTAATGTTTTTTAGCAAGGATAATATTTTTCTATACTCTTTATACTACAAATCTTTCAAAAACCCTTCTTTTGTTGAAAATAATTCATAATAAAGCCCTTCAGTAAAAACTAAAGGGCTGGTTATTGTCTGGCTCCCCCAAAGAAAAATTAGTTGGAATCAAATTATAGAAGAAATAAGAAACATCTACAAACTAAAGGAGTTAATTAACCTTCCTGTTAGTGTTCCAAATAATGTGTAGTTAAATATAAACCCTTGCTTATCAATAAGTTATACCACTGTCCTTATTCTAACTTAAAATAGTCTATTTGTTAAATGGGAGCAGTATATTGTTACTTACTAAGTATCTATTCAGAAGATGTCTTAAAAAATGTTTTTATTCGTATCATCTATTCTTCTACAAAAAAGAGAAGCCATTACTATATATTCAAAAGCTTTAGTCATTTCTTCTTTCTTTCCTTGAGTATGAGCTAATGGGCTTCTTACACCTTTAAAAAGACCTTTTAACATTTCCATAAATCCAACCTGCTCATTGCAAATATTTTTATTATTAAGATCACCAAAAGACAAGATAGGCTTACTCACGCTAAAGACTTTATTTATTAATTTTTCTCCGTCTAATTTTACACTAGTTTTTTTTCTTATATATTCAAATACTGCTTTTACTGCTTCTTCAATTACTTGAGCATAATAGCCATCTTCAAATAATTTAGAGCATGCCTTATGTATATACGGATGTAATTTTTTCATATAACCTATTATTATTCTATCGTATTCAATGCCTGGTTTTATCTGTTTTGTCTTGTCTTTGGGTATATCATCTTTTTGGTCCATAGCTTCTAAACATCCTAAAATTTTATCTAATTCGCTAATTACATTTCTTAAAGAAGGTCCTTTTATTTGCGCGACATCGTTTAAAGTTACAGCACTATCCAATGAATCCCATACAGTTCCAGTAAGTTGAACTTTCATCAACCAAGAATCTCTAAATCTCTCTAAATAATGTCTTAAGCCCCCTAAACAACGGCTGAGCCATTTAGCTTGAATTTTAAGTTCTTCAATGTTCTTGATTGGATAATCTGGAATTGTTTTATCAAGCGATTTTGAATATAAAGTTTTATGCTCTATTAACTTTTCTTGAAATTCAGTAATGGCGTTTTTTAAATCCATCACTTTCATGTCATTTCACCTCCTTAGATTTCCCAAATTAATTAATGCATTTTTATTTTTTTACAAATAAATTAAAATATTTTTTAATTTTTCTATCATATAGTTTGTAATTTTTATAATTGTTCAATTTATCACCTAATTCATCGGTAATTTTCCATTTATCTTTTATCCAATATTTAGAAATAAAAAGATTCCAATCGCCTCCAGCATCACTCATTGGATACCCTAACATTACCAATGGCGGAATAAATTTGGGATAAGTTTTTTCTCTGAATTCTTCATAGTCATTTGTCAAAACTACAATGATATCCTTTTTAATTGGATTACTTTTGGATTTGTCTATCCAAGCTCCAAAGAGTTTAATATATCTATATAAATTTTTTCTTTTTTCCTTATCCCTTGCATCTTTTGCTTTAAATTCTGTATATGTTGATAGTAATAAATTAATAAACAAATTTCTTTTTTCCAATAATAATTTAGAAGAGTTCTCTTTTTCTGCAAAATAAGTTAAAAATGCAAAAATAGGAGAAATGTAAAATATATTTATAAAGCTATCAGTAGTCAAATATAAATTATAAATAATCATAATGTTTTTTAATAATTTATTCATTAAATTAGATAATTCTTTTCTAATTCTCAAAACAAGGGGATCTTCAGCATCAAAATTGTCATTAGTATTAGATAAATAAATACTGAAATGATAAATTGTTTCTGAAAAAAACATTAGGTAGTCATTTAAATGACCTTTATTTTTAACTATTGCTTTCCTTGAAATTTCGCCTTGGCAATCAATAATATAACCAATATTTCTAAAAAGATATTCTTTATTTTTGTCACTGCATTTTTGTTTTAATGTATCAGAAATAATCGAAGAAATGTTCTCATGCATAAACGAAGAACCTACGAGTGCATTATTTATTGTCAAGTACGAAACAAAATCTAATTTGGAATTTAAAGCATTACTCATTATCGATACTATTATTCTACACAAACTATTTACGTCTATTTCATTATATTTGCCTCTTCTCTTAATTATTTTTCCAAGAGAGCTTTTTAACATTTTTATTAATCCAGAAATACAATCCTGTGTTAGAAAGGCATAATATGTCCCAGTTGTGCTTGAAGTATTTTCGCCAATTTTTTGTAAACTATCTCCAACAGTGCGAATACTTGTTGTAAAAGCATCTTTTTCTATTAATTTAATTCCAGTCTCATAAATACTCTTAATTGCTTTTGATGGCGCTGAAGTGTATTTGAAATTTATAGTTTTCCAAATGCTATTTTTTAAAAATTCTATCCAAGCAAAAACTAAACCATTTTCTCCAATTCTTATTTGTGTATCTGATAATTCTACGCATTTAAGTGAAATTAAACCCACTCTTTCAATAATATCCTCTAAATACTGTTGATTATAAGATCTTATTGCTATGTTGAATGAAATCTCAAATTGGCCATTTAGGAAAAGTAAAAAATTATCTTCCATCCCTCTATAATTTTTTCTCTTGTCCAAATATTTTAATGCCATATCCTTTAAATTATCTAAGCAACTTAAAACAACTTCTCTATCATCTTCATTTAATGCTTTACAAAATGTACTAAAAATTGGCCTTACATCACCTTCAAGCATTGCTTTATGTTTTGGGAGTACACTAAAATCATTATTCATATTTTTAACTAAGCGATCAAATAATTTTTTTGATGTTTTTTTATAAAGCAATATTTTAATCTTTAACAATAATAGAAAATATTTATTTTTTTTCTTTCTCTTTATGATTCCCGGATCAGGTATCTTTTTAATATGACTAAAGGCTTGTATCGAAATAAAAGATACGATATTTGAAATACTTAAAAAATCTATGAGTTGAATAACTGCAAAAGAAACAGAAATAACAATATAAATAGCTAAGCAAAGACTAAATTTTTCTAAATTATTATTTGAACCAAAATATAAAAGTAGGAGATTAAAAATGGCCGAAATGGGCAAAATTATTAATAGAACTTTAAAAATTACTCTGTTTATAATAATCTTAAGGTAAATTGAAGAATATTTTTGAAGAATATTTTGAATTACTATTGCAGACAATGTAAAAAATATTGCAAGGATACCTAAAATGATAGTTATATTCACTCTTACAATATCATTCACTGGTTCCAAATTATGAACTTCCTTAATGCCATTTAAAAGAGGATTTTTAGCCAAAAGAACAAAAATTCCAGTGATTAGGCAAAAGATAAAGCAACTTATTTTATATTTTTTATTCATAATGTTTTTGTTTTATCTATCATTTAATTTAATAATTGTCGAATATTTTAAAAAATCTTTTTGAACAAAAAGACAGATTAAGAAAATAAATATATTGCTCTCCTGCTCTGTCCATTTATATGAAAGATTCTTCCTATATAATATTGAATATGGTTAGCCAAGGTAATAATGATTGCAAGAAAGGAAAGAATTCATATTTTAGTATTCCTTTTTAAATATTGCATTTTTTAGATTATTTCTTAAGATTTATATTTTATAAGTACGCAGATGAAACAATAACCGAGTATCATTCGTTTATATATTCGATAAAAGGTTTTATAAATCCTTCTTTTTGGAATAAAAAATCCAAATAAAAACAAACTAGCTCTTCAGCAAATGCCAAAGGGCTGGTTATTGTTTAGCTTACCTTATTCTATCCATATCTATAATATAGCATTGTTTTAAAATAAAGTTAGTATTTGAAGGAACAATAAATCCTAAGGATTTCTTTGTTAATATGGTAAGTATACAAAATAATAGGAGAATATAGTAGTAATAGAGAGCATATAAGATAAAAGAAGGTTGAAAGGGGGTAATTCCAGGAACCACGAAAAATAAGAGCTAATTTAAGCGTGTTTTTAGCGCTTATTTTAAGGTGGCTGGTATGATTCATTAAGTTAGGCTAAATACGCCTCGTATACGCCAAATACGAAGCTTTTTCAAAAAACGTCAAAACCCTTATATTTCAACGCTTTCATTGATTTTTTGCAATATCAACTCGTAATTCATTGATTGTCTGCTTGATTTCCTTGATTTCAGCAGTAACATTATGGGAAAATTCCTTTTGGTTCTTCACTATTTCGGTAATAAAATACTCCAATTTCCATACTAAATATACAGAAAGCACCAGGGGAAAGCCATTATTTGCTATTAGTTTTAGTACATATTCAATATCCAATTCACTTATTTCCTTTCCAAGTGTGCTTTGGTCCTGGCCTGATATCCAGGTGTAAGAAATTTCTCTTTTCATAATACCCGATACCATTAAACCCCATTTCATGAGCATAAAGAAGAAGATCATAAAGCAAAAAATTCCTTACCTGAAGAAAACAGGGGGACGGTTCTTTGTTTGACAATCCCCGATTACCCTTGGCAAAGCAAACTTTTATCGGGATGATGATTATGCCGGGGAA
>RRYU01020848.1_pt3 | contig 11054 bp, 5 predicted proteins | sample 2162651 | NCBI WGS metagenome assembly RRYU01 (sample SAMN10267283, study PRJNA491782) | microbial mat metagenome | isolation source: biomat in the production well | place: Japan: Minami-Kanto gas field, natural gas well KTG3 | collected 2017-06 | reverse complement strand
CAAGCAAGCGCTTGTAGGTTCTCAATTCGTATTGATCCCTGGCATCTTTATTTACATGCGGTGAAATTAATACGGTAAAGCGCTCTTTTTTGGTAGGCAAAGGAATAGGACCTTTAACTTGCGCGCCTGTTCGTTTGGCTGTTTCTACAATTTCTCCGGCAGATTGATCAATCAATTTGTGATCAAACGCTTTTAATCGTATTCTAATCGTTTGGCTTGACATTCTCTTACTCGACAATTGAAGACACCACACCGGCGCCGACGGTTCGTCCGCCTTCACGGACGGCAAAGCGCAGACCTTCATCCATAGCAATCGGCGCAATCAGCTTCACTTCGACCGTGACATTGTCACCGGGCATGACCATTTCTACGCCTTCCGGCAGGTCTACCGCACCCGTTACATCGGTTGTACGGAAGTAGAACTGCGGACGGTATCCGTTGAAAAAGGGCGTGTGTCGGCCACCTTCTTCTTTGGAGAGAACGTAGATCTCACCTTTGAAATGCGTGTGTGGCTTTATGGTGCCTTTGTGCGCCAGTACTTGGCCCCGTTCAACATCATCTCGCTTGGTACCACGCAGTAACACGCCAACGTTGTCCCCTGCCTGACCCTGGTCGAGCAGCTTGCGGAACATTTCAACGCCGGTACAAGTGGTCGTCGTGGTCGGACGTATGCCAACAATTTCAATCTCTTGTCCGACTTTGATGATACCCCGCTCGACTCGACCGGTTACTACGGTGCCACGTCCTGATATGGAGAATACATCTTCAATTGGCATCAGGAATGGCAGATCAATGGCTCGCTCCGGTTCCGGAATATAGCTGTCCAGGGCTTCGACCAGTTTGACAATCGCTGGCACACCAATGTCACTGGTGTCACCTTCGAGGGCTTTCAATGCTGAACCCACAATAATCGGGGTGTCATCGCCGGGGAATTCGTAGGTATCAAGCAATTCTCGAACTTCCATTTCAACCAGCTCAATGAGTTCAGCGTCATCAACCATGTCGGCTTTGTTCAGAAAGACGACAATATACGGTACGCCTACCTGACGCGCCAACAGGATGTGTTCCCGTGTTTGCGGCATCGGCCCATCGGCTGCTGAACATACCAGTATCGCTCCATCCATTTGTGCCGCGCCGGTGATCATGTTTTTTACATAGTCGGCGTGTCCCGGGCAGTCTACATGGGCATAGTGACGCGCTTCCGATTCGTATTCAACGTGCGCCGTCGCAATCGTGATGCCGCGCTCACGCTCTTCCGGGGCATTGTCAATTTGATCGTAGGCTTTGAAGGTGCCACCACGCAACTCAGCCATGACTTTGGTCAAGGCCGCTGTCAGTGTCGTCTTGCCATGGTCTACGTGGCCAATTGTTCCTACGTTTACATGGGGTTTCTTGCGTTCAAATTTTTCTTTGGACATATACTAAACCTTGATTATCTTTGTTAATTAAATCTTTTAACCAGTCTATTGACAACTGCCACCGGTGCCTCGGTATACTTTTTAAATTGCATTGAGTAAGTTGCCCTGCCCTGAGTTAATGAGCGAAGATCTGTCGCATAGCCAAACATTTCTGATAATGGAACTTCGCAACGAATAATTTTTCGAGCTGGAACGTCCTCCATACCCAACATTATTCCTCGGCGTCGATTTATATCACCCACCACATCGCCAAGAAAATCTTCAGGCACAACTATTTCGACCTTCATGATCGGCTCAAGCAAAATCGAACCCGCGTTTTCTAAACCCTGTCTGAAGGCTATGGAACCGGCAATATGAAAAGCCAGCTCACTGGAATCAACTTCATGAAAGGATCCATCAATTATAGCCGCCTTGACATCAACAACTGGATAGCCACAGAGAACACCACTTTCCATTTGCTCTCTTATACCCTTGTCTACCGCAGGAATAAATTCTTTGGGTATTGTCCCGCCAACAATTTCGTTGGCAAACACAAACCCCTCACCTCTTGGCAGCGGCTCCATTCTCAAAACCACATGACCGTACTGACCTTTCCCTCCAGACTGCCGAATGAATTTGCCTTCTTGTTCTATTCCTTTTGACAAGGTTTCACGGTATGAGACTTGTGGCGTCCCGACGTTTGCATTGACATTAAATTCTCTTTGCAACCTGTCCACAATAATTTCCAGATGCAACTCACCCATTCCGGAAATAATTATTTGTCCGGACTCCTCTTCAGTCCTGACTTTAAAGGTCGGGTCTTCTTGAGCAAGCTTGGCCAAGGCGGATACCATTTTGTCCTGATCGGCTATTGTTTTGGGCTCAACAGCGACGGCGATAACTGGTTCAGGAAAGTCCATTTTATCAAGCAATCTTGGTGTTTTAATATCACACAAGGTTTCACCAGTTACTACACTCTTAAGTCCAACTACAGCAGCAATATCACCTGCCCTTACTTCACTAATTTCTACTCGGCTATTGGCGTGCATCTGCATTAGTCTGGATATGCGTTCTTTTTTATTTTTATTTGCATTTAACACTACATCACCCGATGAAACCGAGCCAGAGTAAACACGGATAAAGGTTAAAACCCCGACATATGAGTCACTCGCTACTTTAAATGCCAAGGCAACAAATGGATCTTCATCGGATGGCTTACAGTCAAACACCCTATTATCTGAGGGATCATCCGATGCATGTGCCACAACACCACTCAAATCAACTGGAGATGGCAAGTAATCAACTACACCATCAAGCAATGCTTGCACGCCCTTATTTTTAAAGGCTGATCCACAGTACACTGGAACAATTCTGTTAGACAAAGTAGCACCACGAATTGCCAGGCGAATCTCGCCCTCGGAAAGCACCTCACCAGACAGGTACTTTTCGGTTAACGAATCCGAACTCTCTGCGACAGCTTCCAGCAATTTTTCCCGCCATTCAGCAAAGACCTCTGCCATGTTTTCAGGGATCTCAGCATATCGATAGTCATGGCCTTTTGCATCTTCATTCCAGTAGATTGACCTTGCCGTTATAAGATCAACCACCCCTATAAACTGCTCTTCAGAACCTATAGGCAATTGCATGACAACCGGGTGCGCTCCCAGTCTGGCCTCGATCTGGTTAACAACCCTGTAAAAGTCTGCCCCAACCCTGTCCATCTTATTGATAAAGGCAATTCTTGGAACATTATACTTATCGGCCTGGTGCCAAACTGTTTCCGATTGCGGCTCAACCCCCCCGACCGCACAAAATAAGGCACAAGCACCATCTAAAACCCTTAAAGACCGCTCCACCTCTACGGTAAAATCCACATGCCCCGGAGTATCGATAATATTGATGCGGTGCACTGGATATTGCTTTTCCATACCTGACCAGAAACATGTAGTAGCAGCCGAAGTTATTGTTATGCCGCGCTCTTGTTCTTGCGCCATCCAATCCATAACCGCCGCACCATCATGCACTTCACCTAACTTATGTGAGACGCCAGTATAGAAAAGTATACGTTCAGTCGTTGTGGTTTTTCCGGCATCGATATGCGCCATGATACCAATGTTACGATACTGGCTCACCGGGGTTTTTCTATCCACAACTGACAATCCTCAAATCAGCCAACGATAATATAATTCACCACCGGTAGTGAGAGAACGCCTTATTAGCTTCCGCCATACGATGGGTATCTTCTCGTTTCTTGGCCGCTGAACCACGCCCATCGAAAGCATCAAGCAATTCACCTGCAAGCTTCCCTGACATGGTACGCTCGCTTCGCTTGCGCGCAGCTTCTATCAACCAACGCATAGCCAGCGCAGCTCTCCTTGATGGCCTTACTTCAACTGGAACCTGGTATGTTGCACCACCCACTCTTCGAGACTTCACCTCAACCCGTGGTTGCACATTTTCTAGCGCCCTAGTCAAAACATCCAGTGGCTGTTCGTGCCCTTTATCGCCTATGACATCCAAGGCCCCGTAAACTATACGCTCGGCAACGGACTTCTTACCGCTAACCATAACCATGTTCATAAACTTACTCAGCATCTCACTCCTGAATTTTGGATCAGGAATTACATCACGCTTTGCTGCAACTCTTCTTCTTGACATTGATTAAATCCGAAACATTAGGCTTTGGGTTTTTTTGTACCGTATTTGGAGCGACCACACTTTCTGTCTTTAACTCCAGAGGTATCCAGACTGCCACGCACCACGTGGTATCGAACACCAGGCAAATCTTTCACACGACCACCACGAATCAAAACCACTGAGTGCTCTTGCAGGTTATGCCCCTCGCCACCGATATAGCTACTAACTTCGGCTCCGTTTGTCAATCTGACGCGAGCAACCTTTCTCAAGGCTGAATTTGGTTTTTTAGGTGTCGTAGTATATACCCTGGTACAAACCCCCCTGCGTTGAGGGCAGCTCTCCAGAGCAGGCACAGTACTTTTTTCAACCTTTTTGACACGCGGCTTACGAACCAATTGATTGATCGTGGCCATATAAAGCTCCGTTAATTACTAATCCAAAAATAAAAACGACCGCTATGCACCTAGAAAGCACATAGCGGCCCCTGGATAATTGATATACATCGTGGTAGCCAAATATATTAGCAACCTATTTTTTCTTCGTCAAGGCTTTTATCTTGACATCTACAATAGATGCTATAAACAACTATTCTGATTCAGAATTGAGCGCCTGTTTGAGTGCCTCTTCGACATCGCCATTATCGACTACAGCACCCATTTCCACATCCTTAACAGAAAGTGAAAGATCACCCTGGCCTCTACGCTGACGCCTCTGCTCATGATATGCCATGCCAGTTCCTGCCGGGATCAATCGCCCGACAATGACATTTTCTTTCAATCCGAACAAGCTGTCTTTCAATCCTCGAACTGCGGCATCAGTCAACACGCGAGTTGTTTCCTGAAATGATGCTGCCGAGATAAATGATTCGGTAGCCAGTGAGGCCTTGGTTATGCCAAGCAAAACCGACTCGAATGCAGCAGGCATTTTTCCTTCCTGTTCCAACTTAGCATTGACTTCTCGAACTAACCCGCGCTCAACCTGATCACCCTTGATAAATTCGCTCTCGCCTGTGGCAATAATTTCAACTTTTCTTAACATCTGCCGAATGATTACTTCAATGTGTTTATCATTGATCTTTACACCTTGTAGTCGGTAAACATCCTGAATTTCTTTAACCAGATAATTCGCCAGTTCTTCAATACCGCGCAAGCGCAAAATATCGTGAGGTGTCAATTCGCCTTCGGCGATAGTTTCGCCTTTTTGGACGAATTCACCTTCAAAAACGGTGATGTTACGCCACTTGTGCACCAATGTTTCATGGGCAACACCGTCACTATCAGTAATAATAAGTCGCTGCTTGCCTTTGGTTTCCTTGCCATAAGAAACCGCTCCTGTAGCTTCTGCCAGAATAGCGGGATCTTTGGTTTTCCGAGCTTCAAATAAATCCGCAACACGGGGCAAACCACCTGTAATATCCCGGTTTTGACTGGATTCATGGGGAATTTTTGCAAGAATATCGCCCACTTCAACAAGCCTGCCATCCTGAATATTAACAATAGCACCAGCAGGGAGAAAATATTGAGCTGGGATTTCCGTTCCCGGCAAGAAAACTATCTCTTCTGCTTCGCCCACCAACTTGACCAACGGCCTCAAGTCTTTACCTACACCCGCTCTTTGCTTGGGATCGGTAACAACAAGTGAACTCAATCCGGTAACTTCATCTGTAATTGACTGAACAGTTACGCCTTCTACAAAGTCCTGCAGAATAACTTTACCTGATACTTCGGTAATTACCGGGTGAGTGTGTGGATCCCAATTAGCAATAATATCGCCTTGTGCAACGACCCCACCTTCCTGAACGGACAAAACTGCGCCGTAGGGCACCTTATAACGCTCACGTTCACGACCGTAATCATCAATAAGACTGACTTCGCCTGAACGAGAAACCGCCATCAAATTACCATCACGGTTGGCAACTGTCTTCAAGTTGGTCAATTTAATGGTACCCGCCGCCTTGACTTGTACATTGCTGATCGCGGCCTGCCGGGAAGCAGCACCACCAATATGGAATGTCCGCATAGTTAACTGAGTACCTGGCTCACCAATGGATTGCGCAGCAATCACGCCAATTGATTCACCGATATTGACCAGATGTCCCCTAGCTAGATCCCGACCATAACAGGCAGCACAGATGCCATGACGATTTTCACAGGTAATCACCGAACGCACATAAATTTGGTCGATACTGTGTTTTTCCAATACCTCGACCCACTGTTCGTCCAGCAAGGTCTTTGCAGGCACAATAACTTCACCAGTCCCTGCATCAACCACATCGCTTGATGTCACTCGTCCCAGAACCCTCTCAGCCAGAGGTTCGACAACATCCCCCCCCTCGATGATGGGCATCATCAACAAGCCTTGATGTGTTCCGCAATCTTCTGTAGTAACCACCAAATCCTGTGCCACATCCACCAAACGACGAGTCAAATATCCAGAATTTGCTGTTTTAAGCGCAGTATCGGCTAAACCTTTTCGTGCACCATGCGTCGAAATAAAGTATTGCAATACATCAAGCCCTTCTCGGAAATTTGCAGTTATCGGAGTTTCGATAATCGAACCATCGGGTTTAGCCATCAACCCACGCATACCCGCTAACTGTCTAATCTGCGCCGCAGAGCCGCGAGCACCCGACTCGGCCATCATAAAGATTGAGTTGAATGATTTTTGCTTGATTTTCTCGCCTTTGGCATTTACGACCGTCTCTTGACCCAGCCCCTCCATCATCACTTTTGCTACCTGATCATTAGCATGTGACCAAATATCGACAACTTTATTATACCGCTCCCCATTGGTCACCAGGCCGGATGAGTATTGACTTTGAATTTCTTTAACTTCATGCTCAGCCTGGTCGATGATGGCTGTTTTCTTTTCCGGAACAGCCATATCTTCAACACCAAAGGAGACGCCTGCCCGGGTTGCTTGACGAAAACCCAGGTACATCAATTGGTCAGCGAACACAACGGTTTGCTTAATCCCTAAATGGCGATAGGAATAATTCAACAACCTGGAAATATTCTTTTTGGTCATATCACAATTGACCAGTTCGAAAGGCATTCCTTCAGGCATTATTTCCCAAATAAGAGCCCGCCCTGAAGTGGTTTCAACGCGATGAGTCTTCCATTCTTCAGTACCCGCTTTTTCATCGATGATGCGTTCTTTAATTCTGAGCTGAATTTTTGATTGCATAGTCAGCGTTTTCGCCAACAATGCTTTATGTACTTCATCCACCGAAGCCAAAATACTACCTTCACCCAAGGCACCCACGCGCTCCCGGCTCATGTAATAAAGCCCGAGAACTACGTCCTGTGAAGGGTTGATAATCGGTTCACCATTGGCCGGCGACAAAATATTGTTGGTAGCCATCATTAATGTTCGCGCTTCAAGTTGCGCTTCCAGAGATAACGGCACATGGACTGCCATCTGGTCACCATCAAAGTCTGCATTGAAGGCGCTACATACTAGTGGATGCAGTTGTATCGCCTTGCCCTCTACCAAGGTTGGTTCGAACGCTTGAATACCAAGACGGTGCAAAGTTGGTGCCCGATTCAATAATACCGGATGCTCGCGAATAACTTCTTCGAGAATATCCCAGACTTCGCCACCTTCGCGCTCAACCATCTTTTTCGCAGCTTTGATCGTTGTCGCCAAGCCGCGCAGCTGAAGCTTGCTAAAAATAAAAGGCTTAAACAACTCTAAGGCCATTTTTTTCGGCAACCCGCATTGATGCAAACGCAGCGTTGGACCGACCACAATCACCGAACGACCAGAATAATCTACCCGCTTACCCAGCAAGTTTTGCCGGAAACGACCTTGCTTGCCTTTAATCATGTCGGCTAAGGATTTCAAGGGCCTTCGATTGGTGCCGGTTATCGCCCGACCGCGGCGACCATTATCCAATAGAGCGTCAACCGATTCTTGTAACATCCGTTTTTCATTGCGCACAATGATGTCGGGCGCATTCAGTTCCAATAGCCGATTGAGTCGATTATTTCGATTGATTACTCGGCGGTACAAGTCATTAAGGTCGGAGGTAGCAAAGCGACCACCATCCAAGGGCACTAACGGCCGCAATTCCGGAGGCAGCACCGGCAAAACCTTCATCACCATCCATTCCGGACGGTTGCCGGAAGTTACCAACGATTCAATCAGTTTCAGCCGTTTTGAATATTTTTTAATTTTTGTTTCAGAATTTGTGCTGTTTATTTCTTCCTTTAGCCGGGCCATTTCTTGCTTCAAGTCGATGCTACGCAACAACTCATTTACTGCTTCGGCACCCATTTTGGCAACAAAATCGTCACCATGCTCTTCAACTGCATCGAGGTATTCTTCATCAGATAATAACTGGCCTTTTTTCAATGGCGACATCCCGCCATCCAGAACCACAAATGATTCAAAATAAAGCACTCGCTCGATTTCACGCAACGTCAAATCGAGTAAAACCGCAATCCTTGAAGGTAACGATTTCAGAAACCAGATGTGTGCGACAGGACTTGCCAGCTCGATGTGACCCATGCGTTCACGGCGCACTTTAGATAGCGTAACCTCTACGCCGCATTTTTCACATATCACACCCCGATGCTTAAGTCGTTTATATTTTCCACACAAACACTCGTAATCGTTTACTGGTCCAAAAATCTTGGCACAAAATAAACCATCCCGTTCGGGCTTGAAGGTTCGGTAGTTAATGGTTTCTGGCTTTTTTACTTCACCATAAGACCAGGAGCGAATCATATCCGGGGAAGCCAGGCTGATTCGTATGGCGTCAAAATCTTCACTGCGATTCTGACGCTTCAGGAAATTCATTAAATCTTTCAAAACGCTATCCTCTCAAATCAATTCAGGCCAGATTTACTCGCTTTCGAGCTCGATATTTACGCCCAAGGATTGAATCTCCTTAATCAGCACATTGAAGGACTCTGGCATTCCCGCTTCCATATGGTGATCGCCATCGACAATATTCTTGTACATGCGCGTTCTTCCAGTGACATCATCCGATTTAACCGTCAACATCTCTTGCAGGGTGTAGGCGGCACCATAGGCTTCCAGCGCCCATACTTCCATTTCACCAAATCTCTGGCCACCAAACTGCGCCTTACCTCCCAGGGGCTGTTGGGTTACAAGACTATACGGACCAGTAGATCGAGCATGCATCTTATCGTCGACCAAATGATTCAGTTTAAGCATATACATATAACCCACGGTCACTTCTCGCTCAAAAGGTTCGCCAGTAAGACCATCATAAAGCCTGGTCTGACCATGTTCAGGCAAATCAGCCAACTTAAGCATTTGCCGAATTTCATCGAGCTTTGCGCCATCAAATACCGGAGTCGCCATAGGCACACCGGCCAGCAGATTTTGAGCTAACTCAAAAATTTCGGGATCAGTCAGAGAATCCAGATCTTCTTTGCGGCCGCTGCTGTTGTAAATTTGCTCAAGTAACTGGCGGATTTCGGCAACTGATCGTTTGGCTTCCAGCATTTTACCAATCTTGATGCCAAGTCCTCTGGCAGCCCAGCCCAAATGAGTCTCCAGAACCTGACCGACATTCATTCGCGATGGTACACCTAAGGGATTCAGCACAATATCAACCGGAGTCCCGTCAGCCGTGAATGGCATGTCTTCTTCGGGTCGAATCATGGAAATTACACCTTTGTTACCATGCCTTCCCGCAAGTTTATCACCCGGCTGGATCCGACGTTTCACTGCCAGATAGACCTTTACCATTTTCAACACGCCGGGCGGCAAATCATCTCCCATTGCGACTTTTTTCTTTTTGATTTCGAATTTTTCTTCGGAATCTTTTCGTTGTTGATCCAGCTGTTCAGTGATTTTTTCGAGTTGCAGATTGATTTCCTCGTTATGAACCCGTATTTTCAACCAATCCGAGGAAACATTGTTAGACAAATAACTGTCATCAATGGTAGTGCCGTAACTTAATCCACCCGGTCCCGATTCGGCTTTTTGTCCAACCAGCATACGCCGCACCCGATCATACAAATCATGCTCCATGATTTTCAGCTGATCATCCAAATCTTTGCGGTAACGTCGAATTTCGGTTTCTTCTATATCCAACGCGCGCTTGTCTTTTTTGACGCCATCACGAGTGAACACCTGGACATCGATAACCGTACCCTCAACGCCATTGGGAACGCGTAAGGAGGTATCTTTGACATCAGCTGCTTTCTCACCAAAAATTGCTCGTAGCAGTTTTTCCTCTGGCGTTAATTGCGTTTCGCCTTTTGGCGTCACTTTACCGACCAATATATCGCCACCCTTAACTTCAGCGCCAACATAAATAATGCCGGATTCATCCAACTTAGCTAACGCTTCTTCGCTGACGTTGGGAATATCAGCAGTTATTTCTTCCGGATTGTGTTTTGTATCCCGAGCTACGCATGTTTTTTCTTCAATATGAATCGAAGTCAAACGATCCTCTTTAACAACACGCTCAGAAATTAAAATAGAATCTTCAAAGTTATAACCATTCCAGGGCATGAATGCGACCAACATATTCTGACCCAAAGCCAGTTCGCCTAAATCAGTGGATGGTCCATCGGCTAAAATGTCGCCGGCACTGACTTTGTCGCCGGGCCTCACTAACGGCTTTTGATTGATACAGGTATTCTGATTAGAACGGGTATATTTAATCAGGGTATAAATATCAACCCCGGTAACACCTGACTCTGTCTGATCATCGTCTGCACGCACGACAATGCGCGAGGCATCGACTGAAACCACCTCACCGCCACGTCGCGCAACCACAGTAACACCGGAATCCTTAGCAACCACACGCTCCATACCGGTGCCTACCAATGGCTTCTGCGCGAGCAAAGTGGGCACGGCCTGCCGCTGCATGTTCGAACCCATCAGAGCGCGGTTGGCATCATCATGTTCGAGAAACGGAATCATAGATGCCGCTACCGAAACAATCTGTTTGCAAGAAACATCCATGTACTGGACCTTTTCTGACGTTTCAAGGGTAAACTCGTCTTTATAACGGCAAGAAACCAAGCCCTCCTT